>JAAUYH010101253.1_pt1 | contig 76775 bp, 77 predicted proteins | sample 7278061 | NCBI WGS metagenome assembly JAAUYH01 (sample SAMN14350203, study PRJNA611818) | marine sediment metagenome | isolation source: surface marine sediment (0.6m) | place: French Polynesia: Moorea | collected 2018-08 | reverse complement strand
GGTTCAGCATGCGTCTGGATTGCCGGAGCTGACGAAAAGCCTCGTTGCGAACCGCGGCCGCTACATAAGCCGGGAGATTCGACGGTTGCGACGTGGACCGAATGACGCTCACGATGGCCTCCTGAACGCAATCCTCAGCGAGAGATGGATTCGCAGTGATGGCCACCGCGATCAGGAACAGCTTTCGGTGGTCCCTCCGAAAAAGCCGGCTGATTTCGTTTCGATCCATACGTCCTTGGCCCAGCGCTTATGAATCAGAGTCCTCCGGAAACGAATTTTGTGCAAATTCGGGAAGAAAACATTCGCGCCATTCGCAGTCCTCGATCAGTCCAGGCGCTTGCTGAACCTCAGGATGGCCAGGGTCAGGGTCACCGCGGCAAACGCGGCCAGGGCCAGCAGGTCCGGTCCCAGCTCGGACAGCTCGGCACCGCGCAGCATGACCCCGCGCACCAGCCGCAGAAAATGGGTCAGCGGCAGGATCTCGGCGATCCACTGGGCCAGCCTGGGCATGCCGTCAAAGGGAAACATGAAGCCCGACAGCAGGATTGACGGGAGAAACACAAAAAATGCCAGCTGCATGGCCTGGAATTGAGTGCCCACGAAGGTGGAAATCATCAGGCCCAGGGTCAGGTTGGCCAGGATGAACAGCATGGCAGCCAGGTAGATATCCAGCAGGGAACCCACGAAGGGCACCTGGAATACCCAGCGCGCCACGGCCAGGATCAGCGCCACCTGGACCAGGCCGATCAGGATGTAGGGCAGGATCTTGCCTACCATCAGCTCGCCCCGGCTGATGGGTGTGGTGATGAGCAGCTCCATATTGCCCCGCTCTTTTTCCCGGACGATGGCAACAGCCGTAAACATCACCATGGTCATGGTCAGGATGGTACCGAGCAGGCCGGGCACCACGTTGACCGCGGACCGGCGCTCCGGGTTGAAGTAGGTCCGCACCTCGAAACTGGCCGCCGGCCCGGCTGACCCTCCGGGCCGGGCCTGGCTGTCAAAGCGGATGGGGAATTGTCGAAGCTGGTTGGCCACGCTGGTTATGGTGGGATCGGTGCCGTCCACCAGAATCTGGCCGGCAGGACGGTCCCGCTGGATGACGCGCCGGTCAAAGTCCCGCGGCAGGAATACCCCCAGGGATATTTCGCCGCGCCGCAGGGCCGCCGTCAGCTGTTCCGGGGTTTCCGCCTGCATCACTAGATCCATCACCTGGCTGACGGCCAGGTCCGCGGTGACCTGGCGGGAAAGCTGGGTGCCCGACATGTCCACTACGCCGGTCCGAAGGTCCCGCACGTCGGTATTGATGGCATAGCCGAAAAGGATCAGCTGCAGCAGCGGCATGCCGACAATCATCCCGCCGGTCAGGCGGTCCCGGGACAGCTGGCGCAGCTCCTTGCGCAGGATGGCCATGATGCGCAACAGGATCCTCACGAACCCGCCTGCTCCTTTTGGGTCACCGCCACGAACACATCCTCCAGGCTGGCCGCTGACAGGGACACCTCGCCGGACACGCCCTCCCCGGCCAGCACCTGTCGGACCAGTTCGACAGGCTGGGTCACGCTGCGGTCCACCAGCACCCGGAATCGAAGGCCCAGCTGGGTGACACTGGCAATTTCCCGCCGGGACTGAAGCAGTGAGCGGGCGTCGGCGCCCTGCCCGGTCATGACTTCCACCACGGCGTAGGGAATGCCGGCCGCTAGGTCGGCGGGCGGGCCATCGGCCACTTTCACGCCGCGCTCGATGATGGCCAGCCGGTGGCAGCGCTCGGCCTCGTCCATGTAGTGGGTGGACACCAGGATGGTGGTGCCGGTCTCGGTGAGCTGGAACAGGAACTCCCAGAAGTCCCGGCGACTCTTGGGGTCCACGGCGCTGGTCGGTTCATCCAGGAACAGCAGGCTGGGCTGATGCAGGGTCGCCGCAGCCAGGGCCAGGCGCTGGCGCTGACCGCCACTCATGGTACCGGCACGCTGGGTCCTGAGGTCCGCCAGGTGGAATCGCTCCAGCAGCTGATCGACCCGCCGGCGCCGCTCGGAACCCGGCAGCGCCTGCACCTCAGCCATGAACTGCAGGTTCTCCACAGGGTTCAGATCGCCGTAGAGGGAAAACCTCTGGGTCATGTAGCCAATGCGCCGCTTGACCTGTTCCGGCTCACGAATCACGTCAAACCCGAGCACCTGGGCATCGCCCCGGGTGGGCGTCAACAGTCCGCAAAGCATGCGAATGGTGGTGGACTTGCCGGATCCATTGGGACCGAGGAAGCCATAGATCTGCCCCGGCGGCACGTCCAGATCGAGACGGTCCACCGCGGTGAGCTGCCCGAACTGGCGGGTCAAACCCCTGGCCTGAATGACTGCGGCGGCGGTCATCAGGGCACTCCGAGGCCAGGGAACTCCACCACCACCGGCACCCCGTCGGGCAGGCGGGCGCCGTCGGTGGCCAGTTCGACCTCAGCCGCATAGCTCAGACGCCCCCGGTCTTTTTCCGTCAACGCGAAATAGGGTGTAAAACTCGCCTCGCTGGCAACAAACCGGACTCGACCGGCCAGGGCCTGCGGCAATCCGTCCAGCTGCACCCTCGCCTCACTGCCCGGGCGCACGCTGGCGCGCATGGCCTCGGGAATGTACACCCTGGCGTAGGGTTGGGCGCCTGCCAGCAGGACGGCGACCACCTGGCCCGGGTTGGGCTGCTCTCCCAGTTCAATGGGCAGACTGTCAATGACGCCATCCACCGGTGCCCGCACCTGCAGGCGCTCCAGCTCCAGCTCCAGCTGCTGAACCCGGGCCTGTGCCGCCTGCACGCTGGCCACTCCCTGGTCCAACTGCTCCTGGCGCGTCCCCGCCTGCAGCTCGGCCAGCAGCGCCGTTTGGACATCCAGGTCCGCTCTGGCGGCATCCACTGCGGCAGCGGCGATATCAACGCCCTCTTCCGGGGCCAGTTCCTGCCTGGCCAGGGATTGCGCACGCTCCAGCTCTTTCAAGCGAAAGCTGAGGCTTTTGCGGGCGCCGACCACCCTGGCCTTCTGGGCGTCCAGGGTTTCGCTGCGTGGGCCCTGCTGCAGTTCCCGGTTGCGTGCCTGGGCCTGGCGCAGCTGTGCGCGGGCCTCAGACAGCCTGGCCTCCAGCCTGCGGGGGTCCAGCTGGATGATCAATGCGCCGGCTTTCACCGGATCCCCTTCCACCAGCGGGCGGGAGACCACGGGTTCCGCGCGTTCGGCGATCAGCTCAAGACGCTCGGATTCGGTCATGCCGACAGCCCTGGCCGGCTGCGGGGAATCCTGGCACCCGGTCAGCAGCAGGAGCGTGGCTATCAGCGTGCTAAGGCGAACGAACACCATTGAAAAACACCTCCATTGTATGGGCGGCCAGCTGCCGGGGGTCCATGCGGGCGGGGTCCAGGGGCAGCATCTGCTGGAGCATGTTTCTCGCCAGGAAGGGAAACACGATCATCCCTGCCAGGGAAACCAGCATTAGCGGAGGACTGAGGTCCTGGCGCAATTCGCCCCGCTCCACCTGCAGGTTGAGCTGTCGCATGAGACGGGAAATCATGCTGTCCCGGAACTTGCTCAGCAGCCGCTCCCGCAACGGCCCTTTGCCGTAAAGCACCTCGCGCAGCACAAAATTGGGCCACCAGGGGTTTTCGGCCAGCACCGCAGTGTAGGCACTGACGAATTCCTCCAGGCCCTGGTCGGACTCTACCGCCGCCATCTGTGTAAACACCTGCTCCATGACGCCATCAACCAGGGCTTCATACAGCCCCTGCTTGTCGCCGAAGTAGTAATGGATCATGGCGGGGTTCACCCGGGCCCGGTCCGCTATGCGTTTGACCGTGACCGCCTTGAAGTCGCTGACGGAAAACAGGTCCGCGGCAGCCTGCAACAGCTGGTTGCGGACGTAGTCCGGTTTCCGTCCGCTGGGCCGTCCGGGAGCAGTTTGCGTTGCCATGGGAAAATATTAATTAAATTTTTAATTAAATTCAATCCACCATGATGCCGCTTCAGTTTCCGCCAGCCCAGGCGACATAAGAAACAACGGCTTACCAGACCGGTCAAAGGGTATACTCCGTTACGACGTGGCCAGACCAACAAGATGAAAACGAAACCAGCCCTGATCCTGGTGGCCCTGTTCCTGCTGGAAGCCATTCCCGCTGGAGCCAACCCGGCCCCCGACACTCCCCCCAACAGCACAGAAACCACCTGGATGGCTCTGCTGGTGGGAGGTGCCCGGGCCGGACACGTCAAATCCACCCGGGAGGTCTTCCCTGCCGAGGTACACACGACCGAGGGCTTTTACATCCGCATCAACCGCGGCGCTGCCGTCACCGAAATCCAGGCCGAAGACCGTTTCGTCGAAACCCTGGATGGACAACCGCTGGGCTTTCGCTCCAGCCTGAAAATGTCCGGCACCGAACTCACCACCGAGGGTGAAATCCGCGACGGTCGGGCTTACGCCACCACCTTCAGCGCCGGTACCGAGATGCAGCAGGAATTCGACTGGCCTGAAAACGCACTGCTGGCCGAGGGGCATCGCCTGTTGGCCCAGCGCCACGGACTGGTGCCGGGCACCCGGTACGAGGTGCTGGAGTTCCTCGCCTCGGAATTACGCTTTGCTCCGGCGTCGGTCACGGTGGGCCAGACCGAGACCGTCGACCTGCTGGGCACGGAGCAGCAACTCATACGGGTGGTCCAGTCGCTGCAACTGGGCAGCACCCCGACGGAAGTGATCAGCTGGATCAATCCCGAGGGCCAGGAGAAGAAAACCCGCATGTCAATGATGGGCACCACATTTGAAGCCATCGCCTGCCCCGAGGCCTGTGCCACCGCCGACACCGAGCCCACCACCCTGTTTTCCGCTGCTATCGCACATTCGCCGATCAGACTTTCCCAGCAGAACCGTGAATCAGCCATCACTTATACGGTCAGTGCTGCCAGCCCTGACACGCCGCTGTTTTTTCCCCAGTCCGACGAGCAAACCGTTGACCGTGCTGAAAATGGGGACTACCGGATTTCCGTTCGCCGCCTTGGGCCCGGGTCCGCCGGCCTGGATGAAGATACCCGGTCCGCCCATCTCCAGCCCACCCGCTGGCTGCAGGCCGAAGCGCCGGAGGTGATGGACCTGGCCCGGCGCGCCCGGGGCGATGAAACCGATCCCAAGCTTGCCATGCTGCGGCTGGAGAAGTTCGTCCAGGACTATGTCAATGACAAGAATCTGTCGGTGGGCTACGCATCGGCCCTGGAGGTCGCCCGTAACCGCAGCGGCGACTGCACCGAGCACGCATTGCTGCTGGCCGCCATGGGGCGTGCCCTGGGCATCCCAACCCGTGTGGCAACAGGCCTGGCCTACGTGAACAACTGGCTGGGCAACCAGCATGTGTTCGTGCCCCACGCCTGGACCCAGGCTTACATCGACGGCCGCTGGATCAGTTTCGACGCCGCCCTGGGACGATTCGGCGCGGGCCATATTGCGCTGGGATACGGCGATGGGGAGCCGGGCAGCTTCTACGACAGCGTCCATACCCTGGGCAACATTTCCATCGTGCAGGCCGAGGCCCACTGATGCTTTCCCTGCCCGGAATAGTCCTGGTACTGGGCCTGGCCCAGCCCGACCTGCTGCCGGCCGGGGCCAGCTTTGCCAACTACGACATCCTCAATACCCGGGTGGAACGGCTGGGCAATCTCAGCACACAGATCAACGAAGCCAGCGGCATCGCCGTATCCAGGGCCGACAACAATCGGATCTGGCTGGTCAACGACAGCGGCGACCAGGCGCGCCTTTACGCGGTGGACCGCAGAGGCCGTTTGCGCAAGACCGTGTCCCTGATCGGAGCCGCCAACGTGGACTGGGAAGACCTGGCCACATTCGTCTGGAACGGTGAGCCGTGGCTTGCCGTGGCCGATATCGGCGACAATGACGGGATCCGCAGCGCCTTGACCATCTACCTGCTGCGCGACCCGGCCACCCTGCCCTCGCGACTGCGCCGCGAAGCCGTCATCCGATTCAGCCTGCCCGGGGGTCCGGTGGACTGCGAGGGCCTGGCAGTGGACCCCCACAGCGAAACCATTTTCGTGATCAACAAGCGTGGGCGTCCCTACACCGTGTACAGTCTGCCCCTGGCCACCGATGCCGGCGGGATCCTTCAGGCCCGGCCGGTGGCAGCACTGCCCCAGATCCCACCACCCACCGATGCCATGAAAGCCAGGCGTCCGGCACTTGCACGCTGGCTGTCCCAGCCCACCTCCATGGACGTTGACCCGGAGGGCAACCAGATCCTGGTGTCCACGTACACCCACGGATTCGTGTTTCGGCGCCAGGCGCGCCAGTCCTGGAGCGAGGCCCTGGCCGGTCGGCCCAGGGTGTTCGAACTGACCGGACTCAAAGAACCCGAGGCCGTGGCGTTCGATACCCGCTCGACGGTCGTGACCACCAGCGAAAAGATGCTGCCCGCCCCCCTGATTGCCATGCAGATAGGCTACTGATGCAGATACTCCTGTGTACTCCCCACTTGATCCTGGCACCCCTGGACGACGGCTGGGAAATTCAGAACAAGCAAAACCGCAGCAGACTTGGCTGGCTGCGGATCGACCAGGACAGCCGGTTGACTCGCGGCCAGGTCGAACCCGAGGACCTGGAGCTGCTGCATGAAGCGGCCGTGGTCGTCGGCGCCCAGCGGGAACAACGGGTGGACCCGGACTCTCCGCTGGGGCGCAGCCTGCAGGAAGCCTTCCTCAACGGCGACAGCGGCAGCGAAAACGCACTGCAGGATATCTGCCGGCAGGTGGTTCAATCCTGGCAGGGGCGCTACGCCGACCGCGTCACTGCCACCCATCGGCAGCTGGGCCTGCCGGAAGATTACGCGGAGCAGTATCAGCTGCCGATGGTTCAGGAGCCCCTGGAGCTCAGCCCAATTGGCCAGGACGTGTTCGAGCGGCCCCAGTTCATGGCGCCGTTCGCGGCGCGAGCCTGGCGGAGAATGTCGCGCTCGGCAATGGCCGACGGCGTCTCCATGTTCCCGGTGTCAGCCTTTCGCAGCCTGGAGTACCAGGCCAGCCTGGTACAGAAGAAGGTCGAGCGTGGTCTGGCCATGGACGAGATCCTCAAGAGCAGCGCAGCGCCTGGCTACAGCGAACACCATTCGGGCTGCGCCATTGACATCGACGCCGGCAAGGGCAAACCCCTGGAAGAAGATTTCGAGGAAACCGACGCCTTTGCCTGGCTGACCGAGCACGCACTCGAGTTTGGCTTTCGAATGTCCTTTCCCCGCGACAACCCCCACGGCATTGCCTACGAGCCCTGGCACTGGGCCTACACCCCGGAAATCTGGATGCTGAACCTGTCCTGACGGGACTAATGGACCTGTTGGGGCGTAGTTCCGGCCTTGGTGTGCACGATGTCCTGGGGCAGTCGGACCTGGGGTAATCCCAGCTGACTCAGCAGCGGCACCAGCTGCTGGTGGATCAGCGGATAGAGCTGCCGCGTCAGGGAGGTGTGGTAGCTGGAAAATTCCTCGAAGCCGATGGCTTCGCCGCTGATCTGCTGGTAGCCCGCATTCAGGACGCACTCGATGGTAAATGCCGGGCTATCGGGATCCGACTGCATGGTCCCCTCGCACAGCAGACGAACCCCGACCTGGAAGCGGGTCAGCTCACCCGAATCCGGCAGCTGTGCCGGGGTCAGCTTGATTTCGACTCGGGCCTGGATGTTGTCATCGGGCCTGATGTTCTTGTGCAGTTCGGCATGGAGTTTCACCACCTGGGTGTTGAACAGCGCGAACCAGTCCAGCAGGTTGAGATCGGTCACAGATCGCAGGCCCGCCACAGGTACCAGCAGGCCAGGCTGCGGTAGGGGCGCCAGGCCTCACCGCGCTCCACCACTTGCGCGGTGGTTGGCATCTGGTCCATACCATCGGTAATCATCAGGCCTTTGCGGATCCCCAGGTCATCCGGCGCCAGCACGTCACGGCGGCCCAGCCAGAAAATCAGCAGCATCTGTACCGTCCATACGCCGACACCCAGCAGAGGTGTCAGGGCCTGGATAACGGATTCGTCGCTCATGTCGTTCAGCTGATCGATTCCCGGCAGGTCTCCGCTGACCTGGGCCCTGGCCAGTCCGCGGATGTACCTGGCTTTACCGTTGGAAAGCCCTACCGACCGCAGCCCGCGCATCTGGGCACGGGCAACCCGCCCGGCGTCAGCCCGACTGCCGTCTCCGTAGCGCTTGTTGAAACGGCCGTAGATCGTGGCGGCGGCCTTGCCGGATAATTGCTGGTAGGTGATCGAGCGGGCCAGCGCCTCAAAGGTGGACCCGTACTCCTGGACTGCGAGCCTGCAGGGGCCGACCTGCTCGATGATTCCGCCCAGCCGGGGATCCTGGCGCTTCAGGCGGGAAACATTATTAGTCAGTGACACAGCCAAAAAAACGGCAGGCCGAAGCCTGCCGTTGTAGAGTTTCCTGAACTTACTGAATCGGCTGGAATGTGACCTGGTCCACCGCGATCTGCCCCACGACGTCGGGATCCAGCAGCAGCGGCACGTAGGCGTTCACCAGCCAGGGATACAGCTGGTTGGCGTAGTTGACGTCGCCCAGCACACCGCTTTGACCGCCGGCAAAAACCTGCTCAGCAATGATTCCGCCAGGGAGCATCTGTCCCACGAATCGGCGGGACGGGCCGGAGCCGAACATGAACTCGTTCAGGCCGTCGGCCCTTGCGCTGTGGCCGGAGGCGTCCAGGACCTGGTAGCCGCCGGAGCGCGGAATGCCGCGCAGCCCCTCAACCGTGCTGAATCCGTACAGGCCGTTGGGCAACGTGAATACGTCGTTCAGAGGATGGTCAAGCTCGATGCGGTGCAGTTTGCCCCAGCGATAATCCATTACGTTGGTGGAGTTGCCGAACGCCGGTGCAAACTCGTCACTGGCCAGCAGGTCCAGTGCCTGGCGCAGGCTCGCCAGCAGCACGAAGTCCCGGGCCGCTTCTGCGTTCGGAGCGTCAGGATTGGTGAAGAAGTTGATGCCGGAGGCTCCCACGCCCTGGCGGGTATCGAACACTTCCAGCATGTACTCCAGGGAGTTGAACGCCAGGGTACTGGACGGCAGGTTGTCGCCCAGGCCGATGGCCTGCAGGGTGGCGTCGATGGTGTTGCGGATCACCTGGCCGCGCCAGGCGCTGTAGACGGTCGCGGCCACCGAGGCGTCGATTTCCGCCTGGCCGGGTGCGCTCAGGGCAAACGGATTGTCGCCGGGATCATAACCCTCGGGGATGCCGGTGGGCGTGCTGAAATCCCAGGCGGAGAACAGCGCCAGGACCTCCTGCAGCTGCGGGTCGGCCGCCAGGCCGGTTAGGTTGACCCAGGCGCCGTCGGCGGCCGCGTTGCTGAAGGCCCCCAGGATGTGCGGCATCAGGATCTCGGCGTCCAGCATCTGGTTGTTGGCCTGCCAGGCTTTCATGGTGGCCACATCCACCTTGACGCCGCTGGCCAGCCGATCCTGGATCAACCGGTCAATTCGGCCCTGGCGATAGGAGGAGTAGCCACCCTGGCTCAGGTAGTAGATTCCGCCATTGGGCCGGAGCTGGTTCAGCGGGTTGTTGTCCAGGGAGGTGCCGACCGGGTCGTTGTTGGCGTTGGCGATGTAACCCGACGCCGGGTTCATCAGCTGGGGCGTTTCCCCGACCGACATGATTTCAAACGGCAGTGCCTGGCTTGGCTGGGGGTTGCGCACGGGCAGCCATTCGTGACGCAGGCTGCCATCACCTTCCCTGATAAATAGTGGCGGGATACCGCCATCGGGAAAGCCCAGAACCTGAAGATCTTCCCGGATAGGCAGTTCAGCTGGCGTGAAGTAACCGATATTGCCAAAGATGTCGGCCACGCCAAAATTCTGGGAGCCGAAGTCAAACTGCAGGGACGCTTCGCGGAAATCCATTACCGTGCGGGATTTGGCCATACCCAGGAAAGCCTCCAGCTCGAAGGTGGCACCCCAGCCGGTGTACTGGGCGCTGATGGCGCGGCCACCGGAGAATCCGAGAATTGGACCGTTGTTGCGCCGAGGAACGATGAAGGTGACGCCACCAGCATCAGCCCCCACGTTCTGCCGGACCGGGTTGTCAAACACGCCGTCCAGCTGGTTGGCAAAGTAGCTCTGGAAGATCCAGATCACCGGCTCTTCCTTACCCTGGTAAATCGTATGGGTGGGCAGCCCCAGGGTATTGGTCCGCAGCGTTTCGAAATAGAAATCCAGCTCGTCGATAGGGTTCACGGTGCTGCCCCAGCACAGCGTGGAGTTACACCCCTGGGCCACCACCGGCGCACCCGGGAAGCTCACGCCGGCCACATTCAGGATCTCACCGCTGTCGTCAGTCACGTTGACGTGAACCGGCCACCATACCGCCGGCACGTTCAGGCCCAGGTGGGGGTCGTTGGCGATGATAGGTGCACCGGAGTCGGTTTCACTGCCGGCGAGGATCCAGAAGTTGCTGCCGATGTCGCTGGCGTCGGACTTCAGCAGGGTTCCAAGCAGCCGGGTTTCCCGGAGTTTGCCCAGTACCTGCTGGCTGAGCTCGACCCGCTCTCTGCTGATCTGCGGAAACTGCTCCGCCAGGCTGGGACCGGCGTCCTTCTGACCAATACCGCCGATGGATGCCAGGAACCCGGGAGCGGTCACCCGGTCGTCGGGTGGAGCCGGCCGGTGGGTATCTTCAAAGAACAGCGCCGTGCCGTCGAATCCCAGGGCTTGTCCAAAACCCTGGTAGGTGCCGATATTGGTGGTCAGGTCCAGCTCACCCAGGTCGCTGGACAGGCTGAATGCCAGCAGCTTGGCAAAGGCAATACTGTCCACCGGTGACCAGGGCTCGGCCACGCTCAGCTCCAGCGCGCCGTATTCCGGCGGCAGCGGGTTGGAACCCAGCCAGGCGTTGACGCCGTTGGCGTAGGCCTGCAGGAGTGCGCGGGCCTCTGGACTCATGGCGGAATAGGTCCGCCACGCCGCGCGGCGGAACCCGAGGGTGCGCAGTTGGATGTCGTCGCCCAGGGCGGCTACGCCGACCAGTTCGGAAATGGTGCCGCTGGCCTGGCGCCGGCTGAAATCCATCTGCCAGAAGCGGTCCTGGGCCTGCAGATACCCCTGGACGTACGCAGCGTCCAGTTCGTTGCGGGCGACAATGCTGGGTATGGCCGTTTGCGGAGTCAGCACCTGAACCGTGTCACGCAGGCCCGGCAATGTCACCGTGTCCTGAGCCTGAGCCTGAACCTGACAGCCCAGGGTCAGCAACAGCACAATCATTATTCTTTTCATGGTTCCCTCCCGGGGAAATAATGATGGATCTGGGGGACAAGGCATGCGGGTCCAGCCCTGCGAGCACCCCACGAATTCCCCCAACGATACGCCCCCCACAGGGCAAATTCAAACAGCTGTTTGAAGTGATCCCGGTTAACCGGACGGGTCCGTGGACAGCGCGCCATGGAGCCCCAATGACAGCCACCCCGTGATCAGCAGGATGCCGCCGAACGGGGCCGCGGACGCGGTTGCGATCTTTTCCAGGGCAAGCAGGTACAGCGACCCGCTGAACAGCAAAGTCCCCGCCAGAAAAGAGCACAGGCTGAGCATCAGCCAGACGGACGATCTGCGGACGGAAACGGCCAGTATGGCCAGGACCACGGCATGGGCCAGATGGTAGCCGTTGGCCAGCCACCAGCGGCTTTCATCGCTCACTGGCAACGCGTGGGAGCCTGCCGCCCCCAACACCACGGCGGCGGCGCCCAGCAGGCTTGCCGCCAGCAACCAGCCGCGCCGGGTACCTGTGCCTATTCGACCGACCCCTCTTCCGTTTCCAGGGGTTTCAGCAGGTCTTCCATGGTCTTGGTCAGGTTGCTGTACTTGTAGCTGGGAATTTCGAACACCCAGCCGCTGACCCGCGACTGTATGGCTTCGGCCTCGGCGGCAATGTCCGTGCCGTCATCCTGGCCTTCCAGCACGTAGTCAATCATTTCCTCGGCTTTTTCCGGTTCCGTGGCGGCGTCAACCAGCTCCGAGGCCACTTCCTCCACCGGCTCCGGCGGCACCAGTGTGGCGTCAAACTCGGCGGACAGCGCCACGTAGCGCTTGTCGTTGTCCTCCCAGGAACGGGTGCGGATCCGCAGGCCGTCAAAGGTCTCGAACACGGTTTCCACCGCGTCGACCGGTTGGCTTTCGGTGTCCTGATCAGGGTCCGGCTGTACGTCGTCCAGCCGCAGGCTTCCCAGGGCCGTGGCGATGGCGTTACCGGCGCTGGCAGAAGCCAGCTCCCGTCCCTCGGGAATTGCCACCACGGCAAAATTGGGATCGGTGGAGACGGCCTTGACGATTTCCAGCGGCCCCTGATCCGGATGCTGAATCACCACGCGTTTGATGCGGGACTGCTGCACGTCGATCAGGTCCTTGGCCAGCCAGCGGCTGGCATTGGCTTCCAGGGCCAGATCGCCCTGGGCCAGCCAGCTCTGATCTTCCCCGGACCGGCGCACGTAGGTCGCGCCACGGGTCTGGGCCGATTTGCCGATGATCACCGACACGCTGCGATCCAGGCCCTCCAGGGTCACCAGGGTATTCTGGTCGTCATCGGCGTCCACGTCGGACACGCCCAGGGTCGCATAGTTGTCCGGATTGGAGGTCTTGGGCTCAACCAGCTCGGCATCGGACAGCGCCAGCAGCTTGCGCCGCAGCTGACTGATGTCAGCCGGGTAGCCGCCGCGCTCGGCAATTCCCCAGCCCACATCCGAGCGTTCCAGGGTGACCTGGTCGTCGCCGTCGTTGATGACCATGCGGGTCACGGAATTCACCTGGTCCTTCAAACCCTCCACCAGGGCACCACCGCTCTCGGTTTCGGTTGGGGTCTGCCGCTGGCTGGTCAGCCAGGTCGCCAGGATGACCGCCAGCACAGCGGCGATGGCCAGTCCGGCCAGTGATTTTTGAGTCATGGCAGTCTCCTACACAGCATCCCGCCGACGGGCACGGCTCCAAGCCGCCAGCAGGGCAATCACCGTCAGCAGCAGCGGCACCAGGCCGATATTGATAACCTTCATCCAGGTTCCCAGGCTTTCGATATCACCACGCAGGTTGGCCTGGACCTGGCGCAACTCCTTGCGAATGCGAATACGCTGGTCCTGGAAGCGATCGAGTTCCGCCTGCTGTTCCGGCGTCATGATCAGCGGGTTGCTGTCATCGCGACCCTGCTGCAGTTCATTGAGCTTGCGCTCAGTCTCCTGCAGTTCCTGCTCCAGCTGCTGTTCGGTCGCCCGGTAGCGCTCCTCGGCCAGCCGCTCCAGTTCCTGCACCCGGGTGAACGGCCGCTGGGACGTGGCCCGGCCGCGAATGCCGATCAGATCACTGCTGCCGGTCAGGTTGTCCAGCAGGTTGATAATGAAATCACCGTTGTTGGCAAACGCGGAAATCAGGCGCTGGCCCAGGAAGGGCTGCACCTGGACCCACAGCCGATCGGACAGCATGTCGGTGTCGGCGACCACGACGACGTCACCGGCGGCCCGGGCCGTGGACAGGTGAACGCCGTCTGTTTCCGCAGAGTCGGATCCGTCCGCGGCGTCTTCCTCATCCGCTGCATCGGGCTTACCCTCGGGAAAGGCCGTGGCAAATGCCCCGCGCACCCGGGCCGCCAGCACATACTCCTGGCCCATGGGGGCGAAGCCGCTCAGCAGCGCGGTGGGGTCCGGCAGGAAACGGACCTGTTCGCTGCCCACGGTCATGCTGTCACTGGATGCGGTCACCAGCGGGACGAATTCGAACTCACTGCCCGCCGCCTGGGCCACATGACCCGACTGGGAAAAATTGATGGTGCTCAGCTCTGCCAGGGTCACGTCACTGGTGTTCATCACCTCCGGCGTGGCCGCCAGGATGCCCACGTGCCGGATCGGTGCCCTGCCCGCGCCGGGGCTGACCTGGAGCCCGAGCTGCCGATCCAGCACCACCACGTTGGGGTCGTAGGCCAGCCCCCAGGCCTGCAGCAGCGGATCCAGGTTGGATGATCGTTCAGCAAACATGGCGGCCTGGGGATCCATCTGGGCGTTGGCCGGCATGTCCAGTTCGGCGTGGGGATCCAGGAACAGGGCCACCTTGCCGCCCCCCAGCACAAACTGATCAATGGCGTACTGGGTATCCTCGGACAGCCCCTTGGGGTGCACCACCATCAGTACGTCGATGTCCGGCTCGATGACCGTAGCGCTGGTGGCCACGGTACGCACCTGAAACAGCTGCTCGATCTGCTGGGTCACCACCCAGGGCTCACGCATCTGCCGGGTGGCCGGATCAAAGCCACGGTTGATGGGCAGGCTGCTCATGATGCCGATGACCGGTTTGGTGGGGTTGCTGAGGTTGTAGATCAGCTTGGCCAGGTCGTACTCGAGGAAGCTTTCCTTGCGCGAGTCGAAAAACGGAATGGTCTCCTGGTTGTCCAGGGCGTTGCGTCCCACCAGGCCCATGAACACATTGTCGCCTCCCGGGCCGGCGGGTATGCCCTGCAGGCCGTAGCGGGTGGCGTCATCCTCGGCCTCGGAAAACGGCAGTGGATCCACCACCTGCAGATTGACGCCGCCGCCGGAGATGGCGGCGAACTCTTCCAGCACCTCCCGTACCCGCAGAGCGTAGGTTCGCAGGCTGGGGATATCCTGACTGGCCTGGTCGGAGAAGTAGAAGTACAGGCTGACCGGTTCATCGATGGATTTGAGGATGTTGCGGGTGCCCTCGGAGACCGTAAACAGCTGGTTTTCGGTCAGGTCTACCCGGGCGCCCCGGAACAGCGCATTGCTCAGCACCGTCAGCGCCACGAAAAGTATCGCAAGCAGCACCAGAGAGCTGCCCGACAAGGTCTTTTTGCTTGCTTGGGTCATCTCAGTCTGCCTTCTTCAAATCAATCACTATGGCGTTGGCTGCCAGCCAGAAGCCAATCACCATCACGAAAAACAACAGGTCGCGCAGGTCCAGCACACCCTTTGAGATGGCATTGAAGTGGGTCATGAAACTCAGCGACGCCACGGCATCCACCAGGATCTGCGGCAGCCAGCCGCGGAAGGCATCCAGCACCATGGGAATGCCGCTGAGCAGGAATCCAAAACACACCACCACCGTGAGAATGAAGGCAACCACCTGATTACGGGTCATGGCGGAAATGCAGGAGCCGATGGCGAGGAACCCCCCGGCCATCAGCAGGCTGCCCAGGTAGCTGGCGAAAATCACGCCGTTGTCCGGCTCTCCCAGATAATTCACGCTGATCCAGATGGGAAAGGTCAGGGCCAGGGCAATGCCGCAGAAGGCCCAGGCCGCCAGAAACTTACCCATCACCGCCTGGATCATGGTTACCGGCAGCGTCATCAGCAGCTCCACCGTGCCGCTCTTGCGCTCCTCAGCCCACAGACGCATGGAAATGGCAGGAACCAGGAACAGGTAGAGCCACGGATGAAAATTGAAAAAGGCCAGCAGGTCAGCCTGGCCGCGCTCATAGAACCCACCCAGGTAAAACGTGAAGGCACCGGCCAGGATCAGGAAGATCACGATGAAAACGTAGGCCACGGGCGTCGAAAAATAGCTGGTGATTTCCCGCTTGAAAATGTTGATGATCTGGTTCACGACCGCACCTCCCCGGTCTCACTACCCTGGGTAATCTGGCGGAACACCTCGTCGAGCCGACCCCGCTCCATGGACAGCTCATCCACCGACCAGCCGTTCTCCTGAACCACCTTGGTGATGGCTGTGAACGGATTGTGGCCGGCCCGGGGAATAGCGATGAGGCGGCCTGACTCACGCTCCACCTCGACTTTCATGACTTCGGGAATCCGGCTCACCGCCTCCACCGCGGCGTCCAGCTCCTCGATGGCCAGCTTCACCGCGTTGTGGTACTGGGACTTGGCCTCAAGCTCCGCCGGCGTGGCGTCCGCCAGCACCTTGCCCCGGGCGATAATGATGGCGCGGTCACACACCGCGTCCACTTCCTCCAGGATGTGAGTGGAAACGATGACAATCTTGTCCCGGGCCAGATGCCCGATGAGTTCACGCACCTCGTGCTTCTGGTTGGGGTCCAGACCATCGGTGGGCTCGTCCAGGATCAGCACCTTGGGGTCGTGCAGCAGCGCCTGGGCCAGTCCCACCCGGCGACGGTACCCCTTGGACAGTGTGTCGATACTCTGGTGCAGCACCTGGTCCAGGTGCAGCCGGCCTACCACCGTGTCCAGCTGCTCCTTGCGATGACTGCCGGACAACTCCCGCACGTCGGCGATGAAGTTGAGGAACTGCAGGGGGGTCATTTCCCCATAGCCTGGCGCCCCTTCCGGCAGATAGCCGATGCAGCGCTTGGCCTCGATGGCCTGGGATTCCACGTCAAAACCGCACACCGATACCGATCCTGACGTGGGTGTGAGGAACCCCGCAATCATCTTCATGGTGGTGGACTTGCCTGCCCCGTTCGGGCCCAGGAACCCAAGGATCTGCCCCTCGGGAATGGAAAAGCTCAGGTTGTTGACAGCGGTCAGGCTGCCAAAGCTCTTTGTGAGATTCTTGATTTCAATCATGCTCGCCGTTGACCCAACGCTGCGACCCGTGGCCGCTTGTCGCCAAAAAACCGGGGGATTTTTATCAGATCGCCGGAAATTTTCAAGCTGCTGGATTAACCCCCAAATCAGCGAACTATGACCGCTGGGCCCGGGCAAAGTTCGCGGACAAAAAAAAGGACCGCCAGGCGGTCCTTTTTTGCTTCCCTGCAGCCCCCCTAACGCGGGGCCATGACCTCAGTTGTTGGGGTCATCCGTATGAGCGCTCCCGGAATCATCACCGGGGGTGGTCAGGGTGATCAGCAAATCGGGCACTTCCATGCCCTGCTCTTCATCCAGGACCTCGGGCAGTTCCTCGCCCGACTGCTTCGCGTCATCCTGCTCGGCGCCCTGCTTGCGCATGGCGGCAAAACCCAGGCCGCTGCCGCCCATCAGGGCGCTTCGGTCGACTTTAAACTCGATCTGCGGTCCCTCAATCTCCGGCGGCAGTTCAAGGCGCTTGGGCGTATCGTGTTCGGCCCGCCAGGACGGTCGATCCTGGGCCGGCGCGACTCCGGCAATGCCTAGCAGGAAAAGGGTGGCCAGGGCGGCCGTCATCAGTCTTCTAGGCGCTATTCTAGTCATCGAAACACCCCCGTATTCTCAGCACCCGATCGCATGACAGCGAACGTGGAGTCAGATTTACTGCCCCTTGGGCTGAAAAACCGTGAACTGGGTCACGTTTTGTGCCCAGCCGCCCGAATCGGATCGGTTTGTAACGTTTTGTTACATTTCGCAGCAGGCCGTTACAGCGCGCCCGGGCAGGTTCGGGGGAGCGTGCAGTGCCAGCTATCGACCCGGGTCAACGCCCTGCAGACCTCTGTGAGAACGCAGGCCTAGACGATTCCGAGCTCGAAGGCCTTGAGGACGGCCCGGGTGCGATCCCGGACGCCCAGCTTGGAGAGGATGTTGGAAACGTGGTTCTTGACGGTTCCTTCGGCCACGCCGAGGGAATTGGCGATTTCCTTGTTGCTGTATCCGCCCGCCATCAGTCGCAGGATCTCGGTTTCGCGATCGGTCAGGGGGTCGGGCCGGTCCAGCGCCGAAAACTCGGTGCGTACGCCCTCCAGGCCCTTGAGCAGTCGCTCCGTCACCGCCGGTCGGACCAGTGACCCCCCGCCGGCAACGGTTTTCACGGCCCCAACCAGCTCGTCCAGGGAAACGTCCTTCAGCAGGTATCCCTTGGCGCCGGCCTTGATTCCGGCCAGCACCAGGCTGTCGTCGTCGAAGGTGGTCAAAATGATGGTAGGGGGCAGCTGGCCCTCGCCGCTCAGCGCCTGCAGCACGTCAAGTCCGGACATCTCCGGCATGCGCATATCCAGCAGCACCACGTCGGGCTGATGTTCCGGAATGGCCTGCAGCGCGTGGTTACCGTCCGGCGATTCGCCGATCACTTCTATTTCATCGGACAGCTCCAGCAGGCTTCTGACCCCCTGCCGTACCAGCGTCTGGTCATCCACCAGGTAGACCTTGATCATGCAATTCCCTCAATCAAGCCACGAGACTCAGTCAATAATTGGTTCTTTGTCGAGCGTTTTAAATGGCGACTGCCAAACAACAACTTCTAAATAATCACTTCGCAAATAACGACTTCTAAATAACGACTTCCCTGGGAAGCCAGGCATCCAGTCGAAAGCCTTTGCCCAGGTCCGACGAAACCGACAGCTTGCCACCGAGCTGGCGCAGGCGCTCACCCATGCCCAGCAGGCCGTTGCCTTCATCCAGCTGGTCGGTCCCTCGCCCGTCATCCCGGGCATGGATCGACAAGCCTTTTTCTGTCTGGCGGATCGTCAGCCACAGGTTGTCGGCATCGGCGTGTTTTACCGTGTTGGTGATGATTTCCTGGGTACACCGCAGCACCACCTGGGCCCGCTGGGGGTCGTCCACCTTGAGATGCTCCGGGATCTCCATGTGGATCACCGGCCTGGGCACACCTTCCGACAGGCTCATCAGCGCCTGGGTCAGGTCAATATGGTCGTCACCCCGCATGGCACCCACAACCTCGCGAACGTCGCTCAGCAGCAGCTTGGCTACGGTTTGTGCCTGGGTCACGTGCTCCAGCGCCTTGCCCTTGACCAGGTGGCTGGCCACCTCCAGGTTCAGGCTCAGTGCGGTCAAATGGTGGCCCACCAGATCGTGGAGCTCCCGGGATATGCGCACGCGCTCGGCGATTCGGGTGCTTTCAGCCAGCAGCGCCTGGGTGGCCCGCAGTTCGGAATTCAGCTTGCGCAGCTCTCCCCGCCCCTCGGACTGGCGCCGGCCGACCATGGACATCACAAAGGCAAAGCTGGAAAAACCCAGATACAGCCCGAACAGCACCGCCGCCTGGGTCCATCGCACGCCCGGAATCAGACCAAGGACCGCGGCATGGGCCAGATTCTGTCCGAGCAGCCAGCCCACTCCCCAGGACAGGGGCAGCGTCCAGGGAAGCACACCTGCAACGATGAGCAGCAGTGTTCGCCCCAGCCCTGAGTGACTCAGGTGAGACACCTCCAGCGCGCACAGCGTCAACAGAAGCAAAAGCAGTACCTTGGTTCTGAGGGACTGTCGCCGCTCGATGACCCATACCAATTGCCAGTAGGCGACGCCAAACACCACGTAGGGCAGCACCCACATGAGGTAGTCGGCCGGTGGTGGCCGCTCGTCCAGGATCGGCGCCACGGTCAGGAACACACCCACACAGGCCCAGGTAAACAGACCCGCGAACATCAACAGCTGGTTGGTGGAAAATCTCATCAGCCCGAGATTTTAACCCGAATCGGCAGTAGTCCGCTGGACTTGACAGGCATTTCACCCTGTCGTGGGTGGGCGGCTTCATCTAGAATGGCCGGTCTGGCCAATCCGACATCGATATGACCATCCAAATCAGAGACGCCACGGCGGCAGACCAGGACTGGGTGCTGCGAACCAACAACGAGGCCCTGCCAGACGTCAACGCGCTGTCCGCGGATGACCTGAAGGACCTGATCGAGATGGCCTGCTACTTTCGCGTGGCCGATAATGACGGAGAGCCGGCAGGGTTTCTTCTGGCGATGAACGCGGAAGCCGATTATCAAAGCCCCAACTACCAGTGGTTTAAACAGCGTTATCCCGAGTTTGTCTATATCGATCGCGTCGTGGTGGCGCGGCGGTTTCGTGGCGTGGGTGTGGGCCGGGTTTTCTATGCCGACATCCAGTCTTACGCCGAGGCCCTGGTGCCCTGCCTGACCTGCGAGGTCAACCTGGAACCCCCCAACGACGTGTCCCTGCTGTTTCATGGCACCAATGGATTCGTCGAGGTGGGACAGCAAAAGGTGGACGCAAAGCGGGTCAGCCTGCTGATGAAGGCCCTGCCCAGCTACGAGTTCGTGCAGAGCCGGTATGGGGGCGGCTGAATCCTACCGCCCTGATGCCCGGGTCTGCCGCGTTGGATCGGTCTGCTGGTCGGATCTGGAGGCGCTGCTGGACGGTTACCAGCTGCAGCTGTTCCAGGTCTCCCCGGGAGAGCCCATCCCCGGCAGCTACTGGGGGGAACCCGAGGCCGGCCTCGTCGGCCACAGGGTCTGGGTCCGTCAGGACACGCCGCTGCACTCTCTGCTGCACGAGACCTGCCACGCCATCTGTATGACCCCGGATCGCAGACGCGAGCTGGATACTGACGCCGGTGGTGATGACGCCGAAGAAAACGCGGTGTGTTTCCTGCAGATCCTGCTGGCCGACCGGATATCGGGTTTCGGCCGCAAACGCATGCTGGCGGATATGGACCTGTGGGGTTACAGCTTTCGGCTGGGCTGCGCACGACTCTGGTTTGAGCAGGACGCCGACGACGCCAGGCAGTGGCTGCATCAGCGGGCTCTGCTGGATGCCCGGGGTGCGCCGGTGGCAGCCCTGCGTCAGTCAGTCTGATCCGGCGGTTTCAAGCAGGCGCAAAAAACGACGGCCGCGTTCCTCGAAGCTGCTGAACTGGTCGTAGCTGGGTGCGCCCGGGGACAGCAGGATGGCACCACTGGGAGGTCGCCGCCGCTGCGCCTGGAATACGGCCTGGTCCAGGTCTTCGCATTCGACCAGTGGCTGATCAGGACAGTACCGAGCCATGGCCGCGGACACACGTTCGCGATTGGCGCCATTGAGAACCAGACAACGCACCGGATGGGCGGCCAGGTGACGTGCCACCGGCTCCCAGTCAAGGCCGCGATCGTGACCGCCCACGATCACCACCAGTTCCTGTCCCGACAGCGCCATGAGCGCAGCCAGGGTGGTCTGGGGTGTCGTGGAGATGCTGTCGTCGATCCATTGGACGCCGTGGCGCTGTCCGACCCGCTGCAAGCGATGGGGAAGCCCGCGAAATGACGGCAGGGCGTCTACGCCGGGCTGCAGATCAACCTCGAGGGCGTCCACCGCCGACAGTGCTGCCGCCAGGTTGGCCGCATTGTGTTCGCCTTTCAGGCGCCAGTCCGGGTAATCCCAGCGCCGTTGTAAACCGTGGTAGATGCCGCTGGGGCGGACGATCCATCCGGGCTCCGCATTGAATAATTCCAGCCCTGCCATGGTCGAGGTGCGCTCCATGGTCACCGGATCCCGGCCGTTGACAAACCCGCACCGAAACCCATCCCGAAAAATGTTCAGCTTGTCCCGGTAGTAGCAGTCGACGCCGCCGTGCCAGTCCAGGTGCTCGGGAAACAGGTTGGTCAGCAAAACCACGTCGGCCCCACCGGCATAAAGGCTCAGCTGGTAGCTGGACAATTCAACGACATAGACGTCGGCAGGCGGCAGTTCCCAGACCGGTATGCCGATGTTGCCGCCGAGTCCAACCCTGCGGCCGGCGGCCACAAGCAGGTGTTCAATCAGCTTGCAGGTGGTGGATTTTCCCTTGGTGCCGGTCACACCGATTACCGGAGCGGAGCGCGCTTCGGCGAACCACAGGGCCGTACTCGAGGTCAGGGTGACGCCGGCGTCTTTTGCCGCCTGGATTTCGGGGCGGTAGATGCTGACACCCGGTGAGCAGATCAGAACCTGCATTTCCGTCAGGGGCTGATCCGCCAGCGGCCCGACCCGCAGGTCCAGTTCCTGCTCCGGCCACTGTTGAGGGCTGACCGGGGGTGTTTCGCAAAACACAGGCACCGGGCCGGCTGGCCCGAAGTTCAGCAGTTTCCGGGCTACGCTCTGTCCTTCGCGGCCGAAGCCGACAATGCCGACCCGGCGCTGACGCAGGTCCTCAAGCCGCATCCAGCAAACGCCGCAGGGATTGAGGAATCCGGTCCTGGCGGCTGATCTGCAGCAGTGGCTCCAGCCGTGCACCCCGCAGTTCCGGCGCGCCGGCGAAATGCTGGACTACGGGCCAGCCGTTCCATTCCGGATCGTCGATCAGCGCTGCCATGGCGGCCCTGGATTCCTCGATTTCACCCACACATTCGAATGGTTTGTCGGCGCCCAGACCCAGCAGTGCCCGGTACCCGGCAATCTGATCCGGATCGTCCATCAGGTTGAGGCCAAATATTTCGGTCAGGGCATCCACCGTCAGGAAAGGCGCCAGCGCCAGGAACACGAAACGGCACTTGGGACAGTCGCAGCACCACCGGCCCAGGGGGCGCGCGTCGTTGATGCGGAAATTCCGGTTGCAGCTGGAGAATTCCCGGTGGTAGCCTGACAGCTCGGCAAACCGCCGTGCCACCGCAAGCTCGGACCAGCCGCGCAACAGGGAAAAATAGCGGAATCCCGGCACCACCTCGCGGTCCACGAGTTCCCCGAAATCGCGTTCGAATTCCAGGCTCTTGCTGTACTGATGGTTAACCACGAAACCGCTGTCCAGCACAAAATTGCCGCTGTCGGCCGAACGCTCGTTGGACATGACCACGTTGCCGTAACGGTAAAGCAGACCACCACAGACCATGACGCCGGCCAGGATCGCGCTGATGGGCACGTGACCGTTATAGGCGCCCTGGTCGTTCAGGTCGAACAGGCGCCGGTCGAGCTGCCGCCGGATACTCAGGTGTGATTTTCCAACCGCCCGCGCCACCTGCCGGATCAGCCGCGAACCGCCCACGTCGATGGTCCGGAATGACACCGATGCCTGGCTGAGCAGCTCGCAGCTGACCAGGGAGTCCTTGCCGCCGCCCAGGGGCACGACGTAGCCCGGCAGCGCGTCACCAGCCGGCGGGACGTCTACGGTCAAATCGGCGCTCGGAAAGTGAGTCTTTCCTTCGATACTGATGTGATTGGTCCAGGCGAATTCCCCCAGCCCGTGACAGTAGGTCTGTTCCAGGAACGCGGCCATGGCCGGGCTGGGCAGACGTGTGGCGATTTCGATCACCGGCGGCAGTGCCGCCTTGTAGTAGCTGATCCCCGCCAGCAGGTGCAGCAGGTGAAAGGCGCGGTCCAGCGCCGCTTCGTCCACCCCGGCCAGGCTGCCGCCGGGGAATTCGATGGTTTCCGTGAACCCGATATCATCCAGCCGGTAGTTCAGCTCCAGGCGCATCCTTTCGGGGTCGAAGCCGTAACTCTGGAATACGAAACGCTCTATGCTGTCACGATCAAACCGCATGGTTCAGTCGATCACCAGTTCGGCTGCCGGCTCCCGCAGGTTGTAGCGGGACGCCATCACCGCGCCGTAAGCCCCGGTGTTGGCAATCAACATGACATCACCCTCCTGGCTTGCAGGCAGCAGGCGATCCAGGCCCAGCACATCACCGGTTTCGCAGATCGGACCCACCACGTTGCTGACCTGGGTGGGCTGCTCGTGCAGCCGGCTCAGGTTGAAGATTTCGTGGTAGGCGCCGTACAGGGTCGGCCGCAGCAGCGAGTTCATACCGGTGGCCACGCCCAGGTAGCGGACGTCACCCTTGCCCTTGGACTGGGTCACACGCGCCAGCAGCACCCCGGCCTCGGCAACCAGGTAGCGACCCGGCTCCAGCCAGACCTCGATGTCATGCCCAAAGCTGCCGACAAATTCGCCAATCCCCCGGTCCAGGTGCGCCAGGTCCAGGGGCAACTGGTCCTGGCGGTCCGGCACACCCAGGCCGCCACCCAGATCGACGTAGCGGGTTTCGGGAAAATCTTCGATCCAGCTGGTCAGCACGGAAAGGGTCCGGTGCCATGCATCCGGCGCCATGACGCCGGAACCCACGTGGGCGTGCAGGCCGATCACCCGGGCACCGATGTCCCCGACGAGCTGGACGATGGCGTCGTGGTCCGCCGGCGGAATGCCGAACTTTGAATGGGTGCCGGCGGTGCGCACCAGCTTGTGGTGCCCCAGGCCGGAGCCAGGATCCAGTCGCAGCAGGATATCCCGTCCAGCGAAATCCTCACCCCACTGTTCCAGCACGAACAGGTTGTCCACGGTGACCATGACCCCCGCCTCCAGTCCGCGCTGGTATTCATCACGGGGCGCAAAGTTGGGTGTAAACAGGATGTTGCCCGGGTCGATCTCCGGCACCGACGCCAGCACGTGTTCGACCTCGCTCATGGACACACACTCAATCCCCAGGCCCATCCCGGTAAACAGCCGCAGGATTTCAGGGTGGGAATTGGCTTTCATGGAATAGAAAACCCGATTGACGTGCTGCATGCGGCGCAGCCGATCGGCCGCCGCTGCCAGGGCAGCGCGTGAATAGACATAAGCCGCCTGGTGCCCTTCCATCAGCTCCAGCAGCTCGTCACGCTGGGTCCGCCACCATGCCGGCATGCCTGGCTCCAGCGAATGGTCACGGTGCAGCTGTTCCCAGGTGTCGCCAAATACGGAATCTCCACCCACCCCGCCGGGTATCAGCTGCTGGTGCAGCTGCATGACCAGTTTCTCGGCGTGTCGCTCGTCCACTACGAAGGTCAGGTTGAGGTCGTTCGACGCCTGGCTGACCAGGTAGATATGACGATGCTCGAAGACTTCCAGGGCCGGTCCCAAGCGGTGCAGGATGGTTCGGATTCCCATGCCCACCAGGCTCACCGAGGCGCAGTTGTGGATCACCTTGACCTGGCAGATGGCTTGGAGATCGTCCACCAGGTGCTGCAACACCTGCTCGTCGATCAGGTGCTCCGCCATGTCCAGCGATACGGTGACGTTGGCCTCGGAGGTGGACACCAGGTCGATGGAAAAACCATGTTTCTTGAACAACGCGAACGCGTCAGCCAGGAAACCCACCTGGTGCCACATGGCGATGCCTTCCATGGCGATCAGGGTGATGCCGCTGCGATGGGCCACGGCCTTGACCTGTGCGCCGAAGTCCCGGGCCATGTGGGAAATCTCGCTGCCCTCACTCTCGGGCCGACCAGTCCAACGGATCACCAGAGGAATGTCGTGATCCCGTACCGGCGAGATGGACCTGGGGTGCAGCACCCTGGCGCCCATGGACGACAGCTCCTGGGCCTCCCGGTAGGACACGTGGCGCAGCAGTCGCGCACCGGGAATCAGGCGCGGGTTGGCGGAAAACATCCCGGGGACGTCGGTCCAGATTTCCAGCCGTTGCGCCCCCAGCCGGGCCGCCAGGTAGGCCGCACTGGTATCCGACCCGCCGCGCCCGAGAACCACGGTGTCGCCGTCGGCATTCCTGGCAATAAACCCCTGGGTCACATGAATGGGCGCAACGTCCGCCAGGTTTCCGGACAGTCCGGGATCCAGCGTACAGTCGCAGGTTGCCGACAGGTAACTGGCCCGGGCGGTACCCGGACGGTTTTCGGCCACCAGCAGATCCCGCGCATCCAGCCAGGCGGTGTCACCGGCCTGGGCCTGGAGGTATTCAGCGCCCAGGGTGGAACTCATCAGTTCTCCCATGCCCAGGACTCTCGCCTGCACCGGCGGCGTGCCCAGGTCGCTGTTTTCGGTGTCCAGCAGTGCCGAGAGCTCCTGCTCCAGTTCAAGCTGGCGGGGGCTCGGGTCCAGGCCCAGCTCCTGGCGGAGTTTTGCGTAACGCGACAGCACCTGCTCCAGCGCCTGCGCAGCCGAACCGGGATCGGCGATGGCACCCTGCAGGGCATCGGTGACACCACGAACCGCCGAAACCACCACCAGCACCCGCTGCCCTTCTGAGGTAAAGCGTCGTGCCTGCACGCCGATGGTGTCCCAGCAGTCCCGGTCGGCCACGCTGGTGCCGCCGAACTTCATCACCACCCAGGGTGCGGCTGAATCTGTGCTTGTCATGGTCCTGGCCACGGCTGGCAATTCAAACGGGCAACGCTACCGGATGCGTCTGGGCTGTGCAATGACGATTTTGTGGCCTGTGGCTGACAATTTCCCAGCCCGGGATACAGGCCCATGCTGCCGGACACAGGCACCCTGCCCGGCAAGCCGGTCCGCGGCAGAATGGCAGGTCGAAAGAAACAAAAAAATGCGGGCCACCCGGGGGAGGTGGCCCGCGAACCCGTCAACCCTGGAAAGGGTGGAGTTGCGACCTGGCAGCCGGATCAGGCTGCCCGGGAGCTCTGATCAGGAGCGCCCTAGCGGGAGACGGGGACTACTGAAACGCGCAGGTCGATGGTCGGACCCGGATCCACATCGGTACGGGTCGTGTAAACCTGCCCGTCGTATTCATAGCGCACCCGGTATCCCGTGATGCGTTCTTCCTGGTAGTACTCCTGGGCCAGGCGGCATCGGGTTTCCACCTGGTTGTACTCCCGCCGCGCGTTTTTGCGGGCGGCGTCGTTGGCCACCGAGGCGCCCAGGACAGCTCCCGCCACGGTCAGGGCGTCTTTACCACTGCCGCCACCAAACTGGTTACCGATGGCGCCGCCGATCACACCGCCAAACAGCGCCGCGGTGGGGCTGTGTCCTTTGCGATAACGAACTTCCTCGTCCCAGCACACCTCACGCTCGGTGGGCACGCGGACGGTCTCGTAGATCGGAATCGCGCTGATAACGGTCCCCTGCTCGATGTGGCTGTCCGCGCTGGCCAGGCCACTCGTCGCCAGGAGTGCTGCTGCTGTGATTTTAATCAGTGTTGCTTTCATCGCCGGTCGCTCCTGTTGTGTCCGGTTGTGGACTTATCCCAACCTTGGTAACGAGTTTACGCCGGCGAATCTGAATCAATCCTGAACATGAAATTCAGGGTTTGGACCTCCTGCAACGGGATAATCCGGGGCCTGCCCGAGCACCGCCGGCGGCGCGGTCCCGGCGGATTCCAGATCCGGCTTGACCTAAGCCTTGTGAACTGCAAGATTAGCAGGCCCGGCGCTCACACCCCGGTCCTCATCACAACACCAAACGTCCAGGTGATTGACCGCGGCCGACCCGGCGCACCAGAACAACGAAATCAGGAGAGGGAACACCGATGCCCAACTACACCACCGAAGCCATTCGAAACCTGGCGCTGGTTGGACACAGCTCAGCAGGCAAGACCAGCTTCATGGAAGCCCTGCTGGCCGAATCAAAAATGATCAATACCGCCGGTTCCGTCGAACGAGGCTCAACGGTTGGTGACTCCGATCCCATGGAAAAGGAGCATCAGCATTCCCTGGACAGCGCTGTCGCCCACCTGGACTACAGGAACACCCATATCAACCTGCTGGACACGCCGGGATACCCTGACTTTCGCGGCCCGACCCTGGCCGCAACCGGTGCCGTCGAGACCGCTGCCATCGTGGTCAACGCCCAATCAGGTATCGAACTGAACACCCACCGCATGATGGAACGGGCTCGGGAGCGGGGACTGTGCCGGGTCATCGTGATCAACAAGATTGATGCTGACGGCATCGATCTTACTCAGCTCGTGCGCGACATTCGCAGCACCTTTGGCGACGAGTGCCTTCCCATCAACCTGCCCACCAATGAACATTCCGACGTGGTTGACGTGTTCTTCAACCTGGAGGGTGAATCGGACATCTTCACCGTGGAAGCGGCCCACACCGAGATTACCGACCAGGTGGTCGAGATGGACGAAGAGCTGATGGAAACCTATCTGGAACAGGGCAAGCTGGAACCCGACCAGCTGCACGACGCCTTTGAACAGGCTCTGCGTGAAGGTCACCTGGTACCGATCTGTTTTGTCTCTTCCCGCACCGGCGCCGGCATCAAACAATTCCTGGACCTGTGCGTCAAGCTGATGCCCAACCCCCATGAGGGCAATCCGCCACCGTTCATCAAGGGTGAGGGAGAGGACGCAGAGGCAGTCACCGCCTCTCTGGATGCCAGCGGTCATGTCCTGGCCCACGTCTTCAAGATCACCAACGACCCCTTCGTGGGGAAGCTGAGTGTCTTTCGTATCTACCAGGGCACGGTAACCCGGGACTCACAGCTTTACATCGGTGACGGCCGCAAGCCGTTCAAGGTCAGCCACCTGTTCAAGCTCCAGGGCAAAGAGCATTCGGAGATAGAACAGGCCGTTCCCGGCGACATCTGCGCCGTGGCCAAGGTGGAGGAAATCTCCTATGACGCGGTGCTGCACGACTCCCACGATGAAGACAACTACCACCTGAAACCGCTGGACTTTCCCCAGCCCATGTTTGGCCTGGCCATTTCACCCAAGAGCCGGGGACACGAACAGAAGCTGGGCGCCTCGCTGCATAAGCTGGTCGAGGAGGATCCCTGCTTCAAGGTGGATCACAGCGCAGAGTTGAACGAAACCGTCATCCGTGGCCTGGGTGATCTGCATTTGCGAATCATGCTGGAGCGAATGCACCAGCGCTACAACGTTGAGGTCAATACCCGACCCCCACGAATCGCCTACCGGGAAACCATCAATGCGCCGGCCGAAGGCCACTACCGCCACAAAAAGCAAACCGGTGGTGCAGGCCAGTTCGGCGAAGTGTTCCTGCGTGTTGCGCCCAAAGCCCGCGGCGAAGGATTCGAGTTTGAGAACAAGGTCGTAGGCGGCGCCATCCCAACCAGTCTGATTCCGGCGGTTGAGAAAGGCGTGCGCCAGCTGCTGGACGAAGGCGCCGTCGCGGGATACCCACTGCAGGACATCAAGGTGACGGTGTACGACGGTAAGTTCCACCCGGTGGATTCCAAGGAAATCGCCTTTGTCATCGCCGGCAAGAAAGCATTCATGGACGCAGTGGCCAAAGCCAGCCCCCAGGTCCTGGAGCCCATCGTCGACATCACGGTGACGGCACCGGACAGCAACATGGGGGACATCGCGGGCAGCCTGTCAGGAAAACGCGCCCGCATAGCCGGAACCGATTCCATCTCCGGCGGCCTGGTGGTGATCAACGCTCTGGCGCCATTGTCGGAGCTGTCGGATTTTCAGACCGAGCTCAAGTCAGTCACCGGCGGTCAGGGACGCTACAGCATGTCGCTGAGTCACTACGAACCAGTGCCTGCCCAGATGCAGCAGCGCCTGGTGGCGGAATTCAAACCCAAGGACGACGAATAGGCCGGCCAACCCAGGCAAATCCCCATGGCCCTGGTATCCGTCCAGCAGGCCTGGAAATGGTTCCCCCTGCAGAGAGGAACCCGGCTGCCGCTGTCAGCGGTGGCGCCGCTGCTGCTGCGTCGCGCCTGGAACGAGGCATCATCCCGGGCGGTTCTGCAGGACATCAACCTGGAAGTGCACGCCGGAGAGTCAGTTGGACTCATCGGAGAGAACGGCGCCGGTAAGTCCACCCTGCTCAAACTGCTCGCCGGCGTGCTGGTACCCAGCCGCGGCACGATCAGGACCCGCGGAAGAGTAGCCGCGCTGCTGGAACTGGGCGCGGGCTTCCATCCTGAATTCACCGGCATGCAGAACCTGGAACTGTCAGCGGCGTTGATGGGCCTGTCTGCATCGCAGCTTCGACGCAAACGCGATCAGATCCTGGCGTTCGCCGACATCGGCGAATTCATCCACGAACCCGTAAAGAACTATTCATCCGGCATGACCATTCGCCTGGGCTTTGCCCTGGCCACCGCCATGGAACCGGACCTGTTGATTACCGACGAAGTTTTGGCCGTAGGTGACGAATCTTTCCAGCGGAAATGCATGCGCTGGGTCGATCAATACATCGACCAGGGGGGCACAATGCTGCTGGTTTCCCACGGCATGGACCAGGTCAGGCGTCTTTGCCGGCGCGTCTACTGGCTCAAGGACGGCCGGGTTGAGGCCCAGGGTCCGGCAGACGACGTGGTTGATCGGTACCTGGAATACCACGAACGCAAGGCCACGGAATCAACGGCGCCCGACCCCGGCGGCGGCCTGTACCGCATCAGGGAAATGACCGTTGGCTTCGAGTCCAGCACAAACCGGCTGACCATTCGTGCCCGGCTGCATTCCCCGGATGACCGGGAACCGGTCGTCGCCCTGGGCATCAAGGATCAGCACGGCACCCCGGTGTTCGGCGTCACTTCTGAAATGGACGGCGCCAGCCCCCGGCGACTTGGACCTCGCCGATTCGCCTACCAGCTGACGCTCGACCTTTCGCCGTTGAAACCGGGAAACTACCGCGCCACCGGGCACGCCATGGATCCCGAAGGGTTACGCCTGTTCGACACCGTCATCCGGGAGTTCAGCATTCCTGGATCTGCTGACGGCGCAGGGTTCTTGCGCGCGGCGGGGTCTGACCCCCTCAGCCGCTGACTTCCGCTTCGACTTCCGGCGGCAACGCTCCCCAGTGGGCCTGTCCCTGTCGCCACAGAGCCACCAGGTAGGCGCGGTAAAGCGCAACCTCCTCATGGGCCGGCATCTGGTCCAGCGCCGCCAAAAGGTCACCCGGTGCCCGCAGCCCGTAAATGACGTCCAGCAACTGCCCAAACAGCTCGCCCCACTGCCGGGAATAGGCGATCCGTTGCGACACCGGGTCGATCCGTTCCTGCTGCGCCGCCACCTGCGATCCGGCTCCGGCCGGAACCGCTATCACCTGGATCCACGGGCTGTCGGCCCAGCTGCGAACCACCTGAAATCCGGCCTCGCGGACATACAGTTCGAATTCATCCGGCGTGCAGAACTGGTTGCGGGCGACGTTCTTTCGCTGGCTCTGGTCTGAGCGTTTCCAGTTGTTGACCTCAAACTGCCAGCGCTTCCACCCCATGGGATGAGCCAGGTTCCAGGTCTCCAGGTAAGCAATGCCGTCCTCGTTCAACAGGCGACGCAGTTCCTGCAGGTAGAGAAACAGGTCCTCCTTGTCCATATGGCACAAAACCGCCACCGTATAGACCCGGTCGAAACTGGCGGACTCGAACATGTCCAGACTGGTTCGGTGCAGGGGCTGAAAGCTGACGTTGTCCAGGTCTGCCAGACGCTCCCGGGCCACCTCCAGCATGTTGGCGGATATATCCGTGCCCACCCAGGACCGGCAGTCCCCGGCCAGTTCCCGGCCAATTCGGCCCACGCCGCAACCCAGTTCCAGGACCCGCTGCCGCCCGTCCAGGTCCAGGGCAAGCCTCACCTGGTCCGCGGTCCAGCCACCGGTGAGTCGCACGATCTCTTCACTGGCGCTGCCGTCAACGGCCGCCAGTGCGCCTTCGTCGGTGGAGGCCTGCTGGTTCCAGAAACTACTGTAGCTTTCAAAGTCCAAGGGAGCGTGCTCCGCAGCAAAAGCGCGGGATTATAAACCCATAGCCGTCCAAATGTTCGCCGGTACGGCGGGCGGCACATCACCGATGGCCGCCCGCGCGCACCTTGGATCAGCTGGACTTTTGGGCTTTCGTGCCCTTGGAGTCGGTCAGACGGATAAAACCGCGATTCCTATCCAGGGTACTCAGACCGATGCCCTTGACGTTGACCAGCTCGTCGGGGTGCTTGAACGAGCCGTTCCGGTTGCGGTATTCGACGATGGCCTGGGCCTTGCTCAGTCCGACACCGTCCAGCGACTCGGCAATCTGCTGGGCACTGGCCTTGTTGATGTTTACGGGCTGCGCAGCCATAGCCTGCATGGAATACAGCATCAGCAGCAGGGCAAAGCAGACAATCTTGTTCATTTTCATGGCGACCTCCTTATCACCGTGGTTTGAAATGCCCGCCCAATCAGGCGGTGATGCAGAGGCTACCCGGCAGGTGGCGCCGAGGTAATGGCCAGAATGCCGGGAACGGCGTAAGAATCTGCCCTGACGGATCAGAGGGTGAAGTAACACACCACCGCCACCACCGTCACTCCCAGCAGGTTCAACACAAAACCTTCCCGGGCCATCTCCCTGATGGTGACCTGGTTGCTGGAAAACACCACGGCATTGGGGGCGGTGGCCACCGGCAGCATGAACGCGCAGCTGGCGGTCATGGCCGCAGGCACCATGAGCAGTATGGGATCGATGCCGGCAGCAGTGCCCGCTGCGGCCAATATCGGCATCAGCAGCGCCGTAGTGGCGGTGTTGCTGGTAATCTCGGTCAGGAAGGTCACCGAAAGGCACAGCAGCAGCGTCAGCACCAGCGGGTGGAACTGCTGCAGAACAACCATCTGGTTTCCCAGGATCTCGCTCAGACCGGAAGCGACGAATGCCTTGGCGATGGCGATGCCGCCGCCAAAAAGAATCAAGGCGCCCCAGGGTATGGTCACGGCCTTGTCCCAGGTGAGCAGCCGCCCTCCCCGGCCGTTAGGCACCAGGAACATGACCACCACCGCCAGCAACGCGACGCTGGCGTTGCTTGCGGCGGGCACGCCCAGCAGCTGGCTCCAGCCACCGAAGGGCTCGCGCAGGGTCATCCAGGCCAGGGCCGTACAGCCGAATACCACCAGGGTTCGGACTTCCTCGGGCCGCCAGTGCCCGACCTCGGGCAGTTCCAGGGACTCTGCCCGGCCCAGCCGGCGCGTCAGCCAAAGGCCCAGCACCGGCACCAGGATCACGACCACCGGCAACCCCATGGCCATCCATTCCAGGAAGGTCGGCTGATTACCCGTGGTTTCTCCATAAACCTCCATGAAGATCAGGTTGGGCGGGGTACCGATGGGGGTGCCGATACCGCCCACACTGGCGGCATAGGCGACACCCAGCAGCAGAGCCCGACGCAGCAGCGGATCGTTGGACTTCTCCAGCACCGCCAGCACGATGGGGAGCAGCATAAGGGTGGTGGCGGTGTTGGAAATCCACATGCTCAGCACCGCCGATGCCAGCATGAAACCGAACACCAGGGGGCGACCGCCACTGCCGCCGAACAGCCCCACCATGTTCAGGGCCAGTCGCCGGTGAGCACCACTTTGCTCCATGGCCCGGGACAGGATAAAACCGCCCAGGAGCAGCAGGATCAGCTGGTTGCCGTAGGAGTCACCAACCTGGGCCGGCGTCAGGATGCCCGCCATGGGAAAGGCCGCCAGCGGTATCAGGGAGGTCACCGGAATCGGGACCGGCTCGAATATCCACCACACCGCGCACAGCAGGGTGATGCCGGCGGTCCATCCGGCCGCCGGGGAGGCGGCAGACCCGACCCACAGGCCCAGCAGCACCGCAAGCACCGGGCCGGCCAGCAGAGCAAAGGTGCGAACAGGCGTTACCGGTTCCACCGGCTCACTCGGTGGAGGCGACGTCGTCGCCGTCCAGGGCAGCAACCAGGGTCTGCCAGGGCAAAGTGGCGGACTTGATCCGGGACGGGTACTGGCGAACGCCTTCCAGTGCGGCCAGATCGCCCAGCCGTTGCCGCGCGCTGTCGGGCACGCGGTCTCCAGTCAGCAGCGTCTTCAGTTCCTGGTGCATCTCGCGGGCTTCGGCCGTGGTCATGGATGCCACCCGTTCGGTCATCATGGAGGCGGATGCCATGGTGATAGCGCTGGCCTGGCCGATGAAAGAAACCCGCTCGATGCGCTCGCCGCTCACCCGCAGGTAAACGCGGATATCGTCTCCGCAAAGGGCATTGAGGCCGCGCGACCGGTGGGTCGCGTCAGCCATCTCTTCAAAATTGCGGGGATCACGGTTGTGGTCAATCACCGCCGCGCGGTAGAGGTCCTGGATGGACACGGGCTTTCCTGGGAATGGTCACAGCAGCATTTTACGGGCGCGCTGCACTGCCTCAACAAAATGATCCACTTCTTCCCGTGTGTTGTAGAACGCCAGGGAGGCCCGGGCCGTTGCCGGAACGCCGAAGAACTGCATCACGGGCATGGCACAGTGATGGCCGGTTCGGATGGCCACGCCCTCGTGGTCGATAATGGTCCCCAGGTCGTGGGGATGCACACCCTCGAGGGTAAAAGAAATCACGCCGGCCTTGTTTTCGGCCGTCCCGATGATGCGGAAACCGGGAATTGCGCTGACCGCCTCTGTGGCGTACTCCAGCAGTTCCCGTTCATAGGCTTCGATCCGGTCCATGCCAATGGACATCAGGTACTCGGCGGTAGCGCCCAGGCCAATGCCGCCGGCGATATTCGGCGTCCCCGCCTCGAACCGGGCCGGCAGGTCGTTGTAGATGGTCTCCTCGAAGGTGACGTGTTTGATCATCTCGCCGCCGCCGTGGTACGGCTGCATGGTTTCCAGGATTTCCCGGCGGCCATACAGCACACCGGCACCGGTCGGACCGAACATTTTCTGGCCGGAGACGCAGTAAAAATCGCAGCCCAGGTCTTGCACGTCCACCGGCATGTGGGGCATGGCCTGAGCGCCGTCCACCAGCACCGGGATGTCCAGGGCATGGGCGGCCTGGACCACCCGCTTGATGGGATTGACGGTGCCCAGGGCGTTGGAAATGTGCACCATGCCCACCAGCTTGACCCGGGGATTCAGCAGACGCTCGAACTCTTCCCAGATCAGCTCTCCGCGCTGGTTGATGGGGGCAACCACCAGTTCCGCCCCGGTCTGCTCTCGAATCAACTGCCAGGGCACGATGTTGGAGTGGTGCTCCATGTGGGAGATCAGGATCTGGTCGCCCGGCCCCACCCGGGGCCGCACGTAAGCCTGGCTCACCAGGTTAACCGCCTCCGTCACCCCGCGCAGGAAAATCAATTCTCCCGGGTCACTGATGTTCATCAGGCGTCGAATGCTGGCCCGGGCCGATTCGTAGGCCTCAGTGGCTTCCTCGGCCAGGGTGTGGACCCCCCGGTGAATATTGGCGTTGTATTCCTCGTAGTACCGACGGGTCGCCTCGATCATCGCCCGCGGCCGCTGGGCCGTGGCGGCATTATCAAAGTAAACCAGGGGCTTACCGTGGACTTTCCGACTCAGTGCCGGAAAATCCCGGCGCAGGCGGGCAACGTCCAGCCGGTTGTCTGCCGGCATGATCTGGGGTTGGCTCATTCCGTTTCCTCCTGGTTACCGGGAAGATGACCGAGAACCTGCCCGGCCACGTAATCGCGCAGGGACTCCGATTCCAGCCGGTCCACCACCTGCCGACAAAAGGCGTAGATCAACAGGACCCGGGCATCATCCTGGGAGATGCCCCGGGACCGCAGGTAAAACATCTGGTCTTCGTCCAGCTGACCCACGGTGGCCCCATGGGCACACTTGACGTCATCGGCGTAGATTTCCAGTTCAGGCTTGGTGTCCACTTCAGCCTGGCGGGACAGCAGCAGGTTGCGGTTGGTCTGGGACGCGTCCGTGCCGTCGGCGCCCGGCTGCACCACGACCTTGCCATTGAATACCGCCCGGGAACGATCGTCCATGACGCCCTTGAAGAAGGTCTCGCTGCGGGCATCACGGCTACGGTGATCCATGCGGACGTGGTTGTCCACGTGGCGCTCACCGTCCAGGGCGTACAGCCCGGCTACCGAAGCTGCGCTATCGGATCCCTCGAGGCTGACGTTGATGTCATGCCGCACCAGGTTTCCGCCCAGGTCAATTCCGCAGTACTCATAGTGGCTGCGTTCGGACTGCTCCACGTCGGTGCGGGTAATCAGACTGCCCGCTGAACTTTCCTGCTGCAGGCGCACGTGGGTGAGGCGGGCGCCTTCGCTCAGGCGAAACTGGTTAACGCAGTTGCTGAGGTAAGACGGTTCACCCATGGACACGAAGCGTTCCATCAGGGACAGGCGGGCGCCCTCACCCAGGATGATCATGTTGCGGAGGTGGCAAGCCAGAGCCTGCTCTTCTGGCAGGGTCAGGTAAATGCACTCCAGCGGATGCTCGGGTTGGGCACCCGCCGCCACTTCGATCAACGCGCCGTCCACCGCGATGGCCGTGTTCAGGGCCGCAAAAGCAGACTCGGGGCTTTGAAACTGGCGCTCCAGCAGCGGCCTGAAGCCCTCCAGCTGGGGATCGTCCACGGACCGCAGGCTGGTCACCCGCAGGTCCATCGAGTCCGGCAGGCACGACAATTCAGGAACAAAAAAGCCGTTAATGAACACCATGCGCTCGGCCGGCCAGTCAGGGATGCCAAACGGCGCCATGTCTTCGGCCTGGAGCGCGTGCCCACGATTGCGCGCCGGCTCCAGCTCCTGCTTGTCCAGCCGCGCCAGGGAGGTGTAGCGCCAGTTTTCCTGACGCCTGCTGGGCAGTCCGGTGTCGGCTACCCGCTGGGCGTGGTCCCGGCGCACCGAGTCCCACCAGTCCACGCCAACCTCGGCTCCGGCCTGTTCGATCAGGCGGCGGGCCAGGGAGTCGCGCTGTCTCATGCGGCGCTCTCCCGGGCCACCCAGCCGTAGCCTTCGCTTTCCAGCTTCAGCGCCAGGTCCTTGTCCCCGGACTTGACGATCTGTCCGTCCGCCAGCACGTGGACGCTGTCGGGGACGATATAGTCCAGCAGGCGCTGGTAGTGGGTCACCACCACAAAAGCCCGGTCCTCCCCGCGAAGCTGGTTGACGCCGTCTGCGACTATCTTCAGGGCGTCGATATCCAGGCCTGAATCGGTTTCGTCCAGGATCCCGAGCCGGGGCTCCAGCACGGCCATCTGGAACACCTCGTTGCGTTTCTTTTCACCGCCGGAAAAGCCTTCGTTAACCGCCCGGTGCAGCAGGTCATCCTTGATGTGCAGGGTTTTGAGCTTCTCCCGCACCAGCTTCAGAAACTCCATGGAGTCCAGTTCGTCCTCCCCCCGGGCCTTGCGCTGTGCGTTCAGGGCGGCACGCAGGAAATAGGTGTTGTTGACCCCGGGTATCTCCACCGGGTACTGGAACGCCAGGAACACGCCGGCGCAGGCCCGTTCCTCCGGGCTCAGGGCCAGCAGGTCCTCTCCCTGGTAGCTGACCCGCCCCTGGGTGACCTCGTAGCCGGGCCGGCCCGACAGGACGTTGGCCAGAGTGCTCTTGCCGGAACCGTTGGGCCCCATGATGGCGGCGACTTCTCCAGCTGCCACCTCCAGGCTGAGGCCCTTTAGAATTTCTTTGCCGCCGACCTCGGCGTGCAGGTTTTCAATCTTCAACATGATGGTTCTGTCCTGTTTATCCCACTGCCCCTTCCAGGCTGACTTCGAGCAGTTTCTTGGCCTCCACGGCGAACTCCATAGGCAGCTCCCGGAAGACTTCCTTGCAGAAGCCGTCCACGATCATGGAGACGGCGTCTTCTTCACCGATGCCGCGCTGCAGGCAGTAAAACAGCTGATCCTCGCTGATCTTGGAGGTACTGGCCTCGTGCTCCACGTTGGCAGTGGGGTTTCGGGTTTCAATGTAGGGAAACGTATGGGCACCGCAGCGGTCGCCGATAAGCAGCGAATCGCACTGGGTGTAGTTGCGCGCGTTGTCGGCCCGCCGGTGCACCTGCACCAGACCGCGGTAGGCATTCTGGCCGCGGCCGGCGGAAATACCCTTGGAAATGATGTGGCTCTTGGTGTTGCGCCCGATATGGACCATTTTTGTGCCGGTATCGGCCTGCTGGAAATTGTGGGTCAGCGCCACCGAGTAGAACTCACCCGAAGAGCCGTCACCCCGCAGAATGCAGCTGGGGTATTTCCAGGTCACGGCCGAGCCGGTTTCCACCTGGGTCCAGGAGATCTTCGAGTCGACCCCCCGGCAGTCCCCGCGCTTGGTGACAAAATTGTAGATCCCGCCCTTGCCTTCTTCGTCTCCGGGATACCAGTTCTGGACCGTGGAGTACTTGATCTGGGCCCGGTCCAGGGCCACCAGTTCCACCACGGCGGCATGCAGCTGGTTCTCGTCCCGCATGGGGGCGGTGCAGCCTTCAAGGTAGCTGACGTAGCTGTCGTCTTCGGCCACGATCAGCGTCCGCTCGAACTGTCCGGTGTTGAGCTCGTTGATGCGGAAGTAGGTGCTCAGCTCCATCGGGCACCGCACCCCCTTGGGGATGAACACGAAGGATCCGTCGGAGAACACCGCGGAATTCAGCGCGGCGTAATAGTTGTCGCCCGGAGGCACCACGGAACCGAGGTATTTTTTGACCAGCTCAGGGTAGTCCTTCACAGCCTCGGAGAAGGAGCAGAAGATCACTCCGGCCTCGGCCAGTTCCTTGCGGAAGGTGGTGCCCACCGACACCGAATCGAATACGGCGTCCACCGCGACGCCGGCCAGTTTGGCCCGCTCGTGCAGGGGCACGCCCAGTTTGTCGTAGGTTTCGATCAGTTTGGGGTCGACCTCATCCCAGCTCTGGTATTTCGGCTCCGTCTTGGGGGCGGAGTAGTAGGAGATGTCCTGGAAGTCGATCTTGGGATAGTGGACATGGGCCCACTCGGGCTCGTCCATCTCGAGCCAGCGGCGAAAGGCCGCCAGGCGCCACTCCAACATCCACTCCGGTTCCTCTTTCTTGGCGGAAATCAGGCGAACCACGCTTTCGTCCAGGCCCGGCGGTACCGTATCCGACTCGATATCGGTCACAAATCCGGCGTCGTAGCGGCGCTGGACGAGATCTTCGACTTGTTCAGTACTCATCTGTATTGCTTCCAGTTGTTCAACCGCGGACCACCCGCATCCTGCGGATATCGATAGGCGGCACCATGGGCTGGGTCATGTCCTGCAGGGTGACGTCGTTCAGGGCCATTTCCACCGCCTGGGATATGCGACGCCAGTTGCTGCGCGTGGTGCAGACCGCTTCCTGGGCGCACAAGCCTTCGTGGACACTGCATTCGGTCATACCGATAGGGCCTTCCATGGCGGAAATGATCTGCGCCACCGAAATATTCCGGGGCTGTGGGCCCAGACGATACCCGCCGTTGGCACCACGATAGGACCGAATCAGTCCAGATTTCGTCAAGGCCTTGAGAACCTTGGCCACGGTGGGCTGCTCCAGGTGGGTTCGTCCAGCCAGTTCCGCCGCGCTGAATACCGTCTCCGGTTCGTCAGCCATGTCGGTCATCACCACGATGGCGTAGTCGGTCAGTTTGCTGAGTCGCAGCACCCGGCGCGCTCCAGTCGTTAAATAGGACTGATATTGTACTATTTAAAGGCAGATGATTTCCATGGTCCCCACCCCTGGGGGAAACCGGGCCTCGACGGGCATCGCGGTCCTCACTGATCGGGAACCTCAAACCTGGAGTCGGGAATATCCACGTCGATCTCCACCGAGTCGAAAACCAGGGTCTGGGAGCGCTCCTGGTCCAGGCGGGTCTTGAGGGAAAAAGGAATCACAAGGGGGCCAACCCGGGAATGATCGCCAATGGCGGTGAAGGCCTGGGTGGACTGGCCGCCGTTGGACACCGTGACCTGGCCGATTTCCAGAAAGGATTCCGTGTCCAGCAGCAGCAGCAGTTCCTCGCCACCCCGTTTGATCAACCGGATCCGGTAGACGGATTCTCCTGACCACTCCGAGGAACCTTCCAGGCTGAGCTGGTGGCCTTTTTCCTGCCAGTCGATCAGCGGGCCTTCGAAGTCGGCGGTGCCGCGGGCCAGGCGCAGCTGCTGCTCGCTCATGGTCTGGACCGATCCATCCGGGTTGCCGGGATCCACGTACCAACCGGCCTGGCCGTCGAGCGCCTGGATCCCGGTCAGTCCCTGGACTTGAAACTCCATCCGCATGCGGCCGGGACGCTTGAACTCCATTTGCACCGGGCTGCGGCTGCCGTCGGCCAGGGTCATGACCCCGCCCAGCCGCAGGGACTGGACCGATTTCCAGGCCTGGTAACCGCCCCTGGCTTCGATGTTGCGCTCGATCAGCTGCTCCAGGCTGCCCTGGGCCAGGGCAGACCCCGCGGCAGGAAGCAGGGCGACAGCCGCAAAAACGGCTGCCGCCCGGTAGAACAGGGTCAACATTCAGAAGTGAATCACCGACCGGATACTCTTTCCTTCGTGCATCAGGTCGAATGCGTGATTGATGTCTTCCAGGCCCATGGTGTGGGTAATAAAGGGATCAATCTGGATCTCGCCGGACATGGCCTGCTCCACCATGCCGGGCAACTGGCTGCGCCCCTTGACGCCGCCAAACGCGGTGCCGCGCCAGACCCGGCCGGTCACCAGTTGGAATGGACGCGTCGCGATTTCCTGGCCTGCTCCTGCCACACCAATAATGGTGCTCTCGCCCCAGCCCTTGTGACAGCACTCCAGTGCGGCCCGCATCAGGTCCACGTTGCCGACGCACTCGAAGGAGTAATCGGCACCGCCGCCGGTAAGTTCCACGATGACGTCCTGGATCGGATCTGAATAATCCCGCGGGTTCACACATTCCGTGGCCCCCATCTGGGTAGCCAGCTCAAACTTCGCCGGATTGACGTCCACTCCGACAATCCGTTCCGCCCTGGCCATCACGGCACCCTGCACCACGGCCAGGCCGATACCGCCCAGGCCGAACACCACCACCGTAGAGCCGGGGGTGACCCTGGCCGTGTTCAGCACCGCGCCGATGCCGGTGGTGATACCGCAGCCCAGCAGACACACTTTTTCCAGCGGTGCGGCCGGGTTCACCCTGGCCACCGCGATCTCCGGCAGCACCGTGTACTCACTGAAGGTGCTGGTACCCATGTAGTGGAAGATCTGTTTCCCGTTGTGGGAAAACCGGGAAGTACCGTCCGGCATCAGGCCCTGGCCCTGGGTGGCGCGGATAGCCTGGCACAGATTGGTTTTGCCGGAGGTGCAAAAGCTGCATTCGCCGCATTCCGGGGTATACAGCGGGATCACGTGGTCACCCACGGCCACGGAGCTGACGCCCTCACCCACTTCCACGACCACGCCGCCACCTTCATGTCCAAGAACCGCGGGAAACAGCCCCTCGGGATCCTCGCCGGAGAGGGTAAACGCGTCGGTGTGGCAAACCCCGGTCGCCTTGTTTTGCACCATGACCTCACCGGACCTGGGTCCTTCAAGGTCGATTTCCTCTATCTGCAGGGGCTCTCCAGCGGCCCAGGCAACGGCTGCTCGCGTTTTCACAGGTGGCTCCTCCCAGGATTGACGTGAAGCTGTCATTCTCGCTTTTCGCCGGTGGATCGGCAACGGCTTAACAGGGACAATGCAGTCGCCATGCAGCAGAGCAGCCGATCACAACAGCGCAGGGACTGGGTGAGCCGGAACTGGGACGGCGAGTTCCAGCTCGCCCCGGCGTCAGCCGACGCCAGCTTCCGCAGCTACTGGCGCATCACCGGCGAAAACCGGCAGCTGATCCTGATGGACGCTCCGCCGGACCGGGAAGACTGCCGTCCTTTTGTCAGCGTTGCCCGCCGATTGCGGGATGCCGGCCTGCACGCGCCGGAAATCCTGGTGGCGGACCTGGATCAGGGCTTCCTGCTGCTGGAAGACCTTGGCAGCCGCCTGTACAGCGACGCCCTGGTGGAGGCCAGCAGGGACAAGGTGGAAACCCTGTACCAGGACGCCCTGTCTGCCCTGGCCCACATACAACGCATCGACCCCCGGGGATTGCCTCCCTACGATAACGCGCTGCTGGATCAGGAAATGGAGCTTTTCCCTCAGTGGCTGTTACAGCGGCATCTGCGTCGGCCTCTGAGCAGCGGCGAGCAGATCGAGTGGAACCTGTTAAAGCGGGAACTCATCGCCAGCGCGCTGGATCAGCCCAGGGTGTTCGTGCACCGGGACTACCACTGCCGCAACCTGATGGTGGTGTCCCGGCACAATCCCGGCATCATGGACTTCCAGGACGCCATGCACGGACCGGTCGCCTACGACCTGGTGTCGTTGCTGCGCGACTGCTACGTGACCTGGCCCCAGGACCGTGTCTCGGTCTGGTGCGAGCAGTTCAGGCAGCAGCAGCAGCCCGACATCAGCGCTGAACAGTGGCAGCGCTGGTTTGACCTGATGGGTTTTCAGCGGCATCTCAAGGCGGCCGGCATTTTCTGCCGGCTCAATCACCGGGACGGCAAGGACGGCTACCTGAAAGACATTCCCCGTACCCTGAATTACACCCGCCAGGTGTGCCGGCTCTATCCGCAGTTCAGCTGGTTTGACGAGCTGCTGGATGAAGTGCTGCCCCGCCTGGAGCCGGGTTCGGCACCGGGGTGATCTGATGAAAGCCCTGATACTGTGCGCCGGGCGCGGGGAACGGCTGCGCCCGCTGACCGACCGCATACCCAAGCCCCTGGTGCCGGTGGGCGGCCGCTGTCTGCTGGAACACCACATCCTGGCATTGCGCGCAGCCGGGCTGACCCAACTGGTGGTCAACGTGTCCCACCTGGGCGACCAGATCGAACGGTTCGTCGGCGACGGCAGTCGCTGGGATGTACAGATACGGGTGTCCCGGGAAGGCGAGATACCGCTGGAAACCGGCGGCGGCATGCTGCATGCCCTGCCGCTGCTGGGGCCGGAACCCTTCCTGGTGGTGAACGGCGACGTCTACTGCGACTATCCATTTGCAGCGCTGGTGGGCCGCGGCCTCCCGCACCGGCTGCACCTGGTACTGGTACCGAACCCACCCCACAACCCCAACGGGGATTTCGGACTGGACAATGGCTTGCTTACCAACACACCCCGGTTCACTTACTCCGGCATCGGTGTCTACCCGCCCGGACTGCTGCGCGGCCAGGACCCTGGACAGTTTTCGGTGGTCCCGCTGATCCGGCAATGGGCGGAACGCGGGGCCGCCAGCGCGGAGCTATTCCGGGGGCTGTGGCACGACGTCGGCACCCCCGGGCGACTGGACCAGCTGCGGGAGCTGCTGGGAGGATCAGACTGAGCTCAGACCCTCTCGATAGCGCCGGGCGTTGGCGGCGTAGTGCCTGGCGGATTCCCGCAGCCCCTCGATTTCCAGGCCCGTCAGTTCACGGACCACCCGGCAGGGTGATCCCACCACCAGGGACCTCGGCGGAATCTGCTGGCCTTCCCTGACCAGCGCATTGGCGCCAATCAGGGAATCCCGGCCCACGACGGCGCCGTTCAGTACTACGGCGTTGATGCCCACCAGGCAGTTGTCCTGCAGGGTGCAGCCGTGCAGCACGGCACGGTGCCCCACCGTCACACCCTCGCCCACGGTCAGTGGAAAACCGTCGTCGGTGTGCATGACGCTGCCGTCCTGAATATTGCTGCGGGGGCCAATCACAATGGGCTCCATGTCACCCCGCAGGACCGAGCCGAACCAGACACTGGCCTCCTCCCGCAGTTGGACCCGGCCGATGATGACCGCGTCATCAGCAACCCATGCACTGGCATCGATCTCGGGACGGTGCTGGTCAAGTTGATAAATCATTGGGTTTTCTCTGTTCCAGAATCTGTCGCGCCAGGGGCACGGTCAGCCGCCGCTTGACCGCCAGGCTGGCGTCCTGAAGTTCGTTCACCAGGCCGACCAGGCTGGCCGGATCCCGGGCCTGTCGGCGCAGCAGGTAGCCGATCACCTCCTCACTCAGCGGAACATCCCGCCGACTCGAGCGGCGCCGCAGCAGTTCCGCCCGATCGTCCTCGCTCAAGGGGTCCAGACGCAGCTCGGTCATGCCCTGAAGCCGGGACGCCAGATCCGGCAGCGGGGTGTCGATACCCCGAATCGGTTGCTGGCCAGCGGCCAGCACCACGGTGCCCTGGTCGCGCCAGGCATTGAAACAATGAAACAGCGGCTCTGCCCAGTCCGCCCGGCCGGCCAGCCGATCAAAATCATCCAGCGCCACCAGGTCCACGCCGTTCAGCCCCGCCAGGCATTCCGGACCGGCCTCCACCAGGGATTCGGCGGTGAGCAGGCCGCAGCGGCGCCGGGCATCGCTGGCCAGGTGGCAGGTTGCCATCAGCAGATGGGTCTTGCCCTGTCCGACTCCGGCCTTCAGGTAGCACCAGGTTTGCAGCCCACCCCGGGCCACGGCCTGCAGCGTGGACACCACACCGGAATTACCGACGAACTGGCCAAATACCGATTCCTCGGCCCGGTCCAGGGGCAGCAGAAGTTGCTGGGCAGGCAGCGTCACGCGGTGGGATCCTGCTCCGGATCGCTGTGGTCGGCCAGCTGCTCGGAGGGGTCCTGCTCCAGTTCAGCACTGGCCGGATCGATCTCCACTTCCAGGGGCTTTCCGTACAGCTCGCTTCGTTTGTACTGCTCGTGGGCATAGCGCAGCAGCACCATGATCACCGAGGCCGCCGGCAGTGCCAGCAGCACCCCGAGGAATCCAAACAGCTGGCCGCCCGCCAGGACCGCGAAGATCACGGCCACCGGGTGCAGGCCAATCTTGTCCCCAACCAGAAGGGGCGTCAGCAGCATGCCCTCCAGCGCCTGCCCCACGCCGAACACGGCCAGCACCAGCAGCACGTGGAGCACATCGCCAAATTGAAACAGGGCGCCCACGATACCCAGGCCGACGCCTACGATGGCGCCCAGGTAAGGCACAAAGCTGATAATGCCGGCCAGCATGCCCACCAGAAAGGCCAGATCCAGGCCCACCAGCCACAGGCCGGTGGAGTAGATCACGCCAAGGGCCAGCATCACGGTCAACTGCCCCCTCAGGAATGCGCCCAGGACCGCGTTGGAGTCAGTGGTCAGTTTGACCACGGTGGGTTCCAGGTGGCGCGGCAGCAGTTCGCGAACCCGCTGCACCACGACATCCCAGTCCCGCAGCATGTAGAACGCCACCACCGGGATCAGCACCAGGTTCATGGCCCAGCCGAAAATGGCCACACCCGAGCGGGTGATTGAACCCAGCACGATGGTGGCCAGGCCGGTGGCCTGCTGCAGGTGGGGCTGAACCATTTCCAGCACCCGCTCACGATCCAGGGTTTCCACACCCATCTCGTTGAGTCTCGCCACTACCGGCGACAGCTGGGTCTTGGCCCATTCAAAAAATGAAGGCAGCGTTACCACCAGCTTGCGGAACTGGTCCTCCAGCAGCGGCACCGCAATCACCACCACCACCACTGCCACCAGGGTGAGTGTCAGGAACACAACGGTGACTGCAATGGTCCGCCCCATGCCGCGACGCTGCAGCCAGTCGGTGATGGGATCTCCCAGGTAGGCCAGGAAAGCGGCAATGGCAAACGGCGTCAGGATGGGTGCCAGCAGGTAGATCAGCCAGCCAGCTCCCACCACCAGGGCAAGGATCATCCACTGGCGGGATTCAGTCAGGTTCATCGCTGCGCTCCATTTCAGACGGGGCTGGCCCGGCCATGTCGATTCGCCTCAGTTTGAAGGCCCAGATGGACATATAGTGTATACCGCTCAACGCCGTGGTGATGGTCACCGACCAGACCAGCGCCGTCAGCCAGGCCGGCTGCAGCCAGCCGTAGGTCTGATCCACCAGGATGGCCAGCACCAGGGCGATCTGCAGGAAGGTATTGAGCTTGCTGATCAGGGTCGGTTCGCCGTCCACCTCGGTGATCCAGTGGTGAATGACGATGGCCCCCAGGATGATGATCATGTCGCGCCCCAGCACGATTGCCAGCAGCCAGGCCGGGATCAGGCCCTGGGTGGTCAGCACGAAATAGCAGCTGACCAGCAGCAGCTTGTCGGCAATGGGGTCAAGAATGCTGCCCAGGCGGCTGCGCCAGGAAAAACGGCGCGCCACAAAGCCGTCCACGCCGTCGGACGCACCGGCCAGAAAAAAAATCAGCAGGGCCAGGCCGTAGCGCTGCTGCACCAGCAGCACGGTCAAGGGCACCACCAGGGCCATCCGCACCACGGTGATCATGTTGGGGATATTGGCGGCCCAGGAATGCTGGGAATGCTGCTCGTCCGACTGGCGGTTCACGTGCCTACCCGCCCCCCCGGCCGGCGGTAGCAAGCTGATAAACCCGATCAACGCCCGCGGGCACCCTGCCGGCCAGGGCCTGCAGCGTCCGGCCGCGATCCACCGCCTGGGTGAAGCCGGACAGGCCAGCCGGACTGTCGATGCTGAAGTCGACATAGTCCGGTGTCACCGTCACCGGGTCCGCTGAGTTCACCACGGACAATTCGGCCAGATATTTCAGCACCTGGCTGTACTCGGCAGGCTGGCGAATCCCGTAGACCCGGATCTGCACCGCCGGGGTGCCCTCCAGTTCCGGTATCACGGCAAATCGACGCCCCATCCGGCCCGCCATCTCGGCCATACCCCGATTGATGGACTCGGCCAGGTCTGCACCGCGGGATTCCCAGCGTTCGTAAAACCCGTCACCCCGGACAACCCAGCGGGTGGCCCACTGTTCCCGGTCCGTGGTCCGCGGCCGGAACGCGCCCGCATTCCCTACCACCTTGAACGCCCGAATCAGCATGACCTGGTTTGGCTCATAGCGGTCCGAGGCCTGGCGCACGGCATCCACGAAGCCGCCCCACACATCGGTGATGCTGACCTGCCTCAGGTCCTCCAGGTCCAGCAGCGGCAGCAGCAGCGGGATCGCACGAACTTCAGCCGCATCGGTCAGCAGCTGCAGAATCTCCTCGTCGTCCGCTCCACTGCCCAGAAAAGAGCGATCCCCGCCTCGGTCAATGACCGCCCAGACCAGGGTCGTGGGTCGTTCCAGTGGCCAGATCGGCAGCCCCAACTCGGTCAGACGCTGGCGGGTCGCCGCTTCACTGAACCGGACTTCCAGCAGGCGCTGCTCGCTTTCGCCGCCGGTGACAAACCCCCGCTGAATCACCAGCGGCCCGGCCGCGCCGAGGCCGTCCAGCTCAGCCAGCAGGGCCACCTGTTCCGGCGAACCGGACAGCTTGACCAGCACCTGTTCCAGGGCCTGCTCAAAGGCCGCATCCAGGTCGAGTTGCTCACCGTCGGCCACCGGCAGCCGGGCCACGAAGGCATCCACGGTTTCCGCCCGAACCGTCAGCCAGGGGCCGGCAAGCAGAACCAGCAGCATGACTGCCGCCGCGCAGCGCTGCGCCACGCAGTGACGCGGGTCAAACAGAGGCGAGGGAGTGATGATCAATTCCTGTTGAACGGTATGAAGCAATCGGGCCATAAGATACCATACGCCGACTCTCAATCGGGGGCTCACGGTGACCCAAGAATCTGGCCCGGCAGGGGGCAAAACATCCGGTTTGACCTACAAAGACGCCGGCGTCGACATTGATGCCGGCAACGCGCTGGTAGAACGCATCAAACCCTGGGTCAGCAAAACCCATCGCGCCGGCGTTTTGACCGACATCGGCGGTTTTGGCGGCCTGTTCGCGCTGGACCGCGACAGTTACCCTGACCCGGTGCTGGTGTCCGGCACCGACGGGGTCGGCACCAAGTTGAAGCTGGCCCGGATGCTCAACCGGCACGACACGATTGGCATCGACCTGGTGGCCATGTGCGTCAACGACGTGGTGGTACAGGGCGCTGAGCCCCTGTTCTTCCTGGACTATTTCGCCACCGGCAGGCTGGACCCCGCCGTGGCCGAATCCGTCGTGTCAGGCATCGCCACCGGCTGCCAGCAGGCCGGTTGCGCCCTGATCGGCGGAGAAACCGCGGAAATGCCGGATATGTACGCCGACGGCGACTATGACCTGGCGGGATTCAACGTCGGCGTGGTGAACCGGGATCAGATCATTACCGGCGAACTGATCCGCGAGGGCAGCGTGATCCTGGGGGTCGATTCCAGCGGACCCCACTCCAATGGCTACTCGCTGATACGGAAGATCCTGTCGGTGTCCGGGGCCGACCTGGAGCAGCCCCTGGGCCATGGCACCCTGGGATCTGCCCTGATCGAACCCACACGAATCTACGTTAAGCCCGCCCTGGAACTGCTGCGCCAGATCACCGTCCTGGGCTTCGCCCACATTACCGGCGGCGGCCTGCGCGACAACATCATTCGGGTTGTGCCCGAGGGCCTGGGAATCGATATCGACCTGTCCCGGTGGCAGTGGCCCGAAGTCTTCCGCTGGCTGCAGCAGGCCGGCGAGGTCTCAACCGAGGAAATGCTGACCACCTTTAACTGCGGCATCGGCTTCTGCGTACTGCTGGAACCATCCGCGGTTGAACGGGCGACGGCAGTGATGTCCGAAGCCGGCTGGGCGTCCCGACCCATTGGCACCGTGCGGCTGGCCGGAGACCAGCCCGTGCGATTCCTGTCGGCCTGAGATGTCCGCGTTCCGCCTGGTGGTGGTGATATCGGGGCGTGGTTCGAACCTGGACTCGCTGATTCGGTATCAACGTCAAGGCGGCTACCAGATTGCGGCGGTGATCAGTAACCGCCCCCAGGCAGCCGGTCTCGAAATTGCCCGGCAGGCCGGCCTGGATACGGCGGTACTGGATCACCAGTCCTTTGAGAATCGCGAGCAGTTCGACCGGGAGCTGGCAGCCTTGATCGACAGGCGGCAACCGGACCTGGTGGTACTGGCCGGCTTCATGCGTATCCTGGGCGCGGAGTTTGTATCCCGCTTCGAGGGACGTCTGATCAATATCCACCCGTCACTGCTGCCGCAATTTCCGGGTATCAAAACCCATGAACGTGCCCTGCAGGCCGGTGTCCAATGGCATGGAGCCAGCGTTCACTTCGTTAATGCCGAGGTGGACGGCGGTCCGGTCATCGGGCAGGTACGGATGCGTCTGCGACCCGATGACGATGCCGCCAGCGTGGCAGACAGACTGCTGCCGCTGGAGCACCGGCTGTTGCCCCGGGTAGTGGCGCTGATGGCCGAGGGAAGAGTGTCCTATGCCGAAAACAAAACCTGTCTTGACGGTGCCCCTTGCGCTGAGCCTCTTGTGCTCAATGTGGATGCTGACTGCTGGGAGCCCGGCCGGGGCGACCCGTAGCTGCGCCAACCGCCAGCTGGCGCCGTTTGAGGCGGAATACCAGGTTCTGCGTAATGGCGAACCAATAGGCGTGGCGGTCTCCCGCCTGACCCGGGACGGCGACCAGTGGACCTATGCCATGGAAACCGAGGCCAACAAGGGCCTGGCCGGACTGCTGGGGGGACATATCCTTGAGCTGAGCCGCTTTTACTGGGTCGGAGGAGAGCCCCGCGCGGCCGCATACCGTTACGAGCAGGGCATACGCTTCAAGTCCCGCAACCACGAGGCAGAATTTGACTGGAGCCGCCAGGAGGTTCGCGGTGAGTACCAGAAAAAACCCTATACCCTGCCCCTCAGCCCTGGCCAGTCGGACCGCATGCTGGTCAACCTCAAACTGATTCACGGCCTGCTGCACGGACAGCAGCAGCTTGTCTTCGACAGCGTTGAGAAAGGCCGGGTCGAGCGGCTCACCTTTCAGCGCAATGGCCAGCACGAAATGGACACCCCGCTCGGTCCCATGCAGACCGTGGTCATTGAGCGGCAGCATCGCAACCCCATGCGCCAGACCCGCTCCTGGCACGCCCAAGCGCTGGCTTACCTGCCCGTGCGCATGCAGCAGATCGACAGGAAAGATGACGAGGTGATCGAAATGGCGCTGGTCAGGGTGGAGTCCTCCCCCTGTCAGAGTTGAGGCGTCGCCCGCTCGCCCGGCCGGGAATTACTATGCCGAAAGCGGCAGACGGCGGATACTGGCGCCAATCTGGCGGAGTTTTTCCTCGATGTTCTCGTAGCCACGATCGATGTGATAAATCCGGTCCACCTCGGTTTCACCCTCGGCCACCAGGCCCGCCAGAACCAGGCTGGCGGACGCGCGCAGGTCCGTCGCCATCAGCGGTGCCCCAGTCATTCGATCGACGCCGCAGATCACCGCGGTATTGCCGTGGAGCTGAATATCGGCGCCCAGGCGCTGCAGTTCCTGGACGTGCATGAAGCGGTTTTCGAACACGGTTTCGGTGATCACGCCAGTGCCTTCAGCGACCGCATTCAGCGCGGTGAACTGGGCCTGCATATCGGTGGGAAACCCTGGGTATGGGGCCGTAGTCAGATTGATGGCCCGTGGCTTTCTGCCTCGCATATCCAGCTCGGCCCAGTCGTCTCCCACTGACAGATCTGCCCCGGCCTCATCCAGTTTCTGCAGAACCACGTCCAGGGTATCCGGGCGGGCCCGCTTGACGCGTACCCGGCCGCCGGTGATGGCCGCCGCCACCAGGTAGGTACCGGTCTCAATGCGGTCGGGCAGCACCTCGTAGTGGCTGCCCCCGAGAGCGTCTACGCCGGTGATGACGATGGTGTTGGTGCCGGCACCCTCCACCTGGGCACCCATGGCGTTGAGGAAATTGGCCACGTCCACCACTTCAGGTTCCTGGGCGGCGTTTTCAATGATGGTCGTCCCTTCGGCCAGGGCCGCGGCCATCATAAGGTTTTCGGTGCCGGTGACCGTGACCAGGTCGAGCACGATGCGGCAGCCCTTCAGCCGTCCTTTGCTGCGAGCCTTGATGTACCCGCCCTCCACCCGGACATCGGCGCCCAGGGCCTGCAGCCCTTCGATGTGCAGGTTGACCGGCCGGGTGCCGATGGCGCAGCCGCCCGGCAGCGAAACGTTGGCTTCGCCGTAACGCGCGACCAGCGGTCCCAGCACCAGGATCGACGCCCGCATCGTTTTTACCAGCTCGTAAGGCGCGTAGTAGTGTTCCACCGGGCGCGTGTCCACGTGCAGGCGCATGCGCTCGTCCACCACGATTTCCGCGCCCATCTGGGCCAGCAGTTCGACCGTGGTGGTGACGTCCTGCAGGTGCGGCACATTGCCGATTTCCACTGGCTGGTCACACAGCAGGCTGCCCGCGAGGATAGGAAGAACCGCGTTTTTGGCTCCCGATGCGGCAACCTCGCCATCCAGCGCGTGTCCGCCTTGAATAGTGATTTTCGCCATGGGCTATCCGCCCTGCTCTTCCGGCGTCAGCGTGGTCAGCGACAGGGCGTGGATTTCTCCGCCCATGCGATCGCCCAGTGCGCCGTAGACCAGCCGGTGCCGCTTCAGCCGATTGAGTCCCTCGAACTGACGGGACACCACGGTGGCCTCAAAATGCACACCATCATCACCGCTGACATGTATGTTAGCGTCGGACAGGGTGGCTTGAATTAGTTGCTTGATGGTGTCGCAATCCATAGACTTTCGCAGTTTTTGTCGCCGCCGGGCGCGGCCGGGTCCAGTTGGGTACGGGTCAGGGTTGGCGATAGTATAGGAAATCTGGCACTACCGAAACTGAATCCGGCGACCCAAGATCGCCGGCTGGCCTTGATTCGGGGCGACCAGTCACGAACCACAACGGGGAAGGCCTGACAAAAAAAGAACTCAAATGCTGCTTTCTCTCGGACTTATCGCCATCGGCTTCGTATTCCTGGTATGGGGCGCAGATCGCTTCATCGCCGGCGCCGCCGCAACGGCACGGAACCTGGGCGTATCGCCACTGATCATCGGCCTGACGGTCATTGGTTTCGGAACCTCTGCACCGGAGATGGTGGTGTCCGGCGTAGCGGCGCTGCGCGGTAATCCCGGGCTGGCCGTCGGCAACGCCATCGGCTCCAACATCGCCAATATCGCCCTGATCCTGGGCGTTACCGCCTGCATCTATCCTCTGCAGGTGCACTCCAACACCCTGAAGCGGGAATACCCCATTCTGCTGGTGGTCACCCTCACTGCGTTGTTCCTGATGGTGGATGGCGCCCTGGGGCGGTTCGACGGTGGCTTCCTTCTGTTCGGACTGCTGGCCATGACCACGTGGATGGCGCTGATCGGCATGCAGCGCGGAGGCCCCGATCCCATCGCCGCAGAATTCGCCTCCGAGATCCCAAGTGACATGTCCACGCCGGTGGCCATGGGCTGGCTTGGCCTGGGCATGATCGTGCTGCCCGCCAGTTCCCACATCCTGGTTCTGGGCGCCGTGGACGTGGCCAACCGCATGGGGGTATCCGACGCCGTCATCGGGCTGACCATCGTGGCTATCGGCACCAGCCTGCCGGAACTGGCGGCGGGTATTGCCAGCGTACTCAAACGTGAGCACGAACTGGTTATCGGCAACATCATCGGCTCCAACATGTTCAACCTGATGGGGGTGCTGGGTATCGCGGCCACCATCCGCCCCACGGACGTGCCTGACGAACTCATCTACCGGGACTATTTCATCATGCTGTTCCTGTCCATGATGATGTTCCTGATGGCCTATGGTTTCCGTGGTCCGGGCCGCATATCCCGGCGCTCCGGCATCATCCTGGTCACCATGTTTGTGGCCTACCAAAGTCTGGTCTTTTACACTGAGGTCAGCCGCAGCGCCTGAAGCGCCGCTGAACCTCCAGCCTCCAATCCTGGTCAATTAATGTCGTGAACGCCAAACACAATATCGTGCCAACCGCACCCCGGACCCACCTGGACGAGGCGGCCACCATTGAAATGGGGCGCTACGTGATCAACACGGAAAAGCGCAGCGTTGCCGACCTGGAGGCGCGCATCGACGCCACCTTCGTCGATGCCTGCCGACACATGCTGGAATGCAAGGGCCGCATCGTGGTCCTTGGCATGGGCAAATCCGGCCACGTCGCCTCCAAGATTGCCGCCACTCTGGCAAGTACCGGGTCGCCGGCCTTTTTCGTGCATCCCGGCGAAGCCAGTCATGGCGATCTGGGAATGATTACGGCACACGACGTGGTACTGGCGCTTTCCAACTCCGGGGAAACCGACGAGATACTGACCATCCTGCCGGTGATCAAGCGGCTGGACGTGCCCCTGATCGTGCTGACCGGCCGCCGGTCGTCGACCCTGGCCCGCAACGCCACGGTGCATATCGATGTCAGCGTGGCTGAGGAAGCCTGCCCCCTGGGGCTTGCGCCAACCTCGAGCACCACCGCGGCTCTGGCCATGGGTGACGCACTGGCCATATCGCTGCTGCAGGCCCGGGGCTTCACCACCGAAGAATTTGCCCGCTCCCACCCGGCTGGCCAGCTGGGACGACGCCTGCTGCTGCATATCAGTGACATCATGCACCGGGATGGCGGCATCCCCAAGGTGCACGAAGGGGTATCGCTGAAAGACGCCATCATGGAGATGACGCTCAAAGGCCTGGGCATGACCGCCGTGGTGGACGATGGCGGCCGCCTGCTCGGGGTGTTCACGGACGGCGACCTGCGTCGAACCCTGGACGGCAAACACGACATCGAACAGACACGAGTCAGCGACGTGATGACCCGTAACGGCAAAACCATCGGCCCCGGCGCGCTGGCCTTCGAGGCGGCCCAGCTGATGGAAGAGTTCAAGATTCACAGCCTGCTGGTGGTGGATGGCGAGGACAGGCTGGTCGGTGCCCTCAATATCCACGACCTGCTGCGAGCCCGCGTGGTCTGACCCCCATGGACCGGGAACAGTTGATCAGCCGGGCGGCCACCATCCGGATGGCCGTGTTCGACGTGGACGGAATCCTGACCGACGGGCGTCTTTACTATGCCGCCGATGGTACCGAACTGAAGGCCTTTCATTCCCAGGACGGGCTAGGGCTGAAGCTGCTGCAGCGGGCCGGCGTGGGGCTGGCCGTCATCACCGGCCGGCGCTCCAGCATCGTCGAGCATCGCTGCCTGGAGTTGGGCATCGAGCACGTGTACCAGGGCTCCGCTGACAAAGCAGCGGACCTGGCGGACCTGCTGGGGAAAACCGGTCTGGCACCCGAGCAGCTCTGCTACGCCGGCGATGACGTCATCGATGTCCCGGTCATGCAGCAGGTTGGACTGTCGTTCACGGTACCCAACGCCCACGCCGCGGCCAAAGCTGCCGCGGACTGGGTTGTGTCCCGTCAGGGCGGGTCCGGGGCGGTGCGTGACATCTGTGACCTGCTGCTGGAGGCCCAAGAGGCCGCCCCGTGACGCCCCAGAAGCGCTGGGGTCTCGGAATTGCGCTGCTGGCGGCCACCGTGACCTTCTGGCTGGCCCAGTGGCTCAACCGGGACCGTGAACGCCAGCTGGAACTGCCCCAGGCAAGGTCCGATTACACCCTGGAGTCGTTCGACCTGCTGGTGATGAATGAGCAGGGCTGGCCCAGTTTCCAGGTACAATCCCCGCACCTTGAAAAAAATCCGGGTGATCGCTCTGTCAACATAGAGAGTCCGGACCTGCTGCTGTTTGACCTGGGCAACCCGCGCTGGCGGGTCACCGCAGAAACCGGCTGGATCAGCGAGGACGGCAAGGAAATACTGTTTGGCGGCGCGGTGGAAGTGGTGGAGCAGATGCACCCACCGGTGACCGTCCGAACCCGGGACCTGACCATCAACCCTGACACCTACATTGCCCGTTCGGCCGCCGCGGTGAACGTGGAGCGCCCGGGGATGAAACTGGCAGGCAGGGGCTTTTCCGCCGATCTGAAGCGCCGGCGCTACGAGATTTTGAATGATGTTGAAGCCACCTACGATGCACTGGACAACTGACCGCAGATTCGCCCCCCGGGCCGTCGTCACACTGCTGCTCTGGGCCCTGGCGGCCGCGCCACTGCAGGCCCGCACCAGTGACCGCGAAATGGAAACCGAGGTCAAGGCCGGAAGCGTGGTGGAAGACCCCGATGCCGGCACCCAGGAGTTCAGCAACGGCTTCCAGCTGTCCCAGGGAACTCGCCAGATCGAGGCCGAAACTGCCACGGTGTTTCGCAACGACAGCGGCGGCTTCCGGAAAATCATTCTGCGCGGCGACCCGGCACGCTGGACCGAGGAGCTGGACGACGGCACCCCGATGGATGCCAGTGCCAACACCATCGAGTACGACGTCAGTGGAGAGATCGTCAGGTTGACCGGGGACGTTTCCATTCTCAAGGCCAATGATCAGCTCACGGCCAGCGAGGTTCTGTACGACCTGAAAACCCAGAAACTGGACGCCGGCGGATCCGAACAGGGTGTGATACTGCGCTACAAGCCCACCGGGGATGACAACGGGGATGACAACTGAACATGCTCCGAGCCGAGGGAATATCCAAGGCCTACAAGGGACGCCGGGTGGTCGACCAGTGCTCGCTGCAGGTCAGTCAGGGTGAAACCGTAGGGCTGCTTGGACCCAACGGCGCCGGCAAGACGACCTGCTTTTACATGGTGGTCGGCCTGGTGCCCTGCGAATCCGGCGCCATTTCGCTGGACGACGAGGATATCACCCGCACGCCGATGCACCTGCGGGCCAAGGGCGGGATCGGCTACCTGCCCCAGGAACCCTCGGTGTTCCGGCGTCTGACGGTGCGGGACAACATCATGGCGGTTCTGGAACTGCGTAAGGGACTCAGCCGGGCCGAACGGCGCAAGCAGATGGCTGACCTGATGGACGAACTGCAGATCCGGCACCTGGGAGACCAGCGCGGCATCAGCCTGTCAGGCGGCGAGCGGCGCCGCGTGGAGATCGCCCGGGCGCTGGCGGCGGCGCCACGGTTCATGCTGCTGGACGAGCCCTTTGCCGGGGTTGACCCGATTTCGGTGGGTGAGATCAAGCGTATTGTGCGACACCTCAAGTCCCGTAATATCGGCGTTTTGGTCACCGACCACAACGTGCGGGAAACCCTGGATATCTGCGACCGGGCCTATATCCTGAACCAGGGCCGCGTTCTGGCCCAGGGAGAACCCGAGTCACTGCTGAATGACCCCCAGGTGCGCCAGGTTTACCTGGGTGACGATTTCCAGATGTGATACCGCGGATCTTGCGGATATTGCGGTTTGGGCGTCTGGTGTAATATAAAGCGCGGTGGACGAGCTAACTCATTGATTCATCGTGCAAACGAACTGGGGGGCGGCCTAGGAAACGGCCGACTACACTTCTAAAATGGATAATAAGATCTCTGACTGGCAGAGACAGTGAAACCGGCACTCCAACTACGCCTCGGACAACAGCTCAACATGACGCCTCAGCTGCAGCAGGCGATCAAGCTGCTGCAGTTGTCTTCCCAGGAACTCGAAACCCAGCTGCTGGAGGCCATGGAGGCCAATCCCCTGCTGGAGCGGGAAGACCTCATGGCAATGGACGGCGAAGCCGAGGCAGAATCCTCTCCAGATACGGCCGCTGAAACCGATACGGCCACGGAGGCCGCTGCCCCGGATGAAGGTCTGGACCGCATGCCCGCCGAGGAGGAACGCTGGGACAACTACTATTCCAGCATGCCCAGTGCCGCGCCGGCCGCTACCAGCCGCCGGGAGGATTTCGGCGACCGCACCATGGAACAGGCCGACCGTGACAGCGAAGGCCTTCATGAGCACCTGCTGTGGCAGCTCAACCTGAGCCGGGCCTCCAGCCGCGACACTGCCATCGGCGTGGCCATCATCGATGCCATTAACGACGACGGTTACCTGACGGAGACTCTGGAAGACATCCGCGAATCCCTGCTGCCGGACCGGGACGTCGGTCTCGACGAGGTTCGCGCGGTGCTGCACCAGATCCAGCATTACGACCCAATGGGGTGTGCCGCCAGCAGCGTACGGGAATGCCTGCAGATCCAGCTTTCCATGATGTCCGACGAAACGCCGGGTTATGCCGCGGCCGGAGCCATCGTGGATGACTACCTGGAATTACTTGCGCGGCAGGACGTGCCGGCCCTGCGCCGCAAGCTGGATCTGTCCCAGGATGATCTGAAAACCGCCATCGAACTGGTGCGTTCGCTGGAACCACGGCCGGGAGCCGCCATCGCCAGCAGCGACGTGGAATACGTGCGCCCGGACGTGGTGGTGAGGAAAGCCGCCGGCACCTGGATAGCCACCCTGCCCGACGATCTCATTCCCAGGCTTCGGATCAATAACTTTTATGCCAACCTGATCGGTGAGGCCACCAAGGAAGACGCCAACTACCTGCGCGGCCAGCTGCAGGAAGCCCGCTGGCTGATCAAGAGCCTGGAGGCCCGTAACGAGACCCTGCTGAAGGTTGCCAACGCCATTGTCAGCCACCAGACGGGGTTCCTGGAGAATGGACCCGAGGCCATGAAGCCTTTGGTTCTTCGGGAAATTGCCGACATTATTGACATGCACGAATCCACCGTGTCCCGGGTCACCACCAGGAAATACATGCTGACGCCGCGTGGGGTTTTTGAGTTCAAGTACTTCTTTTCCTCCCACGTCGGCACCAACGACGGCGGAGAATGCTCAGCCACGGCGATCCAGGCCATGATTGCCAAACTGATCGAGGAGGAACCCAATGCGCGGCCCCTGAGCGACAGCAAGATCAGCAACATTCTGAATGAACGCGGTATCGATGTGGCTCGCCGCACGGTGGCCAAATACCGCGAAGGGATGGGAATCGCCTCGTCATCCAAGCGTAAACGACTGATTTAGTAAGGGCCTGACAGGCCCGTGAAACCGCCAACCATAGGAGATGCTGATGAATATTAGCGTGACTGGACGGAACATCGACGTAACGCCCCCTCTGCGTGAATACGTTGAATCAAAACTCGACAGGATCCGCCGTCATTTCGATCAGCTCATCGATGTACAGTTCGTCCTCGACGTGGACAAGCTGGTGCATCACGTAGAAGCGACTATTCATACCCGCGGCAAGGACCTGTTCGCCGAAAACAACGACCAGGACATGTACGCCGCCATCGACGGCCTGGTCGACAAGCTCGACCGACAGCTCATCAAGCACAAGGAAAAACTGCAGAGCAAGAACCGCGCCCAGGCGCGTAAGGTGACCAACGCACGCTGACACCGGCGGCGGCAGCTTTTCTCATGCAGATCATCGACCTCCTCACCCAGGAACGCGTGCACTTGGGCATTCGCGCCCGCAGCCGCAAGCGCCTGCTGGAAATGGCCAGCGAAATCCTGGCGGGTGACGACGTCGACTCGCGGGCCATCTACACCAGCCTCTGCGCCCGTGAGCGGATCGGCAGCACCGGGCTGGGCCATGGGGTGGCCATCCCCCATGGCCGCCTGGAGCAGGCGGACGACGCCCGGGGCGCCGTGCTGATACTCAGCGACAGCATTGACTTCGACTCACCTGACAATGCCCCCGTCGACCTGGTGTTTGCGCTGATCGTTCCCGAGAACCACTACGAGGAGCACCTGCAGCTGCTGGCCCAGCTGGCAGACCTGTTTTCCTCCGAGCGTCGCCGCCGGGACCTGCGCCAGGCCGACAGCAGCGGCAGCGTGATGGCGCTGCTGGAGACCTGAGCACCTCGACTCCATGAACCGTTCCATAACGGCCCAGGAGGTGTTTGACCGGCTCAAGGACCAGTTCCAACTGAAATGGGTGGCCGGCGAAAACGGCGCCAGCCGCCAGGTGGACTACAGCGACGCAGAACAGCTTCGACCCTCACTGGCGGGTTTCCTCAACTTCATCCATCCCAATAACGTCCAGATCCTGGGTCGCGAGGAAATCGACTTCCTGGACAGTCTCGATGCCAGGCAGCGCTGGGAGACCATCGCCAAGATTCTCGCGATCCGACCCACCGCGCTGATCCTTTGCGAGGCCGACATGATTCCCGACGACCTGCTGGAGGGGGCCAACGAGTCATCCACGCCGCTGTGGACCTCCAACGCCGCAGCCGTTGACCTGGTGGCCCACCTGCAGCATTTCATGTCCAGACACCTGGCGCGGGAAACCACCGTGCATGGGGTGTTCATGGAGGTCTTCAGCCTGGGCGTGCTGATCACCGGCGACAGCGGCGCCGGCAAAAGCGAGCTGGCGGTGGAGCTGATTACCCGGGGTCACCGGCTGGTGGCGGACGATGCACCCCTGATGACCCTGGCCGCGCCGGACATCATCGACGGCTCCTGTCCCAGCGTGCTCAAGGACTGCCTGGAAGTGCGCGGGCTCGGCGTTCTGAATATCCGGGCCATGTTCGGCGACAGCGCGATCCAGACCAATAAATATCTGCGGCTGATTATTCACCTGAAGGTGGTCAACCAGAAGGACATTCACAAGTCCACCGCCGACCGCCTGACCGGTGACATCGGCACCCGCGAAATTCTGGGGCTGGAGATCCCGGTCATCAACATCCCGGTGGCGCCGGGCCGCAACCTGGCAGTGCTGGTGGAAGCGGCTGTGCGCAACCACGCCCTCAAACTCAAAGGCTATGATGCGGCCATGGAATTTGTCAGCCGCCATTCCGCCACACTGGCCAACGGGGACGACAGCACGTGAACAGCGTCGACAAGGAACTGCTCATCGTTACCGGGTTGTCCGGCTCCGGCAAGTCCGTGGCCATGAGCACCCTGGAGGACCTGGGCTACTACTGCGTGGACAACCTGCCCCTGGGCCTGGTGGACGCCTTTCTGGAACACCATCGCAACAACCTCTCCATGGGTAACCTGGCCCTGGGCCTGGATGTCCGCAGCCAGCTGCAGAGCCTGCAGACCTTGCCCGAAACCCTGGCCAAGGCGCGGCGCAGCATTGCCGGAACCCGGGTGTTCTTCCTGTCCGCCAGCGAGGCAACGCTGCTCAAGCGCTACAGCGAAACCCGGCGCCGCCATCCCCTGCACGAATCAGAGCGCAGCCTGGCCGAAGCCATTCACCAGGAAAACGAAATGCTGATGCCGGTGGCTGACCATGCCGATGTATTCATCGACACCAGCAGCCTCAGCGTGCACCAGCTGCGGCGAGAGATCTGCAACCAGCTGGGCGTGGGAGATCATCCCACGGTGCTGCTGGTGGAGTCTTATGCTTTCAAACAGGGCGTGCCGGCGGACGTGGATTTTGCCTTTGATGTGCGCTGCCTGCCCAACCCGCACTGGGAACCGGACCTGCGGCCGCTCACCGGCCGCGAAGCACCAGTGAAGGAATACCTGTCCGGCCATACCCAGGTCAACGAGATGGTCGACGATATCTGCCGCTATCTGGACAAGTGGTTACCCGAGTTCGAACAGCAGCAGCGAAGCTACCTGACCATCGGCATCGGCTGTACCGGCGGCAAGCACCGCTCGGTCTACGTCGCCGAACGGATCGCCGAGCATTTTTCCGCCAACCGCGATCACGTGCTGACCTATCACCGGGAACTGATATGACCGTGGCACTGCTGCTGGTCACCCATGACGGACTGGGGCAGGCCCTGCTGGACGTCGCCGAGGCCAATCTGGGACCGCTGGGACTGCCCACCGGGGTACTGCCGGTGGGCCAGGACGCGGACACTGATCAGCTGGTGGCCCGGGGTGCGGAGATGCTGGACCAGCTGGACCAGGGCGACGGCGTGCTGATCCTGACGGATCTGTACGGCGCGACACCCAGCAACCTGGCCCATGAATTCTGTCGGCCATGCTGCCAGGTTGTTCACGGGGTCAACCTGGCCATGCTCCTGCGCGCCCACACCTACCGCGACCTGGCCCTGGATGAGCTGGCAAACAAAGTCGTCGAGGGCGGTCACCAGGCTGTTTTCCTGGGTGACCAGCCAGGCCCCTGACGCGTGCAGAAAGCCGAACTGACCATCATCAACAAGCTGGGACTGCATGCCCGAGCCGCCGCCAAACTGGTGCATACCGCCGCTCAGTTCCGCTGCGAAGTGCTGGTGGCCAGGCAGGGCCGCGAGGTCAATGCCAAGTCCATTATGGGTGTTATGATGTTGGCGGCATCAAGGGGAAGCGTCATCACGGTCACCACCGACGGTGATGATGAAGAGGAGGCCCTGGCAGCTGTCCGGACACTGGTCGAAGGTCGATTTGGAGAGAAGAAATAACTTTAATATAACAGCCTTAGTTATTGATAAAAAAGGACTAAATTTGCTATGGCTGTAGCAATTTACGGAATGGGAGTGTCCCGCGGCGTGGCCATCGGCCGCGCCCACATCGCCCGCCGAAGCCAGTTCGACGCCCAGGAACGCACTATCGATCCTTCACTGGTTGATGCTGAGGTCAACCGCTTCCTCGCCGCCCTGACCCTGGCCCGCGAGCAGCTGAGTTTAATCCGTCGCCGGCTGTCCACCGACACCCCTGTTGAAATACGTGAGTTCCTGGATATCCACTCGCTGATGCTCGAAGACAGTTCCCTCACTGAAGGCCCCATCGAGATCATGCGGGAGCACCACTGCAACGCCGAGTGGGCGCTCAACGTGCAGCGCAACCGGATCAAAGCCATCTTCGAGGAAATGGACGATCCCTATATTGCGTCGCGAGTGGTCGACGTGGACCAGGTCATTCACCGCATCCACCAGCAGCTGCAGGCGGCGGAAACAACCGATGGCGGCGACGGCCGGCAGTACCAGGACCTGGTGCTGATTGCCGATGACGTCGATCCGGCCAACCTGCTGCTGCTCCACCACGAGGGCATCAAGGGCCTGGTCACCGAATCCGGAGGCCCCCTGTCACACACCGCGATCCTGGCCCGGAGCCTCAAAATCCCGGCGGTCATGGGACTGCGAAACGTCTGCAAGCTGGCCGAGGAAGGCGAACTGGTGGTGCTGGACGGCGACATGGGCGCGGTCATGGCCGACCCGGGCACGGCCATACGCCGGTACTACCGGGAGCGCGTGCGCGACGCCCGCGCCCACCAGGCGGCCCTCAACCGGATTCGCCGACAACCCACGCAAACTCTGGACGGCACCCATATCACCCTGCAGGCCAACGTTGACGTGTCCAGCGATATCGACCTGCTGAACGCCAACGGCGCCGAGGGAGTCGGCCTCTACCGCACCGAGTACCTGTTCATGAACCGCCCGGAGGAACCGGATGAGGACGAGCAGTTCGAGGCCTACGCGGACATCGTCCGGAAACTCAAGGGGCGGCCGGTCACCATGCGAACCCTGGACCTCGGCGCCGACAAACGGGTGGATTGCCGACCCGCTACCGGCAGCCTGCCGCTCAACCCGTCGCTGGGCCTGCGCGCGATCCGCATGTGCCTGCACAACCAGGATCTGTTTGTGCCGCAGCTTCGAGCCATGCTGCGGGCGTCAGCGTTTGGCCCGGTTCGAATCCTGATCCCCATGCTGTCCAACACCCAGGAACTGTTCCAGGTGCGGGCGCTGCTGAAGGCGGCGGAGGCCGACGTGAAACGCGCCGGCCATACCGTTGGCGAGGTCACCCTGGGCGGCATGATCGAAGTGCCCGCCGCCGCGATTTCGGCCAGGACGTTTGCCAAATATCTGGATTTCCTGTCCATCGGCACCAATGACCTGATCCAGTACACCCTGGCTATCGACCGGGTGGACGACCAGGTCGGCTACCTGTATGACCCCCTGCATCCCGCCGTGCTCAAGCTGCTCCAGCTCACCATCGAAGGCGCCCAGATTGCCGGCAAGCCGCTGTCCATGTGCGGTGAGATGGCCGGCGATCCCAACTACACAAGGCTGCTGCTGGGCCTGGGTCTGCGGGACTTCAGTATGCGGCCCGGCTCTCTATTGGAAGTTCGCCAGGTCATCAACGGCGCCAACCTGGAGGACCTGCGCCAGAGCGTGCGGCGCATCATGCGCGCCACCAACCCCAACCGCATGGGCGCCCTGATCCGGGAAATCAACCAGGTCTGAATCGGCGGGCCGCCACCACCGGGCCGGGCCACAAAGGCCAGCCACGACCTGCCAGATAGATAAACCCCAGGAAATCCCGGACAATACGCCGCGAACGCGGAGTGTCCGGGATGCAAGAACAGGATCGTCACCACAAGACCGTTCGCCAGTTTGAACGGCTGAATACGGCGCTGAAAAGTGGCCGGCTCGATCCCGTGCGCCGCATCATCGAGGCCCTGTCCGACAGCGAACTGGCCGATCTGCTGGAATCCCTGCCGCCGGAACGGCGACTGGTGGTGTGGAACCTCATCGACCCCGCCCTGGATGGTGAGGTCCTGGTCCACCTGGCCGACGAGGTCCGGATTTCGCTGATCGAGGCCACCGACGACGACGAGCTGCTGGAGGCCACCTCCGACATGGAGTTGGACGAGCTGGCTGACATCATCGACGACCTGCCGGACCAGGTCATCCGGCGGCTGCTGGAGGTCATGGACCGGGAAGACCGGGAGCGGCTGGAACAGGTCATGTCCTATCCGGAGGACAGCGCCGGTGGCCTGATGAACCCGGACGTCGTGACCGTCCGCGCCGACGTGACCCTGGACGTGGTTTTGCGATTCCTGCGCAGCCGCGGTGAGCTGCCGCAGTTCCTGGATCACCTGTTCGTGGTGGATCGCAACGGCATCTATCTTGGGCGCCTGGCCATCACGAACCTGCTGACCGAAGACCCCCAGAAGATGGTGCGATCGCTGATCGACCGGGAAGCCCAGGCACTGCCGGTGGATATGGAAGCCACCGACGTTGCCGCAGCCTTTGAGCACCAGGACTGGGTATCGGCACCGGTGGTGGATCACAAGGGCCACCTGCTGGGCACCATCACCATCGACGACATCGTTGACGTGATCCGGGACGAGGCCGAGCAGTCCGTAATGAACATGGCGGGCCTGGACCAGGAAGAGGACATGTTCGCGCCCGTTCTCACCGCCGGTAAGCGCCGCTCGGTCTACCTGGGCCTGAACCTGCTCACCGCGCTGATTGCGTCTTACTTCATCAGCATTTTCGGCGCCACCATCGAGCAGGTGGTCGCCCTGGCGATCCTCATGCCGGCGGTAGCGTCCATGGGCGGCATCGCCGGCACCCAGACCCTGACCCTGATCGTTCGCGGCATGGCCGTGGGCCAGGTTGTGCGAGGTAACACCCGGCCGCTGTTCAGCAAGGAAATGGCGGTGGGGTTGCTGAACGGTATGCTGTGGGCAGCGGTCATCGCCATCGTGGCCATCGTCTGGTTCCAGGACACCCGGCTGGCCGGCGTGGTGGCCGCGGCCATCTTTCTCAACATGCTGGCCGGCGCTGCCGCCGGCGTGGCGGTTCCCCTGGTGCTGAGACGCCTGTCCATCGACCCGGCACTGGCCGGCGGCACCGTCCTGACCACGGTCACCGACGTGGTGGGGTTTGTTTCCATTCTCGGGCTGGGAAGCCTGGTGCTGCTTTGATCTTTATCAGGACGAAGCGGAAAGCTCAGCGCGCGCCCTTCTTCCGGGCCACCTCATCCCGCAGGTAAACCGGCGCCACGGCTTCCGCGCCAACGCCCTCCCCCGCCGCCGCCAGTGGCGCGGCGATCTCGGCGATAAATCGGGCCGACGGCCAGCAGTCGCTTTCAGACTGGGCCATGATCAGCCCTGCCATCTGGTCGCGGTAGGCCGCAACACCGGGGCCGGCCGCCAGCCAGGGGCCGGAACCCGGGTCTGCTGCCAACTCCGGTGCGGTGACCCTTTCTGCTGACACCAGCTCACCCTGGGCCACCACGGAAAAGTCGTAGCCCCCTGCGTACACCTGATCCATGCGGGCATCCAGCACGGCCAGAACCCGGCTGACCGACCACTGTCGGCTGGCACCCAGGGCCAGAGCCTGCAGCGACGATACCGGAACCACCGGCAGGTCCAGCGCCAGGGCCAGCCCCTGCACAACAGACACGCCAATGCGGACACCGGTAAACGACCCTGGCCCCCGCCCCACCGCCAGGGCTGACAGCTGCCCGGCCGCCAGCTCAGCCTCCGAAAGCAACGCGCGGATATCCGGCAACAGCCGACGGGCGTGCTGCTGTGGCGCCAGGTTGAATCGTTCGCGAACGGCGCCGTCCATCCATAACGCGGCGGAGCAGGCCTCGGTCGCGGTATCCACAGCCAGCAGGTTCATCAGGCCTCCTGAAAAAAGGCCTCACGTTATGCCAGATGCCTGTCGATTTCCATCAATGACGGGGTCATGACCCGGGCCGGCATCTGGGTTAGCATCACACCGTGATTGGATTACTGCTGCTTGTCATTGCCACCGCCTCGGAACCCAGCATCAGCCTGCAGGGTGACCTGGTCCAGGGCGCGGTGGTTTTCGGCCGGACCGATCCGGGCAATTCCGTTCAGCTGGACAGCCAGGACGTTCGGGTCAGCCCCGAGGGATTGTTCGTCCTGGGCTTTGACCGGGACGCCTCGGCTGGCGCCCGTCTCACGGTGGCCCGTACGGACGGCACCTCGCTGTCCCGGGAGCTGTCGATCGCTCCCCGCGACTACGCCATCGAGCGGGTGGATGGACTGCCCCCGGCCCAGGTCACACCGCCTCCCGAGGTCCTGGCGAGAATCAGGGACGACTCCCGCCAGGTAAGGGAAGCCCGCGCCCGGGATGATGCCCGCACCGATTTCGCCGGTGGATTCCACTGGCCCGCCATGGGCAGAATCAGCGGCGTGTACGGCAGCCAGCGGATTCTCAACGGCCAGCCGCGGCGCCCCCACTACGGCGTTGACGTGGCCGGTCCGGTGGGCACACCGGTGTATGCGCCGGCTCCCGGGCTCATCACCCTGGCCCACGACGACATGTACTACTCCGGCGGCACCCTGATCATCGACCACGGGCACCATCTGTCTTCCACCTTTCTACATCTCAGCGAGATCCTGGTCGCCGCCGGTCAACGGGTGGAACAGGGTGAACTGGTGGGCCGTATCGGCGCCACCGGGCGGGCCACCGGTCCGCACCTGGACTGGCGCATGAACTGGAAAAAGGCCCGGGTGGATCCGGAACTGCTGGTGGAACCGATGCCGGCGTCCCCCTGACGCCCATCTGCCTCAGGGCCGTCGCGCCAGCATGCTGCGGTTCAGCTCAGACAGTCTTGAGCATCCCATCAGTTTCATGTCCCGGATGATCTCGTCCCGCAGCAGCGTCATGGCCCGGCTGACTCCGGCGCTGCCGGCTCCGGCAAGGGCATAAAGGTACATCCTGCCTCCGGAGCAGGCCCGGGCTCCCATGGCCAGGGCTTTCAGGACGTGGGTGCCGCGACGGATGCCGCCGTCCAGGATCACCTCGATTTCGTCACCCACGGCGTCCACAATGGCCGCCAGCTGGTCGAACGGCGAGCGCGATCCATCCAGCTGTCGCCCGCCGTGGTTGGAAACCATGATGGCCGTGGCGCCAATGTCCACGCACCGTCTGGCATCCTCCACCGACATCACCCCCTTGACCGCAAAAGGACCACCCCACTGTTCTATCATTCGGGCCGCGTCGTCCCAGCTGATGGAGACTTTCATCTGGGAGTTGATGTAGTCCATCACCGAAGCGGCCACGCTGGACCCGGCCTCGATGTAGCGGGACACGTTGGGCAGGTCAAAGCCGGGGCGCAACAGGTAGTTGAGCGTCCACCGCGGGTGCAAGGCAAAGCTCAGCAGGCTGGAAGGCGTCAGCTTGGGTGGCGTGGTGAACCCGGTGACGTAGTCCCGCTCCCGGTTGCCGGCGACCACGGTGTCCACGGTCAGCGCCAGGGCATCAAAACCCGATTCCCGGCAGCGCTCGATCAGGTCCGCGGTCAACGCATTGTCGTTGTGAATGTAGATCTGGAACAGCTTGGGTCCGCTGGTGCGCGCGCCCAGCTCTTCAATGCTGCGGGTGCCGATGGTGGATACGCCAAAGAAAGTGCCCAGTTCCTGCGCGGCATCGGCTATGGCCCACTCACCGTCGTGGTGGAACAGGCGCTGCATGGCCGTAGGCGAAAAAAACAGCGGAAAGTCGATTCGTCGCCCCAGGACCTCGGTGCCGAGATCCACGTCCTCGACACCGGCCAGTACGTTGGGCACCAGGTCGAAATCATCAAAGGCTTCGGTATTGCGCCGGAGAGTCGTCTCGTCGTCCGCGCCGCCGTCGATGTAGTGAAACACGGGGCCCGGCAGCCGCTGCCTGGCCAGTTGCCGAAAGTCCGCGGTCTTGTAGCAGTTTTTCAGTCTCATGGATTGACCTGCCCCTGGGCCCGTCGCAGCCTGCGGGCCGCGCGCCAACAGGTCCACAAGCGTGACCATCGCCCCAGGACCCGTCCCTGGGCCAGGGCCGACATGCGGGCACTCTGCACCGCGCTGTACACAGCCGCGTGGCTGCAGTCAGGCTGCTTCACCGCCGGAGCCAGCTCGGCCAGTCCTGCGTGGAGCCGACCGATCCGCTGGGGGTCGGCGGCCAGCCCGTCACGGGACAGCTGGTAGCGGGCCAGCAGCTGCAGCGGAACCGGCGCCCGTCCCGCCGCGGCCAGCGGTGCCAGGTCTTCCATCAGGCTCACCCAGGTGATGCGCAGCCAGTGGTCCCGCGGAGGTTCCACTCCGTACATTAATCCTTCCAGTCGCGCCATGGGCTCCGCAAATCCCGAGGCCAGTTGTTCCAGCGCCTGGACGTCCTGCAGCGACTGGCCGTGGACCAGCGACAGCACGGCGGACATGGTCCCGTCCAGGTCCGGCAGAGGCACTTCCCCCAGGGCCTGCTGCAGGGCTTTGGTCACCGGATGACGCGGCTCCCGGTCCTGGGTGCGCTGCCATTCCTCCAGCCACCAGGTCACCTTGCGCAGGGCCACTCCCGGGTCGCTGACTTCAAGGGGCAGGCCGCGCATCTCGGCTCGCAGGGCATGCAGGGCACCCAGCATTGGCTGTCTCGACTCCTCCACGAACAGGCGGGTCAGGAGAAAGTCGGGATCCTCCGTGGCCAGCTTCTCTTCGATGTACTGGTTCGGCGTGCTGGCAGATTCAGTCATTCAAACCACCGTCAGGCAGAATCGGAACCCACTTCTTCCCCCTGGGGGTCGCTCTCCGGCCCCTCGCCCCCCGTCTCGTCGCCGTCAGTGCCAGCGCCAAGCTGGGGGGAACGCACCTGCTTCTCAATGCTCTCCGGATTCTGCAGCTCCCGCCGCTCCGCCACTCCCAGCTCTGTCAGCCGGCGGGCCGACGGCAACACCTGGCGGTCCATGGAACCCACCGTGCGATTGAAATGATCCACGGTGGAGTTGAGGGACTTGCCCAGCCGGGCAAAATGCTCGGAAAACACGCCCACCCGCTTGTGAAACTCCTCGGCCAGCTCCCGTATCTGCTCCGCATTGCGGATCAGCGCCACCTGCCGCCAGGAAAACGCCACGGCACGCAGCAGCGCCACGAAGCTGGTCGGCGTGGCCAGAATGACCTTCTCGGCCAGGGCGTCCTCAAGCAGCTGCTGGTCACGGTCCAGCGCGGCAGTCAGGAACTGCTCACCCGGTATGAAAAGCACGGCAAAGTCCGGGCTGTGCTGGAACTGCTCCCAGTAGGCCTTGGCCGCCAGTTGCCTGACCCGGGCCCGCACGTTCTTGGCGTGCTGGCTGAGCGCTGCCTCACGCTGGGCTTCGTCGGTAGCCTCCTGGGCGGTCAGGTAGGCGTCCAGCGGCGTCTTCACGTCCACCACAATCTCCCGCTCGTCCGGCAGGCGAATCACCATGTCCGGCCGCAGCAGCGCGTCGTCGCCGCGCACCGACACCTGCTCGTCGAAGTCGCAGTGCTCCACCATGCCGGCCAGTTCCACCAGGCGGCGCAGAGTCAGCTCGCCCCAGCGACCGCGAACCTCGGGCCGGCGCAGGGCCTGGACCAGGTTGCGGGTCTCCCGCTGCAGGGCTTTCTGGTCTTCAGCCAGCAGGCCCAGGTGCCGCTCCAGGGCGCCAAAGGCACTCTTGCGGTCTTTTTCGATATTGCGGATCTGTTCCTCGGTTTTGCGCAGCGCGTCGGTCACGGGCTTGACCAGGTTTTCAATGGCCTTTTCGCGTTCACCCAGCCGGCTGTCGGCCTGGACCCGGTGCAGTTTGAACCGATCTTCTGCCACTCGCAGGAAGGATTCGGCGTTTTTCTGCAGCGCCTTGCCGGACAACAGGCTGAAACTGGCTTCCAGCTGCTGCCGGGCCTCGCTGAAAGCCCGATCGCGCTCTTCACCCACCCGGCGCTCGGCGTCGAGCTCCGCCTCGATGCGGGTCAGATCGTTAGCGCCCCGTGCCCGCACACCGGCCATGCGCAGCCAGGCGACGACACTGGCCACCAGCACGCCGGCCAGGAACCAGGCCGCGTAGATGATGATGGCCTGATCGCCCGCGCTGAGGCCGTTCCACCAATTGCTCATACTGAACCCAGCGCCTCCAGCAGCGCGCTGATTTCGCTGGGGTGCCGGACCACCGCATCAGCCTTCCAGTCCTCTATCTGTTCGCCGGGCGGAAGGTAGCCGTAAGCGGCCGCAACGGTGGTCACGCCGGCCGCCCGGCCTGCCACCACGTCCCGCTGGTCGTCACCCAGGAACACGGTTGCCTCGGCGTCGGCGCCGGCCTCGCGCATGGCGTGCAGCACGGGATCGGGATCGGGCTTGCGCCGGGCCAGGGTGTCGCCGCAGACCACCGTTGCCGCCCGGTTCGCCAATCCAAGGTCCTGCATCAGCGGCCCCGTCAGCCAGCCTGGCTTGTTGGTGACCACACCCCAGCAGGCGCCACGGCGTTCGATCTCATCCAGTACCGGCGCCATGCCTTCGAACAGGCGGCTGTGCCGGCTCAGCCGCCTGGAATAGAGCTCCAGGAAGCGCGGCACCCGGTCCTTCTGGGCAGCTTCGCTGTCGTTTTCGAATGCGGCCTTGATAACGCCCATGGATCCACGCGACACAAAACGCCTGAGGTGTTGGTAGTCGCCCAGCTGCCGGCCCTCTTCCTGCTGCATGTCCTGGGCAGTACCCACCATGTCCGGCGCCGTATCCACCAGCGTTCCATCCAGGTCAAACAATACACAGCGGAAACGGCCAGCCACTAGCCTGGGTTACTCGTGAACGCCGGAATCGGCGGTCGTCGTGGTGAGTGCAGGTCGCCCGATCGCGGGCCAGGCCATAGTACCGCTATGGTTGGCCTGGGATCGGGCGAGATGCGCCGCCACGGCGAGCGCCGATCCGGCAGCGACCGACTGTGATATTCGCGTTCCTGCGTACCGCAGGCTAATGCGCCGAAATCAATCGCAAACAAGTTACTAGTCAGCGGGTTCACGAGTCATCCAGGCTAGCTGCTTTCTCGAAGCAGGCGATGTAGTTGATGCTCAGGTCCTCGGTCAGGCTGGCTTTTCCCGCGAACGGGTCGTAATCCAGTCCGGACAGATCCACCAGGCGCAGACCGGCGCCTCGGCAGCTGCGGACCATCTCGGACGGCTTGATGAACCGGCGATAGCTGTGGGTGCCCCGGGCCAGCAGCCCCAGCAGGTACTCCGCCGCCACAATACCCAGAACAAACGCCTTGGGCGTGCGGTTCAAGGTCGACAGAAACAGGTGTCCGCCGGGCTGCACCAGCTCGGCCAGTGCCCGCAGGGTGGAATCCGGATCCGGCACGTGCTCCAGCAGCTCCAGGCAGGTCACCACCGGATACTGGCGCTGCCCCACCAGAGACTCGGCGGTGCCGGAGACGTAGTTGACCTCCACGTCATGCTCCAGCGCGTGCAGCCGGGCAATGGACAGCGCTTTTTCCGCTGCATCGACGCCGGTGACCAGCGCTCCGCCGCGGGCCATGGCCTCGCTGAGCAGGCCTGCACCACAGCCGACGTCCAGCACTTCGGTCCCTTCCAGCGGCACCCGGCTGGCGATGTAGTCCAGCCGCACCGGGTTCAGATCATGCAGGGGTTTGAACTCGCCCTCGGGATCCCACCAGCTTGATGCCAGCTTTTCGAACTTCTCGATCTCGGCGGGATCCAGGTTCATCCGCCTGTCTGGCACGGACCCGCCGTTTTGACTCAGTGATTCAGCCATCGTGCTGCGCAATACGGTGTTCCCAGGATTTTACTCTCTCACCGAGATCATCGATATCGATTCTGGTGAGCCGGCGCTGGTCCAGCACCCGGCGGCCATCGATCCAGACGTCGCTGACCTGCTGGCGACCCGTTGCATACACCACCTGGGAGATCACTTCATAGTTGGGCATGGTCTCCAGGGCATCCAGCCGGATGGCGGTCAGGTCGGCCCGCTTGCCGGCTTCTATGCTGCCGACCACCTGGCCCAGCCCCAGGGCCCTGGCGCCGTTGATGGTGGCCATTTCCAGGGCTGCCCAGGCCGGCAGGGCTTCTGCGTCCTCGGCCACGCCCTTGGCCAGCAGCGCAGCAGTCCGTATCTCCCCCAGCATGTCCAGATCGTTATTGGCGGGCGCACCATCGGTGCCCAGGGCCAGTTTTACCCCCGCCCGGCGCAGCCTTTCGACCGGACAGAAGCCGCTGGCCAGCTTCAGGTTGGACTCGGGGCAATGCATCACCGACACCCCGCTGTGGGCGCAGGTCTCGATTTCATGGTCAGTCAGCTGGGTCATGTGGATGGCCAGCAGGTGCTCGTTCACCAGGCCGAGGCGCTGCAGACGCGCGAATGGCCTCAGGCCGTGTTGCTGTTCCGACTCTGCCACCTCATGGGCAGTTTCGTGAAGGTGGATATTCACCGGCAGGTCCAGCTGGTCCGACAGGGTCGCGACCCGGCGCAGGGACTCGTCACTCACCGTGTACGGCGCGTGGGGTGCCAGGGTGGCGGACGCCAGCGGCAGCTGTTTGAGCTCGTCGTGTACCTCCATGCCCCGGCGAAAATACTCGTCCGTGTCAGAGGCCCAGCGAGATGGAAACTCGATGACAATCATTCCCACCGCACAGCGAAAACCGATGTCCTGGCAGGTCCTGGCCACCACGTCCGGGTAAAAATACATGTCGTTACAGCAGGTGGTGCCGCCGCGGATCATTTCCGCCACGGCCAGTTCAGTCCCGTCTGCCACGAAGGTCGGATCCACAAACGCCGCTTCCAGGGGCCAGATTTTCTGCTGCAGCCAGGGCATCAGGGGCATGTCATCGCCGACGCCCCGCAACAGGGACATGGGCGAATGGGTATGCGCGTTCACCAGCCCCGGCAGCAGAACATGCTGATCCAGCTCCACGACGCGCTCTGGCTCAAAGCGGCCGGACTGCGCCTGCCTGTCGCCCACGGCCATGATTTCACCCTGGTCAATCCAGACCGAGGCATGGCTCAGCACCTGGGTAGGCGTGGGGCTCACGGGAACTACCCAGCGCGCCCTGATTTCAAGCTCGACCGGTTGCGTCATGCGATGGCCTCCGGAAAATTGATGACCTGCTGGATGTGGCGGTATCGGCCCAGCGTCATCAGCAGCCGATCCACCCCCAGCGCTACGCCGGCACAGGGCGCGATACCCGCTGAGGTAGCGGCCAGCAGGTCCTGATCCACCGGCACCAAAGGCAGCCCCGCCGCCTCACGCCGATGGTTTTCATCATCCAGCCGCTGCTCCAGTTCCTCGGCGTCACACAGCTCGTCATACCCGTTGGCCAGTTCCATGGGCCCCACGAAAGCTTCGAAGCGGTGGGCCAGACGCGGGTCCTCCTCGGAACGGCGCGCCAGTGCCGCCTGGTTCACCGGGAAATCGAACACCAGGTTCAGCACCTCGTCCGGCAGATCCGCGGCAGCGCGATCCAGCAGCAGATCGAGGCTCTCACCCCGGCTGAGCTCACCGTCAATGCCGCTGGCGGACCGCGCATGGTCCGCCAGTGCGGAATCGCTCGCCTCCAGCGGATCGACGCCGATCCCACCAAGCAGGTCGCGAAAGGTCATCCGATTGGCCGTCAATGTCCGTCCTTCGGACTCGAACAGTCCGGTCAGGAATTCCTCTACCTCGTCCATCAGCCCGTGATGATCCAGGCCCGGGCGGTACCACTCCAGCATGGTGAACTCCACGTTGTGACGCCCACCGCATTCTTCGCCACGGAATACCCGCCCCATTTCGTACACCGGGCCGCAACCGGCCGCCAGCAGACGCTTCATAGGAAATTCAGGTGAGGTCCGCAGGAACCGGCGGTTTCCATCGAGGTCCAGCGCCAGACCGCGAATCATGGGATCGGGGTTGCCGAAGCGGGACAGCAGCGGCGTCTCCACTTCCATCACCTGCCGCTCCTCGAAAAACGCCCGAATCCAGCGGTAGACCCTGGCGCGCATGCGACGCGCTTCGTCCGGGGCCGTCGGCCGCCAGCTCAGGTCTGTGGTGAGCGACTCGATGGTCAGTCCTTGACCCTGGAGACATACTCACCGGAACGGGTATCCACCTTGATCACCTCCCCCTCGTTGACGAACAGGGGAACTTTGACCACGGCGCCGGTTTCCAGGGTGGCCGGTTTATTGCCTCCGCCGGACGTGTCACCGCGTACGCCCGGATCGGTCTCGGTGATTCGAAGCTCGGTGAAATTGGGAGGCTCCACGGACAGCGGCGACCCGTTCCACAGGGTCATCACGCAGACATCTTCTTCTTTCATCCACTTGGCGGCATCACCCACGGCGTTGCTGTCGGCGGCGTACTGCTCAAAGGTATCGGGCACCATGAAATGCCAGAACTCCCCGTCGGCGTAGAGATACTGCATCTCCTGTTCGAAAACGTCGGCGGCCTCCACCGAGTCTCCTGATTTGAAGGTTTTTTCGATAACGCGTCCGGTTTTCAGGTTGCGAACCTTGACCCGGTTGAATGCCTGGCCCTTGCCGGGCTTGACGAATTCATTTTCTACGATGCTGAACGGATCACCGTCGAGGATGATCTTCAGGCCGGAACGAAATTCATTGGTGTTATAGCTGGCCATGGTGTCTGGGGACCACTCCGATAAAATGCGCCATTTTACCTTGATTGGAGTTGCGCCTGAAATGCCGCGGACCTCGAGCACCAGTGCCATCCAGGACCTTTCGCCCGGGACTGAACAGGGCCAGCGGGAAACCGGCCCGATGATTACCACGCCGGCGGAGCTTGCCGCGGCGGCCGGACTGCCGGCGGACAGCCTGCAGTCCATGGAACTGGCCCACCAGGCCTTTCCGCTGCGGGTGCCGGCGGCGTTCGTTGAGGCGGTCGGTGGTGCGCCGCAAGCCGTGTTGCGACAGGTGCTGCCCGAGCCGCGGGAACTGGTTCAGTCTCCCGGCTACCAATCTGACCCGGTCGGCGACCAGGCCGCCATGGCGGCCAGCGGGGTCATTCACAAGTATCACGGACGGGTCCTGCTGGTGGCCACCGGCGCCTGCGCGATCCACTGTCGATACTGTTTCCGGCGCCACTTTCCCTACAACGCAGCCCTGGCCAGCCGTGACGGCTGGCGCGAAGCAGTGGCCTACATTGCTGCCAATCCCGAAATCAGCGAGGTCATTCTCAGCGGCGGTGATCCCCTGATGCTGGAGCCCCGGCGGCTGGATCAGTTGACCCGTCAGCTGGTGGAGCTGCCCCAGATCCGGCGGCTGCGGATCCACAGCCGGGTGCCGGTGGTCATGCCTGAGCGGATCAATTCGGAGCTGTTGAGCTGGCAGGCGGAATTGCCCTGGCCCACAACCCTGGTCATCCATGCCAATCACCCCTCCGAGCTGACCGAAGCCGCCGGCGTCGCGCTGGGGCGCCTGAACCGCCAGCGCGGCATGACGCTGCTCAACCAGGCGGTGCTGCTGGCCGGCGTGAACGACCATCCATCAACCCTGTGCCGGCTGAACGAAGATTTGTTTGAACTGGGCGTCCTGCCCTACTACCTGCACCTGCTGGATCCGGTCCAGGGCGCCGCCCATTTTCACGTGGATCCGGCCCGTGCCCGGTCCATCATGGACGAACTGCGCGTTCGCCTGCCCGGTTACCTGGTTCCACGACTGGTGCAGGAAAATGCCGGCGCGCCGTACAAGCTGCCGGTTCTATAGCGTCAGCGGTCCGTAAAGGGGTGTGAACTGTTCCCGGGCAGGGTGGATAAGGGCATGAAAATCCGGTAAAAGGGACCGCTGTACGTGGCCCACGGGCCCATCGCCTTAGAGGAAAGGATTTTGAAGTCTGACGACGTACTGCGTCTTCTGGTGATCGAATCGTCACTGGAGGATGCAGAGCACCTGTTAAGCACTTTGCGCAACGCTGGTATCGCCGTGCGCCCATCATCGGCAGACGATGCCGACGAATTGCAGGGCGCCCTGGAGCGGAAACCGCTCGACCTGATCCTTTTCAACCCCAACCACGACGAGTTTGACATATCCGGAGTGGCTGACGCCGTCACCCGTTGCGGTAAAGATGTGCCGGTCATCGCCGTTCTCGATGAATACGCTGAGGAGGCGGAGCTGATAGCCCTGCAGCAGGGCGCGACCGATGTCGCCTCCACCGAGAACCCGGAGCACCTGGTTGCGGTGGTGCAGCGGGTGAACGACAACATGCTGAACCGACGGCGTCTGCGTTTCATCGAGTCTTCGCTGCGCGAGGCGGAAAAACGCTGCCACGCCCTGCTCGACAGCTCCCGAGACGCCATTGCCTATGTACATGAAGGCATGCACGTCTACGCCAACCCGGCATACCTGCAGCTGTATGACTACGACGACTTCGAGGAACTGGAAGGCCTGCCCGTGCTGGACATGGTTTCCGGGGAAGATGCCGGACAGCTCAAGGGAGTTCTGCAGGGCCTGAGCAAGGGTGAACCGCCGCCCGAGCACATCGAGGTGAACCTGCAGCTGCCTTCCGGGGCCACCAAGCCCAGCTACATGGAGTTTTCCAACGCCAGCATCGAGGGTGAACCGTGCACCCAGGTGGTCCTGCGCGACAAGAGCGTGGACCCGGAGATGGTCAAACAGCTCAAGGATCTGAAATCCCAGGACCTGGTGACCGGGCTGTACAACCGTCAGCATATCCTGCAGGCGGTGGACGAGGCCCTTGGCCAGGTGGTCCAGGGATCCGCCGGGCCCTACTCGGTGCTGTTCCTGGAAATCGACAATTTCAAGGAATCCATGGACCAGGTGGGGCTGGCCGGCGTCGATCTGGTGCTGTCCGATCTGGCCGGCGTCATTCGCCAGCAGCTGCCCGACGGCGCCACCGCCGCCCGCTTCGGTGACCAGAGCTTTGCGATCCTGGCCGGCGAAGACCTTTCCGGCGCGGAAAAGCTGGGTGAGAGCCTGCGCGCCGGGGTGGAAGCCCATATTTCCGAGGTTGGTGGACAGTCCATTACCTTGAGCGTCAGCGTGGGCCTGACCAGCATCATCGAAAGTGCCCCAACCGCTCAGGACCTGTTGACCATGGCCAGCGGTGCGGCCCAGGTGGCCCAGGAGGAAGGCGGCAACCGGGTTCAGGTCCATGACCCGGTCAAGCAGCGCCCCGGGGAAGACGGCGGCCTGCAGTGGATTGCCGTGGTCAAAGACGCGGTGGAAGCCAACCGGCTGGTGCTGGTGTTTCAGCCCATCGTCAGCCTGCACGGCGAGGAGAAGCACATCTACGAAGTGCTGTTCCGGCTGCAGACCCAGGAGGGCGAAGAGGTGCTGCCGGGTGAGTTCATGCCGGCCCTGGCCAACCACGAACTGGGCGTCCAGGTGGACCGCTGGATCATCGAAAACGCCATGGCCAAGCTCAAGGATCACCAGGACACGGTGGGACAGCCGGTGGTCTTTTTCATCAAGCTGCTGCCCCAGACCCTGTCCGACCAGACCCTGCTGCCCTGGCTGGCTAAACACATGCAGACCCATCGTCTCAACGGCGACAACTTCGTGTTCGAGATGCCGGAAAGCAAGCTGATGACCAATCTCAAACCGGCCAAACAGTTCGTCAAGGGACTCAAGCAGCTGCACTGCAAGTTCGCCATCGAACAGTTCGGCAGCGGCCTGAATTCCTTCCAGATCCTGAAGCACGTCCCGGCGGACTTCCTCAAGATCGACCGTACCTTCATGCCGGACCTGCCCAAGAACGAGGAAAACCAGTCCAAGGTGCGGGAGCTGGCCCAGCAGGCCCAGGCCCAGGGCAAAGTCACCGTGGCCGAGTTTGTCGAGGATGCCGCCAGCATGTCCATTCTGTGGCAGTCCGGCGTCAACTACGTCCAGGGCAATTTCCTGCAGGAGCCGACCAAGGTGATGACTTACGAGTTTGCGTAGTTCATCCGCAATATCGTCCATCCATGGACGAATTGCGGTCGCTACGCAAAACGTGGTTTTGCTTCGCTCACGGCCTCCGGCCGTTGGCACATCCCTGTGCCAAGTGGCTGCGGTAACCGCCAACAGTCGTCCTCCCCCACGCCGTCATCCTGAACTCGATTCAGGATCCATCTGAGCCTCAGAAGGCAGGTGCTTCAGAAAGGTGCAACTGGTCGTACCGGAGCCGCCCTTAAGTTCAGCAACCATTAATGCGGTGGCGATGACCATGGCATTGGTGTATACCTAGCCGCCGGCGGAGGAGTACCGGGCCGCCAGCCGACGATATCCAGCTGCCGCACGGCGGCGCCCAATGGAGAGAACAACAAGACATGAGTTCCGACGCAGCCACTACCGCGGATACACCTGAGGTCTACAACGTCGACCGGGAACACGAATTCCTGGGCCATCCCAAGGGCCTGTACATCTGTTTTGCCACGGAGCTGTGGGAACGGTTCTCCTTCTACGGGATGAAATTCCTGCTGCTGCTGTACCTGACCAAGTACCACCTGTTTACCGATGCCGACGGCCTCAACGTCCTCGGCGCTTACGCGGGCCTGGTTTACGCCCTGCCCCTGCTGGGCGGCATGCTGGCGGACCGGTATCTGGGCATGCGCAAAGCCGTGGTTTTCGGCGGCCTGCTGCTGGTGCTGGGACACCTCTTGATGGCCGTGGAGGGTGACCAGGCCGTCGCTTATGCCGCAGGTACGGTGCTCAGCAGTGACCTGATCCTGGCCAACGGCACGGTGCTGGCCGCCGGGACCACCCTGGCCGAAGAAGTGGTCAACCGGGACGTTGGCGCCCTCAACGTCTTCTACCTGGCCCTGGCCCTGATCACCAT
>JAAUYH010229916.1_pt1 | contig 81352 bp, 78 predicted proteins | sample 7278061 | NCBI WGS metagenome assembly JAAUYH01 (sample SAMN14350203, study PRJNA611818) | marine sediment metagenome | isolation source: surface marine sediment (0.6m) | place: French Polynesia: Moorea | collected 2018-08 | reverse complement strand
GCCGAGGCCCACGATGGCAGCGGTCAGGACGACCCAGTCGACGGTCACGGCGCCGTCTTCGTCGCGTTCGAAGCGCTTGATCAGGTTGAACAGTTTCATGTCTTCTCTCCGTATTTGCTTGACGCTTGTTTTGCTGTACCGCCACAAGCGCCGGGGAAGTTCCTTTCCCATTGCCCGTCTTGGCATGAGCCAAATAGACCCCGGAATTCAGGCGAGATTTGGGCGTGGATCGTACAATTTTGGAAATCGTCGCTCGCATTGGGATTTGTCGTTCAGTGCATTGATTTTACTTATAATTTTTTATGTTTTGATGTAATCTCGCCGGTGATTTCGTGGCTTTTTTTACAAAAGTGGCCCGAAAATTCCGGTCAACGCGACACGCGCCCTAGCCAAAAGGACAGCCGTTTGCCAAACAACAGAAAAAGAAACGAGCAGAGCAGTTCCAAAGATGAATCGGTGCCTTGCAGCCTGTTGTCTGGCGGTTTTTGCCGCTGCGCCGCCCGCCTTTGCGGACGCGCCGAAACCCTTTCCGGATTTCACCTTCAAGCGGATCGGGGTCCCGAAACCGGGCGCCACGCGCCGGATCACGGTGCAGATCGCGCCGCAAGCGCCCAAGCCGCCCGAGCCCGAGCCCGGGGCCGCGAGGGATGCGGCCGTGGCCGGAACCTACGACTGGTACTGGCAGGCGGTCTCGCCCGACCTGACCGCCCAAAGCCCCGCCCGGCTTTCGGCGGCGCTGCAAGAGCTGACGAAGGGGCCCGGCGTCCCGGCACCGCGGTTGCAGGCGATACAGGGCATCGCCCGCGTTCATGGCCGTGACATCCTGACGGCCACGATCGGCACCAAGGTGTCGCCGGCGCTGGCGCTTGCGGTGATCGGCATCGAATCCGCGGGCCGCAGCGACGCGGTCAGCCCCAAGGGCGCCACCGGCCTGATGCAGCTGATGCCTGCCACGGCCGAACGCTTCGGCGTCGCCGACATCGCCGATCCGGCCGACAACATCCGTGGCGGCGTGGCCTATCTCGACTGGCTGATGCGCCAGTTCGACGCCGACCCGGTGCTGGTCCTGGCCGGCTACAATGCCGGCGAGGGTGCGGTCCGCAGCCATGCCGGCGTGCCGCCCTTTGCCGAGACCCGCGCCTATGTGCCCAAGGTTCTGGCCGCCTGGACCGTCGCCCGCGGGCTGTGCCTGACCCCGCCCGAGCTGATCACGGACGCCTGTGCCTTCGCCCCGCTTGGAGAGCCGTCGGATGGCTGACGCCCGGCCGCTTGCCTTGGATGTCGACGGCACGTTTCTGAGAACGGACATGTTGTTCGAATGCTTCTGGGCCGGGCTGGGCAAGGACCCGTTGGGAACGCTGCGCGCCAGCCTTGCGCACTTCGGGCGGCCTCAGGCGCTGAAACGGGAACTTGCGGATATCGCCGGCTTGCGCACCGATCTGTTGCCGGTCAATCCCGACCTCGCGGCACTGGCCAAGGCCGCGCAGGCAGACGGGCGCGAGGTCGTTCTGGCGTCGGCGTCGGATACCCCCCTGGTCGAATCGCTTGCGCGTCACCATGGCCTGTCGCCGCGCGTCTTCGCCTCGTCCACCGATCTCAACCTCAAGGGCGCCGCCAAGGCCGAGGCGCTTGTCGAGGCCTTCGGCGAGGGCGGTTTCGACTACGCCGGCGATTCGGTGGCCGACCGTTCCGTCTGGGAACGCGCCCGTACGGCCGTGATCGTCGGGTCCCATCCCGCGATTGCGGATGCACTGCGGGCCCGGGGCACCACGGTCAGCGAGATCCCCGGCGGCTGGCACGCCCGCGACCTGCTGCGCGCGCTGCGCCCGCATCAGTGGGTCAAGAATGTCCTTCTGCTGGTTCCCGCCATCGCGTCGCACCACTTCGATGTCACCACGTTGATGCTGGTGGTTTTGGGCATTCTCGCCTTTTCGGCCGCGGCGTCCGCGATCTACGTCGTCAACGATCTGCTCGATCTCGAGGCCGACCGGCTGCATGCCACCAAACACCGCCGCCCGTTTGCCAGCGGTGCTGTCCCGATCCGGGTCGGGATGGCCGCCAGCCTCGGCCTCGGCCTGCTCGCCCTTGGCATCGGCGCCTGGCTCGGCCCCGGGTTTCTGGGCATCGTCGCGCTCTACATGATCCTGTCGCTCGCCTATTCGCTGCGGCTGAAACGTCTGCGCTGGATCGATATCGCGACGCTGGCCAGCCTTTACACCTTGCGGGTCATCGCCGGGGCCATGGCCGTCGATGTCTATGTGTCGGGGTACCTGCTGGTCTTCATCTTCCCCGCCTTCATTTGCCTGGGCTGCGTCAAGCGCCTGATCGAGGTGACGCGCGCCGAGGGCGATGCGCGCCTTCCCGGCCGCGGTTACGGCAAGCCCGACCGGGGCGACCTTTTGAACGTTGCCTGTCTTGGCGCGTTCGCCGCCGTGCTGATCTTTTTCCTCTACAGCTTCACGGGCCAGGCGCAGGCGCTTTATCCCACGCAGTGGCTGCTTTGGGTGGCGCTGCTGCCGCTCTCGGTCTGGCTGACACGGATGATCTGGCTTGGGTACACCGGCCAACAGGACTATGACCCGATCGTCTTTGCCATGCGCGACAAGCTGGGGCTCGGGCTGATCTTCCTTATGCTGTCGATCATGTTTTACGCCGCCGGGCTTTGGCAGCAGTGGTTCGGTTAGAGGAGGACGAGCCGCGACGGAACTGCGTTTGGCCGGTTCGGGCCTGGAGCGGACGATGCCCGCCGCGAGATGAGCCGGGCCAACGCCGACCCGCGGGGAGGCGAACCGCACCTCTGAACGGCTCGATTTATCCCGGCAAAATCCGAATGAGTTCAAATCAATACGCGCCGTCAGACAATCGCCTCCCCTCCAGGGCGGGTCGGCGATGGCGCGGCGGGGCTGCGCCCCTTGATTCCGCGCCAAGGGTCGCATCAATCGTCCGCTCCAGGCCAAACTCGCCACGCGTTTCACATGCCGAGCACGGAGCACTGGATTAGGCCTTGCGCGGGGCCCGCAGCCCTTTCCTCTTACCGGCGAAAGTGCTCTCGGCGGGACTTGCGGCAATCCCCAACCGACCGGATCGCGGTGGCGATCCGGCTCCTCTCAGATCGACAGCTTCTTGAACACCGGCTCCGGGATCAGCCGGATGACCAGCATGATCAGCCGCCAGATCTTCGCGCTGTAGACCACGTTGCGCCGCGTCTTCACGGCGCGCAGGATGTCGTGTGCCACGGCTTCGGGCGTCGTCATGAACGGCAAGGAGGGTAGCCCCCAGGTCATCGCAGTGTCGACGGGGCCCGGTTTTACCGTCACCACGTGCACGCCCCTGCGACCGAGCCGGTTGCGCAAGCCCGACAGATAGGTGTGAAATCCCGCCTTGGCGGCGCCGTAGACATAGTTGCCGATCCGTCCGCGGTCGCCGGCGACGGATCCCACGCCGACGACCGTGCCCGCGCCATGCTCTTCGAGCACCGGGGCAAGCATCTGCAGGAACCGGGCCGGGCCGGTGAAACTGTCGGTCACGGTGCCGTCGATCAGCGCCGGGTCGGCGTCGATATCGGCCTGATCGGGCATCGAGCCGACGAAGACGGCGGCGTTCAGGACGCCGTCGTCGGCCTGCGTCCGTGCGATCAGGTCGGCAAAGCGCTCCGGCTTGCGGGCATCGAACGCAACGGCCTCGGCAAACCGTGCGCCGCGCAACGTGCAATCGGCCGCCAGAACCCGCAGATCGTCCATATCGCGCCCGGCCAGCAGCAGCCCGTCGCCGCGGTCCGCCAAAGCGCGGGCCAGCGCCCGCGCCATCGAAGAGGTTGCCCCCAACAGGATCCAGGTTTCGCTCATGTCCCGCGCAGCCCCAACCGGCGGACAAGGTCGGTCGCCATCGCGCCCTGCGGGTCGGCCTTTGCCACCGCCCTTACCCATTTTTCGTGCTCTGGATACATCGCCCGGATGCGCGCGCCCGACGCCAGGGCGTCCTTGGCCAGGTAGATCCGGCCCCCGGCCTCGGCGGTCAGATCTTCGAGCTGGTGCACCAGTTTTTCGACGCCAGGGCGGTTCGGGAAGTCGACGGCGAGCGTGTAGCCCTCCATCGGAAAGCTCAAATACCCCGCGCGTCCCGGCCCCATGCGTTTCAGCACCGCCAGCGGCGAGGCCAGCCGCGACGCCGCGATACGCCGCAGCATGTCGCGGATCGCCTCGCGTTCTGCCAGGGGCACCACGCACTGGAACTGATGGAACCCGGCCTTGCCGTAAAGCCGGTTCCAGTCGCGGATGCGGTCCAGCGGGAAGAAGAACTCGTTGATCGGTTTGACCACGGTGCGGCCGCGGCCCGGCACGCGGCGGAAATAGGCGGTGTTGAACGTCCGCACGACGGCGGGCGACAGCGCGAAGGACGGCGCATCGAACGGCACCGCCTTGGCGGGCTTCGGGGCCGGGACGAGGCCCGCGCCGGTTTCCGCCTCTTCCAGGATGCCGCGGCCCAGATCCCTGCCCGTCGCGGTCGCGTCGATCCAGCCCACGGTATAGGTCGCCCCGGACCGGTCGAGCAGGCCGATGAAGTCGTCGAAATCGCCGGCGCGCCGTTCGGTCACCGTCACGATGTCGCCCTTGGCGCGGATCAGCTGCAGTTCGGCTGCCGCGATCACCCCGGTCTGGCCGAGCCCGCTGGCGGTCGCCTTAAACAGCGCCGTTCCGCCCTTGACCGTTTGCGGCCCCTCCGCGGTGACCAGTGTCAGGTTTTTCACATGCTGGGCAAACGACCCGGTGCCATGGTGGTTCTTGCCGTGCACGTCATTGGCGATACAGCCGCCCACCGTGGCAAAGCCGGTACCGGGCATCACCGCGGGCAGCCAGCCCTTTGGCGCTAGGATACGTGCAAGCTCGCCCACCGGCATTCCGGCTTCGACACGGGCCAGGCCGGTCTCGGGATCGAACCCGATGAACCTATCGAGCCGGGTCATGTCCACCGCGCGGCCGCCGTCGTTCAGGCAGGCGTCGCCATAGCTGCGGCGGTTGCCCAGGGCCGGGGCCGGTTCCTCGGCCATCAGGGCCGTCAGGGCCGACAGCCGCTCGGGCCGGGCCATCTCGCCCGTTGCCCGCAGGGCCCGGCCCCAGCCGGTATACTCAGTGTTTTTCCAGCGCATCGCGTGCCCTCAGAGAAATCCGTTCGGCAAAGGGGAACACGGCAAAGCCGATCCCGATCGCGAACCAAAGCGTGGTGACGCGGATGATCAGCGTGGCCGGGACCGAGACCTCCAGCGGCACATGTTCCAGCATCAAGAGGCCGATCATCGCCGCCTCGGCCCCGCCGACCCCGCCCGGCGCGCCGGTCAGGCCGCCCGCAAGCGTGGCGAAGACAAAGATGGCAACCGCGCTCCAGAATCCCACATCGGCGCCCATCCACATCAAAAGCAGGTAGAATGCATAACCCTCGGCCAGCCAGCCGATGACGCCAAGCGCGGCGGCACCGGCCATGACCGGCGCGCTCGAGAACCGCGCCAGCGAGCGTGACGCCGCGCGGATCCGCGCGAAGAGCCGCGGCCACAGACCGCACAGCCGATAGACCGCGGATGCCAGGCCAGAGAGCAACCTGGGACGCGTCGCCACGTAGGCGGCCGCGAGCGCCAGGGCCACAACCGGCAGGGCACCGGCAATGCCGGCGGCCGACAGCGGCACGGCGATGGCGAGGATCAGCGCCATGGCGGCAAGATCGGACGCCCGGTCGACCAGCACCAGTGGCGCGGTGCGTTCGAAGGCCCAGCCGGTTTCGCGCCGCAGCCAGCGCATCCGTACCAGTTCGCCCACACGCCCCGGCGTGACGCTCATGGCAAATCCCCCAAGGAAATGCCGCATGTCCTGCAGGACCCGGGTGGGCAGACCCAGCCGGCGCGCGAAAAGATGCCATCGCAGGCCCCGGAAGAAATAGTTGACCAGGCTGAGCGCAAGAAGCGCGGCGAATTCCGGCCAGGTCAGCCGCGCGACCTGTTCCAGCGTTTCCTGCCAGCCGGTTGCCACCGCCAGGCTGATCAGTCCAGCCGCAACCAGGACGAACAGCCCGCCGATCAGCAGCACGTCCCGCAGTCGCGGGGTCTGCTTTGCGCGGGGGTGCGCGTTCAGAGGGATGCCTGTCGTACTCATCGCCATTTCGGCCAACGCCTAGAGACAAACTTGGGCAGAAATATGATGCTGTTTCCGAAAAGGGAACAACAGCCGGCGCGCGTATATGGGGTATCGGCGATCACGTTCAAGACGTGCACTTGAAATGTGCAATTCTGCACATTCCTCACAAAATGCTCACGCTCATGTTCATTGATGTTGCAGGGGTCGCTTCCCATCTCCCGGTCATCGAAGGCAACACCGCCCGAGAGACAAACCGAAACCAAACCCTGATGGAGACTGACATGAAAAAACTCGCTCTGACCACCCTGCTGGCCCTCTCCGTGGCTGTCCCGGCCGTTGCCGACAGCGTCCACAACGAGACCGCGCAGAAGATCTTCGAGCAGCTGGCCGGCGAAAAAGGCGCCAGCGGCAACAGCGACTAAGACGACCGCCTTCGCGGCAAACCCAAAGACCGCCTGCCTTCGGTGCAGGTGAACACACTCAAAAAGGAAACAGACCCATGAAAAACTACATCCTCCCCACCCTCGTCGCCCTGGCCACGGCCGCCCCTGCCGTTGCGCAGACCCAGCTGGAACGCTCGATCGGCGCCGAAGCCGGCCAGTTCACGCTCGCCGAGCAGGTGCGCCTGGCCTCCAACCAGGACGAATCCGTCGGTGAACGTTTCACCTACCTGGTCAACTCGGACGACAGCCTGCGCTACTCGACCAAAGGCACGCACAACGCGCGCGCTCAGGCCATCTTTGACCGCTTGGCCGACGAACAGTCCGGCAACTTCTAAGGGCCGCACGGTCCTACGACTTCAGGGGGGCCATCTGGCCCCCCTCTACGATTCCGGCCTACGGCACAAAGGCCTGTCCGGTATTTCAGGCGTTGAACACGTCCGCCCAATCGGGGTGCCGCCGACGCTGGGCGTTCACGAAGGGGCAAAGCGGCACGATCCTGAACCCTTCCGCCCGCGCATCCGCCACCAGCCGCTCCACCAGCCTCAGCCCCACGCCGGACCCGCGGATCTCGTCCGGCACGCCGGTGTGATCGGCGATCACAAGGGTCGGAGACGCGATCGAATAGGTCAGGTCCGCAGTCTGGCCGTCGATTTCGACGACATAGCGGCCCTTGGCGCCCTGCACCTCGCGGCGGATTTCAGACAATGGTCGCTTCGGTCTTGGCGATCATCTCTTCGCGGGTGACGCCGTCGGCCAGCTCTGCAATGTGCAGCCCGCGATGGGTGACGTCGAGCACGCCGAGATTGGTGATGATCCGGTCCACGACGCCCTTGCCGGTCAGCGGCAGGGAACAGTGCCGCAGCACCTTGGATTCGCCGTGTTTGTTGGTGTGGTCCATCACCACCACGACCCGGCCGACGCCTGCCACAAGGTCCATCGCGCCGCCCATGCCCTTGACCAGCTTGCCGGGGATCATCCAGTTCGCCAGATCGCCCTTTTCGTCGACCTCCATCGCGCCCAGGATCGCCAGCGCGATCTTGCCGCCGCGGATCATGCCGAACGAGGTGGCGCTGTCGAAGTAACTGGTATGTTCCAGCGCGGTGACCGTCTGTTTGCCCGCGTTGATCAGATCCGCGTCGATCTCGTCCTCGGTCGGGAAGGGACCGATGCCCAGCATCCCGTTCTCGGACTGCAGCGTCACGTGGACGTCGTCGGGCACGTAATTCGCCACCAGCGTCGGAATGCCGATGCCAAGGTTGACATACATCCCGTCTTCAAGTTCCTGCGCGGCCCGTTCGGCCATTTGGTTTCTATCCCAGGGCATGATTACATCTCGTGGACCGAGGCGACCTCGACAGTGCCGCCGTCTTCAAGGATGGGGCAGCCCTTTGCGATCTCGATGGCTGCCTCGATGGTGTCTGCGGTGACAAAGCCGTATCCCGAAAGGGGGCTGGGACCGCCATGGTCCTCGACCCCGCCGGCGGTCACCGTCCTGGAATCGCCGACCGGCGCGCCCGGATCGACAAAGCTGTCCCCGTGGCTGCCGATCCACGACATCCAGGCCGCCATGACCTGCTGTTGCTCTTCGGGGGACTCAGGCGCGGTCCCGCCGTGGTAGGCAAAGATGTATTTGGGCATCAGGCTGTCTCCTTGGCGCGCGTGGTGCGCTGTTCGATGCGCTTTTCGTGTTCGCCCTGCACCAGACGGTGCACATAGATCCCCGGCAGGTGGATTTGATCGGGATCCAGCGTGCCGGGCTCGACGATTTCCTCGACCTCCATCACGCAGACCCGGCCGCACATCGCCGCCGGCGGGTTGAAGTTGCGCGCGGTCTTGCGAAAGATCGCGTTGCCGGTGGTGTCGGCGCGCCAGGCCTTGACGATCGACAGGTCGGCGACGATCCCGCGTTCCATGATATAGGTCTCGCCGTCGAACTCCTTGTGCTCCTTGCCCTCGGCGATCACCGTGCCGACGCCGGTGCGGGTGAAAAATCCCGGGATGCCGCAGCCGCCCGCACGCAGCCGTTCGGCCAGCGTGCCCTGGGGGTTGAACTCCAGCTCAAGCTCGCCGCTCAGGAACTGCCGCATGAATTCGGCGTTTTCGCCCACATAGGACGAGATCATCTTCTTGATCTGCCGGGTCTGCAGCAAAAGTCCCAGCCCGAAATCGTCGACACCGGCGTTGTTGGACGCCACGGTCAGGTTCTTGACGCCGGCGTCGCGGATCGCGGCGATCAGATTTTCCGGGATGCCGCACAGACCGAACCCGCCCGCGGCGATCAGCATGCCGTCATGCAACAGCCCGTCCAGAGCCTCCGCCGCCGAGCCGTAGACCTTCTTCATCGCGCCCTCTCCTGAAATCTCGAAACGCCGCAGTTGTGCCGCCGCCGTCCCACAGAGTCAATCGCTGCACCGCGGCAAGCCGCGGACCGCCGATTGCCGCGTGCGCGGACGGCGCCTGCGACAATCCGGCCATTTGCGGGCGTCCTGCGACGTGCAAACCTAAGGTTGAGAAGAAGCGCGCGAGATTGTCTGGAGGAGGAAGCCAATGACAACTCGCATGAAATCGAGCACCCCCGCAAAAGCCCTGCTATGCGCGGCGGCCGCGTCCATTGTTCTGGGCGCCGCCGAGGCGCAGGCTGGCGATTTGACGCTGCAGATCATCGCAACGCAAAGCACAGCCAGCGCCGGCAACGCGAAGGTGAGCCCTTACAACCGCGCCAAGGCCGAAGTGCTGGCCTTGGATCTGAACGGCGACCCGGTAAGCGATCTCGCCGGCCCCGGCGAGACCGGCGATCAAACCGGCGAGGTGTCGATCCCCGGCTGGAGGATCAACACGATGGCGGTCGGAGCCGGCGGCTGCGGCCTCGTTCCGATCGGCCTTCGCAACTTCGGCGACGGCACCTACACGCTCCGGCTCGGCACGGCGTCGACCACCGCCCCGTGCAGTTGGAAACCGGGCGACTATGTCTTCTCGCTTTCGATCGGCGCGGGCGGGCGTTTCGGGATGGGCCTGGGTCATTTCCCGATCAACTGACCGGCGTCCCGGCGAACGGGCCGCTCAGGGCGCGATGCGTTGTGCGGGTTTTTAATGGGCGGTCTTGGCCTGGAGCCGCCGTTCGCAACCAGCCTTCAGGCGCGGAATCAAGGCCGCAGGCCGCCGCGCCATCGCCGACCCGCCCCGAAGGGGAGGCGATTTGCTGGCGGCGCGTATCGGATTGAGGTCGTTCGGACTTTGCTGGGATAAATCGAGCGGTTCATAGGTCTGGGTCGCCTCCCCGCGGGTCGGCGATGGCCCGGCTCTTCTCTCGGCAGGCAACGTCCGCTCCAGGCAAAAACCAGCCCCCCCAGGCCCCGGGCGGCGGGGCGCGATAGCCGAGGTCGGCCAGAACCGCGCGGGAACTGGGGCAGTCGACCTGCATATCCAGCCGCTTCGCCGCCGTGTAACACAGGCCGGTCAAAGGCGGCGTTCACCTGCAAAAGCGGCATATCCCCACCCACCACAACATCTTGTGGCGATCCCTTGGCAAAGGCATACGGCACTCCGATGAAGAAGCGGTTACGGGATCGTGACGGTGGTTGACCCGTTGCGCGAATGCTTCTATCGACAGGGCCTGTGGCGATTTGTTCACCGGATTGCGGGCCACGTTAAACATGCCGCTAAAGAGGTCAGGGTCGACCCCCGGCGCTCTTGCGGTGGGGGTTTTTTTGTTGCGCGAAAGGAGGTGCGGCGATGGCGAAGGATTGGAACACCCGCACGAAGCTCGTCCACGAAGGCATCCGCCGCAGCCAGTATGGCGAGGTGGCCGAGGCGATCTTTCTCACCCAGGGCTTCGTCTATGACAGCGCCGAGGCGGCCGAGGCGCGGTTCATCGAGAAGGGCGAGGACGAGTTCATCTACGCCCGCTACGGCAACCCAACCGTGCGCATGTTCGAAGACCGCATCGCCACCCTGGAGGGTGCCGAAGACGCCTTTGCCACCGCCTCGGGCATGGCCGCCGTCAACGCCGCGCTGACCGCGATGCTGAAATCCGGCGACCACGTCGTCAGTTCCCGCGCGCTGTTCGGCTCGTGCCTCTATATCCTCGAAGAGGTGCTGACCCGCTTCGGGGTCGAGGTCACCTTTGTCGACGGCACCGATCTGGACGCCTGGACAGCGGCGATCCGGCCGGACACGCGCGCGGTCTTCTTCGAAACGCTGTCGAACCCCACCCTCGAACTCATTGACATAAAGGCCGTTTCGGATCTCGCCCATGCCGTCGGCGCGACCGTCGTCGCCGACAACGTCTTCGCCACGCCGATCTATTCGCGGGCCATCGACCTTGGCGCCGATGTCGTCGTCTATTCCACCACCAAGCATATCGACGGCCAGGGCCGCTGTCTGGGCGGCGTGGTGCTCGGCACACGCGAGTTCATCCGCAAGACTCTGGAGCCTTACCTGAAACACACCGGCGGGGCGATGTCGCCGTTCAATGCCTGGGTCATGCTGAAAGGTCTCGAAACACTCGATTTGCGCGTCCGGGCCCAGACCGCCTCGGCCAAGGCGCTTGCCACCGCGCTGGACGGGCACGGCAGGCTGGCCCGCGTGATCTTTCCCCATCTGCCCTCCCATCCGCAATACGCCCTTGCCACAACCCAGATGGCCGAAGGCGGAACCATGCTGGCGATCGATGTGCACGGCGGCCAGCCGGCGGCGTTCAGGGTCCTGAACGCGCTGCGGATCTTCACCATCTCCAACAATCTCGGCGACGCAAAAAGCATCGTCACGCATCCGGCCACCACCACCCACCAGCGCCTCAACGACGACCAGCGCGCCGCGCTCGGAATCACGCCGGGCCTGATCCGGGTCAGCGTCGGCATCGAGGATACCGCCGATCTGCTGGCCGATCTGCGGCAAGCGCTCGACCACGCATGAAGGATCTGGCGATCCGGCCCTATCGCCCGGCCGACGCCGCCGCGCTGGCAGAGATCTTTTACCGCGCGGTCCGCGAAGGCGCGCGGTCCAGGTACTCGGATGAGCAGCGCCGCGCCTGGGCACCGGAGCAGCCCGACCCCCAGACCTGGGCACGCCGGCTGGAGGGGCTGATCACCGTCGTCGCCGTGGCGGGCGGCAGGCCGGTGGGATTCATGTCGCTGCGCCCGGACGGGTATCTCGACCTCGCCTTCGTCCTGCCCAAGGCGATGGGCCGGGGGGTTGCGGATGCCCTTTACCAGGATCTCGTGGCCGAGGCGCGGCAACGCGGAATCGTGACGCTCACGACCGAGGCGAGCCATCTGGCCAGGCCTTTCTTTCTGCGGCAAGGCTGGCGCCTGGTTTCTGCCAACACCGTCGCGCGCGGCGATGTCAAGCTAATGAATTTCCTCATGGAATATTCGCTGACGCCAATTTTCGGCCCAGATGCGGACGGTCCCTAGCTGCAACCAAAGCGCGAATTGTCTGGATCTTATTAACCAATTGTTAAATGATCCGGGGGACACCGAACCGCGTAGAAAAGGTGACCAGACGTTGGACTTGCGAGGCCCGGACCCTATCTGAGGCCTCCGCGACAGGACGAGGAAAACCGAGATGAACATCCATACGCCGATTGCAGACCGTCAGCCCGATCGCGAGGATGCGGCGCGCGCCCTGTCCACGTTGCGCCACTGGGCGCGCCAAGCCGATGACGCCGAAATCGAAACGCTCGATCCGGTGATCGCGCGCCTTCTCGGCGACGCGGCCTCGTCCTATCCGGCCCTGGCCCGCGACTACCCCGAGGATTTCGAGGCCGACGATAGCTACAAGGCGTCGATGCCCGATCTGCAGAACGGCCCCACGAGCCTGATCAAGGGCGCAAAGACACAGATCCAGCATGTCGGCATTTCGAATTTTCGCCTGCCGATCCGGTACCACAGCCGCGACAACGGCGACCTGACGCTCGAAACCTCGGTCACCGGCACCGTAAGCCTCGAGGCAGAGAAAAAAGGCATCAACATGTCGCGCATCATGCGCAGCTTTTACAAGTATGCGGGCGAGACGTTCAGCTTCGAGGTGATCGAACGCGCGCTCGATGCCTACAAGTCCGATCTCGAAAGCTTCGACGCGCGCATTCAAATGCGCTTTTCCTTCCCGATGAGGGTACAGTCCCTGCGCTCGGGGCTGGAAGGTTATCAGTATTACGATATCGCGCTGGAGCTGGTGGAACGGGACGGGGTGCGGCAGAAGATCGTGCATTTCGACTATGTCTATTCGTCGACCTGCCCCTGCTCGCTGGAGCTCAGCGAACATGCCCGCCAGGTTCGCGGCCAGCTGGCCACGCCGCACTCGCAGCGCTCGGTCGCACGGATTTCGGCCGAGGTCGTCGAAGGCGAAGAGTGTTTGTGGTTCGAGGACCTGATCGAGATGTGCCGCGACGCGGTGCCGACCGAGACGCAGGTCATGGTCAAGCGCGAGGACGAGCAGGCCTTCGCCGAACTGAACGCGGCGAATCCGATCTTCGTCGAGGACGCCGCGCGGCTTTATTGCGAGCAGCTTCGGCGCGACCCGCGCGTCGGCGATTTCCGCGTGATCGCCAGCCATCAGGAAAGCCTGCACAGCCACGACGCCGTCAGCGTGCTGACCGGCGGCGAGACCTTTGCCCAGGCCAGCCTCGATCCGAGGCTCTTCGACACGTTGTTTCACGTCGGTTGAGCGGGAGGGAGATCCGGTGATCTGCTTGGCGCGTCCGGCCTGATACGGACGCCTGCAGCCGGTCCCTTATGCGGATTCAAGGGGGCGTATCCCCGCTCCATCGCCAGTTCGCAGCCTGAAAAGGGACAGTGGGCCTTTTCACGGCGGCCACGAGCCGCCGACGGGGGGCGGTTTGCTGACCGCGCATATCGCAGTGAGGTCGTTCGGACCTTGCCGGGATAAACCGAGAAGGTCACAGGTGCGGGTCGCCTCCCCATGGGCTGGCGATAGCACGGCCATGCTCCCGGCGTGAAACGTCCGCTTCAAGCCAGTTGGTAAAACGCGGTTCCGTAAAAACCCATCCTGCTCATGAGGACAACAGGCCCGCGCGGTTGTGGCCGGACCGGCCAGTCGCTGCCCTTTGCAGACTTCGGAACGCGGGCCGAACGCCTCTGCTGTTCGGCGATATCTTCACTTTGATACAAACGGTTGATGTGGCGTCCGACCTCGAACATCGGACCTGTTCCGGACCGATCGCCTCACCCCGCCTTTTTGCGCCTGCGCCCGCCCTTTCCCTTGGCGGCCTTCGCGGCGATCAACTCCACGGCCATTTCCATTGTCACCGCCCCAGGCTCGGTCCCTTTCGGCAGCGTCGCGTTCACCTTGTCCCACTTCACATACGGTCCATACCGGCCGTCCATCACATTGACCGGCCCGCCGTCCTGCGGATGCTCCCCCAGTTCCTTCAGCGGCTTGGCCGCAGCCCCGCGTCCGCGCCCGGCCTTGCTGGCCTTTTCGGCCAGCACCTCGACGGCGCGGTTCATGCCGATGGTAAAGACCTCGTCGACCTCGGGCAGGTTCGCATAAAGCCGGCCATGCTTGACATAAGGCCCATAGCGCCCGATCCCCGCCTCGACCATCTCGCCGTCCTCGGGGTGCGGCCCCACTTCGCGCGGCAGGCTCAGCAGCGTCAGCGCCTTTTCAAGGGTCATGTCGTCGGCGGCCCAGCCGTTGGGCAGGCTGGCGCGGGGCGGTTTCTTGATCTCTTCGGTCGCCGCGCCCCGCTGCACGTAAAGCCCGAACCTGCCTGACCGCAGCGTGATCTCGTCGCCCTGGTCCTCGCCCAGCACCCGGTCGCTCGTTTCGCCGGCATCGCCCGAGATCGGGCGGGTGTAGCGGCACTCGGGGTAGCGGTTGCAGCCGATGAACCCGCCGGACCGCGAGGGTTTCAGATTGAGCCGCCCCTGTCCGCACAAGGGGCAGGTGCGCGGGTCCTCTCCGTCCTCGCGCGGCGGGTACAGCACCGGCGCAAGCGCCTCGTCCAGCCGGTCGATCACCGCGGCGGTGCGCAATTCGCTGGCCTCGTCCACCTGCGCCTTGAAGTCCCGCCAGAACCGGTCGAGCACATCCTGCCAGTCGCGGTCGCCGGCGGTGATGTCGTCGAGTTCCTCCTCGAGATTGGCGGTGAATTCGTAACCCACGTATTTGCGGAAGAAATTCAGCAGAAAGACGGTGACGATCCGCCCCTTGTCCTCGGGGATCAGCCGTCCCTTGTCCTTGCGGACATATTCGCGGTCCTGGATCGTGGTGACGATCGCGGCATAGGTGCTGGGCCGCCCGATCCCCAGCTCTTCCATGCGCTTGACCAGCGTCGCCTCGGTATAGCGCGGCGGCGGCTGGGTGAAATGCTGCTCGGGCGTGACGGTGCGTTTCTCGGCCGCTTCGCCCTGGTTGATCTGTGGCAGACGCTTGTCGTCGTCGTCGATGACCTGATCGTCGCGGCCTTCCTCGTAGACCTTCAGGAAGCCGTCGAACAGAACCACCTGGCCGGTGGCGCGCAGGCCCACCTGGCCATCCGCGCTGGTCACGTCGACCGTCGTGCGTTCCAGCCGGGCGGCGGCCATCTGGCTGGCCAGCGTGCGCTTCCAGATCAGATCGTAAAGCTTGCGCTGGTCGGCTTCGGAAATCCGCAGGTCCTTCGGTGCCAGGCCCATGTCCGTGGGCCGGATACATTCATGGGCTTCCTGGGCGTTCTTGGCCTTGTTCTTGTACATCCGCGGGCTGTCGGGAACGTAATCCGCCCCGTAACGGTCCTTGATCGCGTCGCGCGCGGCCATCACCGCTTCGGGCGCCATGTCGATGCCATCGGTCCGCATATAGGTGATCAACCCGGCCTCGTAGAGCCGCTGCGCCGTGCTCATCGTCTGGCGCGCGCCGAAGCCGAATTTGCGGCTTGCCTCCTGCTGCAGGGTCGAGGTCATGAAGGGCGCGGACGGATTGCGGTTCTGCGGCTTGGCCTCGACCGACGCCACGCTCAGGTCCCGGCTGCCGATCGCCTGCACCGCCAGTTCGGCCTGGGTCTCGTTCTCGATGTCGTAGCGGTCGAGCTTTTGGCCCGCCAGGACCGTCAGCCGGGCTTCGTACTCCTGGCCGCGGGGGGTGGCGAGGACGGCCTTGACCGACCAGTATTCCCGCGCCTTGAACGCCTCGATCTCCATCTCGCGTTCGACGATCAGGCGCAGGCAGACCGATTGCACCCGGCCGGCGCTGCGGGCGCCCGGCAGCTTCCGCCAGAGAACCGGCGACAGGTTGAAGCCCACCAGGTAATCGAGCGCGCGCCGGGCGAGATACGCCTCGACCAGGTCCTGGTCGACCTGGCGGGGGTGCTGCATCGCCTCGGTCACGGCGGATTTGGTGATCGCGTTGAACACCACGCGGCTGACGGCGGTGTCCTTCTTCAGCGCCTTGCGCCTGCGCAGCGTCTCTTCCAGGTGCCAGCTGATCGCTTCGCCTTCGCGGTCGGGGTCGGTGGCGAGGATCAACTCTTGGTCGTGCTTCAGCGCATCTGCGATCGCCTTGACATGGCGGCGGCTGTCGGCGCCGACCTCCCATTTCATTGCGAAACCCTGCTCGGGGTCGACCGAACCGTCCTTGGGCGGCAGGTCGCGCACGTGTCCGTAAGACGCCAGGACGGTGTAGTCGTTGCCGAGATATTTGTTGATTGTCTTGGCCTTGGCAGGCGATTCGACAACGACGACAGGCATGAAATTCCTTCCGACTCAGACAGGGACCTTATGGCGGCGCTAGATGTGGGGTGTCGGCACGGATTGTCAATGAGCCGGATCTTGAGCGCGGCCCGGACCGCCGCAACGGGGTCCGGCAGGTTGTCGTGCTTTGACCGGTGTCACGCCATGCGACGGCCTGGCTGTGCCGCGCGGGGCCGGCCGCGTCCCGGTTTGCCGAACGCCGGCAATTCCCGTTTCCCGCCGATCAAGCCTCGGCCAGTGCGCCGAACCCGCGTCCCGGTCAAGCCAACGACAACAGCCCGCCCGCCTGCCGCGCGATCTTGCCCTCGAGCTCCAGCGCGACAAGCTCCGGTGCGATGGTGTTGGCCGGCTGCTTGAGATCGCGGATCAGTTGGTCTTCGGCCACCGGGCTGGGGCCGAGGCGGGATAGGATTTCGCTGTGCAGCCGGGCGGTTTCCTGCAGCGTTCGCGTCTCCGGCGGCGACGCGGGCGCGGCGGCCGGCGTGTCTTCCAGCGCCATCTCGGCCTGTGCCGGCGGGGGTGAAATCGCCTCGACCACGTCTTCGACGGACCGCACCAGAACGGCGCCGTCGCGGATCAGCAGATTGCAGCCCGATGCGCGCGCATCGAAGGGATGCCCCGGCACCGCCAGCACGTCCCGGCCTTGATCGAGCGCGTTCTTCGCGGTGATCAGGCTGCCCGATTTCGCGGCTGCCTCGACCACCACGACGGCCCCGGCGATCCCGGAAATGAGCCGGTTGCGGGTCGGGAAATGCCGCGCCTGCGGCTGCAGGCCCATCGCCTGTTCGGAAATCCGTAGACCGTTTTCGGCGATCTCCTGCGCCAGGACGGCGTTTTCGACGGGATAGACCACATCGACGCCGCCCGCCATCACCGCGCAGGTTCCGCCCCGCAAGGCGGCCAGATGCGCGGCGGTATCGACGCCGCGGGCCAGGCCCGAGACGACGACGAAGCCCTTGTCCGTCAGCCCCTCGGCCAGTTTGCGCGCCATCCGGGTGCCGAGGCTGGAGGCGTTGCGCGCCCCGACCAGGGCGACCATCGGACGGGTCAGCAACCCGGTGTCCCCGAGGACCCAAAGCAAGGGCGGCGCGTCGGGCAGGTCCATCAGCGGCGCGGGATAATCCACGCCGCCATAGGCGACCAGCCGGGCACCGGCAAGCCGCCCGGCCTTCATCTCTGCGGCGGCGGCCTCGGCGGGGCAGGAGGTGTAGTCGCTGACACCTGCGGCCAGCGCGACCCCGGGCAGGGCCTCGAGCGCCGCGGCGGCGCCGCCATGTTCGGCCATAAGACGAAAGAATGTCGTCGGTCCGACCCGGCGGGACCGCAAGAGGCGAAGCCAGGAGAGCCAATCATCCTCGCTTCGGGGTGGGGTGAGGGGGTGGGGTGAAGGGAGTATATCCTCGGCCATTCTGGCTCCGCCGTCTTGCAGGACCGAACTTGCGCCAAAGCAGGTTAAAGCTTTGTGAATCACTGCACAGATTCGACTGAATTATCCTAAGTTATTGATATATAATAATTCTTTTCCCGCCAACGGTCGCCGTTGCGGCAGCGTCGCGTTTGAATCGCGCCCGTGTCGCCACCAAATCCAGCCCGCTGGCGCGCGCCGCTAGAATCGGCCTCAGGCCGCCGAGCCGCCCACCGTCAACCCGCCCATCAGCAGCGTCGGCTGGCCGACGCCCACCGGCACCCTTTGTCCGCCCTTGCCGCAATTGCCGATGCCGGGATCCAGGGCCATGTCGTTTCCGATGGCGCGGATCTGGCGCAGCGCGGTCGGCCCGTCGCCGATCAGCGTGGCCCCCTTGACCGGGGCGCCCACCTTGCCGTTCTGCACCCGATAGGCCTCGGTGCAGGAAAACACGAACTTGCCGTTGGTGATGTCGACCTGGCCGCCGCCGAAACCCACGGCATAGATGCCGTCCTTCAGCTCGGCCACGATCTCGCCGGGATCGGCGTCGCCGGACAGCATGTAGGTGTTGGTCATCCGCGGCATCGGGATATGGGCATAGCTTTGCCGCCGGCCGTTGCCGGTGGGCCGAACCCCCATCAGCCGCGCATTCTGACGGTCCTGCATGTAGCCCACGAGGATGCCATCCTCGATCAGCACGTTCTTGCCCGACGGCGTCCCCTCGTCGTCGACGGTGATCGAGCCGCGCCGGTCGGGGATCGTGCCGTCGTCCAGCACCGTGACGCCCTTGGCCGCCACCGGCTGGCCCATCAGACCCGCAAAGGCGCTGGTCTTTTTGCGGTTGAAATCGCCCTCCAGACCGTGGCCAACGGCTTCGTGCAGCAGGACACCGGGCCAGCCGGCGCCAAGTGCGACGTCCATCACGCCCGCAGGTGCCGGGACCGCCTCGAGGTTGACCAGCGCGATCCGCAGCGCCTCTTTCGCCGTTGCCTCCCAATGGCTCCGGTCGATCAGGCCGTCGAGGCCAATGCGCCCGCCGCCGCCCATGCTGCCGGATTCGCGGCGGCCGTTTTCCTCGACGATGACCGATACGTTCAGATGGGTCATAGGGCGCACATCGCGCACCAGAATGCCCTCGGGGCGCAGGATTTCGACTTCCTGGATCGATGCGGCCATCGACGCCGTCACCTGGACCACGCGGGAATCCAGGCCCCGCGCGAAGGCATCGATTTCCCGCAACGTGTCGATCTTTACCGGGAACGCGGCATCGTCGATCGGATTGCGGTCACCGTAGAGCTTGACGTTGGTGGCCTGCGGGGCCTGCGCCAGCGTGCCGCCGCCATCGCCAACCGCCAGTTTCGCCGTTTCCACCGCGCGCTTGAGCGCCGCCTCGGAAATCTCCGACGAATGCGCGTATCCCGCCGTCTCGCCCCGGACCGCCCGCAGGCCGAACCCTTCGGAGGCGTCATAGCTGGCCGTCTTCACGCGGCCATCGTCGAAGGAAATCGTCTCGGACCGGCTGCGTTCGAGGAACAGCTCGCCGTCATCGGCGCCGGCGGTGGCGTCGCGCAGATGCGCAAGCGCCGCCTCTTGGTCCAGGGCAGTGTCGAACGGTCTGAACGGGGCTTCGGTCATGCTGCGGGGCGTCCTTTGCCGGAATTTGATCCAGATCACGTTAGCGGCTGAATGCCGCAAGCGAGATGCTTGTGGGTGCCCCCCTAATATGGTTTCAAAATGCAAAGACACAACGGGATTCCGTACAAGCGACAGGTGCGGCCCGAACCGCCGCGGAACCCTCTGCGAAGCCGAACAGGAAGTGGACATGCGATTTCTTTCGATGATCTCGGGCCTCTGGGCCGCAATTCTGGCAACGCTCGCCGCCGGTGCGGCGATGGCGCAAGACGGTCTGGAAGGGCTGGAAATCGTCGGCAAGCCGGTGCCTTCGGGGCTGGGCTTTCAGCCGGCCGCGACCAAGCTGGCGCGCGACCTGCAATGGCTGGATGGGCTGATCCTGGTGATCATCACCGCCATCGTGGTCTTTGTGCTGGCGCTGCTGGTGATCGTGATCCTGCGTTACAACCGCAGCTCCAATCCGGAGCCCGCGCGCTTTACGCACAACTCGCCGCTCGAGGTGACGTGGACGATCGTGCCGGTGCTGATCCTGATCTTCATCGGCGCGCTGTCGCTGCCGGTGCTGTTCGACCAGCAGGAAATCCCGGAGGCGGATATCACGATCAAGGCCACCGGGTACCAGTGGTACTGGGGCTATGAATATCCCGACGAAGGCCTTGTCTTCGAAAGCTTCATGCTCGACCGCGAGGGGCTGGAGGATTACGGCTACAGCCAGGACGAATACCTGCTGGCCACCGACACCGCCGTGGTGATCCCGACCGGCAAGACCATCGTGGTTCAGGTGACCGCGGCCGACGTGATCCACGCCTGGACGATTCCCGCCTTCGGCGTGAAGCAGGACGGCGTGCCCGGCCGTCTGGCCGAGCTGTGGTTCGAGGTCGACGAGGGCAACGAGGGCATCTATTTCGGCCAGTGTTCCGAACTGTGCGGCAAGGACCATGCCTATATGCCGATCACCGTAAAGGCGGTGACCCAGGCCGAGTACGATGCCTGGCTGGCCGGTCCGGCGCAGGAATTTGCCGTCGATCGGAGGCCCGCGGCCGTCGACGTGGCCCTGGCCGAGTGATACCGGACGGGTGCGTGAGGTTCACGCACCCTGCAGAACTGACTTAAGCGTACGCGCCTGCATGCGCCCTTGGTGAACGACACGATGACCGACATCCACGCCACAGCGTTTGAGAAAGAGGCCGGGTTCGGCGATTACTTCGCGCTGCTGAAGCCGCGGGTGATGTCGCTGGTGGTCTTTACCGCGCTCGTCGGGCTTCTGGTCGCCCCGGTACCGGTGCATCCCGTCGTCACCCTGTCCTCGATCCTGTTCATCGCGGTCGGCGCGGGCGCGTCGGGCGCGCTGAACATGTGGTGGGATGCCGATATCGACGCGGTGATGAAGCGAACGGCGAAGCGGCCGGTTCCCTCGGGCAAGGTCACGGCCGACGAGGCGCTGGCCATCGGCGTGGCGCTGAGCGGGCTGTCGGTGGTGATGCTGGCGCTGGCCACCAATTTCCTCGCCGCCGGCCTTCTGGCCTTCACCATTTTCTTCTACGTCGTGATCTACTCGATGTGGCTGAAACGCTGGACGCCGCAGAACATCGTCATCGGCGGCGCCGCCGGCGCCTTTCCCCCGATGATCGGTTGGGCCGTGGCCACCGGCGGCATTTCCGTCGAGTCGGTTCTGATGTTCGCACTGATCTTCATGTGGACGCCGCCGCATTTCTGGGCTCTGGCGCTGTTCATGCGGGCCGATTACGATACCGCGGGTGTGCCGATGCTGACCGTGACCCATGGCCGCCGCGTTACCCGCAACCATGTGCTTGTCTACACCGCCTTCCTCGTCCCGGTGGCGCTGGGGCTTGCCTTTACCTCGATCGGCGGGCCGGTCTACCTGGCCGTGGCGCTGGTCATGAACGCGTTGTTCCTGAAAGGCGCCCGGGACATATGGCGCCGGGATGAAACGCAGGCCGAGGCCGACGGCTACCGCACCGAAAAGCGGGTCTTCCGTCTTTCGCTTTATTATCTCTTCCTGCATTTCGGCGCGCTGCTGGCGGATGCCGCACTGCGCAGCTTCGGGCTGGGAGCCTGGTGATGGCGCTCAAGGCGGAACACGAGATCCACAAGCGCCGGTTTTCCCGGAACCTGGGCGTAGGCCTCGTGCTGGCCGGGTTCGTCGCGCTGGTCTTTGGCCTGAGCGTCGTCAAGATCACCAATATCGGCCCGATCCAGGGCTTCGACCACGTGGTCCGCCCCGAACTGACGGAACCGGCGGAATGAAGCTCGAGGGCACCAGCAAAACCGCTGCCCAAGCCGTGGGCGTCGTCCTGCTGATGGGCTCGCTGGCCTGGGCCTCGGTGCCGTTCTACGACTGGTTCTGCCGCGTCACCGGGTTCGGCGGCACGGCGGCGATTGCCGATGCCGGCAGCGACGTTGTGCTAGACGAAACCATCAAGATCCGTTTCGACGCCTCGCTGGCACGGGACATGCCGTGGACATTCACGCCGATGGTGCGTGAAATGGAGATCCGGATCGGCGAGACCGGGCTGGCGTTTTACGAGGCGTCGAACCCGACCGACGTACCCGTGGCGGGGTCGGCCAGCTACAACGTCGCGCCGTACGAGGCGGGCGGGTTTTTCACCAAGATCGACTGCTTCTGCTTCGAGGAACAAGTGCTGCAACCGGGTGAGTCGGTGCAGATGCCGGTGACCTTCTACGTCGATCCCGATATCGCGACCGACCGCGACGGGAAATACGTCCACACCATCACGCTCAGTTACACATTCTACGAAATCGACCTGCCGGAGGAAACGCAAGCGGCGTTGCGGTCCGGCGGGGCGACCAGCTACAACTAAGGCGCAAGACCAGGGAACCCGTCCAATGGCGCATGAAAAGAACCACGACTACCACATCCTGCACCCGTCGATCTGGCCCTTTGCCGGCGCGGTCGGGGCCTTCGTCATGCTGTACGGCTGCGTGCTGTGGTTCCACGACCGCGGACCCTGGCTGGCGCTGATCGGCCTTGCGCTGGTGCTCTATGTGATGTTCGCCTGGTGGTCGGACGTCATCGCCGAAAGCCGTCAGGGCGACCATACGCCGGTGGTGCGGATCGGCCTGCGCTATGGCTTCATGATGTTCATCATGTCCGAGGTGATGTTCTTCGCCGCCTGGTTCTGGTCGTTCTTCAAGCACGCCATGTACCCGATGGAGACGTTCTCGGAAGGCCAGTGGCCGCCCCCGTCCATCGAGACTTTCGATCCCTGGCACCTGCCGCTGATCAACACCCTGATCCTGCTGTGTTCCGGCGCAGCCGCCACCTGGGCGCACCACGCGCTGGTCCATGAAAACAACCGCAAAGACCTGGTGAATGGCCTGATCCTGGCGATCATTCTGGGCGTCATCTTCACCATCTTCCAGGCCTACGAATACAGTCACGCGGGCTTTGGCTTCTCCGGCAACATCTACGGCGCCAACTTCTTCATGGCGACCGGGTTCCACGGCGCCCATGTGATCATCGGCACGATCTTTCTGACCGTCTGCCTGTTCCGCGCGCTGGCCGGGCACTTCACGCCCGAAAAGCATATCGGCTTCGAGGCGGCCGCCTGGTACTGGCATTTCGTCGACGTGGTCTGGTTGTTCCTGTTCGGCGCGATCTACATCTGGGGCAGCTGACGGGCTCTATGGCGCGGCCGGCGCGGAAGCCGGTCGGCAAACGGAACGATTTCGGGGCGGCGGCCATCGGCCTTCCGCCCCGATCCTTTCAAGGACCTGCGGGATGGCGGACAGCGCTGGGGTGAAGCAACTGCTGCATGTGGGATGCGGCACCAAGACCATCGACAACCTGCCCGCCTTCTTCCAATCCGGATGGCGCGAGACCCGGCTCGACATCAACCCCGACGTCGCGCCGGACATCGTGGCGTCGCTGACGGACTTGTCGGCGGTCGAGAGCGGCGGGTATGACGCGGTCTGGTCGTCACACAATGTCGAGCATGTTTTTCACCACGAGGCTACAGAGGTCTGCCGTGCGTTCCGCCGGGTGCTGCGCGGCGGAGGCTTTGCCGTGATCACCTGCCCCGACCTGCGTACGGCGATGGAAATCGGGGCGAAGAAAGGGCTCGACGCCACGATCTACGACTCGCCCATCGGCCCGATCACGCCGCGCGACATGCTGTTCGGGCATCAGCGGTCCATCGCCCGCGGCAACACCTACATGGCCCACCGCAACGGGTTCGACCTGACATCGCTGCGCGACGTTCTGGTGGCGGCGGGGTTCCAGCGCACGTTCGGCGTGCGGGTGCAGTACGACCTGTGGTTCATCGCGGGCGATTTCGCCGGCACGGACGCGGCGCGCACGCAACTGGGCGAGATACTGGAGCGGACGGTATGACGGCATTGGTGCAACCGCGATGACCAGACGCATGTTCCTGCCGCTGATCTTCGGCCTTGCCGGATGCGCGATCCTGATCGGGCTCGGCACCTGGCAGGTACAGCGGCTTGCCTGGAAAGAGGGCGTTCTGGCCGATATCGAGGCCCGGATTGCCGCGGATCCGGTGCCGCTGCCCTTGGCCCCCGATCCGCAGGCGAACAGGTATCTGCCGGTCCGGGCGGAGGGCCTGCTGACCGGCGAAGAGCTGCGGGTTCTGGCCTCGATCAAGCGGGTCGGCGCGGTGCACCGGCTGGTTTCGGTCCTGGAAACCGGCGGCCGGCGGGTGCTGGTGGACCGGGGCTACATTCGCACGCAGATCGACCCCGATCCGGCCCAGGGTCCGGTGACCGTCTTGGGCAACCTGCACTGGCCGGAGGAGACCGACAGGTTCACACCCGCCCCGGACCCCGCCGCGGGCTTGTGGTTCGCGCGCGATGTGGATGCCATGGCCGAGGCCTTGACCGCCGAACCGCTGATGATCGTCGCACGGGAAATGTCGGACTTCGACCCGCCGGTGACGCCGTTGCCGGTCGACACCAGCCACATTCCGAACGATCATCTGGAATATGCCATCACCTGGTTTTCGCTGGCAGCCGTCTGGGCGGGGATGACAGCGTTTCTGCTGTGGCGTATCAGGCAAAAAACCGTCTGAATCAGGGGCTTTTCCATGCGCTACATTTCAACCCGCGGGCAGGCCCCGGTCCTGAGCTTCGAAGAGGCGATGCTGACCGGCCTCGCCCGCGACGGCGGACTATACCTGCCCGAGGCGGTCCCGCAGATGACCGCGGCCGACATCGCCGCACTGGCAGGTCAGCCCTATGAGGACGTCGCCTTTCGCGTGATGCGCCCGTTCATCGGCGACGCCTTTGCCGAGGCCGAGTTCGCCGACATCATCGCGCGTGCCTACGCCACCTTTACCCACGCCGCCCGCGCGCCGCTGGTCCAGCTTGGCCCCAACCATTTCCTGTGCGAGCTGTTCCACGGGCCCACACTGGCGTTCAAGGATTTCGCCATGCAGCTGATCGGCCAGCTGTTTCAGGCGGCCCTGGCGCGGCGTGGCGAGGCGATCACCATCGTGACGGCGACGTCCGGCGATACCGGCGCCGCGGCGGTCGAGGCCTTCGCCGGTCTCGACAATGTCGAGCTGTTCGTGCTCTTGCCCAAGGGCCGGGTCAGCGAGGTGCAGAGGCGGCAGATGACGACGCCGACCGCGCAGAATGTCCATGCCCTGGTGGTGGATGGCCATTTCGACGACTGCCAGGCGCTCTTGAAGGACATGTTCAACGATTTCGCCTTTCGCGACGGCGTGCGGCTGGCGGGCGTGAACTCGATCAACTTCGCCCGCGTGCTGGCGCAGGTTGTCTATTATTTCTCGTCCGCCACGTCGCTGGGTGCGCCGCATCGCGCGGTCGATTTCACCGTTCCCACGGGCAATTTCGGCGACATCTTCGCCGGCTATATCGCCAAGCGCATGGGCCTGCCCGTCGGCCGGTTGATCGTCGCCACCAACCAGAACGACATCCTGGACCGGACCCTCAGAACCGGCCAGCATGTCAGGCACGGTGTCACCCCGTCGATCAGCCCGTCGATGGATATTCAGGTCTCCAGCAATTTCGAACGTGCGCTCTATTACGCCTATGGCGAGGACCCGGCCGCCGTGGCGCATGAGATGGCGGCGCTGAAAGAGGGCGGCGGCTTTACCGTCAGCCAGGGCGCCCTGGAAAGCCTGCGCGAGACCTATGCCTCGGGGCGGGCGAGCGAGGCGGAAACCTCGGCCACCATTGCCGCCGAGCGCAGCGCATCGGGTGAAATTCTCTGCCCCCACACCGCCGTCGGCGTGAAGGTGGCGGGCGAGCATCCGGGCGCCGATCCGATGGTCACGCTCGCCACGGCGCACCCGGCGAAGTTCCCCGACGCGGTCGAGGCCGCCACCGGGCTGCGCCCCCCCCTTCCCATTCGCATGGGCGATCTTTATGAGCGTCCGGAGCGAATGACCGAGGTGCCAAACAACCTCGCCACCGTCCAAGGCCTGATCCGGGAGCGTATTCAGCATTGACCGTCAACCTTCACACCCTGAATAACGGCTTCCGCATCGTCACCGAGCACATGCCGGGATTGAAATCCGCCTCGATCGGCATCTGGATCATGGCGGGCGGGCGGCACGAACGGGTCGAGCAGAACGGCATTGCGCATTTCCTCGAACACATGGCGTTCAAGGGCACCAGGCGGCGGACGGCGCTGCAGATCGCCGAGGAGATCGAGGATGTCGGCGGCTACATCAACGCCTATACCAGCCGCGAGATGACGGCCTATTACGCCCGTGTGCTGGAGGACGACGTGCCGCTGGCGATGGACGTGATTGCCGACATCGTGCTGAACCCGATCTTCGACGCGGCCGAGATCGAGGTCGAGCGGGGGGTGATCCTGCAGGAGATCGGCCAGGTCCACGACACGCCCGACGACGTGATCTTTGACTGGCTGCAGGAGGTCGCCTATCCCGGACAGCCGATCGGCCGCACCATCCTGGGCGAGGCCGACAGGGTCAGCCGGTTCTCCCGCGCGGACCTGTCGGATTTCGTAGCCGAGCATTACGGGCCGGAAAAGATGATCCTGTCCGCGGCGGGGGGTGTCGACCATGACGCCATCGTGGCCGAGGCGGAACGGCTCTTTGGACATCTGAAGCGCGGGCCTGCCGACCACTACGAACCGGCTCGGTTCGCGGGCGGCGAACGGCTGGAGGTCAAGCCGCTGGAACAGGTGCATTTCGCGCTGGCCTTCGAAACGCCGGGCTACCGCGATGATTCGGTCTATACCGCGCAGATCTATTCGACGGCGCTTGGCGGCGGCATGTCGTCCAGGCTGTTTCAGGAAATCCGCGAACGGCGTGGGCTTTGCTATACGATCTATGCCCAGACCGGTGCCTTCGCCGATACCGGGTTGACCACGATCTATGCCGGCACCTCGGCGGGTCAGATCGGCGACCTGACCGGCATCACCATGGATGAGTTGAAGCGTGCGGCGGGCGACATGACCGAGGCCGAGGTCGCGCGTGCGCGGGCCCAGATGAAGGCGGGGCTGCTGATGGGTCTGGAAAGCCCCTCGGCCCGGGCCGAACGGCTGGCGCGGCTCTTGTCGATCTGGGACCGGGTGCCGGCGCTCGACGAGGTCGTGGCCAAGATCGATGCGGTCACCACCGGAGATGTCCGCGATTTCGCCGCCGGGATCGCCGCGCAGGGCGGTGCGGCATTGACCATGTACGGGCCGGTGACCCATGCGCCGCGGCTTGCGCAACTGCAGGAGCGGCTGGCCGCCTGATGCTCAGGGGGCGGCGGAAAGTCCGGATCGAGACCGACCGGATGACGCTGCGCCCGCCGCAGCATTCCGATTTCCGGCCCTGGGCGGCGCTTCGGAAGGCCAGCATCGCGTTCCTGACCCCGTGGGAGCCGACCTGGTCCGCCGACCACCTGACCCGCAAGGCGTTCACCAACCGCGTCTACTGGGCGCAAAGATCGGTGGCCGGCGGCACCGCCGTGCCCCTGTTCCTGATCCGGCGGTCGGACGAGGTGCTTTTGGGCGCGATCACGCTCGACAACATCCGGCGGGGTCCGGCGCAGGCGGGCACGCTGGGCTATTGGATCGGCGAGGCCCATTCCCGGCAGGGCTACATGCGCGAGGCGATCGAGGCCGTGGTGCATCACGGCTTCACGGTGCTCGACCTCAGCCGGATCGAGGCGGCCTGCCTGCCGGAAAACACCGCCTCGCGCGGTGTGCTCGAAAAGTCAGGCTTCAAATACGAAGGCGTGGCGCAAAGCTATCTGCAGATCAACGGGCGCTGGCGCAACCACGTGCTTTATGCCCATCTGCGCAGCGACCGGCGCGGCAAGACGGACGCAACCTGATCGGGGCCGCGCCCGACAGCCAAACGAATGATCGCGCGGCCTGTTACTTCTTCTCCTTTTTCCAGATAACCGGTTCGCATTCGGACGTGGGCATTTTGTTGCCAAACGTCGGCTGCCAGCCCAGAAACGGACAATCCATCAGCATGTAGGTCACGCGCGTGTCCAGGTTTTGAACCTTGGCCGGCATCTGACCGGCCAGCTTGACCACCTGATAAAGATCCAGCACGTCGGTGGAATCGCCCGAATAGGGTCCCTTGATCAGCGTTAGAATCCGGTCTTGAAGTTCCAGGTAGGCGGCGGCGATCTTGACGGCCGGGGCAAAGTCCTCGTTGGTCGGCACGTAGTAGAAAAACTCCGCCACGTTCATCCGGTCCCCCAGATAAAGCTGCAGCGGAACGTTGTATTCGGTCGCCGTTTGCCCGGTGTTCCGCGTACGGACGGGCACCGATTTCCACTTCATGCCGAAACGCTTCAGAAGGTCCTGTGCGACCTTGCGCTTCGCGTCCATCGGAATGTTGGACTTCGCGATAAGGTCGGGGACCATTTCGCGCGCCTTTGCCAGGGCGGCTTCCAGTGCTTTCGTATTCGTTCCGCCGGTGGGGATCTTCTTGGCGATTTCCTCGAGATCGACCCATTTGCCTTCGACTTTGAACAGCACCGATTTAGTGGTGAGATCATAGATAATTTCGCCTTCGCGCCCGGTGTTGACGTAGAATTTTCCCTCGTAAAGCGCAAAGCTGTAGGCGTTGGTGTCCTTGGTGCCCAGCTGAAAATAGGCGATGACGTGGTTGTCCGCCGCCACTGCCGCCGAAGCCAGGCCCAATGTCGCCAGCAAAACGGCGAAGATCCTCGACCCAAATGCCATGGTACTATCTCCTCCCTGCATGAATTGACGTGAATGCGCGTTTCGAATTCTCCGATCGTACCGTTCAAGGCGAAGATGCGCCACTTTTTTGGGACGAGATGCTCCAAGACGCCCGCCTGGCTGACGCGTCGCGCAAATGAGCTATAGTTATCGGCAGGAGGGCGCCGCGATGAAATGGATCCTGAGTTTCGCAATCACGCTCGTGATGACCGTCCAGGCGGCTGCCCAGGACCGCCGCCCAAGCCATTGCATCGCCATCGCCGATGCCACGCCCGGGATCCGGTATCTGCACACGGCCAGCTATTCCGCGCCGGTACCGCAGTTTTCGGTGCGGATCAGCTATATCGACCACGCGATGTTCCTGATCCAGACGCCGGGCGGGCTGAGCGCGATCACGGATTATGCCGGCTATATCGGCGCGCAGGATTTCGTACCGGACGTGGTGACCATGAACCACGCGCATTCCACCCACTGGACGGCCAATCCCGATCCGGCGATCCCCCATGTGCTGACCGGCTGGGGGCCGACCGAAGACGGGATCGACCACCATCTCGACCTGGGCGAGATGCTGATCCGCAATGTCCCGACCGATATCCGGCGCGGGTTTGGATATGTCGAACGGAACGGCAATTCGATCTTCGTCTTCGAGGCCGAGGGGCTGTGCATCGGCCATCTGGGGCATCTGCATCACGAGCCCTCGGACGAGCAGTATGCCGCCCTTGGCCGGGTCGATGTGGTGATGGCGGCCGTTGACGGCGGGCTGACCCTGCCGACACCGGTGATCGTGAAGATCCTGAAGCGGCTGAAATCCTCGGTGGTGATCCCGATGCATTGGTTCGGGCGCGCGACGCTGGACCGGTTCGTGGCCGAAATGGCGGACGAGTTCGATGTGCAGCGGCCCGGGACGTCGGAGTACCTGGTATCGCTGCGGACCCTGCCATCGCGGCCGACGGTCGTGGTGCTTGAGCCGCGCTATCTGCCGGTCTTCGACGACTGACTTGCGCCGTCCCCCTTTGCGTGATCTTCCCCGGTCATGCTGAATTCCGTCACATCCGGCTTCGAGGCATCCCTGCGCCAGGTCTTGCCCGGGGCCGCGTTTCGCGACGTCGCCGCCACCTATCTGGAAGAGCCGCGCGGCACCCATCGCGGGCGGGCGGGGCTGGTCGTGGCCCCGGCGTCGGCGGACGAGGTCGCCGCGGTGATCCGCGCGGCGGGGGCGGCAAGCGTGCCCGTGGTGCCCTATGGCGGCGGTACCGGGTTGGTGGCCGGTCAGGTGGCGCCCGAGGGGCCGATGCCCGTGGTCCTGTCGCTGGAGCGGATGACGGCGGTTCGGGCCGTCTATCCGGACGAAAACGTGCTGGTGGCCGAGGCCGGGGCGATCCTGGCCAATGTGCAGGCAGCGGCCGAGCAGGCCGGGCGGCTGTTTCCGCTGACCCTGGCGTCGCAGGGCTCGGCCCGGATCGGCGGGCTTTTGGCGACAAATGCCGGGGGTGTGAACGTCTTGCGCTACGGCAACGCGCGCGATCTGTGCCTGGGGCTGGAGGCGGTGCTGCCGGACGGGTCGGTCTGGCATGGGTTGAAGCGGCTGCGCAAGGACAACACCGGCTATGACCTGAAGAACCTGCTGATCGGGTCGGAGGGTACGCTGGGAGTGATCACCGCGGCCAGCCTGCGGCTCTTTCCCAGACCCGCCGCAGAGGGCGCGGCGCTGATCGTTGTGCCGTCGCCGGCGGCGGCGCTGTCGCTGCTGGCGCTGGCGGGTCAGCGGATCGGCGAGGGGGTATCGGCGTTCGAGCTGATCAGCGGCATGGGATTGCGGTTTCTGGCCGAAACGATGCCGCAGGTGCGGCTGCCCTTTGCCGCGGCGCCGGACTGGCTTGTCCTGGTCGACCTCGGCCTCTCGGCAGGACAGGATCCCGAGGCGGCATTGGAAGGGCTGTTTTCGGAGGCCTACGAGCGCGGTCTGGTCAGCGACGGCGTCGTGGCGCATTCCGACGCGCAACGGCAGGCATTCTGGACGGTCCGTGAATCGATCCCGGCGGCGAACCGGCTGATTGGCGCGATATCCTCGCATGACATTTCGTTGCCGCTGGGGCTGGTGCCCGAGTTCATCGCCCGAGGCGGGGAGATGCTGGGCGCGTTGGGCGATTTCCGGATCAACTGCTTTGGGCATCTCGGCGATGGCAATCTACACTACAACGTGTTTCCGCTGCCCGGTCAGACGAAGGCCGAGCGTCTGGGCGAAAAGGCCGGCGTGCAGCGTGCCGTGCATGACCTGGTGAATGAAATGGGCGGGTCGATCAGCGCCGAGCACGGCATCGGCCGGCTGAAGGCGGCCGATCTGGCGCGCTACGGCGATCCGGCGAAGCTGGCGGCGATGCGGGCGATCAAGGCCGCACTCGACCCGGGCGGGATCATGAACCCCGGGGCGGTTCTGGCGGAGGGATAGTGCGGGATGCGGTGCGAAAGCTTCGCAAGGTCGGTTCTTGGCCTGGAGCGGACGTTCGCAATCGACATTCAGGCGCGGAATCAAGGCCGTAGGCCGCCGCGCCATCGCCGACCCGCCCCGGAGGGGAGGCGATTTTGCTGGTGGCGTGTATCGGATTGATGTCGTTCGGACTTTGCCGGGATAAATCGAGCCGTTCAGAGGTCCGGGTCGCCTCCCCGCGGGTCGGCGATGGCGCGGCTTATCTCTGAATCAGCAATTTCTGCTCAAGGCCGGAACCGGCTGAACAACTCGTCCTGCTCGCATCCAGCGCGCCTTCAGAACACCGCGTGATCGCCCCGGTCGACCGTTACGTCGCCGGCAGCCAGCTTTTCGTAGAAATCCGAAAGGGTTTCACGGCCGGTCTCGGGCGTCGTGTCCGCGTCATATCGGCCGCTCTCGGCATCCCAGACCAGCATCGATTCGGTGGCATAGTAGCGCCCGATGCGTGCAAGCTCTGCCTTCGCGGCCAGCCCGGGACTGACGCGGCCGAGCACGGCGAGACCGGCGATGACGGCGTCCATCAGCGCGATCGGGACCTGGCGGAAGGCCGGCGCTTGCCCAAGGGCGGCGAACAGCGCCGCGCCCTGGTCCCGGGGGGTCAGCGCGGGGCCGGGACCGCCGATGGGCAGCACCTTGTTCCAGCGGGATTTGTCCGCAAGACATCCCGCAAGATACGCCGCGAGATCGGCGCCGCTGATCGGCTTGCAGGCTGTCCGGCGGCCGTCGCCGAACACCAGAAAGGGCTTGCCGGCCTTCACGCGGTCGAACTGACCCGAGAGCGACTTGAAGAACGCGGTCGGACGGACGATGGAATAGGTCAGACCGGAATCCTTGAGCGCGGCCTCGAAGGCAAGCTTGGCTTTCTGGAATTCCAACAGCGGTTTCTGCACACAGATCGCCGAGAGCAAGACGAAATGCGGGATTGCGGCCCCGCTTGCGGCGTCCAGCACGTTCATCTGGGCCCGGTGGTCGATATCCCAGGCATCCCTTGGCGCGCCGGTGCGCGAGGCGAGGCACGAGATCACCGCGTCGAAGCGTTCGCCCCGGATGCCGTCGCGGGGCAGCGCGTCCGGATCCGTAATCTCTCCAAAGCGCAGGGTGGCGGCGGGGGGAAGGCCGGGTTCCGCTTTGTGCGGCCCCGGGCGCACAAAGCAGACCACGTCATGACCGCGCCGCACGAGGTCTTCGGTCGTCGCGCGGCCGATCGTTCCGGTGGCGCCCAGCAGAAGGATGCGCATCCTGCGGGCGGCGTCATCCGTCAACTGTCTAGAGACCCGCGAATTCGCACAGCACGTGCACCTCCATCCCGAGGGCTTCCAAGAGCTTGCGGCCGCCGAGGTCCGGCAGGTCGATGATGAACGCGCAGCCGACGATATTCGCGCCCAGGCGTTCCAGCAGCTTTATCCCGGCCTCGGCCGTGCCGCCGGTCGCCAGCAGGTCGTCGACGATCAGCACGTGCTCGCCCGCCTCGATGGCGTCGTCATGGATCTCGACGATGGCCTCGCCGTATTCCAGCTTGTAATCCTGGCTGATCGTGGTGCCCGGCAGCTTGCCCTTCTTGCGGATGGGCACGAAACCGGTGGCAAGCTGGTGCGCGATGGCGCCGCCGAGGATGAAGCCGCGCGCCTCGAGCCCCACGACCTTGTCGATGCGCTGCCCGGCGTATGGATGCAGCATCTGGTCAATGGCCATGCGAAAGCCGCGCGGATCCGCAAAGAGCGTGGTGACGTCGCGGAACATGATCCCCTCGTGGGGAAAGTCCACGATCGTGCGGATGTAATCCTTTACGTCATTGGATTGCAGCATCGGCGGCCCCATCGCATCTTACCCGCAATGTTGTCGCCGATGGTCTTGACGGGCGCAAGGCCCTGGCGGGCCTTGGCCGGTTTCGTGGATGTTACCGAAGCTGTGCGCTGCGGAAATGCCGGTAGAATCTGTTGCTGATCCAGCGCAGATGCGGCTTGTTCCAGTCAAGCCGGTCGTTAAGGATCATGCTACGTGCTGCCTGCAGGTTCATTTTTCTTTCCTTTCTCAAGCAGGTGCCGCTATCCTTTCTGCGGCGGCTGTATATGAAGTGTATATACAATAAATATACGACTTGTCAAGGGACGCGGGGGATGCTGTCGGCGTGAGCGAGAAACCGAAGAAGAAATCCAGTAAGAAGAACAGCCAGTTGGTACTGCGTCTCGACCAGGAAGAGCGCGACGCCTTCGTCCAGCTTTGCAAGGATATGGACACCAGCGCAGCGCGGGAAATCCGGCGGTTCATCCGGCGGTACCTGAAAGAGCACGGCGAGCCCGAATAGCCGCCCGCGCCCGCGCTGCGGCAGCCCGTCGGGACGATCTGCGATCTCGAGGCTGATCGGTTGGGCCTGGCCGTCAGGGAAGTTGGCGGCGCCGCCAAACGACATATCCGCGGGGAACCCCCGTTTCGGTCTGGACCGCGCCCTGCGGCGCGTCTCTCGCGATTTCTGTAACCTGTCCCTGCACCCGATGAGGGGGGTGATCTCTGGGACCGGATCGTCTGGTGTCCGCGGTTTGCCACACCGCGGGAAAGCGCTTCAGGCCGGGCTTTTACGCCAGCCCGGTTAACGCACAGTTAGGCCTCCGCGCGATGGATGGGCGGCGGTGGTCCGCGATGCCTCAGCTCAGAATGCGCCCGGCGACCGCGTCGAGCTTGGCGATCATGGCCGGATCGCGCTTGTCCGGCGCGGTCAGGACCGCATATTCCAGCGCCCGGTCGCAGCCATGCGGGCAGGGCGCCCGGTCCGGCCCCAGCAATCCCGGCAGCCGCTGCACCAGGGCGCGGGCCTTGTCGGCGTTGCCGGTGAGCGTGGCGATGATCTGGGCGATGTCGACCTCGCCGTGATGCGGATGCCAGCTGTCGTAATCGGTGATCATCGCCACGCTGGCATAGCAAAGCTCTGCCTCGCGGGCGAGCTTGGCCTCGGGCATGTTGGTCATGCCGATCACGTCGCAGCCCCAGACCTCGCGGTAGAGCTTCGATTCCGCAAGGCTGGAAAACTGCGGCCCCTCCATCGCAAGATAGGTGCCGCCCTCATGCACGGTGATCCCGACGGCACGCGCCGCCTCGATGCAGGCCGCGCCAAGCCGCGGGCAGGTGGGGTGGGCGACGCTGACATGAGCGACGAATCCGGTTCCGAAAAAGGACTTTTCGCGGGCGAAGGTCCGGTCGATGAACTGGTCGACGACGACGAAATCGCCCGGGGCGAGCTCTTCGCGGAACGACCCGCAGGCCGAGACGCTGACGACGTCGGTGACCCCGATCCGCTTGAGCGCGTCGATATTGGCGCGGTAAGGCACGGTGGTCGGCGAATGCACATGGCCGCGGCCATGGCGCGGCAGAAAGGCCATTGCGACGCCGTCGAGCGTGCCGGTCAGGATCTGGTCCGACGGGTCGCCCCACGGTCCATTGACGGTCTGCCATTCCGCGCCTTCGAGCCCCTCGATGTCATATACGCCCGAACCGCCGATCACCCCGATCATCGTGTTTGCCATCTGTTCCTCCGATCCGTCCGCGCCGGTTCGGTGATAGCTTCCAGACACGGAAATGCAACCGCTGGTTCGGGCGTTCGGAGCGTCAATGCCCTGCGCCGGATCACGCAGGACGCGGTGCCACCGGCCTCCGAAGAACGGGATGTGTTCTGATGGAACCGCGTTCTACCGGGTTTGGCCTGGAGCGGACGTTTGCCCACCTAGCGAAGAGCCGGGCCATCGCCGACCCGCGGGGAGGCGGCCCAGACCTATGAACCGCTCGATTTATCCCAGCAAAGTCTGAACGACTTCAACGCGATATGTGACGCTAGCAAATCGCCTCCCCTTCGGGGCGGGTCGGCGATGGCGCGGCGGCCTACGGCCTTGATTCCGCGCCTGAATGCAGATTGTGAACGTCCGCTTCAGGCCAATACCGACCTTCCGGCCTACTCTCGCGGCAACTCGCTCTAAGATGCCGATCGCGGCGCCGCGGCGGAGCCATCCGAGCCGACCCGACAGCCTGGCGCTGCGCATTGATCCGCATCAAGGCGTGCCGGCGACGCACCGAAGATAGTGGCGCACATGATCCGGAGGCACCGATGCGATCCCGCGTAGTCTATTATTCCCGCACCGGCGCGACCCGGCTTCTGGCCGAGGCGCTGGCAGCGCGGACGGTGGCCGAAAGCGCCGAGATCACCTGCGCCCGCTACGGCACGGGGCTTTGGGGCTGGTTTCAGGCGGGCCGGTCGAGCTGGCGGCGGGACCGCCCCGCGATCACCTACGACCGGGCCGACGACACGCCCGATTGCCTGCTCGTCGGCTCGCCGGTCTGGTCGGGGGTCATCGCTGCGCCGGTGCGCAGCTATCTGTCGGAGATCTCTGATTTTCCGGAACGGGTCGGTCTCTTCCTCACCTCGGAGGGTCCGCCGCCGCACCCGGAGGCCGAGGCGGAAATCAAGACCCTTCTGGGCCGCGCGCCGGATGCCTTGCTTGCGATGCGTGCCGAGGATGTCCGCGCGGGCCGGCACATGGACGAGATCGACGATTTCCTGCGCGATCTTGCCATGCACGCCGCAATCGGAAGCTGAACGACCGGCACCGCTGACGAAACCGAGTCCTATCTGCGACACTGCGGGTATTCGCATATGGCGTCGCTTGACCGCGGGGCGTGGTTTTTGCGACGATTCGCATCAAAATGAGACGAGCAGCCCGTGCCGGCAATGCATGCGCGGGAAAAAAATAAGTCAGGCAGGCCAATGGCTTTCAATCCGCCCGAGCTTATCGGCGAGACGCAGGCGTTCTCGCTGTGCGGAGACTGGATTACCCGGCGCAGGCAGTATTTTGCGCTCTATGACCGAACCGGCATGCCGTACCGGCATTCCGGCTTCAGTTCCGGCCGCTTCCGCAACGCGGCCGAGGCGAACCCCGATCTGGGGCGGATTCGCAAGAAGCTGGGCGGTCCGGTCCTGTTTGCCGGTCAGGTGTCGGACCAGTTCGGCCATGTCCTGCTCAACTCGATCGGCCGGCTCTGGGCCCTGGAGCGGCTGCCGGACGACACCACGCTTTATTACATCACCAAATACCAATTACCGAGGAAGAAGCAGCTGCACAGGAAGCACCGCCATCTGCAGCCGGTCCTGGATCTTTTCGGCATCCGCAACAAAGTTCTGATCACGCGCCATTCGCTGCAGATCGACCAGGCCTATCTGGCCAGCGACCTTTTTGGCGAGGTGCACGAGGGGTGCGGAGCGCCGCAATTCTATGCGTGGATCGACCGCCGTCTGCCTCCGCCCGGCCCGGTCGAACCCGGCAGAGCCGTCTATGTCACGCGCTGCCGGCTGGGACCCGGAAACGGCCGTTTCGCGTGCGAGGATCACCTGGAACGGCTGCTGCAGGATCGGGGCTACACGATCTTTGCGCCCGAGCAGCACGACCTGAAGACCCAGGTCGAGACCTTCCAGCGCGCCGAGCGGCTGATCTTCGCCGAGGGATCGGCCCTGCATCTTTATGCGCTCGTGGCGCGGCCCTGTCAGAACGTGGCGGTGATACACCGGCGCATGGAACTGCCGCCGCTGATGATCAACCAATTGCGCGACCGGCCCGGTCACCGGGTGACGGTCGTCAATGCGGTCACGGATGTCTACTGGCCGCCCAAGGCCGGCGATCACTATTCGGTCTCGGTCATCGATTTCGAGCAGGTGAAGCATGCGCTATTGAAGGCGCGGCTGATCGACAATGCGCGCGGCTGGACCGAGCCGAGCCCGGCCGATCTGCAGGCGTCGCTGTCTGCGGGGCTGAGCCCTGGCGAGGCGTTGCTCGACGAGGCTGCGCGCGCGGAATTCAAGCGCGACCGCCGTGCGGCAACCGCCGAACGGCGTGCGTGAGGCGGCCATGCCTGTCTATGTGATCAACGGCAAGCGCATCCTGTTCAGCCACATCCCGAAATGCGGCGGCAGTTCCATCGAGGCGGCGCTGCGTCCGATGGGGCACGAGTTCCTGTTCGACCGCCGCTTTCACAACGACCCCGACCGGTTCAGCGCGTGTTCGGCCCAGCATCTGCACCGTGCGGCGATCGCCCGTCTGTTTCCGGATGGCGCCTTCGACTACGAGTTCGCGGTCGTCCGCCATCCGGTCGACCGTGCGGTCAGCGAATTCCGGTTCCGCCGGGATCTGCGGCCGCGCACGCGCAAGGTGACGCGCCCGGCGCGATTGGGTCCCGAACCGGAAGATTTCGATGCCTGGGTCCGCTATATGACCGCCGGTGCGGCCAGGCATCCGTACCTCTTTGACAATCATGTCCGTCCACAGGCCGCGTTTATCGGGCCCGAGACACGGGTCTTCCGGTTCGAGGACGGCCTGGCGCGGGTTTTCGCAGAGCTCAGCGAGACATTGGGCACCGGAATCGTCCCGCCGGCCAAGCGCCACCAGGTGTCGAGACACACGCCGGTCGAAGTCGACAAAGCGGCCCGTGACAGGCTCGAGGCCTTCTACGCCGCCGATTTCGATACGTTCGGCTATGGGCGTGCGGCGGCATGATCGGCCGGGCGGCGGTTCGGGAAAGACCTGAAGCGCGTCAGTCGTCCGGCCGTGCAAGGCTGAAGACCTCGGTCACGCGGGCATAGTCGCGGTATCCCAAGCGCGCCAGCGGTTGGAACCGTGTCACATCAAAGCGTCCGTCTATCAGGCAGTCGTCGCGCAGATGCACGCCGATGACCTCGCCGAACACCACGAAATTGGCCGCGCCGGGCAGTTGCACGATCCGGGTCAGCCTGCATTCAAGGTTCGCCGGCGCCGCGGCCACGCGCGAACAGGCAATGGTCTCGCATTCGGTCTTCGCGATCCCGGCGTGGTCGAATTCGTCCACCTCGCGCGGATAGGTGCCGGAAGAAAGGTTCATGACGTCGCGCATCGCATATTCCACCACGTTGACGCAGAACACGCCGGTTTCGCGGATATTGCCGACACTGTCCTTGGTGCCGTCGCGGTCGTCCTTGGCCGCGGTCGAGGCGAACATGACCTGCGGCGGCACATAGGCCACGGCGTTGAAGAAGGAATAGGGCGCAAGGTTATCCCGGCCCTGGCCGTCACGGCTGGAAATCCAGCCGATGGGCCGCGGCGTCACCACTGCGTTGAACGGGTTGTGCGGCAGGCCGTGGCCGTCTTCGGGGCGGTAGAACATCGGGCTCCTTTCGCGTGCGTTGCCCCTCACCTAGCCTCGTGTTAGGGCGGTTTCCAGTGCAAAGCGAAGGGGTTGAGGGTGTACCGTCTGGCCCAGGAACGGCCCCAGGACTGGTGGGAGGTCGAGGCGTTGTTCGACCTCTGCTTTGCCCCGGGCCGCGAGGCGCTGTCGTCCTACCGGCTGCGTGACGGCATCGATCCGGTCGCCGAACTTTGCCTTGTGGCGCGCGATCCCGAAGAGGCGGTTGCCGCCGCCATCCGGTACTGGCCCGTGCGGGTCGGCGGTGCCGAGGCACTGTTGCTTGGTCCGATCGCGGTGCACCCGATCCACCAGGGCGAAGGGCTGGGCGCGCTGGTCATCACCAACTCGCTCATGCGCGCCGAAGGGGCCGGGTGGCTGCGGGTAATGCTGGTCGGTGACGAACCCTATTACGGGCGGTTCGGGTTCACGCGGCTCGACGGCGTCACGATGCCCCCGCCGACGAATCCCGACCGTGTGCTTGGGCGGGGGAGGTGGGCCGGTGTCACCGGTGCGGTGACGGGCTGGACGTAGGACGCGATGTGACGTGAGTGAATGGAAGTGGTAGGTCTTGGCCTGGTGCAGCCGTTGGCAGTCGCGAGAGGAGCCGCGCCGTCGCCGACCCGCGGGGAGGCGAACCGGACCTATGGACGGCTCGATTTATCCCAGCAAAGTCCAAAAGATCTCAATCCGAAACGCACCGTCAGAAAATCGCCTCCCCTCCGGGGCGGGTCGGCGATGGCGCGGCGGCCTGCGGCCTTGATTCCGCGCCAGAAGACTGTTTGCCAACGTCCGCCCCAGCCCAGAACCGGTCGAACGCGGTCCATCAAGAACAAATCCGCCCTAAGCCTGCCGGTCGCCGAACCACATCCTGCGGAACAGCCCGTCCTTGCGGAGGAACTGGTGATACAGCGCCGCGGCCACATGCAGCAGCAGCAAAAGCCCGATCAGCGTCGCCAGAATGCCATGCGCGATGCGGGGCGGGTAGATGCCGAAATCCTCCGGTAGCGGTGCGCCGGAGCCGCCAAAGACGATGTCGGGCAGCCCGGCCATGCGCGCGGTGGCAAGGCCCGAACCCGCCATGGCGATCACCAGGATGTAGAACAGCCAATGGGTCGCGGCACCGGCCTTGTCCAGCAGCGCATTGCCGGTGCCGGCAGGTGGCGGCTTGGCGGTGAAAAGCCGGGTGGCAAGACGGATCAGCATCAGCACCAGGACGGCCATGCCGAGGCTCATATGGGCGCGCAGCCCGTCGATTTTCGCCGGATCGTCGTTTGGCATCTCGGCCAGGAATGCACCGCCGAAGATCAGGGCCATGACGATCATCAGGGCGATCAGCCAATGCAGCGCGACGAGCAGGGGGTGATAGCGGGTCATGGGCGACTCCCGTGGTTGACGCGTGTCAGCCTACGCCTGTTTTCAAAATGTTGCAATCGCAATTGTTGCAATTGCAATTTTATACGCCTAAACTGCGGCCTGTGACTGTCCGCGACGAAACACGCGCCGTGCGCGAGACCAGCATCGGCTGGATGCTGCAACGGATCACCGGCGCGCTCGACGAGGCGATGAACACGCGCCTGGCGGCGCTGGACATGAACCTTGGCACATTCGCGGTGATGATGACCGTCTTGGAACACGGGCCGCTGACCCAAGCGGAGATCGGCAAGCGCTTTGGCATGGCACCCTACGCGATCAGCCGCGCCGTCGATACGCTTGAAGAGCTGGGCTTTGTTTCGCGCGGGGCGCATGCACATTCGCGGCGCGCGCACAGCATCACGGCAACGGTCGAAGGCGTGGCCATCGCGCCAAAGCTGCATGCGGTCGTGCGCGACGTGAACGCGGCTCTCGCAGCGCCCTTGTCGGCGGCAGAGCGCGAAACGCTCACGGCTCTGCTGCGCAAGGTTCTGCCCGGGCGCGATGCACCCTAACGCTGTTGCGTGGCAAGCCACTTCATGATCGCAGGACGCACCGACTGGGTCCCGCAACGACGCGCCTCGTCGATAACCGCCCTGGCCTCGGTCAGATCGACCCGGCACAACAGGCTCTTGACCGGGCCGATCGAGGCCGGGCGGATCGACAGTTTGCGCAGGCCCATGGCGGCAAAACACACCGCCTCGATCGGCCGGCCGGCATCCTCGCCGCAGAACGACACCGGCGTGTCCACCTCGGCGCAACGCTCGGCGATCCGCTCGATGAAGCTCAGGTAGCTGACATTGAGGGAATCATAGCGCCGCCGGACGCGTTCGTTCTCGCGGTCGGCGGCGAAGAAGAACTGTTTCAGATCATTGCCGCCGATGGAAATGAAATCCGCCATCTCGAAGAACTGCCGCGGCGCGAAGGCGAGGCTCGGGGTTTCCAGCATCGCCCCGATCTCGATGCCCTCGGGCAGCACATGTCCCAACACCGCCTCGCGTTCCAACTCGCGGTGTACGAACTCGCGCGCCCTCTTGAACTCGTCGAACTGGGCGATGAACGGAAACATCACCGTCAACGGCCGCCCGTTCGCCGCACGGATCAGCGCCTGCAGCTGCATCCGCATCACGCCCGGCTTGTCCAGCCCCACCCGGATCGCCCGCCACCCCAGCGCCGGGTTCGGTTCGTCGGTGGGCTTCATGTAGGGCAGCACCTTGTCCGAGCCGATGTCCAGCGTGCGGAACTGCACGCGCTTGCCATGGGCGGCGTCCATCACGCGGGCGTAGATCTCGACCAGTTCCTGCCGCCGCGGCATCTTGTTGCGCACCAGAAACTGCAATTCGGTCCGGAACAGGCCGACGCCCTCGGCGCCCGAACTGTCCAGCGACGGCAGGTCGGCCATCAGACCGGCGTTCATGAACAGTTCGACAATCGCGCCATCCTTGGATTTCGCAGGCTTGTCTCGCAGCGAGACGTAGCGTTTCTGCGCCTCGGCCTGCATCGCCATCTTGTCGCGCACGGCGGTGATGACCGTGTCTTCGGGGCGCAGGTGCACGACGCCCTGGTCGCCATCGACCATGATGTGGTCGCCGTTCAGCGCCTCGGCGATGATGCGCTTGGCGTGGATCACCAGCGGGATCGCCCAGGCGCGGGCGACGATGGCGGCATGGCTGCCGACCGAGCCTTCCTCCAGCACGATGGCCCGCAGCCGCCGGCCGTATTCCAAGAGCTCCCCGGGACCGATATTGCGGGCGATCAGCACCGGATCCTTGGGCATCTCGGCGCCGGTCTCGTTGCCCTGGCCCGACAGGATACGCAACAGCCGGTTCGACAGGTCGTCGAGGTCGTGCAGCCGGTCGCGCAGATAGGCGTCGGGCACCGTTTCCATCCGTGCACGCGCCGCGGACTGTTCCTTTTCCACCGCCGCCTCGGCGCTCAGCCCGCGCGCGATGTCCTCTTGCATCCGCCGGATCCAGCCGCGCGAATTGGCGAACATCCGGTAGGCTTCCAGAACCGCGCGCTGGTCCTTGTCGCCGGTGTCGAGCTGATCGAGCATTTCGTCGATCGAGAGCCTGAGCCGATCGACCGCGTCCGCCAGACGGGTATGTTCGACCTGGGGGTCGTCGGCGACCGGATTGGTGACCACAACGCGCGGCTCATGCAGCCAGACATGCCCCTCGGCGGTGCCTTCCTGCCCGATGCCCCCGCGATACAGCTGGGCCCGCTGGTGCAACGCGGTCAGCGCCGCGCCTTCGCCGATGAAGGCGCCCAGTTCCGCCATCTCTGCCAGCACCATGGCGACGACTTCCAGCGCGTAGACCTCGTCGTCGCTGTAGCGGCGCGCCTGTTTCGATTGTACCACCAGAACGCCCAGCGTTTCGCCCAGGCGCTGCACCGGCAGTCCGAGGAAGCTGGAAAACACCTCTTCCCCGGTTTCCGGCATGAACCGGAACCCCTTGGTGGCGGGGGCGTCCTTGGTGTTGACCGGCCGGCCGGACTTGGCGACGCGGCCCACCAGACCCTCGCCCACCCGCATGCGGGTCTTGTGCACGGCCTCGGGATTCAGCCCCTGTGTGGCGCACAGCTCCAGCGTGTCGGCATCGCGGAACAGGTAGATCGAACACACCTCTGTCTGCATCGAATCGGCGATCAGATGCGTGATCCGGTCGAGCCGCGCCTGCCCCGCGCCTTCCTCGGCCAGCGTGTCGCGCAGGCGTCCCAGCAGCTTGCGGCTTTCGCTTTCGGTTTGTTCGGGCATTGCGGTCGGGATCCCCTGCGGTCCGGCTTTCAGCCTATAGAGCATATGCGGGGATGTCGCGAAATGCCTTTCCCGCGGCGGGCCGGCGGCCATCGTGCCCGTTGGACACTTGTGCACCGGGGCGGCCGGGCCATAGTCTCGCGCGTGTCGGACGGCAGAACGAGGACCCTGACCCATGTCGCGGCCGCTGAAACTGATCCTGGGGCTGGTCGTGCTTCAGGCTTTGGCCCTGATGGTGGTGCTGGGCATTACCTACTGGGCCTCGCAAACCGTGCTGCTGCGGTTCTCGGAAGACATTGCCGCGCGGATCTCACGCGACGCCACCGCCTATACCGAGGGGTTTCTCGATCCCGCCAACGAGACGGCAGAGCTGACCCGCCGGCTGGTGCAGGCCGGGATGCTCGATCCCGGTGACCGTTCGGGAATGGCGCAGTACTTTCTGGAACATCTGCGGCTGCGCGAAAATCTCGACGGCATCTATCTGGGCGACCGGACCGGTGGTTTCGTCTATGCCAGCCGGGCGCCAGAGCCGGAACCCGGACCGTTGCGGATCAAGCGGATCAGCACAGAACCTTGGCGCGAGGTGACGCTGGAGTGGTATTCGGACAGGTTGCGCCTGCAGGACAGCCGGCGGGATCCCGACGACGATTTCGATCCGCGAACCCGCCCGTGGTACGAGGCCGCCCAGGCGCAGAACGCTGCGGCCTGGACAAAACCCTATATCTTCTTCACCTCTCAGGCGCCTGGCATCACGGTTTCCGTTCCGGTCGCGACCGATGCCGGGTTTGCCGGTGTCGCCGGCGTCGACATCAAGATCGAGGCGTTGTCGGCCTTTCTGGAATCACTCGACATCAGCCCCCGCGGCCAGGCGGCCATTGTCGCGCAGACCGGCGATATCATCGCCCACAGCGATCCGGATCTGCTCGCGGGCGTTGCCGAGGGGGGCGGGGCGTTCAGGACCGTCGCCGAAGGCAGCGATCCGATCCTGACCCAAGCGGCGGCGCAGATCGAGGGCGGGCTCGACACGCTCTTTCCGGGCGAGATCCGGCTTGCGCGGTTCGAGGCCGGGGGCGAGATCTGGATCGGCGCGGTCCTGCGGCTCGGGCTTGCCCGCACGCCCTGGACGGTCGTGACCTACCTGCCCGAAGACGACATCCTCGCGCCCCTTCACAGCGTCCGGCGGATCGCGCTTTTGGTCTCTCTCGCGGCGCTTGCCGCGACGGCCGGCCTTGGGTTTGTCTACGGTCGAAAGGTGATGGGGTAGGGCGCCTGGGAACGCCCGGATGTCGGCCCGACCAGGGGGCGGTCCGAAGCGATCCAAATGCATGCCATGCTGCCCGGCACCGGTCCGGTGATGACGGTCCGCACCGACAGCCTGACACCAGGGCGTTCGCCGCTGCCTCCGCCTTGTACCCGCCGCGCGCCACCTATCCCGGCGGAAAGGGCTGCAGAGCCGCAATCCCGCCCGAGCCGCCATTGGCCGATCGAGGTCGGTTATGCCAGCACACCGTCATGCGTGACCCGGCGCTTGTCGCCCAGATACGGCCACAGCACCTCGGGCAGTTCCACCGACCCGTCGGCCTGCTGGCCGTTCTCCAGCACGGCGATCAGGCACCGGCCCACGGCCAGCCCCGACCCGTTCAGCGTATGCACGAACCCGGGCCTGCCGCCACCCTCGCGCCGGAACCGCGCATTCATCCGCCGAGCCTGGAAATCGCCGCAGACGGAGACCGAGGATATCTCGCGATAGGTGTCCTGACCGGGCAGCCACACCTCGATATCATGCGTCTTCCGCGCCCCAAAGCCCATGTCCCCGGTGCACAAAACAATGGTGCGGTAGGGCAGTCCCAAACGCTCCAGGACATTCTCGGCACAGCGCGTCATCCGCTCATGCTCGTCCAGCGACCGATCGGGATGCGTCACCGACACCATCTCGACCTTTTCGAACTGGTGCTGCCGCAGCATGCCGGCGGTATCCTTGCCGGCCGATCCGGCCTCGGACCGGAAACACAGGGAATGCGCACACATCCGCACCGGCAGGTCGGCCTCGTCGACGATGCTCTCGCGCACCGTGTTCGTCAGTGTCACTTCCGAGGTCGGGATCAGCCACCAGCCATTCGTCGTCCGATAGCTGTCCTCGGCGAATTTCGGCAACTGGTTGGTGCCGACCATCGCCTCGTCGCGCACCAGCACCGGCGTGATCGTCTCGGTCAGCCCGTTCTCGGTGGTGTGCACATCCAGCATGAACTGCGCCAGCGCTCGGTGCAGCCGCGCCATCGCCCCGCGAAGCAGCACGAAGCGGGAGCCGCTGAGCTTCGCCGCCGTCTCGAAATCCATGCCCGGCTGCGCCGCCGCCAGCTCGAAATGCTCCAGCGGCCGGAAGTCGAAGACGCGTGGCTCCCCCCACCGCCTGATTTCCAGGTTGTCGTCCTCGTCGTCGCCGTCCGGCACATCCGGCATCGGCAGGTTCGGCAGGCCCAGCAGCATATCGGTTAGCGCCGCATCCTGTGCCCGCGCCTCCTCTTCCAGCGCCGCGATCTCGTCCTTCTTCGCCGCCACCAGCGCCCGCAGCCGCCCGAACTCGGCCTCATCGCCCGCAGCCTTCGCGCGGCCGACCTCCTTGGATGCCGCGTTGCGTTCGGCCTGCGCCGCCTCGGCCTTGCCGATCGCCGCCCGCCGCGCCGCGTCGAGGGCCAGGATCTCCGACGAGACCGCCACCTCACCCAGCCGGGCCAGGCCGGCATCGAAGGACACAGGGTCTTCGCGGATCAGACGGATGTCGTGCATTGGATCGGCCCTCGGATGGGAAGTCTCGCGGGCGGGGTCAAATCAGGATTTCGGTGAAAGATCAACGCGCGGCGATGCGGAGAAACAAAGAACTCGTTAACACCGTTACCCAAGCACTCGAAAACGCCGCGCGTTGCCCCGCGGAGGATAGAGGTTCGGCCCGACCGGTCAGGTATGGAATTCCTGACCTTGCCCGAGTCGTGACGCAGCGTCATTCGCCCCTAGGGAGAGTTTCGCCTTTCGTCTCAACCTGATCGGAGCGCGCCCGCGCTTGAAATGCGCAGCGGATTCCAAATCCGCCCCCGGCGATTGCTTCGGTCGCGCAGTCGTCCCCGCCAGCATGACCGGGCTGTCGCCGAGCATCCCGGCCAGGTGATCCGGGCCGGAATTCGATTTGATCGCGCCGCAGGATGTCACGGCGCCGTTCCCGCACCAAGCTGCCCATTTGTCCATGGCAGCCATCCGGCAGATTGCACGCCAAGGCCCGCGCCGGGCGGCTGCATCGGTCGCAGTGCCGCTGACGCGATGGCGAACCCCGCGCCAACCCGGGGAAGCGGCGAGGTCGCAATTGCACGACTGAAATCACTCACCACGGACCGCTCCAGCAGCGGCAAACACCGCCCGCCATCCACCTCTCGGCCAGACCGCGCGGTGATATATGCAGGCCCTTTGGCAATCATATGCAAGCCATGGCCCCCGAATCCGCCCCGCATCGGCTTGCGCCCACCCCTTGCCAAAGCTAGGGTGCGCGCCAATCTAAACGGGGGGGTCGCACAGCCCCCGAGCAGCCAAAAGGACGCGCACATGTTTGCAACGCCTGCCTATGCGCAAGCGGCCGGGGGTGGCAGTGCTTTCGCCAGCTTCATTCCCCTGATCCTGATCTTCGCGATCATGTATTTCCTGCTGATCCGCCCACAGCAGAAGAAGGTCAAGGAACACCAGAAAATGGTCGAGGCGCTGCGCCGCGGCGACCAGGTCGTCACCCAGGGCGGGCTGATCGGCAAGGTCACGAAAGTCAAGGAAGACAACGAGATAGAGGTCGAGATTGCCACCGGCGTCAAGGCCCGTGTGGTCAGATCGACCGTTGCGCAGGTGCTGTCCAAGACCGAGCCCGCCGAGGAAAAGTAACCCTGCCCGAGGGCGCCCGACATGCTGCAAATCCCTCTTTGGAAGCGGTTCGCCATCTGGGGCCTCGTCGCCTTGGGTCTCTGGTTCGCCATGCCCAATGCGTTCTACACCCGTGTCGAGACCCATAACGACGCGCTGGTCGAGATCGACCGGCTGGGCAGCACGCCCGAGCGAGAGGCCGCGCGCGCCCTGTGGCCCGACTGGTTGCCCGGCACAATCATCAACCTTGGCCTGGACTTGCGCGGCGGAGCTCATCTTTTGGCCGAGGTGCAGGTCGAGGATGTCTATGCCGACCGGATGGACGGCTACTGGCCGGATGTGCGGGACGCGCTGCGCGAGATCCGCGACGAGGTCGGCACGATCCGGCGGCAGGATTCGGCCCCCGGTGAATTGCGTGTCCGCATCAGCCGTCCCGAGAACATCGCCCGCGCGCTGGAAGAGGTCCGCGGCCTTGCCCGCCCGGTCGTGTCGCTGACCGGCGCCGGAAGCAGCGATATCGAGGTCGCCGCCGACGGCGCCGACCTGATCGTCCGCCTGTCGGATGCCGAACAGCAGGCGACAGACGACCGGACGATGCAGCAAAGCCTCGAGATCATCCGCAGACGTGTCGACGAGGTCGGTACGCGCGAACCCACGATCCAGCGCCAGGGTACCGACCGGATCCTGATCCAGGTGCCGGGCATCGGATCGGCCGAAGAGCTCAAAAGCCTCATCGGCACCACCGCAAAGCTGACCTTTCATCCCGTCGTCGGCCGCACCGAAAACGCGGACCAGACCCCGGGACCGCGCAATATCCTGCTGCCCTCGATGGACGAAGAAGGCGTGTTTTACGTGCTCGAACAGACCCCCGTCGTCTCGGGCGAGGATCTGACCGACGCCCAGCCCGCCTTCGACCAGAACGGCCAGGCCTCGGTCACCTTCCGCTTCAACCCCACGGGCGGGCGGAAGTTCGGCCAGTACACGGCCGAAAACGTCGGATCGCCTTTCGCGATCGTGCTCGACGAAGAGGTCATCAGCGCCCCGGTGATCCGCGAGGCGATCCCCGGCGGCACCGGCCAGATCACCGGCAATTTCAGCGTCGAGGAAAGCACCGAGCTTGCCGTGCTTCTGCGCGCGGGCGCGCTGCCCGCCGAGATGACGTTTCTCGAGGAACGCACCATCGGGCCCGAGCTTGGCGCCGACTCGATCGAAGCGGGGCGCATCGCCTGTCTCGTCGCCTTTGCGGCGGTGCTGGTGTTCATGGCGCTCAGCTATGGCTGGTTCGGCATCATCGCCAATGTCGCGCTGATCCTGAATGTCGGCATGATCTTCGGCCTGCTGTCGGCCATCGGCGCCACGCTGACCCTGCCGGGCATCGCCGGGATCGTCCTGACCATCGGTATGGCGGTGGACGCGAACGTTCTGGTCTTCGAGCGGATCCGCGAGGAACTGAAGACCGCCAAAGGCCCGGCGCGCGCAATCGAGCTTGGCTATGAAAAGGCGATGAGTGCGATTCTGGATGCCAACATCACCACCTTCATCACCGCGGTGATCCTGTTCGCCATGGGGTCCGGCCCGGTGCGCGGGTTCTCGGTCACGCTCGGGCTCGGTATCCTCACCTCGGTCTTCACCGCGATTTTCGTCACCCGGGTGATGATCGTGATGTGGTTCGAACGCCGCCGCCCAAAAACCATCGAGGTCTAGACCATGCGGCTGAAACTCGTCCCCTCGAACACGAACTGGGATTTCTTCCGCTTCGCGAAGACGACCTTCGGCGCCTCGGTCGCGGCGATGGTGCTGTCGTTGGCGGTGTTTGTGGTCGTCGGGCTCAACTACGGCATCGATTTCCGCGGCGGCACCACGATCCGCACCGAAAGCGTTCAGCCGGTCGACGTCGGCGCCTATCGCGCAGCCATGCAACAGCTCGATCTCGGCGACATCTCGATCACCGAGGTGTTCGATCCCACCTTCGGCCCGGACCAGAATGTCGCGATGGTCCGCATCCAGGCCCAGGAAGGGGACGAGGCGGTCTCGGTCGAGACCGTTGTCGCCGTCGAGGCAGCCTTGCAGGAAGTCGACCCGTCGATCACCTTTCCGTCGGTCGAATCGGTCGGCCCCAAGGTTTCGGGGGAATTGATCCAGACCGCGATCATCGCCGTCGCACTCGCCATCGCGGCGGTACTTTTCTACATCTGGCTCCGGTTCGAATGGCAGTTCTCGGTGGGCGCCGTGGCCGCCCTGGTTCACGACGTGATCCTAACGATCGGCATTTTCAGCGTGCTGCAGATTCAGTTCGACCTGGCGATTATCGCCGCACTGCTGACCATCGTCGGATATTCGCTGAACGACACCGTCGTCGTCTTTGACCGGGTGCGCGAGAATCTGATCAAGTACAAGAAGAAGCCGTTGAAAGAGGTGCTGAACCTGTCGATCAACGAAACCCTCAGCCGCACCGTGATGACCTCGGGCACCACGCTTTTGGCGCTGATCTCGCTTCTGATCCTGGGCGGCGACGTGATTCGCGGCTTCGTCTTCGCGATGACCTGGGGCGTGATCGTCGGCACCTATTCGTCGGTCTTCGTCGCCTCGAACATCCTGCTTTATCTCGGGACCAAGCGCGACTGGACCAAGCCGGACGCGAACCAGGGCAACCAATACGCCAATATCGACACCTAGGCGGGCCGCGGCCGTGGCCTTTACCCGACATCTTGAAGCTGGCCGTCTTCGGCCTCCGGGGCCTCATCACCACCGAACCGCCGCCGGTCGGCCGGGGTCCGACACCGTTCTACTTTGCCGCCGTGGCCCCGGGCAGCTATATCTTCGATCCAAAACACGCGACGGTCTGCCGCTGGACCGCCCATGCCATCATCGCAGGCTCCGCCGTCGGCGGCCTGCCCATCTGGGACTGGGGACATGCGCCTGAACGAAGTCACCTACACCGATGCCCGGCCCATCGACGGTTATGGCCCGGGGTTTTTCCGCGTCGGCGGTTCGGTGCATCAGGGGGCCGTTCTGGTGCTTCCGGACGGCACGCACGCCTGGGGCGGCTATGACGACCTAACCCCGCTCGTCGAGGCCGCTGCCCGGATCGACGTGCTGCTTCTTGGAACCGGCGCCGAAACAGCGCATCCCCCCGCCGCCTTCCGCACCGCGCTGGAGGAGGCGGGCATCGGCGTCGAGCCGATGGCCTCGCCGCCCGCCTGCCGCACCTACAACGTGCTGCTCGGCGAGGGGCGCCGCATCGGCGCCGCGCTGCTGCCGGTCTGACCTTTCACGCCGTCGCCGCATCCGCTAAGCGGGGCCCATGGTGCTACGCGTCCACGACCTCGCCTGTTCCCGCGGCGGGCTGCCGGTGCTCGAAGGCGTCAGCTTTGCGCTGGCGCCGGGCGAGGTGCTGATGCTGCGTGGCCCGAACGGCATCGGCAAGACGACGCTCCTTCGAACCGTCGCCGGCCTGCAGCCGCCGCTTGCGGGCCGGATCGAGGCCGCACCCGATGCCATCGCCTACGGCGCCCATGCCGACGGTCTGAAATCCCAGCTCACCGTCTCTGAAAACCTCGCCTTCTGGGCGGGCGTCTACGGCAACGGCGATATCGCCCCCGCGCTTCGGGCCTTCGATATCGAGCCGCTCAGGGATCGCCTTGCCCAGAACCTCTCTGCCGGCCAGAAACGCCGCCTCGGCCTGGCGCGCCTGCTGGTCACCGGCCGCCCGGTCTGGGCGCTCGACGAGCCCACCGTGTCGCTCGACGCCGCCTCTGTCGCGCTATTTGCCAATGCCGTCCGGGCCCATTGCGGCACGGGCGGGGCCGCGCTGATCGCCACGCATATCGATCTCGGATTCACGGCCCGGGACCTCGATGTCACCCGGTTCCGCGCCGCCGTGCCCAAGGGCGATGCGGCCTTTGACGAGGCGTTCCTGTGATCCGCCTGTTCCTGCGCGACCTGAGGCTCGCCATCCGCGCAGGGGGCGGCTTTGGTCTGGGCCTTGCCTTCTTCCTCATCGTCACCGTTCTGGTCCCGTTCGGCGTCGGTCCCGAGAACGCCACCCTGCGCGCCATCGCGCCGGGCATCCTTTGGGTCGGCGCGCTTTTGGCCTGTCTTCTCAGCCTCGACCGCATCTTTCAGCTCGATTACGAGGACGGGTCGCTCGATCTGCTCGCCACCGCGCCGATCCCGCTCGAGGGCGTCGTCGCGATGAAGGCCGCGGCCCACTGGGTCACCACCGGCCTGCCGCTGACCCTGTCCGCGCCCGTTCTCGGGCTTTTGCTCAACCTCGCGCCGCAAGCCTATCTCTGGCTGGTCGCGACGCTTGCCATCGGCACCCCGGCGCTCAGCATGATCGGCGCCTTTGGCGCTGCCCTGACCGTCGGCCTGAAACGCGGCGGGCTGCTTTTGTCGCTGCTCGTCCTGCCGCTCTATGTGCCGACCCTGATCTTTGGGTCCGAAACCGTCCGCCGTGGGGCCGAGGGCCTGGCCACGGAAACGCCGTTGCTGCTTCTTGCCGGCATCACCTTGGGCGCCATGGCGCTTCTTCCCTTCGCCGCCGCGGCTGCGATCCGGATCAATCTGCGCTGAAAGACGGAACCTCTACAGCGGAAATCCGGATCGGTTCTGGCCTGGCGCGGACTTTGCCTGCCGAGAGAAGAGCCGGGACATCGCCGACCCGCGGGGAGGCGACCCGGACCTGTAAACGGCTCGATTCATCCCAGCAAAGTCCGAACGACCTCAATGCGATACGCACCGTTGCAAAATCGCCTCCCCTTCGGGGCGGGTCGGCGATGGCGCGGCGGCCTTCGGCCTTGATTCCGCGCATGAAGACTGGTTGCGAACGGCGGCTCCAGGCCGGAACCGGTCGAAAACGCGTCTGGCGACGCGGTTGCTCAGAACGCCTCGGGCACTGCCTCACGCGCCATGTGATCAAGTACGGCGTTGACGAATTTCGGCTCCTTGCCGTCGGGAAAGAACGCCTTGGCCACGTCCACGAATTCGCTGATCACCACCTTGGGCGGCGTGCCGCCCAATACCATCTCGGCCCCCGCAGCGCGAAACAGCGCCCGCAACGTCGGGTCGATTCGGGCAATCGGCCATTTCTCCACCAGGGCCCGGTCGGTCATCTGGTCGATCTGCGCCTGCAGGTTCACCGCCCGGTCCAAGAGCGCGCGGAAATGATCCACATCGCCTTCGATCAGCGCGCCATCGTCGTAATCGGCCCCGAACCGGTGGGTTTCGAACTCGTCGCGCACCGCCTCGACGGTTTGTCCGCCGGCCTCCATCTGGAACAGCGCCTGCACCGCGTAAAGCCGCGCCGCCGACTTCATCTGCCGCGTGGTCGGCGCCTTGCTCATGCTGAAGAGCCGCCGCCCGGCTCGCCCGCGATCTGGATCGTCTCGGACAGCGGCTTGAAGCCGACGCCGCCCTTCGGCTGCCCCCATCGCCGGGCCAGCGCGATCAGATGCAGCGCCGCCGCCGCGGCCCCGCCGCCCTTGTCGCCCTGGTCGGGCCGCGCCCGAACCTCGGCCTGCTCGGCATTTTCCACCGTCAGGATGCCGTTGCCGACCGGGCATCCCTGCAGCCCCAGCATCGTCAGCCCGCGCGAGCTGTCATTGCACACCGTGTCGTAATGCGTCGTCTCGCCCCGGATCACGCAGCCGAGCGCGACATAACCGTCGAAATTCGACAGCCGGTGCGCCAGTGCGATCGCCTGCGGCACCTCCAAGGCGCCCGGTACCTCGACCAGGTCGTGCCCTGCGCCGGCCGCCGCCAGCACCGCCTTGGCGCCCGCCACCAGATCGTCGGCGATCTGGCGGTAGTAGGGGGCCACCACGATCAGCACCTTCACCGGGCTGTCGAACTCCGGCAAAGGCAGCATGTCATGCCCTTCAGCCTCGGCCATGGCGTGCCTCCACCGGGATCGGCCGCGTGCCCTCGATCGACAGCCCGTAGCCTTCCAGCCCGACGACCCGCGGCGTCGGCGAGTTTGTCAGCAGGATCAGCCGGCTCAGCCCCAGCGACGACAGAATCTGCGCGCCCAGCCCGTATTGCCGCAGCGTCTGCGGCGATACGGTGTCTTCCATCACCAGCTTCATCTGCGTATCGCGCAACAGCACCAGCACCCCGCGTCCCTCGGCCGCGATCGCCTCCATCGCGTGTCCGAACTCGTTCCACCGCCGCGGCCCCCCGACACCGACGATATCCAGCATCGGGTCCAGGGTGTGCATCCGCACCAGCACCGGCTCGTCGGTCTCGATGTCGCCTTTCATCAGCACGATATGCTCGGACCCGTGGGTTTCGTCGGTATAGACCCGCATCTGCCACTCGCCGCCGAATTCGCTGGTCACCGTCTTCTCGGTCGTCACCCGCACCAGGTTGTCGTGCCGCCGCCGATAGGCGATCAGGTCGCTGATCGTGCCGATCCGCAGCCCGTGCAGCTGCGCGAAGGCCACCAGATCCGGCAGCCGTGCCATGCTGCCGTCTTCCTTCATGATCTCGCAGATCACGCCAGAGGGGTTCAGCCCCGCCAGCCGCGAGATATCCACCGCCGCCTCGGTATGCCCGGCCCGCACCAGAACCCCGCCGTCGCGCGCGCGCAGCGGGAACACATGCCCCGGCGTCGCGATGTCGGCCGAGGTCTTGAACGGGTCGATGGCCACCGCCACCGTCCGCGCCCGGTCATGCGCCGAGATCCCCGTGGTCACGCCTTCGCGCGCCTCGATCGAGGTTGTGAACGCCGTCTCGTGGCGCGAGGAATTGTTCGACGCCATCAGCGTCAGCCCCAGCGCGTCGATCCGCTCGCCGGGCATCGCCAGGCAAATCAGCCCCCGGCCGTGAGTCGCCATAAAGTTGATCGCCTCTGGCGTCGCCATTTGCGCGGGGATCACCAGATCGCCCTCGTTTTCTCGGTTCTCGTGATCGACCAGTACGAACATTCGCCCGTTGCGGGCATCCTCGATGATCTCGTCGACGGACGAGATCGCGTCATGGTAGTGAGTGTCGCCGCCGTCAGCCATCGCCGCCTCCGCTCTGGTGACCGGGCATTTAGCGCAAGCCGCACGCCTCCGCCAGTGTCAAGGCGACGCGCCCCCGAAAAACCGCTCAGCGGGCAGATACCCCGCCAGCCGGCCGGCCGCGGACCACTCCCGCTCGGTCGCGGTGTCGCCCACCAGCAGCACGGCGTCCGCCGGCACCGCGCCCCGCGCCGCCGTCAGGTCGCGCACCGTGTCCGCCCATCCGGCATGCACGCAAGGGGCCGCGTGGGCCGCATCGAGCACCGCCCCATGCGCCCCGGTCACCGCCTTCAGCACGGGCATCGGCTGCAAGGGTGAGATCACCAGCGCCCGCCGCTGGCACGCCGTGACTGCCGCAAGCCGCGCGGCCCGTTCGGCCTCGAGCGCCTGATGCTCGCGGAAGAGCCGCAACGCATTGGTCGAAAACAGAAACGCCACGATATCGCGGCCAGTCGAGGCCCGGACGGTCGCGTAGGTGCGGTAATCGAGCCCGATCTCGGCGGCCCGCTTCACCCGGATCCGCACCACCTCGACCGGCAGCCGCGGCAACAGTTCCCGACGCGCCTTGCCCCAGCAATGCGCCCGCCAGCCCCGCCCGGGCTCCAGCGTCGGCCCGTTGTTGTGGCCCGGACCAGGGGGTACTAGGGAAGATTTCGATACATCCTCTGCCATCGCTCAAGTCTATGCCATCTTGGTTCACGGCGCCAGAAGGCCATCGACGGGTCTCGCGCGCCGACTTACACCCGCCCGATCAGCAGACAATGCCCCGCCGACGGCAACCGCACCGCTCGCCCTGGCGTACCGATCGCGCCTGCCAAGCACACCGGAGTGCCCCTACGGCCTTACGCTATCTATCTAAAATCAATGGGTTATCCCGGTGTGCGCTAGGGGCGCGTCACCCCCAGTCCTGCAGCCGGGCCACGTAGCGGGCCAGCGTGTCGATCTCCAGATTGACCGCATCCCCCGCAGCCACCTCTCCCCAGGTCGTCACCGCCTGGGTGTGGGGGATGAAGTTCACCCCGAACTCGCGGCCCTCGACCTCGTTCACCGTCAGCGAGGTCCCGTTCAGCGCCACCGATCCCTTGGGCGCGATGAACCGCGCCAGTTCTTCCGGCGCCCGGAACAGAACCCGCGTCGAGTCTCCCTCGGCCGCGACCGTCACCACTTCGGCCACGCCGTCCACATGTCCCGACACGATATGCCCGCCCAACTCGTCGCCGACCTTCAGGGCGCGTTCCAGGTTGATCCGCCTGCCTACCGGCCAGCCATTGCGGCCGATATTGGTCTTCGACACCGTCTCGGCGCTGATCTCGACATCGAACCAGCCGCGTGGGTCGGTTCCCAGGGCGATCACGGTCAGGCAGACGCCGTCGCAGGCGATGGATGCACCGATATCGATCCCCGCCACGTCATATGCAGTTCCGATGCGCGCCCGCAGATCGCCGCGCTGCTCGACCTCCAGAACCTCGCCGATGTCGGTAATGATGCCCGTGAACATGCCGAAGCCCCCTTGTGTCTGTACCTGACCTAGCCGCGCCCGCGGGGCAGGGCAAGGCCGCGCGATCTTACCGTTTCAGTCATAACTTTGCCCTATTGGTGAAAAATGCTACCGGGGGGCAACACAAGCCGCCTGCCGGGATCCGGAAGGGCAGCGAAGGGCAAGAGCATGGTCTCGGGACAGAACCGCACCTTTCTGTTTCTGCAGGGCCCGCACGGGCCGTTCTTCAGCCGCCTGGCGAAGATGCTGCGCGCCGCGGGCGCCACGGTCTGGCGGGTCAGCTTCAATGCCGGCGATGCGTTCTTTTGGCGCGACGGGAACAGCCTGATCCCCTATCGCGGCGCGGCTGTGGATTGGGCGGCTCGCTTTGCAACCATCCTGCGCGAAAAGGGCGTCACCGATATCGTACTTTACGGCGACACCCGCCGGATCCATGCCGAGGCCGTTCGCGCCGCACAGGATCTCGGCGTGTTGGTTCATGTCTTCGAAGAGGGGTATCTGCGGCCCTATTGGGTAACCTATGAACGCGGCGGCTCGAACGGGCATTCCCGGCTGATGACGCTCAAGGTCGCGCAGATGCAAAAGACACTCGCCAAGGCCGAACTCGACATGCCGGAGCCGCCCGCGCATTGGGGCGACATGCGCCAGCATGTGTTCTACGGCGCCGTCTATCATGGTCTGCTGATGCTGGCGAACCGCGGCTATCGCAATTTCCAACCGCACCGCGCGATGACAGTGGCGCAAGAGTTTCGTCTTTATATCAAGCGTTTGCTGCTGATGCCATGGCTCTGGGCGGATCGTGTAATCGCGACATGGCGGGTCAAGTACGGTGGCTTTCCCTATCACCTGGCGCTGCTGCAGCTGGAGCATGATTCCAGCTTTCAGGAACATAGCCCGTTCGCGACCATGACCGAATTTCTCGCAACGGTCATCGACGGGTTCGCGACCGGAGCGCCCACGCATCACCACCTGGTCTTCAAGGCGCACCCGCTGGAGGACGGCCGCGTGCCGCTCCGGCGCGAGATCCGGCGACTGGCCCGTGACCACGGCGTCGCGGCACGAGTGCACTATGTCCGCGGCGGAAAGCTCGCACAGCTTCTCGACCATGCCCGAAGCGCCGTCACCGTGAATTCCACCGCCGCGCAGCAGGTGCTTTGGCGCGGCCTGCCGCTGAAGGTCTTCGGTGATGCGGTCTATGCCAAGCCAGAGTTCGTCTCGACCCAGCAACTGCCCGAGTTCTTCGCCCGGCCCAGCCGGCCCGACAGCCGCGCCTATCGCGACTACCGGCACTTCCTGCTGGAAACCTCGCAGCTTGCGGGGGGCTTTTATTCGTCCCGCGGCCGCCGCCAGTTGCTGCGCCAGGTGGTCGACATGATGCTGGCCCCCGAAGACCCCTACGAGGCCCTGCAAAAGGGCACAGCGGCACCAAGGCAACAGTTGCGCCTGGTGAAATAGCGCCTACCGCAAAACCGGACTGGCTTTTTCACCCGCTTTTCGGTAGGTTACAAAAAAAACTTGAGGCAGAATAACAGGTCGAGGAGACCGGGCAGTGAAAATCAAGGGTTCGCGCTGGGCGAAATCAGTCGCTCTGTTGGCGCTTGTCAGCGTCATTGGCTCCTGTGGCTTGCCCCGTGTAGGCCCCAATAAACGCGAGATATTTTCGGGATCCGTCCAGAAACAGGGCGATGCGTTCGTGGTGTCGGTCAACGACCGGGTGACCCGCGCCACCGCGGTCGTGCCGGCGCTTGGGTTCTCCAGCGCATTCGTCAACGCCAGCATGCTGGGCTCGGACACCATCCGCCCCGGCGACACGCTGGGTTTGACGATCTATGAAAACGTTGACGACGGTCTGCTGGCCAGCACCGGCATGAACGCCTCGACGCTGGAAGAGGTGCAGGTCGACGGCGCCGGGTTTATCTTCGTTCCCTATGCCGGGCGGATCCGCGCCGCCGGCAACACGCCCGAGGCGATCCGCCGGCTGATCACCGCAAGGCTGGAAGAACAGACACCCGATCCCCAGGTCCTGGTGCGCCGTCTGGCAGGCGACGGGTCGACCGTCTCGATCACTGGGGCTGTGGGCGGGCAGGGGGTCTATCCGATCGAGCGGCCGACCCGCACCCTGACATCGATGCTGGCCCAGGCCGGCGGCGTCACGGTCGAACCCGACATCGCGCTGATCCGCGTCATCCGGGGGTCCTATACCGGCCGCGTCTGGTTCGAGGATCTCTTCGACAATCCGCAATTCGACATCGCGCTGCGTGGCGGCGACCGCATCCTGGTCGAGGCCGACACGCGGTCCTTCACCGCGCTCGGCGCCACCGGCCAGCAAAGCCGTGTCCGGTTCGAAACCCAAACCCTGTCGGCCATAGAGGCAATCGCCCAGGTCGGCGGCCTCAGTTCCAACACCGCAGATCCCACCGGTGTGTTCGTGTTCCGCAACGAGCCCGTCGAAATCGTCCGCCAGGTTCTGGGGCGCACGGATCTGATCGGCGACCAGCGCATGGTCTACGTGCTGGATCTGACGGAACCGAACGGCGTGTTCCTGGCCCGCGATTTCGTAATCCGCGACGGCGATACCGTCTATGTGACCGAGGCGCCGTTCGTGCAGTGGTCCAAGACACTGGCGGCTGTCACCGGTTCGCTGTCCGCGGCCGGCTCGATCTCGAATCTCACCAATAACAACAACTGACGGGCTGTGGCCGATGCCGGCGATACAGGGGCCGCTGGGAACGATGCACCCCGGCGGCTCTATGTCTTCAACGGCGGCTTCCTGACGCAAAGGCGCATCCGGCGCATCCTGAAACTTGCCGGCTGGGACATCAGGATCGGCAAGCCCGGTGCCGAGGATTGGGTCGGCGTCTGGGGCAAAAGCCCGACCTCGCCGCGGGGCGAGGCGGTGGCCGCCCAGACCGATGCCCATATGCTGCGCGTCGAGGATGCGTTGCTGCGATCGGTCCAGCCCGGACGTGGCGGCGAGCCGCCTATCGGCCTGCATCTCGACCGCACCGGCGTGCATTTCGACAGCTCGGCCCCCTCGGACCTCGAAACCCTGCTTGCCACGCACCCGCTCGACGACACGGCGCTTCTGGACCGCGCCCGCGCCGCCATCGGTTGGCTGCAGGAGGCGCACCTGTCGAAATACAACGCCTTCGACCCCGCCGCCCCGGTTCCAGAGGCGCCGTACGTTCTGGTCATCGACCAGACCCGGGGCGACGCCTCGATCGTCCACGGCGGCGCCAGCGATGCCACCTTCCGCGAAATGCTGGTCTTCGCACAGGAGGAAAACCCGGGCGCCCGGATCGTCATAAAGACACATCCCGAAACCCTGGCCGGTCACCGTCCGGGGCATTTCGGTCCGGATGACCTGCGCAACAACATCACGCTGCTCGGCACGCCTGTCAGCCCCTGGACGCTGTTCGAGGGCGCCACCGCCGTCTACACCGTCAGTTCGCAACTCGGCTTCGAGGCTATCTTTGCCGGTCTCAAGCCCCGCGTCTTCGGTCAGCCTTTTTACGCCGGCTGGGGCCTGACACAGGACGAGTTCCCCGTTGCGCGGCGCCAGCGGACCCTCAGCCGCGCCCAGCTGTTTGCGGCTGCGATGATCCTTTATCCCACCTGGTACGATCCATGCTGCGACAGGCTCTGTGAGCTGGAGGACGCGATCGCCGTTCTGGATGCCCAGACGCAATCCTGGCGCGCCGACCGGCAGGGTTACGTTGCAACCGGCATGCGGCTCTGGAAACGCCGGCCGCTGCAGCAGGTCTTTGGGCGCGAACGTAAACTGCGGTTTCAGGACGACCCGGCCCGCGCGAAAGCGCTCGCGAAATCCGAAAGCCGCCGCCTGATGGTCTGGGCGGGGAAAGAGACAGAGGCGCTGCATGACCCCGACCTGCCGCTGATCCGGGTCGAAGACGGGTTTTTGCGCTCACGCGGATTGGGGGCGGATCTGACCCCGCCGATGTCGCTGGTGACCGACGATCTGGGCATCTACTACGATCCCACACGCGAAAGCCGGCTGGAGCGTCTTATCGTGCAGGCTGCCAAATTGCCGCCTGCGCGGTTGCGGCGGGCGGAAGCGCTGGTTGCCCGGCTGAACCGCGCGCGGCTGTCAAAATACAACCTCAGGCGCCCAGATCTGCCCGAGCTTCCGCAGGGCCATCGCATATTGGTGCCCGGCCAGGTCGAAGACGACGCCTCGATCCTCAAGGGCTGCGGCGAGATCCGTACCAACCGCGCGCTGCTTCGCGCGGCACGGGACGCCAATGCCGATGCCGTGATCCTGTACAAACCGCATCCGGATGTCGAGGCGGGCCTGCGCGCCGGGGCTTTGGGCGCGGACGAGACGGCCGAGGCCGACATGGTGCTGAGCAATGCCGACCCGATCCGCCTGATCGAGGCCTGCGACGAGGTCTGGACGCTGACCTCGCTTCTGGGGTTCGAGGCATTGCTGCGCGGCGTGCCGGTGACCTGCCTCGGCGCGCCGTTCTATGCCGGCTGGGGTCTGACCCAGGACCTCGGGCCAGTGCCCGCCCGCCGCACCGCCCGGCCCAGCCCCGCAGCGCTTGCCCATGCCGCGCTCATCGCCTATCCGCGCTACCACGATCCGGTCACCGGCGCGGCCTGCCCGCCCGAGGCGATTGCCGACCGGTTGATTGCCGGCGATTTTCCGAAGCCCGGTCCGTTCAACCGTACATTGGCAAAGCTGCAGGGTCTGTTTGCAAGCTATGCCTATTTGTGGCGCTGACGGCCGGTATCCTGCGCGTGCGGCAGGCGCGGCGCCGCAATTGCCGGCGCCATCCGGCAAAATATCGTGGGGCTGCGAATCTGACGGTGCAGAGAGGCAGCGGGCCTCAGGCCCGCTCCCACCGGTGCAGAACGTCGCCGTCAACCTCCCGGGTTTCGATCAGCCGGAACCTCGGCGCCTCGGCAAGCTTGCCGAGCCCCAACGCCCCCAAACTCGGCCGCCCTTCGGCCCCCAGCGCCAGCCCGGCCGTGAAACCGATGATTTCATCCACCAGCCCGGCCCCCAGAAGCGACGCCGCCACTGCGCCGCCGCCCTCGCAGAATACCCGCGTAAGTCCAGCATCCCCCAAGGCCTGCAGAGCCGCAACGGGATCGATTTGACCGGCCGCCCCGGTCGGAACCTCGATCAGCCGCGCCCCCAGTCCGGCCCAGGCGTCCTTCAGCCCGGCGGCCGCATCCCGCCCGTGGCACAGCCAGACCGGCACCTCCTGCGCGCTCTGTGCCAGCTTGCCGTTCAAGGGCAGATCCAGCCGCCGTGACCAGACCACCCGGACCGGCTGTTTCGCAACGCCCAGTTCCCGCACCGTCAGCGCCGGATCGTCGGCCCGTGCGGTTCCGCCCCCGACCAGAACCGCATCGTGGCGCGCCCGCATCGCATGGGCCGCCCGCCGGGCCCCGGGCCCGGTAATCCACCGGCTTTCCCCGGTCGCGGTGGCAATCCGTCCGTCGAAACTGTTGGCGAGCTTCAACGTTACCATTGGCCGACCCTCGCCGACCCGGGTCAAAAAACCCTTCTGAAGCCGTGCTGCCGCGACCGCGCAAACACCGGTCTCGACCGCCATCCCGGCCGCCCGCAGCCGTTCGATCCCACCGCCGTTCACCCGGGGGTCGGGATCGCGAATGGCCACGACCACCCGCGCCACGCTGGCGGCGGCCAACGCGTCGGCACAAGGCGGTGTCTGTCCATGGTGCGCGCAAGGCTCCAGCGTGACGTAGGCCGATGCACCCTTCGCGGCATCGCCGGCCGCGGCGAGCGCCATCGTCTCGGCATGCGGGCGCCCGCCCGGCTGGGTCCATCCCCGCCCGATCACCACGCCGTCCTTCACGATCACGCAGCCGACCGCGGGGTTTGGCCACACGGTGCCCAGCCCCCGTGCCGCCAGTGCCAGAGCATGGGTCATCTGGCGGCTGTCGTCGGGTGTCACTCTTCGGGCTGGGTCTGCGGGCGCAGTTCCGAGACAAACTCTTCGAAGTCGTCGGCTGCCTGGAAATTCTTGTAGACGCTGGCGAACCGGACATAGGCAACCGTATCGATCCGGGCGAGGCTTTCCATCACGATCTCGCCGATCGTTTTCGACGGGATGTCCGTCTCGCCCATGCTTTCGAGCCGCCGCACGATGCCCGATATCATCTGGTCGATGCGCTCGGGCTCGACGGGCCGTTTCTGCATCGAGATGCGGATCGAACGTTCCAGCTTGTCGCGGTCGAAGTCTTCGCGCCGGCCGTTCGACTTGATCACCACCAGATCGCGCAATTGCACCCGCTCATAGGTCGTGAAGCGCCCGCCGCAGGCCGGGCAAAATCGCCGTCTGCGGATTGCAACGTGATCCTCGGCGGGTCGCGAGTCCTTCACCTGGGTGTCGATATTTCCGCAAAACGGGCAGCGCATGGCCTCTCCCTTGGTCCCTGTCCGTAGCCTTTATACAGGCACTATAGGAGAGCCGCGAGACGTTGGGTAGGGGGGAAATCTGACCACCCTATTTAGAGTCCTCTTTGCAACAGAGACGGGATTTTTTCAGGATTTGACAACCAATGTTGTGTGACCGGTTGTTGCGTGTTGCGTGACAGGGTGTTGCGTGACAGGGATTTTTGCAGAATTTGACAGGCGATTTTGCAGCAAAACGGTTTTTAGCACAAAATGCGCTGTTGGGGCACGGGCAAAGGCCTGGGCTGGAGGGGTTGGAAGCGGCCGAGGTGGTTAAGAATCCGGTGAGTCGGAGGTTTTTAAACACCCGTTTAAACGGTCTTTAAAGGATCACGAGCACTGTGCTGGGGACAAGCCTGCCGTCCGGAACGCGGGAATCGGACCGTGGCTGACTGGCCATTTTGAAAACGGTAGGACCGGCAAGGACGGCGGATTGTGTTGAAAAACTCGCCACGATTGGCGGCAGATTTTGCGTCGGGGCGTGGATGCACGTTGGTTGCCCCGGACGCTTGTCCGATCGACGGCCACGTGGGGTGATTTGGCGGTTCAGATCATGCCGCGGCCTCCATCGGGGCGGTCTTTGGTCGGAGCTTTGCTAGCTTTCTGAGGTTCTGTGCGATGGCGGCGAGGAGGAACTCGTCCTGGGCTCCGTTCGGTCCTCGCAATCGCAGTCTGGTCAGGTTCAGGATGCGCTTGAGATGGGCAAACAGCATCTCCACCTTCTTCCGTTTGTCGCGGGACACTTCGTAGGCTTTCGACTTGCGGCTGGACCGCGCGAAGTCGCGGGCATCCTCGTGTTCGTCGCGGCTGATCTTGCGGGCGTCCGCCTTCGGGCAGCACCGGTGTTTCGAGGGGCAGGGCTGACAATCGGATTTGAGCGCGCGGTATAGCTTGGTGCTTTTGATGTTCTTGCCCAGGTTTGGGTCGGAGTAGTTGCGTCTGAACTGCTTCAGAGCGTGGCCCTCTGGGCAGATGTATTGGTCGTTGTCTTCGTCCCATTCGAAGTCGGCGCGAGACTAGGTGCCATCGTTGCGGTTGGATTTGTCAAGCACTGGGATGAAGGGAATGATGCTGCGTTTCTTGACCAGCCAGGCAAGGTTCGCAGCAGAACCGTAGCCAGTATCGGCCGCCAGCCAATCCGGTCTGATCCCAAACCGTTGTTCGGTGCGATCCAGCATGGTCTGCGAGGCGCCGACCTCCGCCTGCCGAATGGCTCGCGTCGCTTCAACGTCCACGATCACAGAGTTTTTCGTGTCGATCAGGTAGCTGTTGGCATAGGCGAAGTAAGGGCGGCTCTCATCGGCACGGGTCCATTGAGCAGCAGGGTCGGACTTGGCGATGAACTTCGGATGAGACGGTGATGCCGCCCCGAACGCCGCGTCGTCCAGCGTTTCGAGATACTCTCGCGCGGCGCGGTTGCCGGCCTTGCGAGCAACCTCAGGGCTCCAATCCCTCGCGGCGATCGAGCGGGTCTTGTTGGCATCGGCCGGGATCAAGCTGGCGTCGACCGCGAAGCCCTCACCCGAGACCAGATCCTCTTCCAGGCATCGCTCCACCGTCGCCTCGAATATCCGTCGCAGGAGATCACTCTCGCGGAACTTACCATGCCGGTATCGCGAGAAGGACGAGTGGTCGGGCACCTTGTCGTCCAGGCCAAGCCGGCAAAACCACCGATACGCCAGATTGAGGTGCACCTCCTGGCAAAGCCGGCGCTCGGAACGGATGCCCATCACGTAGCCAATGACCAACATCCGAACGATCAGCTCAGGGTCAACCGACGGTCTGCCGGTGTGGCTGTAGAACGGCCTCAGCTGCTCCCGCATCCCACCCATGTCGAGGAAGCGGTCGATCTCTCTCAGAATGTGTCTCGGAGGCACGTGGGCCTCCAGATCGAACTCGTAGAACAGTTGCGTCTCGACTGTCTGGGTGACCATCATCGCCCGATCCTCTCATTCTCGATAAATCGAGTGAATCAAACGACTTGCCGCGCTGCAACAAAGAGTTTTTCAACACCATTGGCGGACGGACGAAGCCGCTTTCGCGGCAATGGCGCTTGTAGCTGGGGCTTTGAGCCAACCTGACCGGGCATATTTTGCGATCTTGCTGTCCTGTCTGACGATTGAGGTTTCTCAATCCGATGACAGGAGGCTCCCATGAAGGAGAAGAAGACGACCCCGCTGCGTGAGCGGATGATCGAAGACATGCGCATTCGCGGTATGTCCCCGAAGACCCAGCAAGGCCATATCAGAGCGGTCAGATATTTTGCTGAGTTCATCGGACGCTCACCTGATACTGCAACCCCGGACGAGTTGCGCGCGTATCAGCTTCATATGACCGATACCGATGTCTCGACCGGTGTGTTTAACGCAAGGATCGTGTCGCTGCGGTTCTTCTTCGGCGTGACCTGCGCGCGCGAAGAGATGAAGCGATACATGCAATTCCGGCGCAAGCCAAAGAAGTTGCCGGTCGTCCTGAGCGTGGAAGAGGTCGGCGACCTGCTGGCGGCAGTTCCAGGGCCAGGCCTGAAGTATCGCGCCGCCTTGGGCATCAGCTACGGGGCGGGATTGCGCGCATCCGAGGTCTGTAACCTCAAGGTCTCGGACATCGACAGTGACCGGATGCTGATCCATGTTGACGAGGGCAAGAACGACAAAGACCGCAAGGCCATGTTGTCACCTGCCCTGCTTGATCTGCTCCGCGATTATTGGCGCGAAGCGCGGCCTGAGGGATGGCTGTTTCCGGGCAAACCCAAGATCATGGCTCTGTCACCGCGCCAGTTGAACCGGGCGTTCACGTCTGCCAAGCACATGGCTGGGATCAACAAACCCGCGACCCTACACACCTTGCGTCATAGCTTTGCAACGCATCTCCTCGAAGCCGGAACAGACGTGCGCGTGATCCAGGTGCTTCTAGGTCATTCCAAGCTCAGCACGACGGCGCGCTACACCCATGTCGCAACCAAAACCATTCGCGGCACCGTCAGCCCGTATGAGATGTTGGAGAAGCTGCAGGATCACACCGTGAGGTGGGGATTGGAGTAGCGGTTCGGGCGATTGCCCCGCCCACGGCTGGAGATTGCAGATATCTTTCGGAACTATGGTCCTGCGTATCGCCGGGCCAATGCCGGGCAGGTCAGCCTGAACCAGCTCAAAGCGATGTCGGCCATTGAAGCCTGTCGGACCGAGGTGCTCGGCGGGCATGTGGCCGCGTGCACCAAATGCGATCACCACCACATCGCTTACAACAGTTGCAAGAACCGGCACTGTCCCAAGTGCCAGGGCCCCGCCGCGCGGGATTGGATGGCGGCGCGCGCCGAAGATCTGCTGCCGGTCGAATACTTCCACGTCGTCTTCACGATGCCCGCAGAGATCGCCCGCATCGCGTATTGGAACCCAAAGGCGGTCTATGGCCTGTTGTTCCGTGCATCTGCCGAAACAGTGATGACCATCGCCGCCGATCCCAAGCGCCTCGGCGCGACGGTCGGCATGACCAGCGTGCTGCACACCTGGGGTTCAGCGCTAACCCATCATCCCCACATCCACATGATCGTCCCGGGCGGTGGCTTGTCACCCGACGGCACAAGGTGGGTCGCTTGCAAGCCGGGGTTCTTCCTGCATGTGCGGGTGCTGGCGCGGCTGTTCCGCCGCCTGTTCCTGGAAGGGCTGATGGAATTGCGCCGAGCAGGCCAGCTCACCTTCTTTGGCGGTCTCGAGTGCTTGGCCCAAGCGAATATATTCGCCAAGTGGCTCGCCCCGCTCCGCAAAACCGAATGGGTGGTCTATGCCAAACCTCCGTTCGGTGGGCCTGAGGCCATACTGGCCTATCTGAGCCGCTACACCCACCGGGTCGCAATCTCGAACCATCGACTGGTCAGTGCCGATGCCGATACCGTGGCTTTCCGCTGGAAGGATTACCGGATCAAACATGGTGACCGCCAAAAGGTCATGCGCTTGGCCACACCCGAGTTCATCCGCCGTTTCCTGATCCACGTTCTGCCCGACGGATTCCACCGCATCCGCCACTATGGCCTGCTGGCCAGCTCAGCACGCAAAACGAACATCAAGAAGATGCGAGTCCTGCTTGGCGTCCAGCGTACGGAGCATACCGCTGAAGCAGCGCCGGAGCCCGAGATCACCCCTCTCACATTGCGCGAGCCATGCCCCCGTTGCGGCGGCCCTATGCGTATCATCGAAATCTTTCGGCGCGGTCAGATTCCGATGTCGCGCGCGCCACCTCGGGAGCAAGCCGCATGACGCACTGGATGCCCACAAATCTCCACATGTGCCGGTCGTCTTTGGCTGATCGGTCAAAACCACTTGCGGTCATGATTCAAAATGAAAGCCGTGACTCACAGCATGCGGGCTCAATCGGCGAATACTCGCGACCAAGGCGGCAGAAGATGACTGCAGCTGGCGCATCAAACACTGTCGGCCGCGCGTCTGTGCCAGCGTCAGCCTCATCCGTCTGCACTCTTTCCCCATAGCATGATCCCAGCCACCGCGGCTTCCTCCTTCCGAGGTTTGTCAACGCGGGCCGCCGTCGGCGCCCTCGGCAAAGTTGCACCTCGGCCCGCATCGAAAAACCTTCAGGAAAACGGAAGTTCGCTGCGGCCTGGACGGATGGCCGGTTCGGAACCGGAAGCGGCCAGTCCGTTTACAGATACGGACACAAGCAAGCTACACGCAAGATAGCCTTAGTAGCCCGTTGTCTAGGTACCCCGGTCATGGCGTGCTTAAGCCTAGTAAACCCCCTCCATCACAGCGATGCTTGCTGACAGATGTTCGAAAGCGCCCGCGGTTGGCTGGGGTTGGCCGGCCTTAACGAGCAGACGTTGCGCGATGTTCTTAATGTCAACCTTGCGCTTTTGGAGCATGTGGCAAGCCCTTCGCCAAGACGATCAAACCAAAGGCTGCCACCGGGATTAAGCATCACCTAGACCACGGCCGCCTCTTCGAGCCACGCCTCGATTTCGCGTCCAGGCAACGTGCGCAATCTGCGCGCGCCGTGCGACGAGGCTTCTAATCGGATTGAATTGACGCTCACTGGCTGCCTTGGTTGGCGACAGCTTGCAATCGGCTACGCTTGCAAGCCAGATCAAAAAGACATCAGGTTGGTGGGGCGCAACGTGAAAAGATGGCGTGCGCAGCTTGGAGAGGCATCGGCAACTTCGGAGCAGTGCGTGTGGGGCTTCTGTCGTAGGCGCCTCGCGCTCGAATCAACCGCGCGCCAAGCTGGCTCAAATGACCGTGTGAAACTTCGACGATGGGCCGATGTAGCGTTGACTAATCTTGTCAACGTGCGCATTTTGTTCTCCAGGAGACAGGTATGGGATCCGCAGGAGCGCACATTCAGCAACGACGCAAGGCGGTCGGTCTTTCCCAGGCCGCGCTCGCCGAACGGATCGGTGTCGATAAGAGCTATCTCAGCCTTGTCGAGAACAACCGCAGGACACCGACGGAGGAGCAGGTCGTAAAGATGTGCTCGATACTTGGTCTCCCCTCGGAACTGTTGCTGCTTGAAGCAGGCAGGTTTCCAAAGGATGTGAAGGGCGTGGTCGAGAGCGATGCCCCTGCGGTCACTGCAGCGCTGCGCGAGAGGGCGGAACACCGCGCCATCGCATACCCGACACAGCCGGAAACCCGGGTTCGCAGGCGAGGCCGATCTGCGGCCGCGCCTGCAGCGCGAACCGACCCCACAGCGGATATTCCCGCTGTCATAGAGGTCAGCAAGGCGAGCACGATCTACCGCGCGCACAGCTATCACACGAAAGTCCCGCCTGCGGCGATCGCCCCCTTCATCGAAGCCCTCACCGAGCCAGGCGACCTCGTAAGCGATCCTTTCTGCGGGTCGGGGATGACCGGTGTCGCCGCGCTCGGCCTGGGTCGCAATGCGCTTCTTTCCGATCTTTCGCCGGCGGCCGTGCATATCGCGCGCAACTACACCGCCCCATGCGACCCGGAAGAATTTCGCCGGGTCCTCGCGCGTGTCGAGAAGGAGGTTTCCACGACGATGCGGTGGCTCTACGTTCCAGTCGGAAGCGAAGATGAGCAGATCGAGTATACAGTCTGGAGCGATATCTTTGCCTGCGCAGAATGCGCCAGAGAGATCGCTTACTGGGACGCCGTACAAAACGGGGACATCAAGGCCCCGATATGCCCCGCGTGCGGGGCGCAGTTCGAAAAGGGCAATCTTGCCTGGATCGGCGAGAGGCCGGTGCGGACGCATGTCTCGGCAAAGGGTCGGCGCATGTCGGCGCACCAGACAAACCCGCAGGAGATATCGCTCATCGAAGAGATCGAGAGGACATCGATTCCCTACTGGACGCCTTCGCTCGCCTTCGGCCGGGACCGCGAGATGTGGCGCCTCGCCCATGGCGTGATGGGCATTGCGGACGCCGCCGGCTTCTATTCGACACGCAACCTGCACGCGCTCGCCGCCCTCAGGCATGCCATTGTGCAGGTGGCGAGCGGCAGAGTCAGGGAGGCGCTACTCTTCGCCTTCACGGCCTGTGTGAATCGTGCTTCGAAGCGCTATCAGTGGAACGCCAAGCGTCCGACCAATGTGATGACGGGCACGATGTACGTGTCGTCTCTGCGCTATGAATGGAACGTGCTCAGCCTGTTTCGCCGCAAGGCGCGCGATGTCCTGCGGTTCTACGAGGCGCGCAAAGAGAGCGGAGCGACAGCCCAGGTGTTCCAGTCCTCGGCGACCGACCTCGGCTGCATTCCGGATGGTGCGGTCGACATGGTCTTCATGGATCCGCCGTTCGGCTCAAACATCTTCTATGCCGACAGTTCGCTTCTGTGGGACGCTTGGCTCGGTGCAGAAACCGACCAGACCAATGAAATCGTGGTCAACCGCAAGCGGTCACGGGTTGCGGGCGGCAAGGATCTCGAGCTCTATGGCGATCTCATGGCAGAGGCTCTTGCTGAATCGGCCCGTGTCCTGCGTCGAGGTGGGCGCGGCGTCCTCGCCTTTTCCAACACCAACGACCAAGTCTGGACCGAATTGCAGGACGCCCTATCGGACGCCGGCCTCGAAACACGCAGCGTCCATATTCTCGACAAGGGGCAGCCCTCGATCAAGGGCGTCAAGGGACAACTCGGTAAGGAGCGCGTCACGCGCCTCGACCTGACGCTGACGCTCGCGCACAGGGAGCGCGCTGCGCGTCCGCGCAAGCCCGTTTCGCAGGCCTTTCTCGACAATTCCGTGGAGCAGGCTCTCGCGTCAGGGGCCAGCGCGGCGGACCATGTCTATACCGCCGTCCTGCGTGACGCACTGCAGGCCGACCTTTCGGCATCGGGTATAACGATCAAATCGGTCGAGGAGAAACGCAAGGACCTGGCCGAACAGGACTCGAAAGGGGCCCGTCATGGATGATTTCATCGCGGCCTATCTGGCCGAAGGGGCACTGCCAAAAAGTAAGGGAGGCGGGGCTCCCGACGCCCCACCTCAAGAGCGAATGGTCGCGGCTTCTCGTAACACCGCGTTCTACAACGCGCACAGCTATCATACAAAGGTCCCGCCCGAGGCGATCAGGCCATTCATCGAGCACTTCACGAAGCCTGGAGATGTGGTCCTCGATCCCTTTTGCGGTTCCGGAATGACCGGTGTCGCAGTGGCGATGACCGGGCGCCGCGCAATCCTCAACGACCTGTCTACCGCGGCTGCGCATCTCTCCTTCAATCACACCCGCGCATGCGACGGCGTAGCGCTTGCTGATGCATTCGAAAGGGTTGCACAAGACGTTGCCGAGGATTTCCAGCGTTATTACGCGACCCGCGACGAGACCGGTAAGCCTGCAACCATACGTTGGACTTTGTGGAGCACGCGTCACGCCTGCCCGACGTGCGAAACAGAGTTCCTGCTCTGGGATACGGTCGATCGGAAGAGTGGGCGCCTCACGCGTGGGACTACCTGTCCCGAATGCGAATACCGGGCCGATCGCGGGAAGTTTAGCGTCAGAGGCAAGGAGCCCGCGCATATCGCCTTCGCGCGCGAAGATGGTTCGCGCGGCGAGCGGCCGGCAACCAAGCAGGACAGGCGGGATGCCGCCCGGCTTGCCAAGGAGGAGGACAGTGCGCCCTTCCCCGATGTCGCGCTGGAGTCGGACCGCGAGATGTACCAGAGGTGCGCACTGCATCTGCAGGGCGTTCGCGCGGTACGCGACATGTATACCGATCGCAACAGGCTGGCTCTTGCCAGGCTCTGGCAAGCGGTTCTCGCCGACCCGGACGAGCGAATGCGCGCAGCTCTCGCCTTTGCCTTTACTAACACCGCCTGGCACGGGACCAAGATGCGGCGCTTCAACGCGCGCGGCGGTCACCGTCCTCTGACAGGGACTCTCTACGTGCCGCAGCTCTCGGCAGAGGTGAACGTGCTGCACGTCATGAAACGCAAGATAGGGCAGCTGCGCTCCTATTACCGTGCGTTCACCCCGACCACCGAGAACCCACCACACATCATGTGCGGAAGCGCAACCGCTTTGACGGGGGTGAGCGATAACAGTGTCGACTATATCTTCACCGATCCGCCCTTCGGCTCGAACATCTTCTACGCCGACTGCAACCTCATCTGGGAAGCCTGGCTTGGAAGGGTGACGGATCAGGCTGAGGAAGCGGTTGTCAATCGGTCCCTGGCCGTCTCGCGAGGCGGCAAGAGCCTCGAGGATTACGGTCGCCTGATGGCACAATCGCTGAATGAGATGGCCCGCGTCCTCAAACCGGGAGGCTGGGCAACGGTTGTCTTTCACAACACGGACAAGGCCGTCTGGCGTGCGCTTAGCGAAGCCGCCACGGCGGCGGGCTTCGAGTTTCACGAAGCAGCATCGCTCGACCGCAAACAGCAAAGCCACAAGGGCTACAAGGGCCGCGGCGGTAAGGAGAACGTGGCTCACTTCGATGTGGTGATGAACTTGCGCAAGCCGACCCTCGCCAACTCCGCCTCGCCTGCGAAACGGGCCGGGTTCGACCTCGTCCGCATGGTTGCGGAAGTTTCAGCTGAACCCGCATTCGGTAATCGCGGAGCGCAGGGCGTGCACGCCGAGATCATGCGGCGTTTGATGTCCGCCGGACAGACGGAATTTCCCGATTTTCAAGATGTTCGCAAGGTGCTCGAACGCGCCGTCGCTTGACTCGCTCGCTCCTTTAGCTGATTTGCAGCTTATAAAGCTGCGTAGTTTTCCGCGGCGATTCGTTTGGAGCCGGGCAATCGCATGGATGACATTCTGACCATTCGCGACGTTGCCGCGCGGCTCAAGCTCGGCGAGCGGACCATCACAGCGATGCTCGGCTGCGGCGAGCTGCCCGGGTTCAAGCTGCGCGGGCGGTGGCGGCTCAGAAAGGTCGATTTCGAATGTTGGCTCGAGGCTGTCGCCAATGGCGGAGAGTCCGAGGCAGTAACTGCGACCATATTGTCCGGTGGGACAGACCCGACCCCAGGCGAACCTGCGCTTTCGGTCGCCGCCCCCCCTGTCCCGCAAGACAAGGCCGAAGCCCCTATGAAGATAGAGCCCCTGACCCAGCGTGTCACCCAGGCCGAATTGCATCGCCGCTTCATTGCAGCGCTCGGCGAGAAGGTTCATTCGCACAATGATTTCGACCAGAAGCCGTTTGAAGCCAAGCTTGCTTCGCCCCTGCCGCCGCGGATCCGTCTCTACATCTTCAATGCAACGAGGCCGCCCGGCGGGCGCCCGCTCGGCGAACACAAGGTCCAGTTGATCGTGCCCGGACAAAAACGCGGCGATCGCGCGAATTTCGACCAGAGCGGAGGGCGGATTGTCTTGCTCGCAGGATATGCGGCCGAAGAGGACGTTTTCATCCTGTGGGACGCCGGGCTCTACCAAGATTTCGCATGGTCGCGGAACGTGCAGGTCAAGGCCGAGACGATCATCGAGGCTAGCGCAGGCCGGATTGCAGAACAGGAACGGCGGCTTCGCCCGGCCGACGGCACAGCGGTTACCGAAAGACTGTTGGCCAGTCGCCCCGAGCGGCTGGTCGAGGCTTTGGCGCGGCGCATCGCGATTACGCGCGAGCGGATGATGCAAGACTAGCATGGCCGGACTGCGCGATCTCGATTTCAAGCGGGCCTATCACAAGCCCGAGGACGATCTGGCGGAGGAATTCTACCTACCCGCGGTGAGTTCTTCGGTGCACTATGACCGCGCAGTCGGGTTTTTCTCCAGCACAATTTACTTGCTCGCATGGCCGAGCCTGAAGGCTTTCGTAACGGCCGGTGGAAAGATGCGGTTGATCTGCTCGCCCGTCCTTTTTTCAGGCGACCACGAAGCGCTTCGCGAAGGCTATACGAAACGCGCCGAGATCGAGGCCGGCCGGGCTATCGTTGCCGAGTTCCAGGAGATGCTGGAGACGGATCATCTCGCCAAACCGGCGGTAGTGCTGGCTTCGCTGGTCGCTGCAGGGGTAGTGGATTGCCAGATCGCGTGGGTCGGTACCGACGCTGGCGGTCGGCCGCGGCGCCTGTTCCACGACAAAGTCGGTATCTTGACCGATACCAATGGCGACCAGATCGCGTTTAAGGGATCGATGAACGAGACCTGGCCCGGCCTCGCCCGCGACGGTAACCTCGAATCCGTCGACGTTTTCACCAGCTGGCGCAACGAAAGTGACGCGCTTCGTGTCACGGACGAGCGCGACTACTTCGAGCGCGTGTGGAACAACGAATGGCCCGATGTCACGGTCCGCCCGCTGCCGGAAACTGCACGCGACGCCATCGTCTCCGCATCCGATGCCGGACGCTGGCCGGAGTTCGTCGATGAAATATGCCTCGACCTAGAACAGGGGGTCCGATGGTCGCCCGAGGCGTGCCGCCCCGATGGCCGGATCCCGCGCCCCCACCAGGTCGACGCGCTCGAGAAATGGGAGGAATGCGGTCGGCGCGGAATCCTCAAGCATGCAACGGGCTCGGGCAAGACGTTTACCGCGCTGTGTGCAATCGGCGACAGCCTCGACAAGGACGAGATTCCCCTCGTCCTTGTCCCAAGCGAACTGTTGCTCAAGCAATGGGACAAGGAACTGCGCGAAACGTTCGCCGATCGCGACATCAACCTGATGGTGTGCGGCGGCGGGCATTCGCGCTGGCGCGAGCAGGCCCGGCTGAGGACCTGGAGCCGCCCGGGCGTGGTGATGCCGCGCGCGATTCTTTCGACAATGCAGACCGCGTCGAGCGAGCTTTTCCGAAGCCTGATCAACGAGGGCGAGCACCTGTTCATGGTAGCCGACGAAGTCCATCGCCTAGGAGCGCGGCAGGCGAGCTGCTTGCTCGAGATGGAAACCGGCGCGCGCCTTGGACTAAGCGCCACCCCCGAAAGGGCCGGGGATCCGGAGGGCACAGCGCTAATCATGGACTACTTTTCCGGGATAGTCCCCCCGCCCTTCACTCTCGAAAACGCGATTGCGGCGAAGGCCCTGACGCCCTACGCCTACAATGTCCACACGGTTCGTCTGGCTGACGATGAACGCGAACGTTGGATCGAAGCAACCGATGAATTCCGGCGGCTCTATGCGCGCTCGGCATCTTCAAGCGAAGACGGCGTCGGCGCGCTGTCCAACAGGCTAAAGCTCCTCCTCATCAGGCGCGCGCGCATCCTGAAGGGCGCCAGGGCCAAGGTGGAACTGGCGGGCCAAGTGGTGGGCCGGGCCTATGAGCCGGGCCAGCGCTGGATCGTCTACTGCGACAACCAGGACCAGCTCGGCGAGGTTAAGAAGGCTATCGCCTATGCCGGTATCCGCGATGTCTACGAATATCACAGCGCAATGCTCGGCGATCCGGCGAAAACCCTCGAAATGTTCAGCGAGCGCGGCGGCGTCGTCGTATCGATCCGCTGCCTCGACGAAGGGGTCGACATCCCCTCGGTCACGCATGCGCTCATTCTCGCCTCATCCAAGAACCCTCGTGAGTTTATCCAGCGCCGCGGGCGCGTGCTGCGCCGGTTTCCCGGCAAATCCATCGCCCATCTTCATGATACCGTGGTCGTTCCGGAGGACGAGGACGAAGACGCCATGGGCGGTTCGATACTTAAGGGCGAACTCGCACGTGCGATCGAATTCGGCAGCCACGCGATTAACCCTGCAGCGGTGGCGGACCTGCGCAGGATCGCCGCTGCAGCCAATATCGACTGGACCGAATTGACCAACAACGGTTTCGAACTCGACGAAGAGGAATTGATGGAGATGGCGGATGCCTGATAATGACGCCTATGCGAACCGCGACGCCTCGGTCACCGAGACGATCGAACGCCTACGCGCCGAACGCTTCGAGGATGTCGACCGCAGCCTCGTCCTGGAAATTCTCAAGCTGCATGCGGACGGCATGACGCAGGACAACGTCTCGCGCCAGGTCGACGAAGCCATCGCGCAACACGCTTCGGAGGAGGAGTGATGCTGCGGATCAAGACCATTCACATGAAGAACTTCGGCGCGTTCAAGGGCGACCAGTCTTTCGACCTGCCCGACGAAGAAGGGGTCAGCATATTCTACGGCGAAAACATGCGGGGCAAGACGACCCTGCTCAACGCCTTTCGCTTTGCGCTTATAGGCAAGATCATTGGACGAGGCCGTCGCCAGGTCTCCTTCCACGACATGATCAACTGGGAGGCGCGAAGCGAAGGCGAGCGCAGCTTCGAGGTCCGCATCGACCTGATGCACGCAGGCGCGGAATACCGCCTGACCCGCACCTGCAAGCCCAAGAAGGGCACGCCCGACCCGGCGGTACACGATGACTACGTGACCGAATACTTCCTCGAACGCGGCGGTCATATCCTGTCTCCGCAGCAGGCAGAGCTCGAACTGGAGCGTATTCTGCCCGAGCAGATATCCAGGTTCTTCCTGTTCGATGGCGAATTGCTCCAGGAATATGAGGACCTGATGCATTCTGAGAGCGACATCGGGCGCAAGATATCCAGTGCCATCGAGCGCATCCTCGGCTTGCCGACGCTGACCAAGTCGCGGGACAGCCTCAAGGCCGCGCTTGACCGCGCCGAGGCAAACGTGGCCCTCGCAGCGCAAGGCGACCAGAAGACCCGTGAGTACGGCAACCAGCTGCAGAGCCTGGTCGACGAGCGCGACATACTCACAAAGGACCTGTTCCGACAGGAAAGCGAACTCGATGAATTGCGAGGCCGCAAGGCCGCTATCGAGGACGACATGCGTCGCCGCGAGCGGATGGGGGCGCTTTTCGACAAGCGGGACAGGCTGAACGAGGAAATCGACGCCCTCAAGCAGCATGTCGATGAGCGAATCGAGGAAGTGAAAATTGCGATGAACTCGGCCTGGTCGGCCGTTATTCGAACACGCCTCAAGGCGGCCGTCGACGAACATCGCAAGCGGGAGAACGAACTGCAGAGTCTGGTCAATCGCGCGCAGATCCTGAGGGAATTGGCCGATGGCGATGAACAGTCGTGTCCGACCTGCCTGCAGACCGTTACCGAAGAGGCGCAGGAAATAATCCGCGCGCAGCTGCCCACAGGCGACGAGAAGGCATCTTCCGAAGCTCAGCGCGAGCTCGCGAGCGTGCGTCGCAGGCTCGATGCGCTGGACGAACAGCTGGCCAAGGCCAATCCCGAGGCGCTGCGACAGATCTGGAGAAGTCTCGAGACTCGCAAGCTAGAGATTTACGCCAAGCAGGGCGAGATTGAAGAGATCGAAAGGCAGCTGTCGAGTGACGCCGAAGACGAACTTCGCGGATTGCGGCGCGAATACGATTCGGTCTTTCGCCAGATCACGGCGCTCGAGACCGGTGTCGCGGAAACCGGCGAGAAGCTGGAAGAGAACGCGAACTACAGGGACAAGATCCAGAAGAGCCTGGACAAGCTTGCAGGCGGCGAGACGGATCTTGCCATCAAGCGCCGCGACTACACGAGCCGGGTCCACGCGCTGTTTGCAGCCAGCGTCGACACCTATCGCGAACAGCTTCGCCACCGGGTCGAGGCCGACGCTAGCCGTTTCTTCCAACAGCTAACCACTGAACCCGAGTATGCCGGCCTGCGCATCAACGATAGCTACGGCTTGACCATTGTCCACCGAGACGGGAGCGACATTCCCGTACGCTCGGCCGGCGCGGAGCACGTGGTAGCCTTGTCGCTCGTCGCGGCGCTGCAGAATAATGCCCAGCTGCGTGGTCCGATCGTCGTCGATTCCCCATTCGGCCGGCTTGACGGCGGACACCGTGCCAATATCGTCGAAACGCTGCCAGACATGGCGGACCAGGTGATCGTGCTGGTCTACGAAGAGGAACTGCCTCCCGCCCGCGCGCGGGAGGCTCTCAAGGGTCGGCTCCGTGCAGAATGGACACTCGAGCGGCAATCGGCTCGGCATACCGAACTGGTAAAGCAATAGGAAAGGCACGATGGTTACGGAAAAACTGACCGACAAGAAGACTATCGGAATCACGAGTGCGAACGAGCGCGTGCTGACCGATCTGGTCGTCGCGGGGCATTTCGGCTCGGAGATCGAGGCGGCAAAGTTCGCCATGGCCCAGGCCATCGAGGCCGGTACCGAACGCGGCACTAGCGAGGGCGCCGGAACTAAGTGGAACGTTGGCAGCCTCGATCCGGACGGAGCACTCAAGGCAGTGGTGGAAGCGCTTTACCCGGAGGAAAAGCTGCCTTATCGCCTGGTTGAGCACCTGATGAACGAGGGCTTGCGGCTCTGCGACAAGGGTGATGCGCTCCCTCCCGACGTGGCTGGCATGGTCATATCGCTTGCGAAGGAAGAGTGAGCGCAAGCGCCAGATCGCTGCATGAGTGGGTGAACAGGCGTCAATCACATCCCGATGTGATATCAAATCGAGACCGGGAACGCCTCCCAAGACATTCACGACGACCAGTGCCAGTACAATGAGTCCACCTGCCAAACAGTCGCTATTCCATAGAACCGCATTGGGGCACGTAGGGTAGCACATCAAAACCGCCCGCAGACTCTCGTTATGAGAGAGGGACCCACGGGGGGCCGGTCACTCACGAAAGTCGGCTTTGGGGATCTCACCACAATGGCAGGATTGGCTGGCATTGGGCGCAAAGCGGAGGTTGCAGATGAGCAGCTCTAATAGCTGCTATGGGCCGTGAGCGACGGCAGACCGGGCTCGATAGGATGGAAGTTGCCGCGACGCCGCATGTCGGCTCGGAGCCCAATCTCCCTGTCGGATGCGGCGCAGCGAATGACCGAAAAAACGACAACGCTGAAAACGTGCCAAAACCACTGTTGTTTTGCATGCGGTTTCTGATCGGCCTAAAACCTTGAGAATTCGTATGTGCCTGGGAGCGGACAATATCCACGGTTCTTGGCAGTATTGCCACGGCGATCCACAGCCGGAATTTGCGTTGGGGCGCCTTAAACAAACCGAAACTAACGTCCGATCTATACCATTTTGGAGTCTTGCGATGTGATCGAGTAAATCTGATGACATTGACACAAGCGACGAAAACCCCATATCCTCTATCGTGATGGAACAAAGGAGTGTTTGTGGTCCAATCTCTCACAACGAATGAGCTCTATGTCATAGCCGCTGTCCGCAGCCTACTGGGCGACGGATATGGTGTTTCGATCAAAGAAAGAATCGCCACCGCTACAGGCGACGATATGATGCTTGGAACGATATACGCTGCGCTTGAGAGACTAGAACGAAGAAAGCTCATCTTAAGCAGGTGGGGCGAATCAACTACAGAGCGAGGAGGGAGGCGAAAACGGCTATATCAGATAACTGGCGAAGGTAGCCGCGTTCTCACCCAGAACATCGAAGGTCCCATGCGGATTTTAGATGCGTCCCCGGGTCGTATGGCACTAACATGAACGCAACAAGCCAAAACAAAGGAAAAGTCCAAGAGATTGGGGAGCTTGTGAAGTACCGAGAGCATCTTCAGCACAGAATGGAGATGGCAAGCCTTGATGGTGATGAAGACGTTTCCGCTGTTGAGGAACACGCTCGTATTAATCGCGGATTATTCCACGGGAAAGAAACACAACCTCGGCAAGAAACTGAATCAGACACCGGATCAGAGGAAGGCGACGAGTCCCAATTTGAGCGCCCCTCCTCCGAAATATCCGCGCCAAGTGATCTTCCGCTTCGGGGTTTGCGTGTACCGCCCAAGAGAGCTGCGCGGTTGGTCAGATGGTTTCACTCACCTCAAGAAACTGAGGCTCTATTAGGGGACTTGGAAGAGAACTTTTCATACGACTTTGAGATATTTGGGGAAGGGTACGCTCGGCGCGTCTACTGGAAAGAGTGCCTGAACGTCGCGTACATCGGTAGTAGAAACTGGCTCTTCAGGCAGATGCCCTTTGGGTCTCTACTGATCGCTTTGCTACAGCGATTCAAACAACTTTGAGCGGATCGATTGTGACCCAACCGAGGGTACCGATTGGGCCCCGATACGCTCAATTAAGGTGCTGGTAAAGACACTCAAAAAACGTGTGTTCAAAAGTTTCACCACATGGTCCCCACCCCCAACCCGGATCAATTGCTTGGGCTGAAGCTGTGGTTGCGGCTGCGACAAGAATGGCGGTGGCGAAGACAACTTTTCTCATTAGACTAGCCTCCTTCAAGGATCGGTGTGGTGAGACCCAAACCCAGGCCCCGTGGGCGACGCATCCTCCTAGCGAAATCCAAAGGTACACTTGGTGGAAACGTGTCCTCGAATTTAAGGAAGTAGCGCAATAAATAAACGCCGTGTGTCGAGCGTTTGAACAGCCGTGACCGTGTGTGAGCGTTTGGGGTTGCCTAAGGAGTGTAATTCGTAGTTAATATTACCCCCGGCATTTGAACGGACTTTTCGTCTTTCCGAATCTTCACTTTCTTGCCTAACGAACTCTGGTGGAGGACTAAATGAAATCATCAATTTTTCTCGCAGCTCTTACGGCAACTCTGATCGGGGCGCCGGGTAACTCTGCTCCTCTTGGCACTTCGGATAGGTGCGAGACAGAACAACATATAGTTGTTTTCAGCAAATTTTTCGACATTGAAGCGGCAACCCAAAACCCAATTGGAGTAACGGGCGAGGGCGTTATTCTTTCCAGAAATACCGAAGTTCATTTTTTTGAGCCAGAAACCGACGAATGGCGTTGGCACTGCGGTCTCAAGGGCAATTCATGGGCCGGACCAGGTGGTGTCATTTTGGATTTTGCGCTTCCAGAATACTCGCCCTTTTTAGGCGAACTATTTCGCGGCATCGCAGGGAACTGGGAGCGAACATCTATTAGCGGTGTGACTCGTATGCATATCAAGTATAGAACCAACGGGAAGATTGACTGGGAACCGGTCGATTAACAGGCCCCGAATAGTTCGATGATTGGTTCAGTTTATTAAACGATCCCTACGCATCATCGAAGCCGTCATTCTTCTTACGCCGGCTTTGTCCGCAACTATGCCGGTTAGCCATCTGAGACTGCTGCGCGCAGTGTGAACATCAGCTTGTTGAGCCGCGATGCAGCGCCTGAGGTTGCTTCCTCAGCGGCGCGCTCCGCAGCACGTGAGCGTTCAAATGGTCCGATGGCCTGAAGATCGTCCAGGAGACGAACCGAGGTGTTCCAGTTTGGCGTCGGCCAGGTCTTAGAGATGCCCCTGATCGCCATGCCGGCATCCAAGCCGGCGCAGGCAATTCGCTCATTCGGGTCCGCATTTCCGCTTCCTCTCTCTCCTGTATTTCTGGACGGTCGAGATATTGAGCTTGCAGGCCCTGGCGACGTCGCGGCTGCCGGCGCCCTGGGCGAGCATCTCCAGGGCGCGGCGTTTGGTGGCTCTTTGGCCGCCGGCGATACCCGTGGGCAGGGCGATGCGGCCGGTCCCGAGGGCCTCGATCAGCCGGGCCGCGGCGTCCTCGCCGATCGTGTCGGCCAGCTCCGTACCCTGGACGCTGACGGGAACGGAGATCACGTCGCCGCCATGGGCGGCGAGCAGGTCTTCGGCGAGCTCCGGACCGATCGCCGCGGCAATCGCCGTGGCAACCGGGGCGTTGTCGCCCATCCGGCGCAGCCGGAGATTGGCGGCTGCGAGGTCTGGACGGGGCGCGCGGTCCCAGCCCCTGTCCTTCATCTCCGCCTTGAAGCGCGAGACGGTTCGGATATGGATTTCGCAGGCGCGGGCGGTTTCGATGAGCGAGGCGCCCACGGCGAGCATGGCCATGGCGCGGATCCTGGTGACCGCCCGTCCGCGGTCGTTGCCGAGCGGCAGGACCAGGGCGCCGCAGCCGAAGGCGGCGATCATGCGGGCGGTGGCGTCCTCGCCGATCACCCTGGCCAGCGCCGAGCCTTTGGCTTTGACGGGGATGTCGATCCTGGACCCGCCGCGTTCGGCGAGCAGATGGGCGGTGGCCACGGGGCCGATCGCGTCGGCGATCTCGGTGGCGACGTCGCGGTCGTAGCTCAAGTCCGGCCCCGCGATACGGGGCGGTTGCCAGGGGCGACGCGGACTGTGCGATCTGTCATCATGGTCCAGGGTGTGACAGGTGAGACCCGCTCCGTCGGCCTGGACAAAATTCATACCCAGAGGGTCAAAACAGTCCAAACACGCGACCCAATCGCCCCCTCGAGCATCACTGCAAATCAGATCGATTCACCTTGAGCCCCTGAGACGCCCGCAGAGCGGCGTTTCTCTCTGTCGGGTGGGTCGCCTCGTAAAATCGGCTTCCGCCGATGCTGCCTATTTTAAGTGGTATTTAACGGCGAAGTCTGCGGGCCGGGGTCGGGGCGATCCGCGCCGTGCGGGCAGATCCGGCCAAATCGGGGGTTTTGGAGGGGATTTTTTGGGCCTCAGAGAGTGTAGAGCGCCATCAGCCCAGCCCAAGAGTTCCTCAACCGCCGTCCGACCATGCGAAGAGCGGTCCCAAACCCGGGTCGTCGCCTCTGAGTTCCTCTCGATAGCGGGAGACGGTGCGGGTGTGGAGATTGCAGGTCAGCGCCACGTCGCGGAGCGAGCGGCCCTCGGCCAGCAGCGCGACGGCGCGGCGTTTCACAGCTCCCCGCCCGCGGGCGGTGGCCATGGGGAGGGTGAGCTTGCCGGGGCCGAAGGCAACGATCATCCGGGCGGCGGCATCTTCGCCGACGATCCGGGCCAGGGACGATCCACTTGCCTGCGCCGGAATGGTGATCTGGGTACCGCCGAGGGCGGCGAGCAGCCGGGCAGCGCGGGCCTCGCCGATGAGGACGGCGATCTCGCCGGCGATGCCGGTGAGCACGGTCACTCGGCGCTGCTCTCCGGACGCCGCACGTTGATACCTTCGCGTTCGCACCAGGACTTCAGCGCCCGGATCACGGCCTCGATCTGCCCGTGATCGCGCAGCATATCGATATCGGCCGGCACCGCGCCCCAGGCGGCGCCGAAGCGGGACCGGATGAAGGCGTTGAGCCCGGCGCGGTCCGGGCGGTCGAGCCGGCCGGCCTGGCCGAGCTTCGACCAGAGCACGTGGATCAGGCGCAGGTCGGCGCGGGGGGCGGGTTTGCGGCGGCCGTGCTTGCCGCCCTGGCCGCTCTTTGGCTCGAAGCCACGGCTCTTGAGCGCCCCGACCACTTTCGACATCTCCGGCGTGCTCATATCGGCAAGGCTGTCCTTGCCGACGGTAAGATGCTGCAGGGCGCGGCGCTCGTCGTCGCCGAGGCCGAGTTCGCGGCAGCCGGCGAAGATCAGCCGGCGGAGATGCGCCCGGCTCATTGTCCCGGCTCCGACGACGGGCCGACCAAGCCGGCGCGGCCGGGGATGGCTAAGAAGAGAAACACAACAGCAGCGCCGTCACGCACCCATTTAAGGGCGGTCCTAAACGGCGAAGCGGCTTTCTGTTCTATGCACGCTTCAACGAGGGCTTTAACCGGGGCTTTAACCGCCCCCTCGAAGGCAGCTTTCCCCACCTGTTCCAGGCAATCTTGCGCCATCAAGTCGACAGCCTCTGTCGGCCGTTTCGTTGCGTTGTTAACCATCCCCATCACCCTCACGCCTTCGCCAGATCGAGGGTGATGGCCTGCCAGGGGGCGTCGAAGCTGTCGCGGCGGTAGCAGCGGATATAGGTCTTGGAACCTGTGACGCGCATGGCGTCGCGCAGCGCCTGCATGGCCTGGCGCCAGCGATCGTCCTCGATCTCGAGGCGCAACAGCATGAAGATCTCGGCGCGGTTGATTTGGCCCTCGCGGTCGGTGTTGAAGGCGCGGGTGACGATGGCGCGGATCTCCGGCCGGGCCTCGGCG
>JAAUYH010183587.1_pt1 | contig 81574 bp, 69 predicted proteins | sample 7278061 | NCBI WGS metagenome assembly JAAUYH01 (sample SAMN14350203, study PRJNA611818) | marine sediment metagenome | isolation source: surface marine sediment (0.6m) | place: French Polynesia: Moorea | collected 2018-08 | reverse complement strand
TGAGCAAAGGCTTATTGAGGCTTGTTTGGATTTAGAAATGAATCATGAAAAAGTAGCTTCAATCTGCCATTTCTCTTGGATGTATGTTGACTATTGATTGCATCTTAGTATCAGATATTCCTTTTCATAAAAAACTTGATAAACACATCCTTAGAATGTGTACTTAGTAACTTAATTTACTATAATATTTTCAGAAAAGCTATACTACTTTATTCCTCTTCAGAAAGCACATTGGATATTAGTTAATACGAAGTTGATGAAAGCTATTTTGGAGCAAAAAGAATTAGAGGAAAAAGAGGAAGAGGCGCTCTAGAGCCTAATTTTATTTTCAAATTTATTTTAATTATGTTCAAAGTAAGTTTGAACATATGTAGTTTGATCAAGAATTCAACGTATACAATTCCTTGAAACTATAACCTTTATCACAATGCCATACAGAGTAAGTGTCTTGAACTCCTCTAGTCTCCATTGCATATAAAGCATTAAAAACGAACCAAATTGGTTCAACTTTGTTTTTTTCACAAAACTTATCAACTAAATCTTTGGATAAGACCAAGCCATTGAACCCCAGATCAGCTGCAAGTGTATCTATACAAACTGCTTTATTGTTTGTATCTAACAGCTCATATTGATTTCTACTTTTTGATAGATTCAGGTCTTCAATAATTTTTCTATTCAGTAGGTGAAGCCTCTCACCATTGTTAAAGGAACAATCATGACTATTCTCAAACCTATAACTTAACACAGCCGGCAAAAGCTTAGTTTGTGAATCATTACCATCAATAGAAATGCTCTTCCAATTGAAATAATCAGAGGAAAATCTCCAAAAATATTCACTATAGAAATGTTGATAACTTAAATCATGAGTAAATTCACCAGGAAAATATTTTTTGTTCTTAACTTCTTCTACGAACTGGTCTTTTTCTGATTTTCGGACTAAAAGCATGTCTACATACAAATTGTATTTTCTTTTAAAGGACAATGAAAAATTAGGGCTTCTTTCCAGGGATAACTTTTCTTCTTCCTCTTTCCATTCATAATCACCAGTGACAAGAGTAAATTTTTCACCATCTGGATTATTCAAATTAATGAATTGGGGGATATCAATTTTTGAATCTTCAAAAATTTCTTTATTTGTATAACTTGGCTTTGCCCAACTAGATGTTTCAATTTGATTTTGTTCTTCTAGATTATCCTTAAACTTCAAAGTAAATGTGGGATCAATGTCTCTAGCACTCAATTGCCATGGGCCATCATAAGCTTCATTATCGTTAGAGAAATGAGAACCATAATGATAATTATCAGTTAAGTAAGCTAAGAATTCATGAAATGCTATCCATTGATATTTCTTAGCTATTCGTTCTACTTTCCTTCCATCTCTTGATAAATAACTCCTGTTAATTTCAGAATCAAAGCTGCTAAATTGTTCGGGATTCCAGCCTAAGTCAAAAACTCTTTTGAAAATCCACCTTGCTGCCAAATTTTTATCAAATTGTGATTCCTGAAAACTTGATTCATCATTTAATTTGATATAAGTACAAAACTGTTCTTTTGAAAGCATTGTACGAAGTTGCTTTTTTTCATTCTCGTATTTTTTTACTAATGCTTGATCGCAAGAGAGCTCAATTTGAAACTTAATATTATTTCCCTCATCAATCTTGACTAAGTCTGGCTTTAAAGATGTCACCATCTTGTCTTTGAACTCTTTAACTTTTTTCTTTCGCTTTCTTTGTGAATTATTTAAACTATTCTCAAATGATTTTTCTCGTTCTTTTTTTTCAATACTTGGTCTTTTGTTTTTCAACAAACAATTGATGAAATAACTAGAGCAAGAGCTCAAAACATATTTATTAAAATCACCAGTCCACTCATTTTCTATAGAACTATACAAACAATGAAAAGCACTAAACTGACTGCTAGTATCTTTTGATTGATATTTCAACTTGTAATCTTCAAAGATATTTTCCGGAGGAATACCTGGGAAATTACTTTTATAAGGCGGTTTAATTTTGGATTTATCTATAGAAATGTTTTCTTTCTTATAAAAGGCAAATTCAACTATTCCTCTTGCATAATCTCTTAATAGGATATGTGGCTTAGGACTGCCATTAGAGAAGTATCTATTAAATATGTTTTCCGCTAATTCCCCAAGAGAATCAAGGTTCTTACTTTCTTGAATAGAGCCATAAATAGAAGCAATAAGCCTCTCTTCAACATATATGTCATTAACATTTCCAAATAGTTCAAGCAGTTCTATAGATATATCTAAATTATCAACTAGTAGTTTTGATAGACATTTAGTAGCGTTATCCCTTGTAAACCTATTTGAAGATGTAAATGACCAAGCAAGAACGATTGCAGCTAAAATTCTTACATCTTTTGTGATGCTGAAAGGACTATCAATATTTAAAATCCACTCAATGAACTTATCTAGTCGATTATTTGGTGGTGTATGTCCGTGACCTTCATCATCACTTTGGATGAACATAGACCAATGCTCGTCCCTGTCATTCATCCTCATTTCAATAAGATAGTCATGTAAAAAGTATGCATTAAATGGGTGCTCTGGGATGGTAGCTAAGTTCAGAAGGCTCTTTAATGCAGGCCATCTGTAGTTAATACTTTTTGCCTTTAAAATTTTATTAATTATTTCTTTTGTAGAGTCGTTCAAGGATTCTTTACTTCTCCATATCAAACTTTCACAAAATGCTTCGACGAAATCCAAATCGACTGAATTACCATTTTGATAAGCTAGATAAATCAACTCCATTCCAAATTCTTCAGGAATAATTATCGATAGAGCATTTACAAAAGATCTATTTACTCTTTTTCTATCCCCGTGAGAATCAAAACACTGCAGATATAGTTTTGATGATTTATTAAAACTATTTTGTATATTTTCTTTATCTATTGTTTTTGAGACTAAGTCCTTGGCTGTTAAGTAGTCTTTAACTCTTTGATAACTAAAACCTACTGATGTATTGTCTCTATGTGTAAACCTTCTGAAGAGGCTCATGTTTATTAGAGCTTCTAAAACATTGATAGATCTTTCACCTATGGATCGTTTCAACTCATCTACTAATGTATCTTGTGCCGTTTCAAAATTAATAGAATCAGATTCATAAAAGGATGGAATTAAGCATGAGATAGTTCTATTCACATAGTTAATACCACTTGGTAGTTCAAGTTTATTAATTAGATTTTTGTTTAATAATTGTATGTATTTATCAAAAAGACTTTGTAAACCACCTTTATTAGCAATAAACTTCGTTTCACCTTCTTCAGACAAAGTTTTGCAAGTTATATACAAAAAACCTGGATTTTCAAACTCTGGATCAAATATTGGTATTTGAGGAAGTGATAAATTGAAATTATTGCAGAAAATCTTTAACGCTTCTAAGATTTTACCTTCAAAACCAGGATGCAGTATTTGAACACAGTGCTTACGCAAATCCTCCGTAATAATGTTGTCCATTTCTGAATCTCTAACACTAATAGCTAAAGCAAGACCTGGATATTTTTTTATTTCGTTTACTACTGTATGAAGATTAGTACTCCATATTTTTCTATTATCTGATTCATTAATGGCGTCAATCATTATCAACAATCGCTCATTTTGGCTTTCTGCAAATGAGTTCAAAGCTTGTAAAAGTTCTTCTCTAGTATCAACTTTCAAATCAAGAAATTTAGACAATTGCTCTATTGGGTGGTCTAAGTTATTAAATTGATCTCCCAAGCAAAGAATGGTTGGTAAGTTATTCTCTATTCTTTCTTTAGCAATGTCACAAAAAAGATGCGTCTTCCCAACCATTGCTTTACCAATTAAAAGAATCAATGGATTCTCAGTGGATTTAACCTCTCTATCGAAAAAATATTTAGTTCTAATAATTTGTGAATCTAAATTGTCTAAACTCTCAAAATCGCTGTTAAAGTTTCTTTCCTCCTCGGAAAGCTTAGTATATTCTTTTCTTTTTATTTCCCAATATTTATCCCTTCTTTCATTAATTGACTTACGAACAAGATCTTCTGTTTTTTGAAGATTATCTCTTATATTCTGAAAGCTATAGAGCTTTACTTTTTCTTGTTTAATAGATTCCAGCAGACCTTCAGAACATTCCAATAATTTTTGAACTTGCTTATTAATTTCTTCTGTAAAACACCTCTTTTCAGAAATTGATTGGAACTGTTTGCAAAACAACTCAACAAATTTTGGCCTTAAAGCTAATGCATCAAAATTCTTTTTTGTGTCTATTTCAACATTAATATCTGAGTGATATCTTTCACCAGCTCCCTGAATTGAATCTATGACCGTGAAATCTAGTTTTTCTTTTCTAATTTCAATTTCACCAAACCAAAATTTTCTTCTTCCAGCATGTTCATTTTTGGAGAGAAAATCCGCAATCTCTGAAGCTCCCCAAAGCTCAATTTCAACTTCTTGTTCATGATTATCTTCGGCCCATGTCTTTAACTCATTGACAATTTCATCCCATTTGTTGTTTTCAGATTTACCACCACTTCCATCTGGAAAATCTTTTGGCAAGCACACAAAGTATTTTTTTACATTTTTATGATTGTTTATTGATGTTTGAAAGAACTTAGCTTGCCAATGCCATCGATCACCATTTTCAAAAACTGCGTAACATTCTTTCCCTGCATCTGGTGTGGCAACTCTTCTGAAGTCGTTAGCACCTTTTTGATGTGAGTGGTCTCTTGCTAATTGGCATATTAGTTCCTCAAATGCGTCATTCTGTGAATTCCCTCGGCCAAATGGAATTAAATTATCAAAGTTTAAACTCTTTGGCATCTCAATATAGAAAGTCAAACTATAAACATTTTAATGGAAGTGAAAGTTCGTTTCCTCCACTTATTACCCTGTTCAACACAGATAATTCTCAAACTATAAATTAACTCTCAGTGATTGTTCTCAGCCTATATGGTGTGATTAATACTTGTCTGATAGCCATATCTCTTGAAGTGTGAAAGCAGTTCCACATTTAATCATCAAGTACACTTCAGTAAATCTCAAAATTCTCATTTACTTTAAGATACCTTATAAAAATAACGAGCTCACATATCAAACCTTCAAAGCTTACAATTTTGATAAAGTAGCAAATGAGAAATTTAAGCCATTTGTGCCTTGTCTAATAAAGTTAAAAAAGCTGCTTTTTCTTCTGCACTAGCTGCTGTTTTCTTAACAGTAATAAAACTCATTGTCGGCTTAAAAACAAACAGTATTGGAATTTTGGCAGAAGCAACTCACTCTGCAGTAGATCTTGTTGCGGCTTTAGTTACTTTGTGGGCGGTTAAGTTGTCAGCAGTTCCAGCCGATAGAGATCATCATTTTGGTCATGGAAAGGTAGAAAACCTGGCGGCGTTATTTGAAACGGTACTTTTATGGGGTACTTGCCTGTGGATAACGTGGGAAGCAGGTAATCGATTGCTCGGTCACAGCAATGCGCATATTGAATCTGGGATTTGGGCGATTGGAGTTATTATCATTTCAATTGTGGTGGATATCACTCGCTCAAGAGAGTTAAATAGAGTTGCAAAAGAACATAATAGTCAGGCTTTGGCTGCAGATGCTTTACACTTTCAAACCGATGCTTATAGCTCCGCAGCTGTTCTGCTTGGTTTAATTTGTTCTTTGAGTGGTTTTGTTATTGCAGATGCTATTGCAGCTATGGGTGTTGTAATTTGGACCTTTATTTTAAGTATTAAACTTGCAAAAGAATCTTTCGATCAGTTAATGGATAAAGCCCCAGCTGGTTTAGAAGAAAAACTATCTCTTTTGATTAAAGAGGTGGGAGAGGTTAAAGTGATTTCGTCCTTGAAAGTGAGGCAATCGGGTCCAAATACTTTTATAGACTTGACGATTGGATTAGATAAGAAAATTTCTTTAGAAATAGCTCATCAAATAACGGATTTAATAGAAGAGAAAATCAAGCAAGAAATCCCCAACTCGGTTATATCAATTCACCCAGAGCCTAGTTAAAGAAGAAACGCTCAACTTAATACTATTATTGAAGAGGAGTAAATGTTGCAAAGGTACTTGATGAAAATTTATGTGCTTTATTTGGATTTGAAGTTTTTGAGTCTCGTGCCAGAATTTTAGGCTCATAGACCAACCCATCACTGCCGTTAACAAGTATCTCTTTTGTTGGAACATAATAACGATTAATTATTTTTACGACAGAGACCGGCCATATTTGACTAGAGTTTTCTGCTAGAACAATCTCCGAAAAGACTTGGTTCTTAATTAAGGAAGCAAATCTTTTTGAAATTTTTTCATTTCTAAATAGAGAATTGGGATTGAGGACGTGAGCTTGATTTGCTTTTAACAATAGAGACAGAGAGTTGTCCTGAGAGAGTATTTTTTGCGATAAATTTATGGCTTCTTTTGACTTTTGATTTTCTGGTGATTCATGAGAATGTAGCCATTGCTTCGTTTTTATTAACAATTGAGGGTTTTCCAATAACAACTTACGGGGAAGAGGTTCCATTATTGGAGTTAAAAAAGTTATAAAAATAATTAAGCAAGTTAAAAGCTGAATTCCTTTTTTATGATTGCTTTCCCAGACTCTATCGAGGATGAGCGCAAACATCCAGATTAGAGAAATTATTGAAACAAGCCAGCCTCCTGAATGACTAACTTTTGAACCAATGAAAACAACATTCAAAATAATGCTGAAAACCAAAATAGTATTGCATGGATGTACTGGGTTAATTCTAAAATCTGGTGAATTCTTCCAAATCAATCCTGTTAGTGCGATTGCTGCAAAAAGGGGCCAAGAAGACAAAACTTCAAAATTACTTGCAAATAAATCACCATTCCAGAATAAAGAAAATGAATGGCTATTCTGGATTCCATAGATTGAAAATAGATATATTGTCGTCAGACTAAAGAAAGGAAGAACCAGTCTAATTAAGCCTTGATTATTTTTAACGGATATTAAGATTACGATGCAAGAAAGAGCGAAGCTGAAGAATGCGAAACTGTGTGAAAATATGAATGGTAATGCAAGCAAAGAACCAACTATTATCCCTCTAATCCAACTAAGATTTCTTACAAACGGCATAAAATTATATATTGCAAAGAGCCCAAAAAATACTGCAACTAGCTCTCCTCGAGCTTGGTAGGTAAAAGTTTGAACGATTGGTATAGAAAGAAAAATAATGAGAGTTGCAATAGAAATTATTGGCTTAATTTTTTCTCTATTTAAAATGAGTACAAAAGAAACACAAATAAGAAATAAACTCAAAAAGCTTATTAATCTTCCAAGAAAAAGCCCCTTTGTTAGATTCATTGAGTCCGCTGATGATCCATTAAGATTGAGAAGGCTGGAGATAGTGCCAATATAAAGTAAGCTTTCACTAAAGCTCTTTATCGTATTGTCTGTTTCAAAGGATAGTGAGGTAATTATTGACCAAATATTGTTACCTTCAATTGGGCTAAGCGCAAAAGGAACATTTATCAAAGACTTAGCAAGATTCAGATAATAAAATACTAATACAAAGAAACTTATGATTACGGACCACGTAAAAATATTTCTGGATGAAAGCTTAAAATTACTCATTCAAAGAAAAAAGATATTTGTAATGAAATTCTACGCTGGATAATCAATATGACTGGTCATTCTTAAAGAAATGAGCTCCATCGAGATTTCGATACGATTTTAACAGCTTTAGCCCTTGGAGCTTTGTCATAATTATTTAATTAATCTATCAATAAATGCACACCTTAGTTACAAAGTCTATTAATAAAGCTTCTGAGATATTAATCTCCGGAGAAATAGTTGCATTTCCGACTGAAACGGTTTTCGGTTTAGGAGCTTTAATCAATCGAGAAGATGCAATTGAAAAGATTTATTTGGCAAAAGGAAGAGCAAAAGACAATCCTCTAATTGTTCATATATCAAATTTATCTTCTTTGGATAGCCTTGTACAGGAAATAAAGCCAAATGTACAAAAACTCATTGACAACTTTTGGCCTGGTCCATTAACTCTTATTTTCAAGAAAAACAATTCCATCGGCAATTTTGTAACATCAGGCCTTTCAACCGTTGCCATCCGCTTTCCTAAGCACAAAATTGCACAAGAGCTGATTACTCAGTGCAAGGTACCAATTGCGGCCCCTTCTGCAAATATATCCGGGAAACCAAGTTCAACCAAATATCAACACGTTCTGGAGGATTTTGAAGGGAAAATACCCTGCATTCTGGAAGGTAAAACAGTTCATGGCCTTGAGTCGACCGTTATTGATTGCACTTCAGAACCCTTTAGTCTATTACGTTCAGGAGCAATACCTTTTGAGAGAATTGAACAACTGGTTGGTTTGAGGAAGACTACTGGAAGAACTAATCAGCCGAAAAGCCCAGGAATGAAATATCGTCATTACTCTCCAAAGGCAAAAGTCTACATTGTTTCTGAAAATTCACATCTTCCTGAAGTTTCATATGAAACTTCTGCCTTCATAGGTCTTAGAGATCTTGAGACTTCTAAAATTTTTAAAAAGCTAATTTGTAAAGATCTTGATGAATATGCTGAAAATCTATTTTCTTTTTTTAGAGATTGTGATCGAGAAAGTATTGAATTCATCTATTGCGAAAGACCAGAGGATTTAGGCATTGGAAAAGCAATAAACGAAAGACTGAGCAAAGCAGCGTCTTAGGCAAACTAGTTCAGGAAGGCTAGTTTACTTAACCGGAACTTGGGTAAAAAAATAAGAGAAGTTTATTGAGATACCCCTAATAAAACGATGGATTCGCCCAGCTTCCCTTCCTTCCCTCAATTTCCCAGTACTCCCAAGTTGCCTTCAGTTCCTTCTCCAGGCAACCTTCCATCTCATCCGGGACAGGTTAGCAATCAATCTCTCGCTGGAACCTTCTCCAATATGCTTCAACAGGTTTCAGATCAAATTCAGACTCCAAACCAAATGGCTAAGGACATGTTCTCTGGAAAGAAAGAATATGATTCAACTGAGCTTATGATGTCTATGTTGAATGCTGAACAGCAACTGAATATGACCATTCGGGTTATAAACCAAGTTGTTAATGGGATTAGACAGCTTGAAACTATACAAGTTTAAGCATCATAAGATCTCACCATCTTGAAGCAAGTTTATTTTTTCTTAAGCTTTTTGAGTCCTTTAGTTGATTGTCGAGCTTTTAAATCTTTTCTAAGATTTTATCTTCGTTTGTTTTAATTTATACCGATGAAAGTTCAGCTTTTCAGTCTTCAAAACACTCAATTTCAGAATACTTACTTAAATAAAAAAGCTCTATCAAGTAAAAAGTCACAGAGAATAGGCCCGCCTTATTCCTCTTCTGGAAAAGTTGTAGATGGATTACACCTTCTACAACTCAATAAGATTACTATCTCACAAAAGAGTTACTTAAACAGTATAAAAGTTCACCGTGCTACTAGTACCCACTTAAGGAGGAATAACTGGACACCTGACTTTTATAATTCAATTGTAGAACCTTTCAGTCGATTGACCGAAGAATTTAAATATTTAAAGCTACCAGAAATTGGCAGTTATGAAGAGTCCTATAAAACTTTGAGAGAAATAACAGCAGAGGCTGTGAGTTCTGGCAAATACAACCCTTTAGAAATAATGAGCAGATTCAAAGAGCTCTTCCCTTGCGATTTTGATAAAAGAATAACCCAGGCCATTAAATGGGCTGAAAGAGAGCAAGTTATTCTTCAGGCTGTTATAAATGCTTCTCATACAAGAGAGCAAAATTCTATTTGGGGAGAACACCTCACTCCAATATTAAATATTTTGGATAGTAGACATCCAAATCTTCAACAAAAACTTGAAGATCTGAAATATTGGATGGTGATTACTATTCATCCGACTGAATTGATAAGAACCGTTATTTCTTCTAAGTGTTTAGCAATTTCTCAAGCTTTAAGAGAAGGGTGCAGTAGTTCTTCAAAAAGGGTTCAAGATGAATTAACCTTACTAGCAAGAACCTCAATGCAAAACCCAGAGAAGACGAAACCAGAGCATGAATTGCAGAGGGTTATTGACAGAATGCAAAAAGTCATTATTCCAACAATACCCGAACAAGTATTTGACTTACGCATAGAAGCTCAAAGGAGGGGTCTCAAGCCAGGGAATATTCAACCATATAAATTTAGTGTTTGGTGGGATATGGATGGTCATCCATATATTACCCCTGAACATGGATCACAATTTGCCGCTGAATTGCATCAAATAATAAATGATTTTTACTTTGAAAGAATTGGACATGTTGGAGAGAGACTATCTGGTCTTGGAGTGTATGAGAAGTTAGAATATGCAAAAGACAGAATGTTTGGGGCTGAACACGGTTACATCTCAAAAAATGATTTAGAAGAATTAAAAAGAAACTTAAATTTATCCAAGTTTGTAACAGATCAATTAAATAAAAGAATTCAATCGGTAAATGAAAACTCTCTTACCACTATTCAGACGCTTCCCGAAGATATCGGCTTCTATAAACTTTATGAATTATTAAATCAAGGGTTTCAAAGTTATTCGGACAATGGAATTATTACGGAGTCTGAATTACTTGCTTTAAGAAAACTAGAAGAGTTAAATATTGCATTAGATGTCTTTGGTTCTCATTGTGCATCTATTGATAACAGACAAAATAGAAAAGATTTAGAGTTTGCAATGGGGTATTTATGTGAACAGCTTCAATTATGCGAAACCCCTTTTCAATATCTTTCACCAGAGGAAAAACAAGAAATACTGTCTAAGAGCTATCACGAAAAAAAACAGTCGATTGATATTGAGTCTATTTTGACTTTATTGAGTGATTCACAAAAGGATCTTGATAAGAGAGTTCACAGGGTGCTTTCGACATTAAAAAAGATGAAAGATTTAAGTATGAAGTATGGTTCTCAAGTCATAGGTAGCTTAGTTATAAGTAATGCTGCAAGTGAGATTGACTCTTTAACGGCTTTAACTTTACTTAATTTGTGTTCGAATGGAGAAATGGATTGGTGTGATATACCAATTGTTCAGCTCAGAGAGTCAACGGAGGATCTGAAAAATGGAAGTAAAGTAAAAGAAAGCTTATCTAAGATCCCAATGTATCTAGAACATGAGAAGAGAGTTCAACAAGAACGTGGCTTTTGGGGGGAAATAGACATGTTCGGGCACTCGGATGCGAGAAAAGATGGTGGACAGCTTTCCGGACCTTGGAACATTTTCTCGGCGGAAAGAGATATTAATAATATACATCCGGAAGAGGTGCAAGTTAGTTTCCATGGAACTGGAGGTAGTCCCGAAAGGGGAGGAGGATATACACTGCCTTTTTGGATAGCCTGCTTAGATCCTGGTTCGATAAAAAGATTTACCAGACAAGGTGGAGAAGTCTTCAGATTCATGGGCGATCCAGAAGTCTGCAAGTCAACGCTGGGAAGAGAATTAGCTGCTATTCTTAACAATTCTTTATATCCGGAGAATGTAGAAATGTCTCCAGAAGACAGAGATCTTACTGTTCAGATCCTTCAAGAATCCGAGCAAATGTACAAAGAAGTTTTAAAAGATCCCTTATATTTGGAAATGGCACAAAGCTTATATAAAGCTTATAAAGGTCTTAACCAGTGGAGCCGCCCTGCAGGAAGAACAGATCGATTAGTGTCACTTGATAAATTAAGGGCAATTTCCTTTCACGCTGTAAACTACCTAATGAACTTAAGTATTGGAGCATATTCGACAGGTGAAATTCTCTCAAAATACAAGGGACAGATCAAAGGTCTATATCAACGTTCTCAATTTTGGAAATCTGCAATCTCATCTTTGGCAATTTATTATTCAAAGTTTGACTTAGATACAACTGAATATCTAGCCGCAAATGAGAAGTATGGGAAATTTTGTTCGAAACAAATTGATTGTGCAAGAAAAGCCTCTGCCGCTATTAAAGATATAATATCGACTCAAGAAAACTCTTCATACTTGCAACAAGTTATCGAATTAAATAAGTTACATCGCCTCACTTCATTACCTGCACAAACAATTATTCGCTACTTAGTCTTGGATTCATGGAGCAATGGCACAGACAATACAAATAAAATTCGAGAATCCATTCAAGCTTCATTAAACTTAGGACTTTAAGTTTAATTTTTCACGGGAATTGTTGTTACCAAACTCAATTTTCCTAATTGAGCCTTGTTAACAGCATCTAGAACAGCCACTACTCTTCCATAATCCACTTGGTTGTCTGCTTTAAGTTTTACTAAAGGCTTATCTTTAGCGGGTACTTCTTCTCCTTCAGGCAATTCACCTGTTATAGCCTTAGCTTCTTTTTCAAGTCTTTCAAACACATTTGCTTGTACCTTTTCTACTGGAAGTTCTTTTTCTGCAACTACTTCTCCGTTAACAGCAATTTCACCATTTTTTGCTACCTCAATCATTATTGATTTGATTTTAGAAGCATCTGCGCTTTTAGCGCTTTCGGCGGCTGGAGGATCTACTTTCAACGCAGCCTGATTATCCAACAAAGGAGCAATCAAAAACATAATTACTAACAGAACCAAAAACACATCCGTTAAAGGTGTAATATTAATTTCATTAAAGTTCTGTCTTCCTCTTCCACCACCTGAAATAGACATTGCTTACTCCTTAATAATAATTACCTGGAGAATTTTGTTGAGGATCTTGTGGCCCAACTCTTTGCGTTCTTAAGTTGGACTGTTTTACATTAGGATTTTGAGGTGCTGCAGCATAAAACCGTGCATTATCAGGATTATCTTCCAAGGGTAATGGTTGAGAACCGTTAGAACCATAAGTAGTAACAGTTTGAGAGTTTATATAATCTAGGATAGTTAGTTTAATTACTTGAAAGTCATTCTCAAAACTGCGAACAGTACTGTTAAACCAATTATTTAGAATAACCGCGACAATTGCAACAATTAGACCAAAACCAGTTGCAATGAGAGCTTTAGCAACACCAATTACGACGGTTTGACTTTGACCACCTTGCTCACCTAAAACTTTGAGCGTAAAGATAACCCCAACAACTGTTCCGAATAATCCGAGGAAAGGAGCTGTTGCACCAATTGTGGCTAAGGCGGGCAACCTCTTTTCCAAGTCACGAATATACAAACTACATGAAATATCAAATGCGCTGGAGAAATTCTTTGCGTGATTTTTCATTAGACGAAGACCTTCTTCGGTCATCAAACCGATCAAACCACCAACTTGTTTAGCTAGACTGATCGCTCCTTCAATATTTCCTTGTTCTAAGTCATGTTGAATGCTTCTAATAAAACTACCTAAATCTCTTTGATTACGTGAATAATAAATTGCTCTGTCTATTGCCACTGCTAGTGTAACTATTCCACAGAAAGCGATTGGTATTGAGGCAAACCAATCTTGCACAAAAAATTCAATAAAGTATGTTAATAAAACGCTATTCTGAGACTCTGGCATGAGAATAAACTATAAGAATGTAGGTAGATTATAAACCAAGGATTAGAATTTACATCTTTAGAAAAAAGATAATTTTAATGAAAGGTTTATCGTGTTCTTAACTCCTTTAGAGATATCATTCTGGCATATGCTTTAAAGTGTAATGAAATTAGTATTAAAAATAGGCACCAGTTCAATCACCGGAAGCGATCCGAATGGTATCAGTGCACCCCTAGTCGAAAGTACAGTTGATCTCATTGCTGATTTGAAAAGTAGAGGTCACCAAGTCGTATTAGTTAGTTCCGGCGCGGTTGGCTTAGGTTGTAAACAACTAGGCTTCTCCGAAAGACCTAAGACAGTAACTTCAATTCAAGCGGCGGCTTCGGTTGGTCAAAATTTATTAACTAATGTTTATCAAGAGTTTTTTCAAAAATACAATCAAACAATTGGACAAGTTTTACTGACTAGAAGAGGTTTACAAGATAAAGAAAGATATTTAAATGCTCGTTTAACTATTAGAGAACTTCTAAAGCTTGATGTCATTCCAATTATTAACGAAAATGACGCAGTTGCAGATGATGAAATTAAATTTAGTGACAATGATTGCTTGTCCGCTTTGGTTTCTGAGCTGATTGCAGCCGAACATTTGTTCATAGTAACCGATATTGAAGGTCTCTTTACCGAAGATCCGAGAAAAAATCCCAACGCAAAACTCATTGAAATTGTTGAAGAAATTGATTTTGATCTGCAAGCAAAGGCAGGTATCAGTGGAACTCAATGGGGTACCGGCGGTATGGCATCAAAAATACAAGCTGCAAAAATGGCAACTTCTTTCGGTACAACCGTTCACATATTGTCCGGTAAAAATATCCGCTTGATTAGAGATATTCTAAACGGTAAAAGCTATGGAACCACTTTCCTGCCTCGTAACAATCCAGAAGATGCGAGAAAAGCATGGATTGCTTTTGGAGCCCACGCGAAAGGTAAGGTGTATGTCGATGAAGGTGCACTTCACGCTATTCAAAAAGGTGGAAGTCTTCTTCCGGTTGGAATAAAAAAAGTAAAAGGCCACTTTGGTAGAGGAGCCGCTTTAGAAATTGCATTTGAAGAGAATAGTCAGGCTCACGTTGTTGCTATTGGTATCACCAAGTACAGATCGGAAGATTTGAATAAAATCGCAGGTCACCTTTCCGATGAAATACAGCAAGTACTCGGATACTCATACGGTAATAGTGCCATTCACTGCGACGATTTAGTGGTGTTAACTGCAAATGAGAATTGATAACTAAGCAATCGAGATTTCAACGTGAATCTGTCTCTTAAGAGACTTAAGGAACTTATCTAACCATAACTATAATGAACACCTTCTTTTGCTGGTTCTGGATTACCGGCAATTATTGGTTGTCCACTGTCACTTGTTGGTAGTGGTTTTATGTGGCCCGCTTCAAAACTTTCAGCCAGAGTCATTCCTTTACCTTCTCCATAAAAATAATTTGAATATTGCTTGCTGTTGAAATAATCATCGGCTTTAAAGTAATGAGTTTCACCATCTTTCTCAACCGTTAACATTCTTACATCGTGCATAGCATAATGAGCTGGATACACAGTGTTTCCATGCTTATCAGTAATTACACAAGGAAACGTGTCAGTCTTAAAATCTGGATGCTTTTCAGGTGGCGGTTCAGGTTTTGGTCCCGGGTTTACGGGAACAGGTGCCGGCTCAGGCTCAACTATTGGCTCCGGTGGAATGTGTTCATCTGGAACAGGAATAAATATTGGAGGTGGTGGTTCAGTATTACCTTGAACTATTACCGTTGAACCACCAGTTGGCCCAAACATAATTTGATTCTGGTTGATTCCTTGAAAACCTAACATCCCCTGACCAGAACCAACATTAACACTGCCAGAGTTGTTATTGCTCTGCCCTACATTCGTAACAAATGAGTCTCCTTGCCTCATTCTGTCTAGTAGCTTTGATGCAGCATTTCCAGCATCAAAGTTGTTTATTATCGCTTGATTTTGGTTAATGTTTTGACTTGCAGTTTGGTTTTGATTAACATCACCATTATTAGTGAAGCTGTGGCTGAAATTATTTATATTGACCATTACCTTATTGATCTAAAGAATTTACTGTTCTAATCAATATTTGCCTTTAATGAGTCAACAATCTTGCAAATTCAGGGCAACACCCAACACAAAGAGTATTGACCTTGCAGGGTGTCCCCAATATATTCGTTAACAAAGAATTTTCTTTGTTAGTCTTGCTACATTATTTTTTAGTTTTATTTAGAAAATATTGTATTCTCCATTAATTGATTTTGATTTACACATTGACGGTGCAAATTTAATTGGAGTTGATGAGGTTGGCAGAGGTAGCCTTGCGGGACCAGTTGTTGCAGCAGCATCTCACTTCGTTGAGCTCAAATCTTTGTCTAGTGATTATGATTGGCCACTCACTATTAAGGATTCAAAGCAACTATCAAAGAAGAAACGAACTGAATTGAACGAAAGACTCCGTAATAAATCCACTTGGGGGATAGGATTCTCTTCAGTTGAAGAAATAAATCAAATTGGCATTTTATCAGCAACTCTTTTAGCAATGGACCGAGCAATAAACTCGGTTAAATCCAAGACTGAAAGAAAAGAATTCTGTTTATTGGTTGACGGCATAACAAGAATCCCAGACTTAAAGTATCAGCAAAAGACAATTGTTAGAGGTGATTCCATGTCTTTCCATATTGCAGCAGCTTCAATAATCGCTAAAGTTGAAAGAGATCAATACATGAAACAACTTTCGATAGATTTCCCTGATTATGACTGGGAAAGTAACGCAGGTTATGGAACCATAAAACACCGACAGGCCATACTAAAATATGGCCCAACAGAACATCATAGGTTAAAATTCCTCAGGAAATTAACAGCCCAGGAAGTTCAAACAAAGCTTTCTATTAACCAAAAACAATTTAGTTAACACGTTGGAATGTAATTCAAAGAAATATATCATTGCAATTGTTGGCCCTACAGCAGTGGGTAAAAGTGCTCTGGCAATAGACTTGGCTTCATGCCTACAATCCGAGATAATATCGGCTGACTCAAGATTGGTCTATAAAAAAATGGATATTGGAACTGCTAAGCCCACCCTCAAAGAGAGAAAAGGAATTAAACATCACTTAATTGATGTTTTAGAACCAAATGAGGAAGTCTATTCTCTAGGTCGTTTCGTCAATGAAGCGGAACCACTAATAAAATCAATAATTCAAGAAGGAAAGACACCAGTGGTTGTTGGAGGTACTGGTTTCTATTTCAAAGGTCTTTTAGAAAAGAATCCGGTATTTAATGTTGAACCTAATCACATTTTTCGTCAAACTTTAGAGAAGTTCTCAACTGAAGAACTGTACAACAAGTTGAAAGAGACTTCTACTCCTGAACACACATGGGGAATGAGCCCCAATGACAGATACAGAATAATAAGGGCTTTAGAAATAGAAAATGCTTTTTCAAATAAAGACTTCCATAAAAAAATAAATAAAAAAAACTTTGAGTGGGAAGTTTTGTGGTTTGGATTAAAAGCAAATAACAGAAACTTCTTAAAGGAGAAAATAAGCCACAGAATTGACTTAATGCTTAAATCTGGATTAATTGATGAAGTTAAAACGTTAATCGAAGAATATGGAGAACTTGAAATATTTAAGAAAACAATAGGATATTCGGAGACTATTAATTATTTAAACAAGGAAATAAGCAAAGAAGAGTTAAAGAGCAAAATTGCAATAGCTACAAATCAATACTCTAAAAGGCAGATGACTTGGTTCAAAGCTAACAAAAAGATCATTTGGTTTGATTGTTTTGAAAACAAAAGTACTATTTTGGAAGAAATTCACCGGAGAATACTCGAGAAGTTCTCTAAACACTAATTCTGATGTTCTGTGCTTCTTAAATTTAGAGAAATTACTTTATTCTGTATGAATGAGTTTAAAAGGTTTAAATTAATAAAAAACACAATCCTTTTACCGGTAATAAGTTGAAGAATTTCATAAAAAGATCCGGCAAAAATGTTAGTGATAAAAGATCCCTTGGTACATTAATGAAAGAAGGTCCATAATTCGTAAGTATTAATAGATGCAGCTTCACCAAAGTTTACTCTTGGACAATTTTCAAATTGTAAACGAGAGATATCGTATAATCCGTCTTCTTTCAAGAGGTGGTGAAGGATATATATATCTAGTTCAAGATTTATTGAACAATAACCAGATTTGCGTAATGAAGCAAATGTATCTAGGACCGGATGATTTATACGGAATTGAGAATGACTATCAAATATTTGGTGGGTTATATCATCCAAATATTGTTCAAGTCTTAGATTATTTTTGGAATGATGGCGTATTTTTTGTTGTTATGAATTATATCGCCGGCGAGAATATGAAAGATTTCATACGCCGTCAAGCTAGTCCAATTGAAGAACTAAAGGTTCTAAACTGGACTTTGAAACTTGCTCATATTTTAAGATTCTTACATGACAGACCGATTCCTATATTTCATGCTGATATAGCTCCAGAAAACATTGTTATAAATAACAATAATGATTTGGTTTTAATTGATTTTGGTATTGCCAGAGCAGGCTTTGAGGCTGTTGGGTTGAGAGAATTTTATTCAGCACCAGAACAAATAAACGGAATTTTGGATGCTAGTTGTGACGTTTATAGTTTGGGTGCGACTATGTACAAACTTTTAACTCTTCAAGATCAGCCTGAACCTGGAGCAGATCCAAGAAATGACAATCCAAACATTAGTCCTCGGGCAGCCGAACTCATTAAAAGAGCGACTGCTAAATCCAAGTACATGTTTATGGGTTTAATTCCTAGCCGTTATAAAAACATGGATGAATTCATTGAAGGTATCCACAGATGTTTCATTGGCCAAAAAGCCTAGGATCAGGTTCAAAAGGGTCTGCATAGCGGTTAATCTATATTCTGAACTAAGTCTGAAAGAAGATTATCAAACTTATTTTGAGCTAATTGAGAGTTTTGAATAACTTCTTGATGAGTTGGAATTGATTTTGAGAACCAGGAGTTTGTTATAACCGATATTGCTGCAACATTCAAATTATTCTCGAGGCAATATTGAACCTCTAGATTTGTAGACATACCAACTGCTGAGCATTTCTGCATTCTGAAAAGATTTATTTCTGACTCAGTTTCATAGTTGGGACCCAAAACAGCAGCATAAGTACCTTCTTTCAGCCTACTTGTTCTTAGATTATTGGTTAATGGAGTATTGATAGAAGTCTTCTCTTTTATTAAACAGTTTAAAAGTCCTCTTTCTTCAAAAAGGTTTCCATCACACTGATAATCTTTAATTCCGGTTATTAACATTAAATCAGTTACTTTGAGAGAAGCATCAATTCCTCCGGCCGCATTTGTAATTAAGACATTCTTTACCCCTAAGTATCCAATTGATTTTACAATCGATTGCACATCATCGACTGAATATCCTTCATAGAGGTGAAATCTGCCTGCAAAAACAAGAAGTTTTTTACCATTAGATAATTGCCCAAAAGTTACTTGTCCCGTATGGCCTTCGACATTAATTTGAGGCAATCCTGCTATAGAAGAATAATCTATTGTCTTGGACCAAACAAAGGACAAAGTACATTTTATTCCTGATCCTAAAATAACTGCTAAATCGGCAACTATTTCATTTTTGTCTACTTCTAAAGCTTGTAAAAGACTAGTTCCTACCTTATTCATACACATCAACTAAAAGGATAGATTTATCTTCACTTATCCTTTTGCCGGTAAACTATGTTCAAAAACAAAATTGTATTCCAATAAATCCAACTCCACTAACAAAGGGATGTGCTCGAAACATCTTTTAGCTAATTCTATTCGGTCTTCTCTTTGCAACATTTCTTCCAAAATATTTTTTATCTCGAGCAAATGAATCACATCGTTAGCAGCATATTCAATTTGTTCTTGTGTAAGTCTATTTTGTCCCCAATCACTGGATTGTTGAAACTTATTTAGATCTATGCCAATGAATTCTTTGGCTATTTCTCTCAAACCGTGTTTTTCAGTATATGTTCTAGCAATTTTGCTTGCTATCTTTGTACAGAAGAATGGTTTTACTAATATTCCAAGTTGAAAACGCAGAAAAGCGAGATCTGCTCTTCCGAAATGGAAAACTTTAGTTATTTTCTCTGATTCCAAAAGTTTTTTTAAATTTGGAGCTTCTTGCTGCTCACTACCAATTTGGACTAAAGTTACATTCTTATTTTCATCACACATCTGAACTAGGCACAATCGATCTCTAACTGGCTTCAGCCCCATCATCTCGCAATCAACAGCCAAACAAGAGTTGTCACCTCCAGCGCTTAGGTGAATAGCCAATCTTTCTTCTGTTAAGTCATTTCTAAGAATGACAGGTTTAACTCCTTTAATAGGCATAGCAATTAATCAAGATAAAAGACAGTAACAATCTTATGATTGAATTTTGCATACTCAACAGCTTTAGCTAATGTATTGCTGTCATGATATAGAAAACATATCAGCTGATGAGCTGCATCAACAATTTCGTTATAACAGATTCTACTCGCCTCCGAGAAGTCCATATCCACTCTATCGGTATGTTCTGTAACAAGTCTTACTTCCTTTAATTTATCTTGGACCTCTAATGGCTGTTCCTTAATAGTTTGTGGCAAAATAACTTCTAATTTGGAAGGATCTCCTTTTAAAGCACCTTCTATTGCGGCAAAGTTAACACCACTAGCCCCACCACTTGTAATAATAGTATTTCCTGCTTGCACTAATGCACAAGAAAGTGTTTCTACTATTTGTTGATGAATTATTGATAGATTTCGAGTTCCAATTATAGAAATTCTCTTCTCCCCAGATTGAATAATTTTAAATTCATTGGCTAGTTCATCCAATGACAGATCTGTTTCCCCAGAGATTAAATGATTTGTCACAAAACTTGGAAAGCTTAACTTTTGACGATTTTAAATACTAACATAAGTGCAGAGCTTGAAAGGACACATTTCAATCCTTGAACCTACAGTAAGTTAGATAAAGTGACAGAGAATAACGTGTTCAATACTTTATTGTTATGGAATAACAATAAAGTAACTTAATTAAGTCCAGTTGATCCACAAGCTCATTTGCATTTCAACTTTACAATGTTGATTCTTCCTTTAAACCCAGTATTTTATTTGAATGTCTTGCTTCCTTCTCTATACTTACCATCCACCAATTTTCTCCAAAACGTTTAACAGGGGAAAAACCAAGATGCTCGTAAAATTCTTGAGGAGGCTTTTCTTTGCAATATACAGATATATTTTTAATTGGTATAGCAGAAAAAACTTTTTTTCCTAGAGAAATGCCTTCAAACAAAATAAAGTTGCGATTTTCAGAGTAATGGCAAATGGCATCTATAATTGCTCTTCCTAACTCTTGAAATGAATTCTTTTCCTTAAGATCTTTGTTTACCTCAAGAAATTCAATATACAAATCTGCAGGACACTCTCCGCCTATTTTAGGCCTAAAGTGAGCTGGTCTAATACTAAATATTGAGGCTAAAGCACCAATAATGTCTTTCCCCTCCTGATTCAACACTAATGCAAAAACTTTGCTCTGATAACTTTGTTCACCGGCACAACTTATCCCAGAATAAAAAATCTCCTTAATATTTTTCAAATATTTGGGAGTTGTCCAATGTGTTTCTTCTATCAATTCTTTATGTCTTTGATTTTTATTATCTAACTCAATTACTTTTGCTTTGATTTGTTTTGTATTTACCGGGTATTCAATTGTCATTGAACCTGAGATTTTACCCCTGCTACAAGTATTTACCGTTTGGCGATTTATACTAACTACTTTTCTTATTTTTACCGGATAAGAAAAACTAGCCAATTTCGATGGAAGTATAGGCTGCATTTTATAAAGATTCATTATGAATGAAAGGATCATACTTCCCAAGTCGTAAATACCTCACAAGTCGAACGAAAACCTCCGTATTAATGAATTTGTTAGTACGTTGCGCATACTTACTTAATCCTTTGTATTCAAAACTTGGGTTACCTATTGTCGATAGAGCTATTTCTATTTCTCTTCTTGTAAATTGTCCAATTTTCTCTAGATCTAAGTCTAGGATTGAAGGTTCTAGGCAATAAGGATTTGAAATTGTGATCCACTCAGAAATAATTCTTTCGGATAAAACACTTAATGAAAATGGCTTATTGTTATTTTTTAATTCACTTTTAAGCGTTTTTATCCCATTGAGTACTTCCGAGCTACTCTGCTTAGAGACTAACTCAGCAAACAACTTTCTCATTCTCCTAATATGATGAGTTTTATTTTGGTAAAAAAGACGTCTTTCAGTTCTTAAGTCTTTAATAGGTTTAGTCACTTTTATTATCATTTGGGCACTTATCTCCAATTAACAAAAAATTCCTCAAGCCATCTAAACTTAAATTAAATGTTTATTTCTATTTTCTGTACTTTAACTCTGAAGTGTTTAATTTAATTATAAAGCTGACAAGAAACATCAAATCAAGTACAAAGTTCAATTATTAAAGTATTCGCTTTTCTGGACTAGAAGAGGACAAAAATAAAAATTGTACGGTTGCTATTTCAATGGTAACAATTTACCAAAGGTTAAAAAATCATGATAACTTATTGAAGGTTTTTATAAACATTTACGTAGAAAATTAAGGTTATTAGAAAGAATAAATGGAAGTAGCAAATAGTACAGCTTGCCTACTATGGGTAATTGGTGCTTGTATTTTTGGTATTGTAGTTGGTGCAATTTTAATCAGCCTAGTTGTTGGCAAAGAAACTGGCAATGAGAAGATGAATCAAATTGCCAATGCTATTCAAGAAGGTGCTTTAGCTTTCTTAAACAGACAATATACAGTCGTATCTATTGTAGGGATTGTTCTTGCTGTAATTCTCTACTTAACCCTTGGATGGCTGAATGCAGTTGGTTTTATTATCGGAGCATTATTGAGTGGAGCTGCCGGTTACATAGGAATGCTGGTTTCTGTTAGAGCAAATATAAGAACAGCACAAGCTGCAACAAATAATATTGCAGAGGCTTTTGACGTTGCTTTTAAAGGTGGTTCTGTGACCGGTTTATTGGTTGCAAGTCTCGCGCTTTTAGCAGTAACGGGTTTCTTTTTACTGCTTCAAACTCTTTCTCCTGAAGCAATCAATCTTGATTCTAATGTTCAAATTTTGGTTAGTTTGGGATTTGGGGCAAGCTTGATTAGTGTATTTGCCCGTTTGGGTGGTGGAATATATACTAAAGCCGCAGACGTTGGTGCAGACTTAGTTGGAAAAGTAGAAGCAGGGATTCCAGAAGATGATCCTCGAAATCCAGCAGTTATTGCTGATAATGTTGGTGATAACGTTGGTGACTGTGCGGGAATGGCAGCAGATTTATTTGAGACTTATGTTGTAACAATTATTGCCGCAATGATTTTAGGTTCTCTTCTTCTCCCCTCCGGTAATGATGGTGCATTGAAAGTTGTAACCTACCCAATGTTTCTAGGTGCAATCTCCGTTGTTGCATCCTGTTTAAGTGTTTTTCTTGTGAAATTAAATAACAAGGAGTCAATCATGAAGTCTTTATACTTTGGATTGATTGTGAGTGCGGTAATCTCTTGTATTGGTTTTTACTTTTTAACTAACTACTTAATGGTTGGGATAGAGGGGATTAATTCAATTAATTTATTCATTTCAGCAATTATAGGTTTAGTTATTACAGCAGCTATTGTTTGGATCACAGAATTTTATACATCAACCGATTTCCGTCCAGTTCAATCAATAGCCAAAGCTTCTGAGAGTGGCCATGGTACAAATGTAATTGCAGGATTGGCCGTGTCCATGGAAGCAACCGCTTTACCCGTATTAATTATTGTTGCAGGAATTGTTGGTACTTTCCTGCTGAACGGTGGAGGTATGATTGGAATATACGGTATTGCGATAGCCGGTGTTTCAATGTTAAGTATGGCTGGTATGATTGTAGCTCTTGATAGCTATGGTCCAATAACTGATAACGCGGGTGGGATTGCTGAGATGGCTGGAGCGCCTGAGAGTGTTAGAGAATCAACTGACGCATTAGACGCAGTTGGAAATACGACAAAAGCAGTAACAAAAGGTTATGCAATTGGTTCTGCAGGTTTAGCAGCTTTAGTTCTTTTTGTTTCCTACACTCATGATTTATCAAGAGCAATGGGTGGTGCAGAAGGTACAGCTGAGATTTCCTTCAATCTTGGAGATCCATTCATTATTGCTGGATTGTTTATTGGTGGATTACTGCCTTATTTATTTGGGGCTTTTGCAATGCAAGCAGTAGGCAAAGCGGCAGGAGAAGTCGTAGAAGAAGTTAGAAGACAATTCCGTGAAATTAAAGGAATTATGGAACATGAAGCTCAACCGGATTATGCAAAGTGTGTCGATATTGTTACTCAAAGTGCTTTGAAACAAATGATTATTCCAGCAATACTTCCTGTTGCAACACCGATTGTAATTGCAGTTATAGGGATGTTATTCTTGAATGATATTGAACCTTTCGCTTCAGCAAAGGTAATTGGAGGAATGCTTGTAGGAAGCATTGTAACTGGTATTTTTCTTGCGATTGCAATGACTTCCGGAGGTGGAGCCTGGGATAATGCAAAAAAATATATTGAGATGGGGAATTTTGGAGGAAAAGGTTCTGAAGCTCATAAGGCAGCAGTAACTGGTGATACAGTTGGAGATCCTTACAAAGATACAGCTGGGCCAGCAATCAATCCAATGATTAAGATTCTCAATATAGTTGCTTTGCTTTTAATTAAATTACTAGTCAAAGCTTAACTAGATTTTCAATATAATTACCCTTTAAAAGAGATGATGAAAGCGTTTCTATTCATCATCTCTTTTTTATTTCAAGAAAGCCTTTCAAGCTGTTTGCAGTGAATCCTTATGAGAAAAAGTAGCTTTATCAAGAGATACCTCTTTAAAGAAATCATCAACTTGTTTTTTTAGAAAAATCAGTTTCTTACTTTCGTGATCTGATGATTGCTCAGCCAAACTGACTATTAGTTTGTTTAGCATTTGCAGTTCTTTAGATAGAAGCTTTATTCTAGGGTCGTCAGGTATGTTGAGCTTGAGAATATTTAAAGACTCAATTGTTAGATTCACCGCTTTGAAACAGTTTTCACTAGGTTTCTCACATTTAGCTAAGGCTGAATAGGCTTGCGATAGAAATCTCTTTAAAGAAATTGTATCTTTGCTACACGGATCATTTTCCTCTGCAAACGATTTATAGAAGGATTTAATAGCTTGTTTTAAGAAAACAGAGTTATTAGTATCTAATTCAGATAGTTCTAGATAGATGAGACCCAAGTTTTGATAAACGAAGCTATATCTTTTGCTTTGTTTATAAGGATCATAGAACTTAAGTGACCTTTGGAAAGCAACGAGAGCTAAGTCTAAGTGCTTTTCAGGATCTTTGTATTGAGAAATACTTTTGAGCATTATACCGGAAAGGCTATACCAGAAACCTCTTTCCTCATTGTTGTCCGATATTGAAATAGCTTTTGAACAAAGTGGAATTAAAGTATTTTCTATTTCTCTCCAAAAACCTAATTCAGCAAATAATGATTGAATATAAAGAATGAAATATTTATTTTGCTCAAAAGACCCATTAGCTTCAATCCATTTAATAGAAGCAAGACTGTGTTCCAATTGAGTAATCCAAACGGTTGGCTCCTTCCAAAGCGTATTACTTTCTAATCTCTGTACCAATTGTGAATTGATTTCTCTTTCTTCTTCAGCTTGGGTGGATTCAGAAATTAAGCTCTTATCTATAAAACTCTTCAGATATTCTGGTAAGTAATAGACTAATGCAACTCTATTATCTGTTTCTTTAGAATTTGAAAGCTGAATATTATTTTTCCTAAACAAATATTCATCGTTAATTTTCAAACCAAATAAATAGGTTATGAAATGGAGTGCATTATTCAATTCATCTTTGCTAAAAAAGGAATTTCTGCAAAGAACAAATAAATCGTTAACCGTAAAGCCACAACTAGGCAAAAAAGCAGCAGTTTTTAATAGATTTATTATTTCTTGTGGGAGTTTAGATATTTTGTAATTTAAAAGGGCCTGATAGCTACCACTGTTATTCAAAGATGGGCTCTCAGCAAGATAGTTTTTTTGAGTCTCTTTAATCAACTTACAGTATTTTTCTATTGGTAGACTTCGTTTCTGCTGAGGTCCAGCTAGAGCATTAAAAATCAATTCTGGAAGATTGTTACAAATATTTATGAGTTCGACTAATTCGCTTCTTTCGGCACTTGTAATTATTAGGTCACTTCTAAAATTCAATAAAGATAAAGCAAGTTCTAAAGCCCTATCATTACTTAGGTTTGAGATATTTACAATTGCGTTTTCTGGTCTTTGTACAAATTTCTTAATTGAATCTCCATTTTCATTATTTATCAATAGAGTTTTTACTTCGTTCAAATAATTAAGTAACAGTTGTAATTCTTCTGTTGACATAGAAGAAACGTTGTCAACAATAATTAAGAATTTACTATCTTTGAGAAAAGCCTTGAGTTGATCTAAAGGATCTCCTAAAGGCTTTTGATTGAACTCCTTGAGTATAATCAGCGCTATTTGATTTGCCGAGTTTATTATTGCTGAAGCTTTGACACAAATAGTTGAGAAACCCTTATTCTCATATACAGATCTTATCTCACCTAAAAAGTAATTAAAACCAAAGGGCTCGGATACATTAACGAGAGCAAGGTTAGATAGATCTAGTGATTGGACAATCTTATATTTATCTTCTTCTAAATGATTTGATAAGAAACTAGTAAAACATTCTCTTTGCGCTTTTAATGTTGTTTCATTATCTAAGTAAGCTTGACAGAACTCATCAAGCTCACTGGTTGATTTGAAAATTTTCTTAAACCAGCTCAATATATACTATCTCTATGAATCTCGTTTTCCTCTAGAAGATCTCATGCCCAGTTTATCAATTATTAAAGGTTAGAATTGTATTTTCTTTAGACCAAACAATCTAAACCTACTTGGTTAATATCAAAAACTCAGTCAATAAAATCTGCAGAGATCAACGATGAGGTCTGTATTTGTATCTCATTATGTTTTAGTTTATCTCGTTTTCAGGCCTCTTGGGCTCCATCTTTTGGACAAGGTTAGTAGAATAATAAATAACTAAAGTTCAATTAAAAAATACACCTTGAATCAAGAAACAATTTTCAAGCCCACTGTTTTAATCTCAGCAAAAGAGATTCAGAAAAGGATTAATGATTTGGCAAAAGAAATTGAGTCTTATTATTCTGCTCAAACAGATTTTTCGAGTGAGCCATTAATTATGATTGGTGTCTTAAAAGGGGCTTTTATTTTTTCTGCTGACTTAATAAGGAAGCTCACAATACCAATTCAGCTTGAGTTTGTGAGGATAGCAAGTTACGGAGATAGCACCGAAAGCGGAGAACTCTCTACTCCAGATCTATCATTGCCTTCCAACATAAAGAATAAGCATATCCTCATAGTTGAAGACATCGTTGATACTGGTAAGACCGCTAGCTTTCTTAAGCAATATATTAAAGACCAATTCAGTCCAAAGAGTATTGCCTTAGTTAGTCTGCTTTCTAAACCTTCTAGAAGGTTAGTGGATATTGATCCTGATTTTTATGGCTTTGAAATTGAAGATAAGTTCGTTATTGGCTATGGACTAGATTGGGCAGAGAAGTATAGAGAATTGGACTATTTAGGCGTTGTTGATGGTAATACGGAGTAATTAGCCAATAAACTAAACCATAGAAACAATTGCAATGTTTAAGGTAAAAATCTGTGGAATTACAAATGCAAATGATGCTCTTTTAGCAACAGAGCTTGGTGCAAATGCTTTGGGCTTCATTTTTGTGGAAAACAGCCCTAGGTTTATTTTAAGGGTAAATTGTAGAGACGTGATGCGCAAAGTCCCCTCGAAGATTGATCGCTATGGAGTATTTCAGAATCATTCAACTGAGGAGATCGTTTCCATAATGGACGAATGTGAGTTTAGTAAGATTCAACTTCATGGAGATGAGGACAGGGACTACATAGAAAAATTACTAATCCAATCCAAGTTACCAATAATAAAAGCTTACCGGCTAAATGATGGAGAGAGTAATTTGGATACACTGATTAGCCAAGCAGAAAAGATTGAGGATTATGTTGAAGCTTTTTTACTTGACGGACCCGGAAATGGGAAACGGATAAGTAAGGACTCTTTTCATAAATTTAAAGAAAATTTCAGCAAACCGATTATATTGGCTGGAGGTATTTCCCCAAGCAATATTGGGGAAATTATCAATGAAATGAAACCGGACTTTGTCGATGTTTGTAGTGGTGTTGAAAAAACAAAAGGGAAAAAAAGTAGCAAATTAATGAAAGAGTTTTTTACAAATTGCAAAGAGATCAATAATTAATGAATGGATTTATTATTTAAGATTTTATTTCAGGATATTGAAGGGAGTTAGCAATGACTAGATGGGATGCACACGTTTACGATACTTCTTTAAAATATGTTGCTGATTACGGCAAAGAACTAGTTGATCTATTAAATCCTCAAAAAGGAGAAAGCATTTTAGATTTAGGCTGCGGTACTGGCGAATTGAGCCGTGAAATAGCTAAAAGTGGTGCAATTATTACGGGCTTGGATAACTCCGAAAGTATGTTGGAGAAAGCGAAATCTAAAAACGGAAACATTAAATATCTCAATCAAGATATTACCTCTTTTCAAGCCTCAGAAGAATATGATGCTATTTTTTCCAATGCCGTACTGCATTGGATCACCAATCAAGATAAAGTTTTAGAAAACCTATGTAAAGCCTTAAAGCCTAATGGAAGATTGGTTGTTGAACTCGGAGCCAAAGATAATGTTGCAACAATAATCGGTTCGATTCAAGAACTAATCAAAGAAGAAGGTTATCCAATAAAAGAAGTCTCCGATATTGTTTTCTTCCCTTCTATTGCTGAGTATGCAACTTTATTGGAGTCCAAAGGGTTTTGGATTGAATCGATTTCTCAATTCAAAAGACCTACCCTAATTCTTGATGGAGTGCAAGGATTCATCAATTGGATCAACGTCTTTGGGATTATCTTATTTGAAAACGTACCCAAAGATATAAAACCAAAGCTTATAGAAAAAGCGGCAAACTCTATGGCGAGAAAACTAGAAAAAGACGAACGTTATTTTGCAGATTATGTTCGGCTAAGAGTAGTGGCAAGAAAATCAAATTAATTTCTTAAACAATTTAATTTCGCTAATAAGAATTCCCAATCAAACCGAAATCAGCTTTTAGTTGAAGTATTAATTGATCTTGCTCTCTGTCAAGAACAAGGCTTGTGCAGGGCCAATTACGTCTTTGGTTGATATTTAATTTTGGGTTAGAAAAACTTAACAATTAAGCGGAATTAATACAGCATGTTAACAAATTAAGTCTTGACTTCGACTTTGGTTTATTACTATATTATTTCATCTTTAGTAATAGTAGTACATACTCAATACAATAATGACGATAGTAGTACCAAGAACTCAAAGACAAATAAACATTAATTTTCTTAAAAATAGAGTACCTATAGCAAATCTACCAAAAGGCATAGAGCGATATTTACTTAACAAAGAAATAGTAAACTTCTTTCAAAAGAAATCACCCAAAGGTATTGATCCTATTTCCTATATGAAGTCTGTGCTAGATGCTGCTTTATTAGAACCGGAACAAGTTTCCGATACAGATGTAATTGCTGGAATTAATGCTCTCTTTAGGTTTCCTGAAGAGGCAGTAAATAAACTGCTTTTTCAGCATAAGGGAACAGAAATATATTCATTAGAGCATTTCCTCAATCAAGGAACCTTTTCACAGATTGTCCAAATCTGTGAAAAGTACAGACTATACTCAATTAAACAATTTGAAGATTGGTATTCTGAAATGAAGGGCATTCGAAGAGCGCTTATATCTTGTAAACATACTGCTTTTCAAGATATCCCAGAGAAAAAGCTAGCAAAACTTATTTATGGAAACGAGCAAGTTATAGAGTACATAAGCCCTAAAGCTTCAATTTCCGATAGGATCAAGGGTTTAAATCTTTTAGTTAATGATAAAAATGATGAATCTCTTTCAGATCTCAAAGTAGCGTATGATAACGGCTTGAACAATATACAAATTATTGAAATGAGTGAAGAAGAACTATTTCAATATTTTTATCCTAATCTTGATGTTAGTCAGCTTCCTCTTTTCAAATCTCTTCCCCCTCTGCTAATGGATACTATACAAACTGCACAAAAGATGACCAAAAAGCTTGAGAAAAAAGAAGTAGGGTCATCTTTTGTAGAAAATTTCATTTTTAATACAGTTGATCTTCTTAAATCAATTGTCCATGGTTTAGACAGAAATCTCAACATACTCGGGGGCTTAGATGAAGAGAATAGCTCTCTACCTCAAAATTATAGAATGCCCAAAAATTAAGCATTAGCTTCAAGAATTTCTCTTTCTTTACTTAAGTCCCTTTTAATAGCTTTTTCATCGGAGAATTTTTCTCCATAACGAGCTTTGAGTTTCTCTATATTCCTCTCCATTATGGGTGCAAAGTCTATATCCAGAGTATCCGCCATAATTGCAAGATACCAAAATAGGTCACCCATTTCTTCTTTTAAATTGGTTTTATCGAGAGGCTTGCCGTAATAAAGATGTTTTTTTAAAGCATCCAATGCTTCTCCTGCTTCTGTTGCTAAACCCATGGTTGCATGCAAAAGTCTTATATTTTCTTCAGTGAATCTTTCTTGGATTTTTGCAAAGTCTTTGGATTCAGTTCTGATAGCGTTTTGAATGTAATCTTTGGTAATCATCTTTTTGTTCATCTCACTGTTAGATTTATATTTTAGCTTTAAACCTTGATCGTTCTCCTAGTTTCTTCTTTTTTATTATTAGGCTTCAACTTTTTATCAAGAATTCTTTTCAAATACATCCCGGTGGCAGAATCCTCATTCATTGAAACTTCTTCAGGGGGACCACTTGCAATAATTTGTCCGCCTTTATCTCCGCCTTCGGGGCCTAAGTCAATAATCCAATCGGCTTGTTTAATTACATCTAAATTATGCTCAATAATTAACACCGTATTCCCAGAGTCTACCAACTGCTGAAGAACATTAAGTAGTTTAGAAACGTCGTACCAGTGTAATCCGGTTGTTGGTTCATCTAGTATGTAAATTGTTTTTCCGGTATGCCTACGGGATAATTCACTGGCTAACTTAATCCTTTGGGCTTCTCCTCCCGAAAGCGTTGTTGCGGACTGACCCAACTTAATGTAACCCAGTCCAACTTCCTCTAAAGTTTTTAGCTTATTGCTAATAGAAGGTATTGAAGAAAATGTTTCATAGGCTTGACTAACTGTCATTTCAAGAACATCCGATATTGAATAGCCTTTGTACTTCACCTCTAGAGTATCTTTGTTATATCTCTTTCCATCACAAACGGAGCATTTAACATAAACGGAGGGGAGAAAATTCATCTCAATTTCTAAGTGGCCTTGTCCAGAGCAAGCTTCACATCTTCCCCCTTTAACATTAAAAGAAAACCGACCTGGGTTATAGCCTTTCATTTTCGCCTCCGGAGTTGAAGCAAAAAGCTCTCTAATTGGGGTGAATGCTCCAGTATAAGTTGCAGGGTTTGAATGAGGGGTTCTACCAATTGGACTTTGATCTATCTCTATCACTTTATCCAGATTATCCAAACCTTCAATTGTTTCAATTTGATTTGGCTTGATTCTATTTTTTAAGAACTTGCTTTCGAGATAGGGAAACAACAAGTCCATTACCAATGATGATTTACCTGAACCCGAAACGCCTGTCACAACTACCATTTTTCCCAATGGAATTTTCACATCGATGTTTTTGAGGTTATTCAGCTGCGCTTTGCGAATAACTAAACTGTTACCGTTGCCTTCTCTTCGTTCTTCCGGCAATGGTATTTCCCATTCTCCAGACAAATATCTCCCCGTAACCGAATCTGGATTAGCCGAAATTGAATCAACAGTTCCACTAGAGACAACTTTACCTCCATGAATACCAGCATAAGGACCAACATCAATAATCCAATCAGCAGCACTCATGGTATCTTCATCATGTTCAACAACCAGGACAGTATTGCCTAAAGCTTTTAGTTTCTTTAAGGTCTCAATAAGTCGATCGTTATCTTTTTGATGCAAACCAATACTAGGCTCATCTAATACATACAAAACCCCCGACAAGCCTGAGCCTATTTGAGTTGCAAGTCTAATTCTCTGGGACTCTCCTCCAGACAGACTTCCTGCGGAACGGCTTAAAGTTAAATAATTTAACCCAACATCATTCAAAAAATTGAGTCTATTCTTTATTTCTTGAATTACTCTTTCTGCAATTTCAAGCTCATAAGTCGATAGCTTACTCGGGAGGTTAATAAAAAATTCCAGAGCTTTGTCAATACTCAAATTTGTTATTTCTTGAATGTTGATGTCTCCAACGGTTACAGCCAGGGACTCAACTCTTAAACGTCCTCCATTACAAACATCACACATCTTATGAGTCATATAAGTCGAGAGGTCACTTTTAACCTTCTCATTTTTTGTTTCCATATATTTCCTTTTCAGCCTAGGAATAACTCCTTCAAATGGCATATTAAAGGTGAGCAGTTCTTCTCCATCAAAAGAGTCATAGCTCAATTCAATTGGTTCTTTAGAACCATTGAGGATAATGTCTTGGAACTCTTTGCTTAGCTTATTCCATTGCTCAGTGGGGTTAACGTCAAAAGCCTTTGCAACAGAAGATAGAAGCTGAATATAGTAGTTTGTGCTCGATTTTGCCCAAGGAGCAATAGCTTGAATTAAAGGTGCTTTAATATTGGGAATCAGTTTTTCTTGATCAAATTCCAAGGAGTGCCCTATTCCATGACAGGCCGGACAAGCACCTTCTGGGCTGTTGAAGGAAAACATTTTAGGGCTCAAAGGTGGAAGACTTCCGTGCCCATGAGGACAAGCCAAGTTTTCAGAGAAATAAAGCTCCTCAATTACTTCCTTATCCGAGTCAACAATTGCAAATTTTGCGAAACCTCCACCTTTGCTCAAAGCTAAACTCAAGCTATCCGATAAACGTGAACGGTTTTCTTCTTTTACAATTATTCGGTCTACTACAATCTCTATATCGTGCTTTTTAGTTTTTGCAAGTTTAATATCTTCATCTAAAGATTTAATCTCTCCGTTAATTCTTATTCTTAAGAAACCATCTTTCTTTAATTTTTGCAAAAGGGAAGAATGTTCACCTTTCTTTTGTTCAATAATCGGAGCGAGAATCAGCCCTCTCTTTTCATTTGATTTTTCATAAATCTGATCAATTATTTGATCGATAGTTTGTTTGCTGACCGGAGTGTTACAAACTGGACAATGTTGATGGCCTATGCGTCCATATAACAAGCGCAAATGATCGTAGATCTCCGTTATTGTTCCAACAGTAGATCGAACATTTGTACTGGTCGATTTTTGATCGATAGCAATTGCTGGGCTTAATCCTTCGATAGAGTCAACGTCGGGTTTATCAACTTGTCCCAAGAACTGGCGAGCATAAGAAGACAAAGATTCAATATATCTTCTCTGCCCCTCGGCAAAAATTGTGTCAAAAGCGAGAGAACTTTTCCCAGATCCTGAGACACCAGTTATTACAACTAATTTATTTTTGGGAATTTCTACATTGATACTTTTTAAATTGTGTTCTCTTGCACCGCTAACACTTATCCATTCCTGTTGATTCCAGTTTTGTTGATTATCGCTCATTCAAGTAATTTTAAAGCTCAATTAATTAATTGGCTTGTGAAAGTTTATAAGCTCTTCATTACAATTATTTTTATTCATTTTGAACAATTATGAAGAATTTACAATGAGTGAGAAGAATGTTTTGGGTGGTAATTTGTTGAGTTGTTGCCAAGATCCAGTGACGGGCTTTTTTAGAGATGGTTTTTGCAGAACTATTCAAGAGGATATGGGAGTACATGTTGTTTGTGCAAAAGTAACAAAAGAGTTTCTTGAATATAGCAAGGGAAGAGGTAATGACCTTAGCACACCTGCTCCTCAGTGGGGATTTCCAGGACTCAAAGCTGGTGACAAATGGTGTCTTTGTGCATCAAGATGGAAAGAAGCTTATTTGGATGGTTTTGCTCCTCCGGTTATTTTGGAAGCGACTCATGAAAAAGCATTGGAATATGTTCCTTTGAATATTCTTCAAGAATTTGCCTTGGATGCAAAGTAAAGATTGAGATCTAACCCTTCATTTTCTTTCCAAAGATCAAGCCTACTGCTCCGGCTCCAATTGCAGTCCAGATGTAAGACAACATTGCTAATAATGAGTCATAAACTGTTTGCCACTTGGATTCATTCCCCCATATTAATAGGCTAATTAAAGAAAAAATAATAACGGTAGATACAACTATACAGCCGGTGAGAACTGCTGTTTTTAACATAAAACCACGTATTCTAAGTTCATGTCTATGATTACGCTCGGCTCTTGCTAATTCTTGACTTTTTTCTTGATAAGCCAAAAGTGCATTCTCTTGTAGTTGTTGATTATTTTGTTTTTCTTCTGTAATTTGAGCCATAAGCCACTAAGTATTTGCTTAATTATCGAATTGATTAATCTAAATTACTGAGTCTAATTTGCATTGCTTGTTTGGATACCCCAAAAATCAGTGATATTTTTTCAAGGTCACCACCATAATCTACTTTATATTTTTTCACTAAACAGTCCGGCATTAAAAGACTAGCCGCAAAATAGTTAGCCTCTTGCTCTTTTTCAATTTCTTCGTCAATATAATTGAAATTATCAGTTCTGAAATGTATATCTTCATGTAGGATATGATGTCCAATTTCATGTGCAATTGTAAAAGCCTCACGAGAAGGTATTTGCCCATCTCGAATGAATATTGCTTTTCCCGTTCTACTATATGCTCCTAAAACATCTTGAAAGAGCTCTTTATGTTCTAAATTCGGATCGTTTGGTGTAAAACGGATTAATTCTAAACCTGTAAACTTTAAAACATAATTCAAATCAATCGGCAATTCAACACAATCAATAGAGCCGTAAATGGCTTGCAAAATGTTTTCTGTTTCTTTCTCTATATTCTGTTTTTTGTTAAGGGTTACAACCATAATGAGAAATTTTTGTATTAGGCCAATACATTCTTATGTCTATTTTACCCTCAAACCATTCTTTAGTCCGTATACTTATCCACTTTTTATTTATCAAATGTTTGGGTTGTAAAAAAACTTTTTGAAATTTGGACCATAAGCATAAATTTTATGAGAGTGCAGGATTTACCTATAACGACTGATAAAATTTGTCAATATTAGAAGGGTTTAATTTTGAATTTTCATTTCTCTCAAATTCTTAATAAAGCTTTAGAAGAGTCAAAGCCAATCACAATTTTTTGTGGCGCCGGAACATCCAGATTAATTGGTTGCAAGGGATGGGATCAACTTGCTCATGAATTACTTAATAAAGCAGTTGAATTAAAACTAATAAACTTCAGGAAGCAGAACGATTTGACGTCTATTAATAATAGTAGAAAGATAATTACAATCTGCGAAGGCGTCTTCAAAAAGGGATCCCAAGATGCAAAATTCGATGAGTGCATACGCAATGCTTTAAAACCAAAAGTCTCTTTGAAGCATGATGAAGATAAAAATATATTTAAACCTTTAAAAAAATTAGTAGATCAAATCGAGAATAAAGGATTTTTCACTGTAAACCTTATTACAACAAATTACGATAATCATTTATTAGACGAATTTCCTAAGAGAGCAAAAGAATTCTCTTCTGTGGAAGATATGAATAGCGATTTTTTTGAAAAAATCGATTCTACTAAAGTTTTCTATATGCACGGGCATGTTGATAATCAACAAAGCTTAATTGTGACTGTAAGTGATTACTTGAAACTTTATGCAAAATCAGATTTTAAAGAGCACATGAAAAAGTTGTTCGAAAAAAGTCTAATTCTTTTTCTTGGTTATAGCCTAAATGAATTTGAATTACTAAGCATGACAATTGATCCAAACAATACAACCGCATTAAGTCACTATACCTTAGAAGGGTATTTTGATGTAAATGGAAGTGAATTCACTGAACTTGATAAATATTATTTTCATGGCTTAGGCATTGATCCAATCCCATATGAAAAAACTCATAAAAGCTATCATCAGCAAATCGATTTATTAAAAGAGTGGATTCAACAGGTTGAAGATTGGAAACCTGACCTGTACGAAAAATTCAGAGAAACAGAGTCTCTAGCGAAAGAAATTCTAGAAGGAGATCTTCTATGAAGGAGTGGGTTAATAAGGTTGATAAATTATTTGAATCTTTAAAACCTGACCCCGTTTTAGTTAACTTTCTACAGTCTGTTGCAATAAAAGCTCCCGAAGTGTGGATAAGTGAATTCGAGAAAAGAGAATATTTTGATCCTGAGAAGAATCCCGAACCAAAAGAGGACGAGAAGAATAAAGGGTTTTACAGCTTTCCTGATTGGCGTGTTATGACCTTGCTTTTGGCAGCAGCTCGAAAACTGAAGCACTTAGACAAAGAAAACAAGTTTTATGAAAAATCACTTGATTCAATAATCAAAATACTTGATGGGATTATTGAATTTGAATTAAAGAGAGATACTTCCGAGAAACAGCTTCATACAAATCTCAGGACTAACAAGATATTGATTGAATGCATTTCTTATTTGCCCCCAGAAAAGATTGAACTCAAGTACATTGATTTTTGCATTTCAATAATTAAGTGGCCATACTGGGGCAGTAATAGCTACAGCTACTCAATACAGAGGTTTTTACTTCCCTCTTTAATCCAAAATTCTTTAAAACAACCTACTTTGAAATTATTTAAAGAATGCATACTTCAGCATAGGGAAGATAATGGCTATATACTCCCCTATTTAAAGAATTATTGGCTCCATGAGTACTTTAAAAACAACAAAGAAAAATTGTTTCCCATGTGCGGAAAAGAGCTTAGTGAGCATATAGTTGAGCAGATCAAATCTTTCCCCGATAAGGATGTCTCTCTGAGTTCAATTGAAGATAGTGACCAAAATACAGGAGTGAGTGAATACGAGAATCAACTGGTTTTTTGCTTAAGAGAATACATTGAATGGTTAGAACCAATTGAAGCTAAGCCATTAATTGAAGACTGGTTAAACATTGAAAAACATCAATCAACTTCGGTTTTATTCAGAATAGCAATCCATGGGATCAACAAACACTACAGCGAGCTCAAAAATTTATTTTGGAATCTTGAATTTAACCCTTTACAACCTGAGCTAGAAGCTAAAGAAAGCCAGAGCACCTACAACTATGATTTATTGGCTCCTCATGAAGTCTGGATGTTATTAAGTGATAATGCTTCTAAAATAAACATTGATACAGAGGCAAGCAGGAAACTACTTGCTTGGATTAAAAATCTAAATTTCGATTTTAGAGATGGGGTAGCTGAAAATGATAAAAAAATCTCAATCGCTTCAAGAATAAAATGGTGGCTATATCCATTCAAGGATTTAACAGGAGAAATAACAAAAAAATATAAGGAGCAAAATACAATATGTTCCGAAGAGCCTGGACATCCCGGTTGGTGGAGATATTTTTGGACTGTAACCGAAGAAGATAGAAAAAAAGACTCTTTTGTTGATTACTCTCAGTTTGATTTTAAAGAAACACTTGAGGCCTATAAAAAGAAATTCAATTACTACTCATCATCAGACTTTCGAAGAGGAGATGTATCAGATTTCTTTTCTCAGCACGTAGCAGAAAACCCTCAAAAGTTTTTAGATAATATTGAAGAATTAAAAAAGACACCAGAATGGTTTGTTGATGACAGTTTAATTGTTGGTTTTCATAAGGCTTACCTTAACAAATCATTAAATGTTCAAGAACTGGAAAAGATATTTTCCTACTTCATTCATAGAGTCAACTTATTAGTCGATCAAGATGAAAAAGAAGTCCGAACCAGTAGAATTATAGACTTCTTGAGAGCAGGCATTGTATGCGAAGAGAACGAGTTTGTTAAACAGTTAGAGAATGCTGTTTCAGAATTATTAATAAAAATGCAGTTTGTACTCTTGGAAAAAGATTTTAGTTTATCTCAAAGTAGCAGCTACGTCGACAACTCAATTAATAGTACAAAAGGTAAATTCGCAGAAGCATTAATTATTTTTGGTTTGAAGAATACAAATTTTAAGAATGATCTTTTTCATATTCTTTCAGATGTTTTCGACAAGAAACCTTCAACTAATGTAAATGCAATACTAGGCCTTTATTTAGCTAATTTATGGATATCAGGTTCTGCTTGGGTAAAGAAACAAATACAAAACATTTTTCCCGACTCTGATTCTGAAGAAGATCTCAATTTGTTCAATGCTTCTTTTCAGGGTTATGTTGGGCATATCAATTACATCTACCAACCTGAAGATTTATTTGAGTTCTTAAGAGATAAAGAAATTTTTCTAAAGGCCCTAAGGAATGGCATTTCAAAAGGCATAGCTTCCAACTATGAGGCTAGGTTAATTGATCATATATTTATTGGTTATATTGAAAATAGAGAGATTCTAGATAATTCAGATTCTTTATTAAATCTTGTATTAAAAGAGAAAAAGGTTGAGCAGTTGAAAGAACTCATTCATTACGCATGGAGAAGCTTAAAAAACGATCAACAAGACAAATATGAAAACGACAAATTACCAGACCAGAAAATTCAAAATCTATGGAAGAAGCTAATTGAAATTTGTGAAGAATCTCCTGAGCTGAAAAAAGATTTATTGCCCTATTTAGGATTATGGATTTGCTTAGTTAAAGATACTAATGGGGTTAAAGAATTAATCTTGAACTCTACAAAGTATTTAGTTGGTGTTGACAGAGATAGTCTTTTTATTGAATATCTTTATAAACACTCTAAAGAAAAGTTCAAAGCAAAAACTTCTGGGGAAATCTTTATTGAGCTTTTAAATAATACAGACCATCTTCCAGCATATAAAGAAGAAAACATTAAAGGTTTAGTTAAAAATCTCTATGACTATGGAGAGAAGGATTTAGCTGACAGGATTTGTAACAAATATGCAAACAGTGGTTTTATGTTCTTGAAAGAAACTTACAGTGAAGGAAATTCTGCTGCCTAGAATCATCAAACAGCACTCTCTGTTTTCTGTTGCTTCCACAATCTTTGATAAATTTCATTGTGTCTCAATAGATGGGAATGCTTACCCTGTCCAACACATTGCCCTTTATCTAGTACAAAGATTTCATCTGAATCTTTCAAAGAAGAAATTCGGTGAGTGACTAGAATCAGAGTTTTATTAGTAAATCTTTTACGAATGGATTTCAATATCTTCAGTCCAATTTCGTTATCCACGCTGGCTATTGAATCATCCAATATTAAAATTTCTGGATTGCGGATTATTGCTCTCGCTAATGCTATCCGTTGAGCTTGTCCGCCAGAAAGGGAAACTCCTTTTTCCCCAACCACCGTATCATAACCTTCAGAGAAATTCAGGATTTCATCGTGAATATGAGCATCTGTCGCAGCTTGAGTAATTTCTTCTTTCGTAAAATCCCCGGAGAATCCAATGTTGTCTTTGACACTAACATTGAATAAAAAAGATTCTTGAGGAACCAAAGAGACATGTTGGCGAAGAGAAGTTATTGGCTTACTGCATATATCCTCAGAATCAATAAAAATACTTTTGTCGGGAATATCAAGAAGTCTTAAAATGGCGTTGCATAAAGTACTCTTTCCCGAGCCAATCAACCCAACAACTCCTACAAACTGTCCACCATCTATAGCTAAAGATATATTATTTAGCGCTTTTGTAGAATCATGGTTGCTCTTGTCATCATCTTTGAATGAAAAGGTTAAATTTTTAACTTCAATACTGCCATCGGATAATTGCAATCCCTTTTTCAAATCAATCTCCAGATCAAGAGTTTTTCGATCGACAATTTTTGACTTCTCAGAAAGTATCTCCTTAATGCGATCGATACTAACAGAGCCTCTTTGAAATATTGTTATGAGCCAACCAATGATGGCGGTGGGGAATAAAATCCTTTCCAAGCAGACAAGAAAAGCTACAACTGTTCCCGCATTTAAAAGACCTTGACTCACGTAAATCAATAGGATGAAAAAACTAACACCTCGCGCAAGTTCCATTGTTGGCCATATGATTCCTCTCCACTGGGCCAATTCAATAGAGATTTTCAAGTATTCATCATTTATTTTTTTAAAACGACTTATTTCTCTTTTTTCTTGACTATATGCCTTGATGACTTGTATTCCGTTTATATCCTCTTCAATAAAAGAACTTAAAGAACCCAGTCTCTCTTGAGCAATTTGCTGCTGTGTTTTCAGCCTGAGGCTTATTATCCTAACTAAGAACAGTACTGGGATATAACCAATGATTACCCAAAGTGTCAGGGAAAAGCTTAAACTGAACATCAATGGAAGGGTTAGAGCATAAACCCAAATTATATTTATTATATTTAACAATCCAAAACCCATCATCATTCGAATGGCTTGAATATCATTGGTTGCTCGAGAAATCAGATCGCCAATCCTTTGTGAATTAAAATACAAGATATCTAGACTCAAAAGATGATCAAAAAATTCCTGCTTTTGATCGGATTCAATTCTCCTTCCAACACCAAAAAGAATGATTCTAGATCCTATCCTCACAACAGCCATTAACAATGCCAAGCCCGCTATTATCACTAATGCATTCCAAATAACCGCTCCATTGGTTAAACCTTGTTCAACAAACAAATCAATAGTTTTTTTTATTTGAATTGGAATCAATATCCCAATTGCGTTTGTAATAACTAATAAGAAGGTCCCCCAAAGCGTTTCTTTTTTATATCTATTTATTTGCTCAAAAAAGAACTTAATTGTCTGAGACTGAAACATTGAGGATTGCACTATAGCTATACAAACTTTATTAACTATAGCTCGTTAGATGAGCAATTCTTAGAAGAATACTCAAAAGCATGAATCTGTTCTTCAACACTTTATAGGCTGTTTATAGTTCTTAGAAAGTTAGTAAGGTAATTTAAATGAGAATTGGGTAATTATCGAGTGTCGCAGCAAGTCCCTCCGAGGAGAAGGCCTAGCTCTTGCTGACAGTTGATATCCCCCCTCCCAACTCACAAACTTGTTGAATTCTTTTTCTAAACCAACAAAAAAACGATTTTCATAAAAACCCGCCGGTAAACCTGGGGTAGAATTTGCAAAAAAATGTAATTCATTTCTCACAATTGCATGGAGATCTTTTTTAGAGTTAATTGGATGGGAGACTCTAAGCCTGTACCTAAGTCTTACAGCTGCATCATTTTCATTAATGAATCTCTGTTCGACCCGAAATCTATTTTCAAATTCCAAATCTTTCAGCGATTTTGTATAAGTCAGTTGCTCAAAGATTCTCTGTTCTTCAAAGTCAGAATTGCCCAAGTATGCCTTATTAAAATCGTAAGCTAGAGAAAATTCAAGGTTGTCTTTTGGGTGATAGTTCACGATGGATCTCAACTGTAATGGATTAAGCTCGCTTATATTGTTGGTAATAATTGGTTGAACTGTGAAATTACCAGTTAGCTTATCCTTGTATAAAGGAAACTCGAATTCAAAAATCGGCCATAAGGTTAAATCATTTTCAAAATCACTGTTATTTGCTTGAGAACTATTTGGCAATAACAAGGAAATAAAAAGAATCAGAAAAAATTTTTTAAGAATTTGCAAAATGACCGAACTTACGTATTAACTAGATTATATTCCTTTTCTGTACTTGATTCTCCTAAAATTCCATTTGATTTAATAAACTCTACAAATCGATCTTCTAGAATTGCTTTTCTCATATTCTTGGTTAGATTTATCAGTGTATAGAGATTGTGAACAGCAATATAGTAATAAACAGTGATTTCGGATCTTTTGAACAGATGTTTAATATAAGCCCTACTAAATTGAGAACAAGTTGGGCATTGACAATTTTTCATAATTGGATTATTGAAATCCTCAGTGAATTCCTTTTGAGTTACACTCTCGGTTTTCCATCCTTCGGGATTCTTTCTAAAAAAGCTTCCATGTCTTGAAAGTCTTGTTGGAAGGATACAATCAAACATATCCATTCCGGAAGTAACACTCATTAAAAGATCTCGAGGAGTCCCCACTCCCATCAGATATCTTGGCTTATTGGAGGGCAATTCATTTGCCATTGTTTGTACAATTCTATCGACCTCTTCTCGGCTTTCTCCAACGCTCACTCCCCCTAAGGCATAACCAGGGGCATCGAGCTTCACTAGTTCTTTCAAACTCTTATGACGCAAATCCTCAAATCGTCCACCTTGAACGATAGGAAACAAAGATTGATGACTTTGTAGTTCATAATCCATACACTGTTTTGTCCATTCAGTGGTTAAGTTCACCGAGTAATCTATTCCTTCTCTAGTAGCATCAGCTGGCGGACAATGATCGAAAGCCATTACTATATCCGAGCCTAAGTTCTTTTGAATTTCCATTGATTCTTTGGGGCCCATAAAATGCATTTTGCCTTCCAAATCATCTTTAAAAGTAACTCCAGAATCCATGATTTTTGCCTTACCTCTTCTGGCGAAGCTGAAGACCTGAAAGCCCCCTGAATCAGTAAGAAATGGTCCGGACCAGTTGCTCCACTTATGAAGTCCACCGGCTTTTTGAATTAATTTATCTCCAGGTCTAATGTGAAGATGATAAGTATTGGCCAGAACAATTTGAGCACCGAGCTCCTTTATTGTTTCCCAGGGAATTCCTCTCACCGATCCTTTAGTTGCAACCGGCATAAAAACGGGTGTTTCTATAACTCCATGCTCAGTTTCCAGCAGTCCAGCTCTTGCTCCGGTTTTTGGACATACTTTTTGTAATGTGAATTTCATTAATTCGCTTTCGAATATAGATTTAAAACAGAAAAATAAAGTAAATACTAAACCTGCTTATTTTAACCTTAGTTATGATATTAACGGTGATAGTATTGAAATAGAATTAATAAAGTCAAATCTTAGCTACTAGTGATGGAAAACTTTTCTGGAGATTTTTCCCAGCCTTTCGTTTTTAAAATGCCGATGAATATGCCAGAACAGGATGGCGTGGATTTAAAGTGGATTGGGGAAGAATTCCAGAACACTACTGAGCTTTTAAGTGAGTTCTGGGACAATTATAATAATCTTGCCAAACAAGGCAAGCATCCACCATTGCTACTTAGACAACAATTTAAAATTATAGAAGCCCTGGCCAATTACCAATTGTCTTTGATAGAACACCAAACTAAAAGACAAAACGTTATACAAAGCGAGTCTGATGTTCAAGAGATGATGAATCAACTTGAGAACTTTGTAAAAATGTTTCGTGAAAATAAATAAAGAAAGAAGACTCTGAAATAAAAAAGACCTTAATCACACTATCAAGCTTTGTGATTCAGGTCTTTTAAGTTGGAGTAAGCTAATTATTTTTTAGCTTTGGCTTTTTTCTGAAGATTAGAAACAGCTTTAGCTTTGATTGCTTTACCCAAGATAGCCTTCTTTTTTCCTTTAACGCTAGAAGCTTTTTTAGTTACCTTTTTTGCTACTGATGAAGCTGTTTTCTTAACAACTTTGCTTACCTTTTTAGCGGTAGTTTTTTTCTTACTTGCTATTTTTTTAGGAGCAACTTTCTTAACAACTTTCTTCGCAGCAGCTTTAGCAACTGTCTTCTTAGCGGTAGTTTTTTTTGTAACTGTCTTTTTTGTTGCTGTTTTTTTCGCAACAGATTTTTTAGGAGCAGCTTTTTTTACAGTTTTTTTAACAACTGTTTTTTTAGCTGTAGATTTCTTAGGAGTAGCCTTCTTAACAGTCTTCTTAGTAACCGTCTTTTTTGCTACAGCCTTTTTAGCAACTGTCTTTTTTGTTGCTGTTTTTTTGGTAGTTTTAGCTTTCACGTTCCCTTTTGTTTTGGTTTGAGATTGTTTTTTTGAAGGTTGATTCCCAGAAGATTCACTCTTTGATTTTTGGATTGACTCTAAAAGATTATTTATTTGTGAGATAATCTTTCTTACATTATTCAAAGCACTGCTTTCAGACTTTGAGTTAATGTTTCTTGACAAATCTTTTTTGATTTGTTCAAGATAGTTTGAGAGAAGAATACTCTCAGAGCTTTGTTTAACCTGAACCATTTTAAGTGTCTCTCCTAAGATCTCCTTTTAAAATTGGTATACCCTTTAGTAAGAGTCTTAGCAAAATATAGGTCATATGCTTGAGAGAAAAAAAACAAGTCCCAAAGGAAGAAGTCGTGAATTTAGAGAATTTATGCTTGCTTATGAATCCGCAATGAGTCCCTTGATTCTGCCTCTGGTTCTTGGATTTGCTGGATATTGGATTTGCGATTTCTTTAAATTCCCAGTAGCAATTGGTTTAATTGCCGGCTTTATTCTTGGCTTTGTTGTTGGGCTAAGAAGATTAGTTGTTTTTCTGAAAAATAGAAATAAAAACGAAGATAAAGTTATTCAGGAGTCCGAAGATAAAAGTTAATTTACTTGAGAAGAAAATGTTAATTAAGAAACTGCAATTCTCAGATTCATCTTATTTAAAGTCTTTCTTGATTATATTTTCCTTGGTCATTGCGATCTCATTTCTTGGAATAATCAATTTTACTCAGGCCAAAAGTTTCAATGACCTGCAATTCGAGAAACTTGAAATAGCGGATAGTCTAAAAGAAATTCAAATCGGTTTAATGAACCGTAAAAGCTTATGCAGTGATTGTGGAATGCTATTCATTCTCCCAATCGAAGGAAAAACTGCTTTTTGGATGAAGAACACTTATATCCCACTGGATATTCTCTTCATTTCTAAGAATGGTGAAGTAATAACTATCCACGAAAATGCTCAGCCTTTGAATGAATTAAACAGATATTGGCCAAAAAGAAATGCTAAATATGTATTAGAAGTGAACGCTGGTTATTCACAAAAACACAATATTAATGAAGGGGAGTTCTTCAATATTGATAAACTTTTCGAACAGAGTCGCAAGTAAATAAAGTTATTAGCAATACTCAGGTTATAAGCACTCTATTATTTATTAACTTCTCAAAGATAAGTAATTTAACTCAATCGCTAAAGATGGATTACTCAAAACGAATAAATGAAATAAGGAATGTAATTCCAAAGAATACAAAGCTTATTGCGGTTAGTAAATATGTTGATGAAGAGGAAATTCAAAAGGTTTATGCTTGTGGGGTTAGAGATTTTGCTGAAAGTAAAGTTCAAGATGCTATAAGAAAAAAAGCAAAGCTAAAAGACTTAGAAGATATAAAATGGCATTTTGTTGGACATTTACAATCCAATAAAATACAAAGGGCATTGAATACTTTTGACTGGATACATTCAGTACATAGCTTAGAATTATTGAAGCGAATTGATTCTATCTCAGCAGGAATAAAGGTTCATCCCAAGCTACTCATGCAGGTTAAACTGTCTGAGGATCCAAATAAACATGGTTTTGAAGTTAGTTCATTATTGAATTCTCTCAGTTTTATCAACTCCTTGCAAAACTCAAATATTGAGGGTTTAATGACAATATTACCTTTTGGTTTATCTCAAGAAACTAATCTAAGACTCTTTCGTAAGTTAAAAACATTGCGGACAGAAATCTCTAATAAGTCTTTCAAGAATCTCAACATGAATGAATTATCAATGGGGATGTCTTCTGACTATCGAGAAGCTATTGAAGCAGGTACAACAATGATCAGACTTGGAAGAGCTATTTTTATGCCTTAAAGAGCTTGAAAGAAGAACGGGCTTAGATAATATGATGTCCACCAGCTGTATGAAAATTTGTAGATTGACTGATTGAGTAAAATGCAGATTCACTTGTTTTTCAAGGATTTGAAGCTGCTACCCTAAACAGTTGACCCGCTAAGTTTTCGGGATAGCCTGGGTTAGATAGAGTTAGCTAAAAAGTTAATTATTTATGCTAAGTCTAAATTTAAAAAAGATATCTATTGCCGCTGTTCTTGTTAGCTTAAGTCTAAACTCTTCTATTCTAATTAGCTATGCAGCAAAACAATATCCTGGTGTTTTCATTTCAGATACCCAAAACCGCTGGCACTCGGATTATGAATATTCTTCAGAAGAAAGCTTTGGTTATGTGATTTGTGATGGTGGATATATCGGAAGTCCATTAATTCCAAATGATCGAAAAACGGTTGATAAGTTTTTAAATTATTGTAGAACTGGAGAGAAAGTTGGACCGGGCAGGCTTCCAATAATAAATGCTTCAACTGATCCTGTTGAAAAATCAACAGTGTATTCGGCTTATAAGGCTGAACTAAACGGTGAGACTTACTATTTATGTAGAGGCTACTTAAACTCAACTCCAAATTGTTCTAAAGAGTCTGATGCTCAGGCTGAGAAGTTAATTTCACAGATAAAGAACACTCAGTTACAAAACACTACAACTCAAGAAAATAACAATTCAGAAGAAAAAGAAATCACGAAGAATATACAAAGGATACAAGTACAAGAAGTCAATGATTTCCGCTTTTCAGAAGACAAAAGTCAAAAGCTTGACCCTCTTAAAAATCGCTCCATTGAAACTTCTTCCAGAGACCCACTTGTAAGAAGAGAGCGAAAACTCTCAACAATAATAGAAGCAGCAAATAATAATTCTTATGATATTAAAGGAACTTCACTCGAAGGAGTGAAGATTCCTGGGATTGATTTAGAAGGTGCAAGAGTTATTCCTCTTACAAGTACTAAGAAGTCAATTTCTTCAGAAGCTGCGACTGGTCAAAATGCAATAAAAATTAGTTTAGAAGACCTAGAAGCATTAAAGACCGGTAGAATTAGCTTAACAGAGTTAGTTCACGGTTTCGGAAGCGAGCCAGCAAATAAGTTAGAAACTAATACCGTTTCTACAAATGTTCAAACTATTCCATTGAATAAAGTTTTACTTAAACAAAAAGATAATTCCCAGAGAAATCAAGCCATCAAATTGACTAAAGAAGAACTTGATGATTTACAGAATGGAAGAATTAGCCTGGAAAAGTTAACTGCAGGGAAACAGATTATCAGCCTAAACAATCCACAAAATCCTTCTAACAGTATTCTAAACAATAGTACAAGTGCTCCACTAGAATTAAATAGCGGGGGTAAACAAGCCATTCAAGTTACAGCTGAAGAATTACAAGCTCTTAAATCCGGTCAACTTTCCATTACCGATTTACAGAACAGACCAATTGTTAACTTGAATGAACAAGGTCAATTTGTTAATAAACCGATTTCACCGAACAACAATTCCGTTGTTTCACAACCCCAGCCTTCCATAAAAGCGGTTCCAATTACACAAGAGACTTTAACTGCCTTGCAAAGTGGACGGGTTTCTTTACAAGAAGTTCTTTCTTCAAAACAAACCATTAATATTTCCAATCAAGCGGTTAACTTTCAAGAAAAGCAAATAAACCAACCGTACAATACAGCTCTTTTATCTCCCAATATTAATGGTCCTACAATTTTGGAACAAGTCCAAAATACGCAACCTCAACAGGCAGAGTTGACGAACAATTATGCCAATTCACCAGCTTTACAACAAATGCCAGGTCAAGTATCTCCCCAACTGGACAATTATCAACAACAAGCTTTGCAAAATACACAGCAAATTCCTATCCAAGGGATGGTGCAACCTCAGTTACAATATGGCGCTTTCGTTCCAGGAAACCCAATACAAAATTTTGAACAGAATCCTCCGGGACAAAGCATTGGAATGCAACCCAATTTTTATCCTCAGTCAATAGGAGAATATCCTCCAGCACAATATGGGATTCCGGCAGTTTCACCTATGTTACAAGCTTATAATAATTCCTTTAATCAACAAAACTATAATCAGCTACCTTATGATTTTTCCTACAATCAAATGGGAGCAGCACCTTTGGGAAATCCAGATATGGCTAATTATTCAAGTAATGTCCCACTTATGGGACCACCGGTTAGTTATGTCACAACACCAGTGTATGGTACTCACACAAATGCAAAATATTTTCCAGGAGCTATTTTCAATTAGTTTTCTTGCCTAGATATCTTATCTAGGGCAAAGGTACGATATCTATTAATTTCTTTATTATTGGGTTTGAGACTCAAAGCTTTGTCGAAGTCTTTTAAAGCACTTTTATAATTGTTAGTTCTTAAAAAGACCAAGCCCCTTAGAACAAGGGCTTCTTCATAATTGGGTTTTAATTCTATTGCTTTTGACAGATCTAGAACGGATTCATTATAGTTTTGCTCGTAGTAGCGAATACTACCTCTTTGAAAGTAGGCTTTTGGAGCAAGTTTTTCATTCAAATTTCGCTCAATTAAAATTGAGAGATTAGTCTCAGCTTCATCAAACTTATTGTTTTTAATTTGATTATTACTCAGTTGATAGATTAGCTCACCAGCCAACTTTGAGTTGGATTCAACTGCTAAATCAATATATTTTTTTGCTTGGGATAGGTTCCCTAGTTTTTTGTAAGCCTGGCTTTGATTCCAATAAACGTAGACTATTTTGTCGAACTTTGGATTCAAGTCTATAACTTTGTTTAAATCATCTATTGCTCCTCTAAAATCACGGTTGAGGATTTTTACGGTTGCTCTATCAAAATACCCTATTGAATAGTTTGGCTTTAATCTCAATAGAGCATCAAAATCATCTATTGCTCCATCCAAATCTTTAAAATGCTTAAATTTTAAGAGAGCTCTATTTTTATAAGCCTGAGAGAATTTTGGATTCAGTGAAATCGCTTTATTGAAATCTTCTAATGCACTATCAAAGTTACCAAGTTGAAGTTTTGCAAGTCCTCTGTTCATATAAGAAGTATGGTGATTTGGCTTTAGTTTTATACATTGTGTAAAACTTTGAATTGCTCTTTTGAATTCTTTATTTTTAAATTCGTTAATACCTTTAACAAAGTTTGACGCAACGTACTGACTTTTTATCTCAGAGAGCTTTTCATCTTTAGACAAATTAATTGGAATATTGTAGTTTTTGAAATTGCCAAAAGAAATCCTTGCACTATAAGATGCGCTTGCAATTAAACAAAACAAAAGTGCTGTAAATACACTAAAAGTCTTTTTTTGTAGGCTTCTTGTCAAAAACTTAAACATTGTGTATAAAATTGCGGCTTGTTATTTAGGTTAGCACAATAAAGTCCAAAGAGTATTAACATTAGCTGACGTGAATATAAGGTCTTTTTTTAGGATCGGGGATTTTTTGCCTTAGTACTTCTCTTGCCATTGGTGCAACATCACCCTCCCCAAAAAATATGTACCTAAACAGATACTCAATTGGGTTACCTTCAGTCCAACCAAAATAAGCGTGGGGCAATTTACCAGTTATTTGCTCAATATTCAGGAGCAAAGCCGCAATTGCATTCGGGATGGCTGGACTTGAAGCTCTAAGAATTTTGTGCGGCCCAACTGTAGTTCCACTAACGTGTAAAGGTGCATCAAAGTCAGAAGCATCACTCATCTGAATTTCTATGAATATAATTTGCTCTTCCCCATCTAAATGATGCAATTCCCTTGCCCAGTCTACTTTTGAATTATATTCTTTCACGGAACCATCTCCCGGTCGATGGGCAACAATATGAATAATCTGATCGTAATCCTCTGCCAGAAACTGCTTGGCAGTATCATCCAAAATAACTTCTTTGATTCTCAATTCTGTAGATCTCATTGCACGAGACACTAGTGATATTGTGATTGTGAGGACAATAAAGCAGAAAGCGATTTTCATACCTTCTGGTCTTTCAATAATGTTCAAGGCCGTTGTGTAAATAAAAACACCAGTCACTAATAGAAAGAAAAATCTAGAAGCTGAATTCCAAACTGAGACGAGAACTGCAACTGAACCAGAACACATTAAAACCAAAACGCCGGTTGCATAAGCTCCTCCTTGTGCATCAACATCCGCTTTGAATATTAAAGTAACTATAAAAGCAATTATTGTAAAAACAACAACCAAAGGACGAGAGGCTTTGGACCATTCAGGAGCCATTCCGTATCGAGGTAAATATCTTGGAACTAAATTCAATAAACCCGCCAAAGCTGAAGCACCAGCAAATCCGAGGATCAGGATAGTACTAATATCATAAATACTTCCAAACATATCACCCAAATACAAATGGGCCAAATAAGCTAAAGCTCTTCCATTAGCTTCTCCACCCGGCTCAAATTCGGAGGAAGGTATAAGTAACGTTGTTACAAAACTACTCGATAACAAAAACACGCTCATTATAAGAGCCGCAGACAGTAATAACTTTTTCGTATCTTTAATTCTGTCGGTGATTTGCTCTCCTTTAACTAAAGGCATAACGGCAACACCCGTTTCAAATCCGGATAGTCCCAAGGCTAGCTTGGGAAAGAGAACCAAGGCCACACCGAGCATTAAGAAGGGGTTCTCAGAATGACTTTTGAACAGTGCTTCTTTCCAATTGAGAATCAATGATGGGTTTTGAATAATTTCAGAAAGTCCAATAAAAATAACAATTGAATTAATCCCTAAGAAAAGAACCACAATTACAACCGCAAGGGAGATGGCTTCCTTGAAGCCTTTCATAAATACAGCACCTAAAAACGTTATTAAAGCCAAAGTGATCAAGACCTTATGATGCATCCATTCAGGAACAAAAGGATTTTCAATAATATGAGCCGTTGCATCGGCCGCTGACAAAGTTATAGTGATTATAAAATCTGTTGCAGCGAACCCCAGAAGGAAGAGAACACTAGCTTTCCCCTTCCATTTTGGGAAAAGCTTTTCAAGCATAAAAATACTGCCCTGTCCATCGGGACTTTGTTCTGCAACTTTACTGTATATGGGAAATGCGGCAAAGAGTGTAACTAAAACCAAAACAAGTGTTGCAATTGGAGACAAAAAACCCGCTGCTAAAAAAGCAATTGCGGGTTGGTAGCCGAGTGTTGAGAAATAATCTACACCGGTTAAACACATTACCTGCCACCAAGGATGTTTATGTTCTGCTTTACCGTGTGGACCTGATGGTGTGTGAAGCTCTTGAAAAAACCAATGATGGAATGTAACTAAAAAGCTTCTTGAGGGTTTCAAATTGGAAAAATTCATTATGTAAAGCAGATAATTTCTATATGCTCATCAAAGTTTATTAGACAAATACTAAAAATACATTAAAAATTGAAAGCAAATTTAAAAGCGACATAACTTTCAAATAGCCATTTTGATTGCATATTTATGTTTTGAAGAAATTCAGCGTTAAGTTACCAGCCAAAATCTTTTAACTCTTTTTCATAACCCTGTTCTTTTAATAATTCAATTTTGTCTCGGGGATATCCATCTTCATTCAATTTAACTCGAGTGTAAACGTAATTGTGTCTTTCACTTTTTTTCGCTATATCCCAGTCAGTTATGATTTTGCCTCCATTATAATCTTTGGATACTAAACCCAAGTCTTTCAGCTCTTGCCCATATCCTTTTTCCCATAAGATTGGGATTTTATCATGAGGATAAGCGTTTTCCTGTCTCAACGAGCTTCTCACATATTGATGTCTTTCACTATTATTATATTTATCTATACCAGCCTCTTCTTTGGGATTAATTCCATTTTTTTTCATAAAATACTCTAAAACTGCTTTTTGCCTACTTCCTTCAGAATAAGGACTCAGGTTACCTGTTGTTCTTATTGTTTTCAATCCTTCCCTAATATCATTTATATCTTGCTTGGAATATCTAAAACCAGGCCTCTCAAACTCTGCAACATAAGAATCACTCACTGACCGTTGATTTGATTCTTCAAGTCCATTATAGAGTCTATTTGCCCCTGGAGAAACGTTAAATCCGGCTGTACCTGAATCAGGTAACCCATCGTAAAGTCTATCTGCTCCTGGAGATACATTTGATTCATAAGAACCTCTTGAAGAGTTACCAGGAATAAAGTTCTCTTCAGAAATACCATTTTCTGAGTAAAATCTGTCCATTACATCTTCATCAATAGAACCAACCGGTGCTCTTGTAGCTTCACCCGATTGCAGCCTGGAGATATTTTTTCTAATAATGCTTTGTTCACTTGGTGAATAACGATTGATAAGCGAATCAACACTAGATCCACTCATGGAGTATCTTGTGGTTTCAGGAGAGCTATCAAAACGATCTGAAGAAGAAGGAAGTATAAAATTATCGGGGGATACACCTGTTTCAGCATAAAATTGCTCCATCACATCTAACCTCGGATCTCCTAGAGGAAAAGATCTAATATACTCTCCAGATTGTAATCTTTGTACACCTTCTCTGATAATTGCCTGTTTATCTGGTGGATATTGAGCAATAGTTGATTCTAAGTTAGTTGCAGAAAAAGCATACTCAGCACCTTGTTTGGCAGTATCAGTATTACGAATCCAAGCTTCCGTCAATTCTTGCATTGCGTAATTCACTGCTCCATCAGTAGCTCCCCTTAAAGCGCCCTTGCCAATATCTCGACCACTCATTGCTGCATTAACACCGCCACTTAAACTTTTAAATGCAACTTGTCCGAACAAATCATCTCCAAGAATTTCTCTTGCACTTGCCATTGCTGGATTTATAGCTAAATCTCGCGCTAAGTCTTTTCCTAAATGACCAAAATCAACACTTCCAGTTTTCACAAATTCAACCGCTGTATGAGTCATTTTCTCTACATAATGATTTCCAGAAAGACCAGCCAACTCTGAAGAAGCTACATGTAAAATATCTGCTCTGCCTGTAACAACATCGACAGTTTGTCCACCAAATTTACCAAACTGATTTGTAGCTACGGTTTTACCTAAATTTTCTAATGAAGCAGATAAATTTCCAGTTTTAACAAGCTGTTGTAAGCCAGGTGCAAGCATACCAGGAAAAGCATTTTCTGCGGCAAGAATTCCTATTGCATCTCCAGCAAAGTTACCTAAAGCTTCGCCCAAACTTTTACCACTTACAACATCGCCTACAGCTTTAATTGCCGCTTTTAGCCAAGAGCTGCCTCCTATTCCGGAAACGCTGCCAAGCAATCCTCCTGATTTCTTTCTCAAGGTGTCACTAGAGCATCCTTGCAAGTTTGCGCTGTTTCCAAATGCCGCAACACAGTTTTTCTTTCCGTAAATATTGCCTATCCCAGGCAAAATATCTTCAGCCCCGCTCCAGAACTGTCCATTATTTGCTGAACCATCTTCATTAGGGTTTTCCCTAGTACTGGTTCCAGCGGTTGCATATTCGACAACATCCTCTCCTCCTTGATTTTTATAATCTTTGAGCCTTTGTCTTAATGTAGGATCTTCCTCGGAAGGAAGTCCTCGAAGATGCCTTTCCCTGTCGCTAAGTTGCGACGGATACACTTCTACCTTTCCATTGTTTTGAGAGTTGGAAGAAGATCCTGATCTGAGTCTTTTACCCCAATCTGTATTAGAAGAAGTTGCACGATTATTATCTCCTTGAATACTCAATGAACTAGGATCATTGTCATTGAACACATTGCTCACTGGAAAAGAATTGCTATTTGATGAAATACCAGACAGCTTAGGTATTTCACCCTCTGCATTTTTCACTGCATTTATTGTATTGTTTACAACTGGTTGAGTAATCTGGCTCACAGTTCTGTCGACAACCTTTTGAGCTTCGTTTACTTGTTTTGTAACTGTTTGTGTAGGATTCTTAATAGCTTGCTGAACATTGTTCGGATTCACTCCCGTTACTCTTTGAACTTCATTCGTAACTGTTTGTGTAGGATTCTTAATAGCTTGTTGAACATTGTTCGGATTCACTCCTGTTACTTCTTTTACTTTCTTTTTTGCTTTCTTTCCAACAATCTTTTCAGCTTGTTTCTTTAACAAACCTCCTATAGAGAATGAATAAGAAGGTAAGCTTAAGGAAAAAACGTTTATAAATAGAATGAGAAAACAAAGTTGTTTCTTTAAAGTCATTTAGCTCAAAATGAACAGTATTACAACTTCAATTCCACGAATTATTGGCTTTGTGTAAATTTTGTTAGCTTTTTGAAAATATTCGACGGCTTTCTTTACAAAGTATGTGTATTACTTTCAGAGCTTCCCCATAAAAAAAAGAGACATCTCTATTCAAATAAAGTTAGAGATATCTCATACGAATTACGTGTTGTAAAAAACTTATTTTTTCAAATCTAAAAACTTCATTTGAGATCTAAGATTTTTACCAACTTCTTCAATTGAATGATTAGCTTCCAATCTTCTTCTGGAGTTTAAATAAGCACAGTTACTTTGATTTTCCAATATAAAGTCTCTTGCAAATTTTCCTTCTTGAATTTCTGAAAGAATTTTCTTCATTTCTTTCTTAGTTTCATCGGTAATCACTCTTTCGCCTCTGGAATAATCACCATATTCTGCTGTATTTGAAATTGAATAACGCATATTTGCAAGTCCACCTTCATATATAAGGTCAACTATCAATTTTACTTCGTGTAAACATTCAAAATATGCCATTTCAGGCTGATAACCGGCTTCTATTAAAGTTTCATAGCCAGTCTTAATCAAGGCCGAAAGCCCACCACAAAGCACTGCTTGCTCTCCGAACAAATCCGTCTCTGTTTCTTCTTTAAAGTTGGTTTCCAATACACCAGCCCTGGCTCCGCCGATTCCATTTGCATAAGCCAAACCAGTTTCTTTAGCCTTACCGCTTGCATCTTGGTATATCGCCAATAACGAAGGTACTCCCGCTCCTTGAGTGTAAGTAACCCGAACCCTATGGCCTGGTCCCTTTGGAGCAACCATTATTACATCAACATTTTCTGGAGGAATAATTTGCCCAAAATGAATGCTAAAACCGTGAGCAACCATTAGGGTTTTCCCCTTAGTTAAATGGGGCTTTATTTGTGTTTCATAAACTTCTCTATGCTTCTCATCCGGAAGCAAAATCATTATTATGTCACTGTTTTGAGCGACTTCTTCAACCGTGGCTACCTGTAAACCATCTTTCCTTGCCTTTTCAGCACTTCTAGAACCTTCGTATAAGCCAACTAACACCTTAACTCCCGAATCATGAAGGTTAAGTGCATGAGCATGTCCTTGACTCCCATAACCTATAATTCCAACTGTTTTATGTTTTATTGATTCAATTGGACAATCTGATTCGTAATAAACTTTAGCCATTATCGTTTGACAAAAAATGAGGGGCTATAAATTTTAACAAATTGCTAGTCCCAATTGAAGTAAGTTCAATTTCTTATCTTATTTTAAGTTTTGAGAATATGACTGGAGCTAAGGGGATTCGAACCCCTGACCTCTTCAATGCCATTGAAGCGCGCTACCAACTGCGCTATAGCCCCAAGATAGAGATAGATGAAATATACTATCAAAAAAGTCAAGCTAATATTCCACAGATTAATTTGACAAGTTAAAATTAAAAGAGTAATATAACATTCTTGTCTTGTCGCGGGATGGAGCAGTCTGGTAGCTCGTCGGGCTCATAACCCGAAGGTCGGAGGTTCAAATCCTTCTCCCGCAAGTTATTTATTTCGAAGTATTTTTATTATCAAATTTCAATTTTCGGTTTTAGAAAACATTTGATACAACTAAAACTATATATTTAATTAGGTCTAGAGAAATGAAAAAAGCTGCTGTAATTTTATGTGGTTGTGGAGCAATGGATGGTTCTGAAATTCACGAGGCCACTTTTGCGTTATTAGCTTTAAACGAAGAGAATATTGAATACCAATGTTTTGCCTTAGATAAGCCACAAACAAAGGTGGTTAATTTCACAAATGGTCAGGAATTGCCAGAATCTAGGAATCAACTGCTTGAATCATCTCGAATCAGTAGAGGCAAAATTGACAATATAAAAAATTTAGAAGTTAGTAATTTTGATTACTTAGTTTTGCCTGGAGGATTTGGGGCCGCTTATAACCTATGTAATTTTGCGGAAGAAAAAGCCAATGCAAGTGTAGACACTGAAATTGAAAGAGTAATTAAAGACTTTCATAAAGAGCAAAAACCAATTGGTGCCATTTGTATTTCACCTGTTATTGTCGGCTTAGTATTAGGCAGAACCACAAATCCATTACTCACTGCTGGAGATGAAGGGCATCCTGTTGAAGATGAACTTAAGAAATTAGGTTGCAAAACACAAAGCTGTGAAACTATTGATTGTGTGATTGATCAACAAAATAAGATCGTTTCCACTCCAGCCTATATGAACGCCAAGGAAATAAAAGATGTTAGAGAAGGAATTAAAAAACTGACATTAGCAATGAAATCGCTTTAACTAAACTTTTTCTCCTACATGTTTCAAAGAAAAACTTTCGGCCTCTTCACACAAATTTGGACTGAGAAGAAAATTATTCAAAAAAGCTTGTTTTTTCTATTCGTTTTTTTGAATCTCAGCCTTCTAACTTCGTGTAATAAACAAGAGATTAATATAGAAAAAGAGAATTTCGAAATTACAGATAATACAAAATACGATGTTTTAGTATATGGAAACGAATTACCAGCAATCGCTGCTGCCGTATATGCAAAAAGAGTATTAGGAAAAGATGGCAAAGTAGTACTAGTTCGTAGAAACACTTCTACTGAACCATTTGGGGGGCTCTTAACACAAGGAGGGTTGGCCTATTTAGACCGGAACCAAGTAGATAAGAAACTAACACCTTCCAGCGAGTTTTATAAAGAGTTTTTAAAAAAAGCAAAAGTTAAAGTCGTTTCGGCGGATCCAGTTTTAGTAGATAGAGCTCTTAAAGAGATGTTGCAAGAAGAAAGAATCGCAGTTTTACATAATTCTCAGCTTCATGCAATTTTAAAAAATGGGTTAATTGATTATTTGGAAGTAATTGAGAGACCTCTTCCTGCCGATGAAGCTAAACAAAAAGACAGATCTAAAAACGAAATAAAAGAAAAATCAACTAATAAAATAATTAAAGCTCACTCCTATATCGACGCAACTGCCAATGCAGATTTAGCAATGCAAATGGGTCTCAAATACTCTATTGGTTTTGAGACTCTCGGGTTTCCAGATGCAACACTTCCAGTCACCCCTGTTTTCCAAACAAAAGGATTATCCGTAAAAAATCTACAAAGAATAGAAAAATCAATTTTAAATAACAAGCCTTTAATGAAAGAGATTAAAGACAAAATAGAAAAAGAACATGATCCCGAATTCGCTAATTGGTTACTCAAAAAAATTGATTTACCGATGTATGTTGGCCCCGATTATATAGATGTAAGAAGTATTGCTATTTGTGTAGCTTATCATTTGTATCGTGGTAAACCATTTGATTTTAAACACGGTTTTCTCTTCGATAGACCCAACATTGCTATTCTCAGAGAAGGAAATTTAGCCTGGAATGCTTTTCTTTACAAATTCAGTTCGAAGGAGGTTATGGATATTATTCAAAATGGTTCAAAGCCAAGCATCGAAATGATACGAGAGCTCGACTATTTTGCAGACTGGCTAAATTCCTTTTCTGAAAACAACTCTTCTACTCAACAAATAGCAACTATTCCTCCTCTGCAGTTATACATTCGTCATTCCCACAACATTATTGATGTAAAAAAGCCTCTCACAGGGAGACAAATGGTTGAAGGCGGAACTAATCCTAAGGAATCAGTCGGGACTTTCAGCTATTACATGGACATACGTGGAGGAATTGACGGATACCACGGAACAATGCCAAAACCAACTTTCAATTTTGGAATTGAACACGCTCTAACTCAAATTCCAAATCTTTCAGTAGTTGGCCGTTGCTCCGGCTATTATGGATTGGCGCCAGCCGCCGGCCGCATACTTGAACTCAATACATCAATTGGCTCTTATGTTGGTGCAGCAGCAGCTTTAGCTCATATCCGTAGTTCCAACCCAATTTCAAGAACTCACTCTTCTGAATCTCTTAAGGAACAAGAATTGATCAATAAAGAGACATACATCCATTCAATTACATCTTCAGAAGCAAGAAAAGCTATTGAGAAATTAACTCACAAAAAAGTTATCCTACAACCGATAGATCTTTCCAAAACCACCGACTTAGAGAACATTATCTAGGTAGTAGTTGTTTTTTGAGAATTTGGTTGACTGAAAGAAACCGTAATTGGTGATTGAGAACCATTGTCACCGAAACTAGCGGTATCCCCTCGATTCTCCCCAAGATTTCTGCTGCTACTATTACCAACTTGACCATTAGTATTTAGATTCAATGTACCACCTGATTCAACAGTAATATTCATACTTTCGTTTTTACTTTTACTTTTATTACCGCCAAATAAATTAGAGACTTCTTCAACACCAGCTTTAACATCTCTAACACCAGGTATCGCATCTAATAAACCCATATCTATAACCCCTTTGAATCGTGAAACTTGTCTTCCTACTTTCAATCATATAGGGATAGCCTTATGGCAAAATTAAGAGATACACATTTTGGGTTAAAAGTTTTTAATTTAGTGTAAAAAATTTTTATTCTTCTGTTTTTAGTAAATGGTAAGGTACGGAGACTTTTCTAGAGGCAACAAACTCAAAAAATCACAAGGCAACAAAGTTAAGAAGAAAATAATGTTGGAATATAATGAATTTCAATCTTGTTTTATTTAATTAGTTCAATTCAATCAAGCAAAGAATTGAAATCAACTCACAATTTAATGAAAAGTCGATTGATTAAAGATCAATTCAATTAATTTACGAGAATTTAAGCTAATAAACAATATGAAAGCAAGTAGATCTAAAACGGCATCTTAATAAATGACAAAAGCAAAATTAACGGTTGGCCCAGTTGGCAAAACACTAAAAGATCTCACCATCCCAATGATTTGGGGAATCTTTGCAATGATCACTTTCAATATGGTTGACACCTATTTTGTTGGTCAATTAGGTACTTTATCTTTAGCCGCAATGAGTCTCACGTTTCCAGTGGTGATGGTTATTAATTTTTTACTTATGGGCTTGGGGATTGGACTATCATCAGGAGTTGCACTTGCAATTGGAGAAGGTAACCGACATAAAGTACAGAGGCTCACTACCGATGGTTTGGTCTTATCCTTCTTAATCGTCTGTCTCTGTATAATCATTGGGATTTGTACCATTGAGCCTCTTTTTCAAGCAATTGGTGCCACAAAACAGATGCTTCCCTTGATTGAAGATTATATGAAGATTTGGTATCTAGGAGGCGTTTTTGCAATAGCTCCACTGGTGGGGAACTTTGCAATTAGAGCAACTGGGAATTCACATTTTCCAGGAGTCATTATGATGATTGCCTCTGTTATTAATGTAGTTTTAGACCCCCTTTTAATCTTTGGATATGCTGGTTTTCCAAGGATGGAACTTCAGGGAGCGGCTCTAGCAACAATAATTTCTTGGAGTGTTACCTTCTTCGCTTCTGGTTATGTGATGATCTTTAAGGAGCATTTAATTAGTTTAGAGATACCAAGAATCAAAGAGGTTATTGTTTCTTGGAAAAGAATCTTACACGTAGGTTTACCTGCTGCAGGAACAAACACTATTATCCCTCTTTCCAATGGAATAATCATGAGTTTATTGGCCTCCTTTGGGAAAGAGACTATTGCTGCTTTCGGCGTTTCAATGAGAATTGAGGCTTTTGCATTGATTGTGCTTTATGCGATTTCCTCAATTATTGGTCCTTTCGTCGGCCAGAACTGGGGAGCAAAAAAATATGGAAGGGTGGATCAGGGATTATCTCTAATCTTTAAATTCTGTATGCTTTGGGGCGTATTTTTAGCAATCTCTTTAGGCTTTGGAAGCAAGTTCTTGGTGGAGCAATTTGATAAAAATGAAGAAGTAGTTGACATTGCATCTTTATACTTTTGGATAGTACCAATAAGTTACGGTCTCAATGGAATAACGATGATGGTTAGTGCAGTATTCAACTCCCTCCATAAACCAATTTCAGCAACCATTTTATCCGTCACAAGAATGTTTGTTTTGTATGTACCACTCGCTTATTTGGGCAAAATCTTTTGGGGAGTGAATGGAATATTTGCCGCCTATTCATTAGCAAATATAGTTGTTGGTGTAATTGCTTATCGCTGGAATGCAGAAACCCTCAAGTCACACTCATTACAGATGAATCCAAAGGAAGAGGATTTAGCAGCAGTAAGATAGATTCCAAAGTGAGCTAATATTAATCAGAACTCATCAAGCCTCTCCAAAAGAAGTAGTAAAGAAGTTTATATTTTAAATTTAGAGCAGGTTCTATCCCTATAAATGAGAATTCCTTGACATAATTACTGTCGTGTTCCTGGTCAAAGCTCAACACAGAACTCAAAACAAACTAAAAAACAAAAAGGAAAATTCAAGAAATGAAAAAACTAGCAATCGGATTACTTTTTACATTTTTGACTTTCAGTCTTAATGAAGGTGCAATTGCAGAAACTTATAAGATAGACAATGCACACAGCAACGTAACTTTTAAGGTCGGACATCTAGGAATTACAAAGGTTCCAGGACGGTTCAACAAATTTGAAGGAATAATTAATTTTGATGATTTTTTTACAGAACCCAAAGAAATAAAGAATGCTAATACAAATGTCTCAATTGATTTGTCAAGTGTCGATACTGGTATTAAAAAAAGGGATGAGCATTTAAAATCTAAAGACTTTTTCAATGTCGCTGATTATCCAGAAATGAAGTTTGAGTCTGAAAAAATAAAAGTCACTGGTGATAAAACCTTCGATATTATTGGTAATTTAACCCTTCATGGTGTTACTCAACCAGTAGTTTTAAAGGCTAAATACAATGGGAAAGCAGTATCTCCCTTTGATGGCGTAGAAAAAGTAGCTTTTACTGCAGACACAAAGATTAATAGAAAAGATTATGGATTAACTTGGAACAAGCAGCTTGAAGCCGGAGGATTTCTTGTTGGAGAAGAAGTAGAAATTTATCTTGAAATCGAAGCTGATAAAAAATAATTAGCACTAATTTCATTAGTATTAAACAGTAATGCCTTCCAATCGATACAATTCTTCTTGGAAGGTATTTTTGTTTAAAAGGCCAAGAAGTCTCTGTTAATAGAATTTAGGACCTATCTGACAAAAAGTGACCTGAATTGCGAAGCTAAAATGTGATTAATCATCTAAATCTTCCTCTGTAGATGATCTCCGAGTGAAACCTGTTAAAGCGTATTGCTTGTTCAGTTTGTTCAAAACCTCTTCGTAATAAATTACTTTCTCGGATTCTCTGAACATCCAATCAAGGTTCTTTTTCCGGTTTTTACAAAAGAGAACGACAAACTCTTTTCCAAGATGACAGCCTTAAAAGACTAAGTTTATCTTTTCTTTCTCTTTGAAATAGCTTTTTGATTCAAGAATATTTAAATTATCAAAATGCTTCGTAATGTTTTCTTTGATTGACTATGCTTAGCTTCCAGCCTTTCATAGGCTGGCTTGCCTGTTGTGTAATCTTTGTAGACTTTTGGTAATTTACTTTAATTCTGAAAACGAGCTTATAGTTGCAAATCTTGCACTGGTATCGTTGTTTATTGTTTTTTATCCCTTTTTAATTATTTTTGTTGAACCGCACTTTGAACATTTTCTTCTCGCCATTTTTATGTACTTTTAACTAAGCACATTCATTTTCTCTCAAATCCATCTCTAAGCAATCAATCCCACTGATCATCAGGCTCTCTTCTTTTTGTCCGGTAGACCGCAAATAAAGACTCTATGTAGTTTGAAATCAAGGTTTTGAAAGCTTTTTATCTTTTAACTTTATTCCGAATTGCTGCACCAAACTCGAAAAGAGAAAAAAGCTGTAAAACTTTTTGAGGTACGTAAAATAAGAAGGTTAGAACCAATTGCCAAGCGGTAACTTGCTTATCGGCAAGTTCAATAATCCTGATTACATATAAATCAACTGGCATTGGAGAGGAGGCCAAAATAGATAGTCCTAAAGGCACTGGGATGAAATGATCTGCTCTGGTGAACAGGGCTGTTACTTCGCAAAGCAAATTACTGGTTTCACATTCTATCCCGGGAGGGGACATACGAGTGAAGTGAATTAAAAAAAAGATAAAGAATGATACTAAAAATACACTACAAAAAGTTACACAGGGTCTAAACCAACTCAGTCCATAACCACTCAAAGAATAATAAATTGAATTTGCAAAAGTAGCTTTTTCTATATTTGCCCAATACATTTGGCTAAAGAAAAAGTCTGAAGCTAATTGGCTATCTCCGTGATGTTCTGCATCAGCTTTTAAGAAGGCGTATTTTTCTTTTCTCCGCCTGGCGAGATTTGCCTTTTGTTCTGCAAATTTTTGCAAAAGCGTCTTTCTAAGCTTTGCTTTATTCAAACGATAGGAAAGAGTGAAATTTTTCTTTAAAAGGTTCCATAGAGTCCGTCCTTCCTCAAAGTTATCAATGGTGCTCAGCTCCAACATAAAGGGTAAGAACAAATGTGGAGGTGATTGTTTTGGCAGATCACAGTTTTTAAAGGCAAAAGCATCAAAGATTCTTTGATCTGCAGAAATGAAGTTTTCAATATAAGTTAAATCACAGTTTTCGAAGCGGATTGCTCCTCGTTCAACAAAGCAATTTTCGAACTTGAGAATGGGTACATCTTCGGGGCAGCTTTTGCAATCCTTCACAACAATCGTTGGACTATCCAAAATAACACTAAAATGTTCAAAGTTTATTAGCTCATTCTTTCTCTTTCTATTAGACTGTACTTCAACTGAGTCAATTGAACCAACAACAATGCGAGTACTCTCTAGAACACCTAAATCATCGAATTTGATTTTTCCTCCATCTTTAAAATGTAGATGATTGAGTAGGCAATTTTCAGCAAAAGAAGTCCTCAAAAAATCCAGTTGCCCTTTAACTTTTATGCTTGTGAATCTTGCTAGCTTTTGGAATTCAGCTCCCGAAAAACGTCCCCCACAGACAAAATCGGTGTAACTCATGTTACAGGTACCTTCAAATTTTGAGTTTGCAAAGGTTGCTTTGCCCTGGAAATGAATACTGTTGAAAAAAGCTATTCCTTTGAAGGTGGAATAGTCGAAAACAATGTCAGAGGTAGTCTGAAACTTAGCTTCTGCAAAGGTAACTATTTCATGGAAACGACAGTGGTAAAAATTTGGACTAGATGACAGCAAAAACTCTGATTTTGCAAAATTAGCTTGCCGGTAAAAATTCACTCCCGAGAAATTTACATCTTTATGAAATCTCGCTCCATTGAAAACAGCTCTTAAACAGAACTCAGTATTCTCAAAATCAACGTCTTGCAAGAACTCAACATTAGTGAAGCTAACATTACCTGAAAAAATAACGTTTTTTGCCAAAATGATTTTGTCGCATTTTTTATGATTCTTAACCTCGCTATTTGGCAAATAATCAACCAAGTTAAAAATAAAACCCCGTGGAAAGATTAATCCACTCAAATCAAGTATTTGTATTGTTGGTGAATGAATTGCTTTATCTAAATACTGCTTCAATTCATGCGAAAATTGTTCAGAAGTGTAGCTCTCGCGATCTTCATCATCTAAAGATAAATAAGCCTCTTTACTGAAAGTTTTCAACTAAGTTTAAATTTTCGAATAAATAAATTATTCCACCGATAAGCTCTTTTCGCACTAACAAAGTGACTTCTCAAAAATTACCCTTCCTACAAAAAGAATTAATCGAACTACTTTAACTGAAGAGATAGTGAAATCTGAAAATCAAACTTTGAATAATGATTTAATGGGTTGAATGTGATAACCAGATTAGTTCTTTTAAAGAGTCTTTGTCTATTACCAAGCCACTTAGGGTATCTTCTTGAGGAATGCTATCAAAAGCAACGGCGTCTATTGATAATTCAGAACATGCCTTGAGAGCTTCTTCAATATCCGACCATTGAGCAACATACCAATTATTAGGAATTTTAAAGCTTGAGGTGGCTTCAACTGCAATTTTTAGGTTTGAATATAATAATGCAACAGTAATTTCACCGTTGGTCTGTTTATTGTTTACTTCTAGACAAAATATTTTTGATTGATCTTTGAATATTCCATAAATACATGGAAGGTTTAAGATTTGATTGGTTATTTCTTCTTGATTTGTTTGTCCCGAATCAAGTTTTTCAGAGGCTGTACGAAAATCCATTTTATTCAAAGCTGTGACTTCTTTTTATTTGATTCCCAAAGAAGTCGGGTAAATCACCTTGAAATTGAATTTCAAATGAAAGACTTAGCGAGTATTACACTCGTTTTTGCTTAAGTTTCCCTTTATTGTTTCCTTTCATTGCTTTGAGAATTTTGATATTGTCAAGCGCTAATTGGTAGTCTGGACCTTTATTATTTTGTATCTCAAACAATTCTTTTGCTTTTTGAAAATCTTTTTGTGCACTATCAAAGTTTTTTAAATTAGCTTTTGCAAATCCTCGGTTGTTATAGGCTAAAGCAAAGTTTGGATCAATAGCGATTATTGTATTACAATCACTAACTATCCCATCTAAATCTTTTAAGACAGCTTTTACCATTATTCGGTTATTATAAGCGGTAACTGATTTTGGTTCCAACTCAATAACTGAATTAAAATCTTGGAGAGCTTTTTTAGGTTGTTTTAAATTGAGGAAAGCAAAACCTCTATTAGCAAAAGCGTTGGATAACTTGGAATTCAACTCAAGTGCTTTATCACAATCTTCAATTGCTTCATTGAATTTCGCTAGATTGATCTTCATTAAGCAACGATTGTTATAACCATCGGCTAAGTTTGGTTTAAGTTCAATAACCTTATCAAAATCTTCAATTGCTTCATCCAGCCTTTTGAGTGATAGTTTTGCAAAGCCACGACTATTATAAGCGTCAACATAGTCGGGATTGATCTCTAAAGCTTTGTCAAAATCTTGGAGGGCCTCTTCTGGTTTTCCTGTGTTTGCTTTTGCTAAACCTCTTTGGCTGTAAGCTTGTTCCATTTCTGGGGATAATTCAATAGCCAAATCGAAATCCTCAATTGAGTTAGCAAATTGACCAGTTTTAATCTTTGAAACTCCTCTTTTGAAGTAAGCAATGGAGCTCGGCTGCTTGTCAATTAACTTATTGAATTCAATTATTGCTTGCTTGTAATTTTGTTTTTTATAAAAGTCATTAGCTTTATCCATTTGAAGATTATTGAAGTAATCATCCAAAAAGCAGCCTTGTAACAAAGTGCTAGAAAATGTAAAAAGTAAAGCTACTAAAAAAAACTTATAAAATCTCATACGTCTCACAAAAATTGCTCAGTTAAGCTCACAAATATTAGAAAAGATTATAACTATAACCAACATTTGTCTTGTCACTAATGCCTTAAATTCTAACTAATCTATGTTTGAAACTTTGCTCAAGAAGACTCTTTAATGAGGCTTGCAGAGTAAGAGTAATTCAATTTTACGAAGAAATCTAAATAACCGATTCTCTTCATTTCCCAACAAAGGTCTTACAAAAGCTGTTTTCATTCCCAGCCTTCTTCCACCTAAGATATCGGTTAAAACTCTATCTCCAACTATACAAACATTTTGAGGTGGTAATTCTATTTGCTCCAAAGCCTCTCTCAATTTTAATCTTCTTGGTTTTTTCGCCTTGGTAATCATTAGTATCTGATGTTGTTCTATTATTGGCTCAACTTCTTTAAGATATTGATCATTCTTGTTGTTAGTAACAATAATCAGTTTTAGTCCTAGCCCTCTGGCTTTTTCCAGCCAGGGCAGTACTGCATCACAAAAGTAACCTGCACGAGGCCTCATTATTGTATTGTCTAAATCCAGTATTAGTCCCTTCACACCGTCAGCAATTAGTTGATTCACATCAAGATTTTCTACCGTGTCGTCTATAAAATATGTTGGTTCAAGTGGAAACATAAAAAAATGAAAGCTTCTATTGAGTAATGAAATGATGTTGCTTTTAATAATTCAATCAATCATAAGCTTATTTTGTCGATTTTTTCTTGAGTTTTGCTTTTCATTGAGTTTACAAATTGGTTGTATAAGTACATTACTCTGCTCAACAAGGCAGTATTCCAGTCGATTTTATCCGATGATGGGAAGTTGAATAGCTTTGAATACTTAGGAGAATTTAATATTAATTCGACTTTATTTTGATTTTCTTTATTAGAAGCAAAAGGCACAAAACCCACTTGAACACCAACATCGCTTACTTTTTTCTCATCAACAAAGAATGTATCAAAAGCCTTTTTGGTAGACTCAACAACTTTAATGTTAATATCCTTATCCATAATGAAAGTTGGAGATAAAGTTTCTTTTTTATCTTGAAGATCTTCGGGATAATCTTTTTTGTCAACAGTATTTGGTGTTTTGTCTTTATTTAACTGCTCTTGTATTTTGGGTAATATGTTTGGGGCTGATAGCGATTGAAAGCTGAGTTTCGCTTTTCCGTTATAAACATCTGCAAATAAGCTATAAAGGTTTTTATATCCTTCTTTAATTTGAGGATTAGTTATGTTGCTTAAATTTGAGTCTGGAATTTCTCCGAGGGGATTTTTTATATTGCTCGGTAAATTGTGATTGCTCGCTATAAAGTTGCCGAAACCTTCACCAAACTCAATTGTTAATTTGTCAAAAATTCTTGATACAAATTGCTCTATAGTTTTTTGATTCGAAGTATCAAATTTATCTTTAATTCCGTCAAACTTTTGAAGAGTTACGTTTTGAAATTTATAAAAATCGTTTAGCAAATCTCCGACTTGTCTCTTTAACTTTTCTAATACAATTAATCTTTTGTGAGGTGGGGTTTCTTTAATTTCCTTAATGTACTTTTGAATGAAGTTTTTGTTTATATGTTTTTCTCCATCAGTATTTAAGATGTTTTTTGCGGTTTTAGTTAGCCTCAATGTTATTGATAAAGCATCCATTTGTTCTTTGGCTTTTTTCTGCTCACTAACTTCTTTTTCTAAAACTTTGCGATTCTGATTTAAGGTTTCTATTTGATCTGCTGTCAATTGAACACAGACATCTCCGTTACACATTTTCCAACCATTAGTTTCAAGAAGCTTTATTCGTTTTAAGTTGAATTCTGTGCCTAAGATGTCCAAATCGTAATGATCCTTCAACCTTTGGAAATATTTATCCTCATAACTTATACCTTCTCGAAAATCACGCCATTTAAGATCATTATTTCCAATATCTTTGATGTCAGTTGAATCCGGTGCTTCAAATTTGTCTGGTATTGCTTTCCATATATAATCTTTTATAGATTTTGGTTTGATGAGAGATCTAAATTGTATTTCATCAATGTGTCCTGAAATATCCTTAAACTCAGTTCCTTCTAGGTTCTTCAGCTTTGAGTTTTTTTCGAGTCCTAGTCCACTGACTATTTTTTCATTCCATAGCTTTTTTATTCCTTTTGCTTGGTCAATAGATATTTTGGAATTAGTTATTAACTCTGAAATTTGTTGCCTCAAAAGTGCTTTTTTGAGTCTTATGATATCTTTTGGACTTTGTGTGATTTCTATGCTGTCTCTTTGTTTGCTTTTTGTTGATGTAGTTATTTGTGCTGTAGATATTTCTCCTATTCCCTGGGAAGCAGAAGTTTGTGCACCTGTAAAATTGTTAATTTGTGCCGATACTGACATTTCGGGCTTTTCCTTCCATAGAGCAATTTGTTGAAGAAACAAATATTGGAACAGAGATTAAAATTCTATATCTTTACCATTTATGGTATGTCATTTGTTTTATTGGCTCATTAAGAAGCTCTTAAAAAGAGATAAAAACAACGGTTTTCAAGTAAGATTTTTAATCCGTATTTTTATCAGGGAAAAGACTTAGGGACTGAGTTAATGTATTCGTCAAGAAATTCTGCATTTGTTAAGAAACTAAACGATATTGCTTCAAGCAAATCAATACGTACTCATACTCCAATCCATGCTGGCTCTAACTTATTTCTTCCGAGATCTTTTAATAATTTATTCAAATATGATTTGAGTGAGTTGAACGGATTAGATGATTTACATAACCCTGAAGGTCTAATAAAAAAAATTCAAGAAGACTCTGCGGAATTATTTCAAGTCGAAGAAACTTATTTATCGGTCAATGGTGCTTCTGGCTGTTTAATGGCAGCTTGCCTTGCTCTGGGAGAAGGGGGTAAGGTTTTAGTTCCGATGAATGCACATAAAAGTGTTTTGTCAGGACTCATATTGAGTGGAGCGGATCCAATTTGGTATGAACCCGAATGGGATAAAGAGTGGGGGGTTTATAGAGATATAGATATAAACAAAATCGAAGATTTAATACGCTCTAATAAAGATATCAAAGGCTGTTTTGTTACTTCTCAGACATACGAAGGTATCCAATGTAAGTTAGATCGATTGGTAGAGGTTTGCCATGAAAATAATATTCCAGTGATTGCTGATGAATCTCATGGAGCACATTTGAGCTTATTAGGCAATGGAGTTGGTGCGATTAATAGCTGCGCTGATTTAATTATTCACTCGGGTCACAAATCCTTAGGCTCTTTAACACAAACCGGTTTAATGCACTTTCAGTCAGAATTGATGAATAGTAAGAAAGTTGCTGCTTGTATGAGTCTTCTACAAACAACCAGTCCCTCTTATCTGTTACTAGCAAGCTTAATCGAAACTTTAAGTCATTTAAAACGTAGCTTGAATCCTTTGATAAAGCAGGCGCTTACTTCCCAAAACTTAAGAGCTCAACTTAGACAAATTGAAGGAATTGACTTCTTAGAGAACAATGATCCTAGTCGTTTAGTAATTTCTTTAAAAGATTGGGGTGGGGAAGAGCTCAGTAATTGGCTATATGATAACTACAAAATTGAAACAGAATTACATGGCAATAAGTGGATACTTTTGTTAGTTGGTTTTGATGTGAAGAGCCATAGATTGAGACAATTGAAGAGAATATTCAAAATTGCAGTAGCTTTAAAGAAAACAAAAAAAGAAAAAGAAGAGAGCATTATTGCTCAATTTGCGGAAAAAAAAAGTTTCAAAAGCGTTTTAAATCCGCGGAGAGGCTTTTTTCTGTCAGACAATCCAAAGATAAGGTTCAAATGTCCTCCAGGCATTCCCGTTGATTTCCCTGGTTATAAAGAGTTTATACCACCAATTGCTCAACCATCCAAAGCAGCATCTTCAACTGTTAATAATAATCAAGTAAAAAAAGAAGATTACTTTGAGGAAGTATATGAAGATGATATTTATGAAGAACTAGATGAGGTTCCATATACTCCGTCTTCAGGTGGAGAGAAGTTTGTAGATTCATACAAGTAATCAAAATCTAACAAAAAAGAGCTTATTGAGTGTTTCAATAAGCTCTTTTTTCCTCAATCTAATATTTCCTTATTCGCCTTGGCCTAGAGAGTATGCTCTCTCTCCATCAAACTTATAGAGACCCTCTAATTTAATCCATTCTAGATCAGCCTCTTCAATTCTTCCCAACAAATCTCTTATGACTGAATGCTTTGCTGGACTTCCATTCTTCACTAGAAATCTACATCTCCAGTGGTCAGTACAAAAAGTCTCCGGTAAGCCATTTGGATAAACTTTAGCTCCACGGTTACTAATCATGGATAATTTCAAGTCTTCTCCAGCAAGAGACTCTAGCTTTTTGCCTAAATCATCGGCTGCAATTTTCGCGCAGATGAAAACATCTGCACCGTTTAGCTCTCTTTTAATTGCTTTACCAGTATCTTGGTACTTCATTGGTTTTTGAGATGGAGCACCAGTATAGTCAACCGCTTTTAACTTAGTTGGCTTTTGGCCTAATCTTTTAATTACTTCGTCAGCAAACTCACTTGTACTTACACTACCACCGTCTCTTTTGATATCGTAGGTTCCAACTCCATCTTCGATTGTTTTTAACCATGCATTATGAACATTGGTTGCAACTTCGTTCTGGTCAATGTGCTGAAGCATGAGAATTGCACCAAGTAACAATCCGGATGGATTTGCTACGTTTTGACCGGCTCTCTTTGGCGCACTTCCGTGGATTGCCTCAAACATTGAGCACTCTTCTCCAATATTCGAGGAACCAGCAAGTCCAACACTTCCAGCTATTTGAGCTGCTACATCGGATGCAATATCACCATATAAATTTGGCATGACTATTACATCAAAAATCTCAGGAGTATCAGCCATCTTTGCCATTCCGATGTCAATAATCCAATGCTCTTTTTCAATTGAAGGATACTCTTCACCAATTTCATCAAAAACTTTATGAAACAAACCATCAGTCATTTTCATGATGTTGTCTTTGGTAAAGCAGGTAACTTTTTTACGTTTATTGCGGACTGCATACTCAAAAGCGTAGCGAACAATTTTCTCGCACCCTGGACGAGATATTAATTTAAGACATTGAACAACTTCCGGTGTCTGTTGGTGCTCGATTCCGGCATAACAATCTTCTTCATTCTCACGAACGATTACCAAGTCCATTTCTGGATGTTTGTTTTTAATGAAAGGATCATAAGAAACGCAAGGTCTTACGTTGGCATATAGACCTAAAGCTTTTCTTGTGGTTACATTTAAACTCTTAAAACCTCCACCTTGAGGAGTTGTGATCGGAGCTTTTAAAAATACTTTCGTTCTACGTAGTGATTCCCAGGACTTTGGCTCAATTCCAGCACTATTACCAGCTAAATAAATCTTTTCACCAATATCAATAAACTCAGGCTCAATTTCTGCGCCAGCGGCCAAAATAATTTTCAAGGTTGCGTCCATAATTTCTGGACCTATTCCATCGCCTTTTGCGACTGTTATTGCACGTTTCATAGTGTTTTCCTTAATTAATAACTTCCAATTTGTCGGACAAATAATTCTAATACTAAACAATTAATTAATGAAATTTTATTTCTTAAGAACATTTTTTCTTGCGAGCATTTGTTGAGTAAAGATCCAAGTATTCAAATCAATTCATGTCTAATATTAAAGTGTTTGTAACTCCTAGGTTTAAGCCAACTACTCCAAAATTCACTCCAAAACTTGAAGAGCCTTCTTGGCGAGGAAATTGTGATTGTGTGTTTGCCGAAAATGATACACGAGTTATTTTTGGTTCTACTGATAAAGAAGGAAATTGCAGAATGGATAATTGTGGGTCTTCACCAGTTCTAGTCTTGGATGAATTGAAGAATTCTTCGTATGATGGAATCTTGCAAGCTCAAAAGTTTTTAGAAGAATTCAGTCAAAAGTTTAATTTATGTATGAAATGTTTAGATAATTTCATATCAATGAGCTAATTAAATATGAAATTCGGTAAACAATTTAAGGTCTTTTTGATAAACTTCTAATCTGCGATAATTTGTACAGTCAATAGCTTTATTCAGCAATTTTATAAAGAGGTTAAATTAAAAAATGGGAAAAACAGTAGGAATTGATTTAGGTACAACAAACTCGGTTGTTGCTGTAATGGAAGGTGGTCAGCCAATAGTCATCCCTAGTAGTGAAGGGCAACGCACAACCCCGTCAGTAGTACATTTTGGTTCTGGCGATGAAAGAATTGTTGGTGTAATTGCGAAAAGACAAGCTGTTTTAAAACCAGAAAATACGGTTTCAAGTATCAAACGTTTCATTGGCCATTCCAAAGAAGAAGTTAAATCTGAATTGGAAAATGTTGCTTATGTAGTAGTGTCAAAAGGTGATGGAATTGCAGTTGATATTGAATCCAAGAATTATTCTCCGGAAGAAATTTCTGCTATGGTACTTAGAAAGCTTAAAGAAGATGCAGAAAAATACTTAGGAGAAAAAGTCACCTCTGCTGTTATTACAGTTCCAGCATATTTCAATGACTCTCAAAGACAAGCGACCAAAAATGCCGGAACAATTGCCGGTCTTGAGGTTCTCCGTATCATTAATGAGCCAACTGCAGCTGCTCTTGCTTATGGATTAGACAAGAAATCTGAAGAAACAATTTTAGTGTTCGACCTTGGTGGTGGAACTTTTGATGTCAGTATTCTTGAAGTTGGTGATGGAGTATTTGAGGTTAAATCTACAGCCGGAGATTCACATTTAGGTGGAGATGATTTCGATAGAAAGATTGTTGATTGGATGGCTCAAGAATTCAAAGCCTCCAACGGAATAGATTTAAAAACCGATAAGCAAGCTCTTCAACGCTTAACTGAAGCAGCAGAGAAAGCCAAAATTGAGCTTTCAACTTTAAGTGAAACAAATATTAGCCTTCCGTTTATTACCGCCGATCAATCTGGACCTAAGCATTTAGAGCTTAAGCTAACTAGAGCTAAATTTGAAGAATTATCTCGTGATCTATTGAATAGAGTAAAAATACCGGTAGAACAAGCTTTGAAGGATGCTGGAATTCCAGCAAGTTCTATCAATGAAGTTGTTTTAGTTGGTGGATCAAGCCGTATTCCATCAGTTCAAAAGTTAATCAAAGATCTTACCGATGGAAAAGAGCCGAATCAAGGTGTTAACCCAGATGAAGTAGTTGCTGTTGGAGCCGCCATTCAGGCTGGGGTTTTAGCTGGAGATGTGAAAGATGTTGTTCTCTTGGATGTTACACCTTTATCTCTTGGGATTGAAACTAAAGGTGGGGTATTCACAACTCTCATTGAAAGAAATACCACTATTCCAACTCGTAAATCAGAGGTTTTCTCAACTGCAGAAAATAATCAAACAAGTGTTGAGATTCACGTTCTTCAAGGTGAAAGACCAATGGCAAAGGATAATAAGAGCCTTGGTAAGTTCCAATTAACAGGTATACCACCAGCACCAGCCGGCATGCCTCAAATAGAAGTAACCTTTGATATTGATGCAAATGGAATAATGAGTGTTACCGCTAAAGAAAAAGGAACTGGCATAGAACAGAAAATTTCGATTACGGCTACTACTAATTTAGAGCAAACCGAAATAGAAAGAATGGTTCATGAGGCTGAGCAACATGCAGAAGAGGATAAGAAGCGCAAAGGAGAAATTGAAGAAAGAAACCAAGCAGATTCATTGACTTTTGCGGCCGAAAGACTTGTTACTGATAATTTAAAAACCGCACCAGATGACGTTAAAGATGGTCTTGAGAAAAAATATACTGAGTTGAGACAAGCTATTAAAGATAATTCACCAATTGAAAAAGTTCGTGAACTTACAAAGGAATTGGAACAAGAATTGCAAAAAGCTCAGACTTGGTTACAGGCGAATCCTCAGTCTGCAACAGGTGCCTCAGGAGAAGGTCCTGCCGAGTCTAACGACTCTGGGTCTGAGAAAGGTTCTGCGGATGATGATGTGATTGATGCAGAGTTTAAATCCAGTAATTAAAATCAATTGATTAAAAGTTGCAAATTTGCACTTTTATATTCTGTTAAATGAATAGGAGACTGTATGTATTTGCAGTCTCCTATTTGTTTTGCTATAAAGTTTGTTTCTTAAAAGGATTTAAAAATTGTCTATAGATTTTAAATGGCCGGGAGGTTCTCATCCAAATTGTGAATTGATAATTTTTGATAAGGATGGAACTTTGATTGATTTCAAATCCGTTTGGTTGAATATGGCTGCCGCAAGAGCTCAGAGATTAGCTGATTCTCTTTCTTCAAATTCAGCCGAACTTTTCAATTGGAGAAACCGTTTTTTAAGAGCCTTGGGCATTAACCCTGAAACTGGAGATATTAGCCTTGATGGTCCAATTGTTAATTTGAGTTTTGAGAGCCAAAGTTACTGCTTAGCAACATTGTTACACTCTTTAGAACCAGATTTATATACGTGGAAGAAAGCTTTGGAGCTCACTAACGAATCAATCGATTGGGCTCTCAAGCAGAATGATCCTGCGACTATGTCATCAGAGATACCCGGGGCTTTTGATTTTATAAAACAACTTTCTAAATGCTCGGTAAAGTTAGCCCTAATTACTTCGGATTCAACCGAGAATGCGAATAAGACTTTGGTGAGATTTGGTGTTCGTGAATGCTTTCAGGCTGTTGTTGGAAGTGATACTCAATTCCCTAAACCTTCTTCAAGAGCTATTATTAGTGTTTGTAAAAGCCTGGGAGTGGATATTAACCGAGCAATTATGATTGGTGATGCACCAAATGATATAAAAATGGCTAAAGGGGCAAATATTCCTGTCATTTGTGTTGAGGGGCTTGCTTCAAGAGTTGAATTGTTGGAACATGGTGCTGATGCTGTAGTTGATTCCCTTGATGATTTAGAATTTCAATCTCAAAAAGAAGTTGCAAAAAAACTTATTCTACGCACTGATGGTGCTAGTAGGGGAAACCCAGGGCAGGCATCGATTGGTTATGTAATAAGCGATTCTCAAGAAAATTCTGTTCATCGTTACGGAAGACCAATTGGAAGCCAAACTAATAATTATGCTGAATATACTGCTTTGATTTATGGCTTAGAGAAAGTTGTATCTATGCAACCTGAGAGTTTGACAATTGAACTTGATAGTGACTTAATAGTTAAGCAAGTGCAAAAAAAATATCGTGTCAAGGATCAAACTTTAATTCAACTCTATAAAAAGGTAGAAAGATTATTGCTAGATTTAAACTGTAACTGGGATATTAAGCATATACCAAGAGCAGACAACCATGAAGCGGATGCTTTATGTAATAAAGCTTTAAATTTCAATCGGGAAGTTAATTGATTTTTGCTATAAACTTAACTATAAATAGAATGACGTAAATTTATAACATTACCTAGAATTAAATAAAAATGGATCCAAACCAGCCATCTCTCCCCACTTATCTACAAATTCCTGGTAGTCAAGAGAAAGTACCAGATGAACTTAAAGGCAATGTTTTAATAACTCCATTCACAAGCTTTGTTGACTTAATATACAATTGGGCTCGCTCTAATTCAATTTGGCCTTTAACTTTCGGTACTTCATGCTGTGCAATTGAAATGATGTGTACCGGAATGGCTAACCATGACATGTCTCGTTTTGGTTTTGAGGTTTTTAGAGCTACTCCTCGTCAAGCCGATGTCATTATTACTTCTGGGACTATTGTAAGGAAGATGGCCCCAGCTTTAATTACTTTATACGAGCAGATGGCTGAGCCTAAATATGTCATTGCAATGGGCGCTTGCACAATAACTGGTGGAATGTTTCATGATTCTTATACAGTTGTTCAAGGTGTTGATCGTATTATTCCCGTTGATGTTTATGTCCCAGGATGCCCTCCAAGACCGGAAGCTCTTTTACACGGGTTTTTAACTTTGCAAAGAAAAATGAGAAAAGAAAGCACTCATCAAAGATCTCAGCGCAGGCATATGCCGTACTTTGGAGTTGATGTCGATACTGGTTTGCCAATTTCATACGAAGAGTTTGAGAAAAAATCCTCTTTTGAATTAGCTTCTGAAAATGAACTGAAATCTATTGGTGCCGTCTAAGCTGGAGTTTGCTAAATAGCTAATCTATTTTGATAAACTGTTCTTATACTTTATGTTTCTTAAATTATTAACTTAAATATTATGAATGATGAAGCTAATAAACCTCAAGCACCAAAGCCTGCTGTAAAACCTAAGGTTCCTGCAAAAATACAAGTTAGTTGGGGGGAAGTTGGAAAGCAAGTTAATGATAAGTTTGAGTGTTTCCCTCAGCCAACAGTCACCAAGAACATAGAAGCTTTTTTACTTAAAGATAATTCTAAACTGTTAGATTTGATGAGCTTCTTAAAGAAAGACTTAGAGTTCAAAGTTCTTCTTTTAATTAATATAGTTGAGTATAAAGAATGTATTCAGGTCATTTATCAGCTTCAAAAGGTGAATCCTTACACAATAATATGTGTGAAAGTGAATCTTGCTAAAGACGATTTGAAAATACAAAGTCTTACTTCAATGTGGAAAAGTGCGGACTGGTTTGAGAGAGAAATGTGGGATATGCACGGCATAATTTTTGAAGGACATCCTAATTTAGTTAGGATATTGAATCCAGATGGTTGGCAAGGATTTCCAATGGCAAAGAACTATATTCCTCCGATTGATGCTTTGAATGGGCCTATCACGGCTGTTAAAGGAAATGATATTGGAAAACTTGATCATAGTGTAAGGACTGATGTGGAAATAATTGAAGAGATTAATCCTCCCACGGAATCTGCCAACAGTTGAATGTATTGCAAAAAGTAAATGGGTTTGTAAAAACAGAAAAAATTCTTGTTATTCCCTTAAGATTTATTGGGGATACGATTTTAACTATACCTCTGTTAAGAAATTTGAGATACCTATTTCCTTCCGCTCAAATAGATGTTTTGGTTACTTCACAAACATCTATTATTCTTGAAGTTTGTCCTTATATAAGTAACTTAATTCGTGAAGATACTAAAGGTGAATTTACTGAAAAGTTAAAAACACAAGGTTATGATTCCTGCTTTATCTTAAGAAAGTCATTGTCTATGGCTTTGAAGTGTAAACTTGCAGGTCTAAAAAATGTTATCGGTTTTGATAAACAGAGAACGCCGATTGGTTACAAAAGATGGGGCTTATTTCTTGATTATAAGTTGAGATACCCAACTCTCAGAACCGAAACTCATCAAGTAAAAACAATTTTGAGTTTTTTGCAGGTGTTTGAGAAAAGCCAGAAAGATGAGCACCTTGAGCTTTGGTCTCTGAATGAAGATGAACAATCAGTTGAGAAACTTCTAGAACCTCTTAACTCTGAAAAAAGAATAGCTTGTATCAACCTCAGTAGCTTTTCACATGGAAAAAACATTCCTGCAGAAAAATTTTCTAAATCGGTTAAGTATCTTCATCAAAAAGGTTTTGAGTTGATTTTTACTGGAGTGAAAAATGATGAAGTTGTTTGTGAAGAACTTAAAAAATTGTCTTCTGTGCATATCCACAATTTTTGTGGATTGACCAATTTAAGAGAATTGTTCGCTCTTTATAAAAAAACTGAGTTTCTTCTCACTCTAGATTCTGGGCCAATTCACATTGCTGCTGCTGCAGGGGTTGAAAAAATTGTTGGAGTATATGGACCCACTAATGAAAAACAATGGGCTCCTTTTAATAAAGGAATTGAGTTTTATCCAGTGTTTTTAGATTTGGCTTGTAGGCCATGCTATGCAAAAGTTTGTGCTCATAATAGTTGTAAGGTTGATTTAACCGAAGACATGATTCTCAATAAAGTAGTTCTTGCTGTAGGCAATTTATAGTAGTTATTTCAAGGAATCCAATCAATTCTTTATCATGTTAATTAGAGTTGAAAAGCGTTTCAACTGATTGCAAACTTCAGCTTTTCTATCGATATTAACCATTATTTAGCAAAGAAACTTTTTATTTTAGGGAAAGACCTAGTTAAGGGATACGGATTTTAGGTCTATTTTGGATAACTTTGCATCTTCATTTGCTTTATTTAAACTAACCGAAAGGCAAAGAGATCTAGCTGCAGAGCATTTAGTGAAAAGTAATGCTCCTAACGCAGAAGAACTTTGTACTGGTAGAGTGCACTTCGATTCAGTAATTGGAGAGCTAGAAGATAAGTATAAGAATAAAGAAAATCCATCAAATGACCAAATACGGTCAATTATTCGGAATAATACCGAAACTATCCCGGTAAGAAAATCCACTAGAGAATTAGCCGTTGAACTATCTCAAGCTTACCTAATGAACTTATCTGCAGTGAGGCTTATGAATCATAGTTACAAACAAAAGCGGGCAATTCTTGACTTTAGGGCACAGTAAAACACATTAAACTATGCTTTTCAAAAATCAAAAACTTGATGCTCTTAAAAGCTCCCTGAAGGCGGCTGAAGACTTAAGGCAAATAAGCTCAATCAATATTGCAAATTCAAGTACATTGGGCTATAAAGCTTTAGAAGGAGTTTTTGCGCCAGATTGTCAGTGTCAGTGTTTCTCAGATTTGTTGCCGGAAGTCGCCAAAAAGATGAAATCAGCTGGTTATTCAGGATATCCATCCGGTGAAATGCATTTGGAGTTTACCAGAAACACTAAGCCAGGCCAGAAGGTAAACGTAAACGGAAAAATAATGGAAACTTCTAACGTAGATCCAACTAAAGAATTTACAAACTTGATAACTGCAGCATCCATGACTCGAAGTGCTCTTTCAGCGATTCAGCTCGAAAATAAAATTCAACAGGAAACTTTAAATCTGGGTAGGTAGTACCAAGCTTTATTTATAAGTTGACAAGATAAATCTTGCTAATAGTCGAGTTCTATTTGAAAATTCTTGATTATTTTGCTTCTAGGCCTTTCATATCGAGGTACTCCATAGTTTTCAATGACTTCCAATTTAACAGGCAACTTATAATGCCTTACCAGTTGCTTAAGTTGAAGCATATTTTTATAATCATCCACATCTTCTTGAACTAAAACAACTCCAGAAATAGGCGCGAATTCTTCATCTCCACGATAATCATCATAAATAGGATATCTCAATGCTTCGGTAAACGATTGTGACCAATCATCTGCATAACCTACTTTCCAAAGTACCCTTGGAGTCATACAGTCAACTGTAATACTGTTTTGGATTCTAACGAATGTTCTCCCTTTTCTTGCACAAAATTTATTAATGTAAAAGTTAATTTCTTCTTTGTGTTCAGGTTCGGGATAGTATAAAAGCTCTTCATCAATCTCAAAAGAATATGATGGTTGAATAGAGCTAATTAAAAAGAGTAAAATCCAAATTATTCTAAGTTTATAAGTCTTTTGTGCAAGTGAAAAAGCTTTAAAAAGAATATGTAGTTTTGTTGAAGGAATTAACTTTAATAATTGACTAAATATAATCATGGTTTGGTGTAAAATTAATTTTTTTTTACTTCGCGCTGGTTAGCCAGGTACATTAGCTGGGTCAGTATAAATAGGGTAGTCTATCCAATTGAAAATAGTAATATCTCTAATGAATTCCGAGCAACCATTAGAAGCAAAACCCACAGAACTTTCCAAAGAAGCTCTTTTAGTTCTTAAGCAAACTATTAAAGAGATTAAAAATAATATAGTCTCTACCAAAGCTATTGGTAAAGACTTATTAATCATGAATACTTTGGATATTGCTAGCTCCTTAAATGGCAAAATAGATTCTGCACAATTTACTAATCCATCTGACTTTGAGTAGTTTAAACTATTTCATCTTTTTCTAAGAAGCTGTCTGAAAATTAATAAAGCCTAGAAAGCATAAGTTTAAGCATAGAAAGAAAAATCCAGGATTCAGAGTAAATAGTTTTCATTTCATAATCTTTAGAAAGTCTTCTGGAAGATTCAAACCAAGAAAAAGTCCTTTCGACAATCCACCTGAAAGCTTGAATATCAAAGCTTTTTTTTGTTAGTTATCTTAAAGGAACGGCTCTTTTGGTTTTTACTCTAACTGAGATAGAGTCCTTGTTCGAGCATATAGTTTCATTACCTTCCAAAGAAGTTTTACCCCTAGTAAGTTGAGTTGAAGCTGTGAATTCATTTGGAAGACCTGGAGAACCAGATCCTTGAAAAGAAACTTCTAAACAAGATGTATTAAGATCTGATCCATATGCAGGTATAGCTTTCATAATAAAATTTGGTGCATGTTTGTTTCCCTTTTGTATTTGTGGTGACGAATACTCCCAATATTTAACACGTGTGGGGATATTGAAGCTTTTGTTGAAAGAAAATTTCCCTCTAACATCAAGAATTGCAGAATCTGTTTTTATTACATTGTTGGAAAAAGAAATACCTCCACTGGAGCTTGTACTTGAGCCTCCTCTTTGCATTTGAACAGTTAGGGAACTACCAGTTACGGAAACTGTTCGTCCATTAATTGTTGCGCTTACTGAACCTGCACTACTAGTGCTATTGTTAATACTTACATTCCCTCTCTTTGAGGAAGTACCTAAGTTATTGTTGCTTTCCGCTTGAGGTTTAGATATTAAAGTTTTGCCTGTTTTTCTATTAACAGTAAATTCTTGCGATCCACCTAATGTACCACCAGAAGACTCACAAGTAGCTTTAGGAGATGAGCTGTTAAAGCTACATTCAAGTATGCCTCCATTTGGGCCACCTATCATTTCATAAGTTTGATGGCTACATTTTTCAATACCATCACTCATATCTGTAAAATTCATTCCTCCTTGTAAACAACGCTTCATATTAGGACCACCTAGCTCTTTGAATGCATTTAGTTCTATTTCCGTTGTTTGAGTTCCATTTTTTCTTTGTTTAGGATTTCCCATCTCTTGAGACCTGCATCCATTTATTGAGAATGCAGTTACACCAATGGCAATCCAAAATAAAGGGTGAGAAGTTATTTTTCTTTGACTCTGGACTATTTTCATGACTCAACTTTTGTTTCAATTGAACTGCTTATTTTCTAATTGTTTAGCAAGATAGCAATGTTTATTTAATGAAACAAAATTTTTAAAGAAGCTTTAATGGTTTCAAGAGATTTATTCCAGCGTTTTGTTTTTCTACGAATTCAAGCTAAACACCACACTTTTCCCCTTCATATTGTGGTGAATTTCTTCTCTCGAATATGCTTACTTTCGTTAATAAGGCAATTATTTGACAGTACTTTCGCCTATTCAATTCCAAGTAATTCTTCTGCCAAACAATACAACAGCTTTGAAACACACAATAATAAAAGAGACCTAGATCCTTGAATGCCATTAATTGAAGAAAAAAGAAGGTGCCAAGAGGCGGAATCGAACCGCCGACACGAGGATTTTCAGTCCTCTGCTCTACCGACTGAGCTATCTTGGCGAAAAGTAGATGTACAGAATAGCAGTAAAAGTATAAATTTTCTAGCGTGTCTATCTATTAAAACCAACTTACTTGCGCTTTACAAATTGTAATTTTATAATAATCTTCCTTTGAGAATAGCTAATTACAAAGCTAAAAAGATTTCTTAGGCCTTTTAACTTTGGCTCAAAGATTTAAGTTATTCAAATCCCAGACCGAGTTTAAGAATTGAAAAAACAAAGAGAAATTAAACAAAAACCAAAAAAGGTCAAAGCGGATTTGGAGAAGTGGATAAATATATCAAAAAAGATAATTCAATCCCGCAAAAAAGATTTCTCCTTACTTAAGAGGATTTTTTTCTGGGTAAAAAAACAAAAAAATGATCCTGAAAAAGAATCTTCAAAAGAACTAATTCAAGCAATGGATTCAAGAAAATTGCTATTAGAAGAAGCTCAACAAATAGCCATTGCCAGTGCCACAAAACTACAAAGTCTTCAAAAAGAACTCCCCAAATTGCTTATTTATCTCCTTGGCGGAGGAACTATGATTATCTGCTCTGTAGTCTTTATAACGATTCGTTCTCCTAGAGATGTTGACTTCATCACTTGGATTAAGGATTTCAACGTAATCTTTTGGCTTGTGATGATAATTCTCAACTCAGCAATCTTTTTCTTCGGTCTCCAAAAAAGAAAAACATTTGCGGATAACTTATCCATTAATTCAATATTGTCCCAAGCAGCAACTGCATACGCTTCTTCAAAAGCGCCAGGTCAAGGAGGAAGTCTTTTTGAAGCTTACAAAGCTTTAGATATAATTAAAGACAAAAACAGACAAGCTTTTAACAAGAAATTCGGTTTTGGCAAAAAGAAATAAATCAACTTAGTGCCCAATTAGCTCTAAAACTTAGTCGACACGCGAGTGCCTCAGACAATCAATCAGCTCTTCTTTTGATGAATCGGGCAATTGTTCAATGCACTTGTCAATTACCTGGCTCTTCGACTCTCCATTTTGATACATATTCGGATTGAGAATACATCCTCTAAGGCTAGAACTTTCATTAAAAGGCAATTCTGCAGCACATTCCTTCAATAAAGTCGTTTTTCTTTGAGAATTACTTAATGAACATTTTTTTAGAGTATTATTCGCTTCTTCAGAAATTAAATCTAGGCACTTCCCTTCAAAATTTCCACTTTTCTTATCTATAAGGCACTGCTTTAAGATAGCCTGGTCTTGAAAGGATAATTGAGAAATACAGCTTTTAATACTTCCCCTAGAAAATGAAACTTGAACGAAGAGAGAAGAGATTGAAAAGACAGCAATAATCACATATGTGGTAACTCTCATTTGAATATTATTAAATTGCTTTGAAAACATTTCTTGATTCACTTAAGTACTTTTATAGCAATATTTCTCAACCATAAAGATAAAAGCACACCTAAAGTTTCAATAAGGTATAGTAAATTAAGTTAATAAGCACACATTCTGAGGATGTGTTTATCAAGTTTTTTATGAAAAGGAATATCTGAATTGTCGGAACGAATACTCCTTTTGAGATTAGCCC
>JAAUYH010098169.1_pt1 | contig 82785 bp, 68 predicted proteins | sample 7278061 | NCBI WGS metagenome assembly JAAUYH01 (sample SAMN14350203, study PRJNA611818) | marine sediment metagenome | isolation source: surface marine sediment (0.6m) | place: French Polynesia: Moorea | collected 2018-08 | reverse complement strand
CTGGGCACCAACATCGCGCAGATCCAGGGCCTCGACATTGTTGGTCAGAAGGTGTTGCAGGAATGCCGTCGCGCCGCGCCCGCGAACGGTGAAGCGGCCCATATGCGAGACGTCGAACAGTCCGGCGCGTCCGCGGCAGGACAGGTGCTCGTCGATGAAGCCGGAAGGGTACTGAATCGGCATCTCCCAGCCTGCGAACGGCGCCAGCGTGGCGTCGAGGTTTGCGTGGCGGTCGTACAGCGGGGTCCGGCGTGAGCTCGTCATGTCGTCTCCGAGGAATTGGCGTACGTATGAAGATAATACTGCTCTGCGGCGGCAATAGCGCATATTACAGCGCAACAGGAGTCGGTAATTGTCCCGATTCTCACGGGTTTACGGGTCCGGTACGTTGTGCGCGTAACTTCGGAGTGGTGCGTCCATGAAGCCCGCTATCCTCGTCTCCAGGCACGTTTTTCCCGAGGCAATCGAAATTCTCGAACCGGTTGCCGAGATCCAGTACCACGACTCGTCGACCGGGCTGTCCCCGGGAGACTTGCGCGCAGCGGTCGTCGGCAAGCAGGCTGTCGTTTGTCAGCTCACCGACAAAATCGACGCTCCATTCATGGACGCCGGCAGCGATCTCAAGGTGATCTCCAACGTCGCCGTCGGTTTCGACAACATCGACATTCCTGCAGCGACGGACCGCGGCATCGTCGTCACCAACACGCCAGGCGTGCTGACCGACACGACAGCCGATCTCGCATTCACATTGATGGTCTCCGCCGCCAGGCGCATCTGCGAGGCGGATCGGTTCCTGCGTGCGGGACACTGGAAGCAGTGGGAAATCGACATGATGACCGGGCACGACATCTACGGTCATACCCTCGGCATCTATGGCTTCGGCCGCATTGGCCAGTGCATGGCACGGCGTGCGAGCGGTTTCGACATGCGCGTTATCTACCACGACGCGGTGCGGGCAGCGCCCGAGCAGGAAGCCGAGCTGGACGTCGAGTACGCTGATCGCGAAACGTTGTTTCGCGATTCCGATTTCCTGTCGGTCCACGTGCCACTGAACGAGCAAACACGGCATGCGGTGGGTAAGGACGAGTTCGCACTGATGAAAACGAACGCCGTGCTCGTCAACACGTCGCGCGGGCCGGTCGTGGACGAAAAAGCGTTGGCCGACGCGCTCGAGCAGGGCCAGATTGCGAGCGCAGGGCTCGATGTCTTCGAGGAGGAGCCGGCGGTGGAGCCGCGGCTGCTTGCACTGGAGAACATCGTCCTCGTGCCCCACATCGGCAGCGCCTCGATAAAGACGCGCACCCGCATGTGCACCATGGCCGCCGAGAATACCGCCGCCGTCCTCTCCGGGCAGCGGCCCCCGAATCCCGTCAACCCGGAAGTACTCTGACAAAGGTGTTACATCATGAGAGCCGCTAAAGAAGCAGTCGCTACACCGAAGCCCGTATTTGCGAATCGCGTCGAGCTCATGGGTACCGAGGCGGCATTCGGTTTCGGCTCGAGGATACTCGAGGTCGAAGCGACGGGTGAGCGCGTCATTCGCGCAAACCTGGGCCAGCCGGATTTTCCGTTGCCGGATCACATTGCCGAGGCCGTGATCCAGGCGATCAGGGACGGCCAGACCACGTATTGCGATCCGCAGGGTCTGCCCGAGCTACGTGCTGCGCTGGCAAGGAAGATCGCTGCGGATCGCCATCTCGACGAGATCGACCCGGAACGCGTTGTCGTCTATCCGGGCGCGAGGCCGTCGATTGGTTTTGCGCAGCAGGCTTACTGCGAACAGGGCGACGAGATCATCTACCCGACGCCGGGTTATCCGCTCTATGAGTCATACATTCCCTATGTGGGTGCGAAACCGGTTCCGATTCCCCTGCGCGAAGACCACGGCTTCTCGCTGACGACCGAGGAGCTGGAACCGCTGCTGACCGACCGCACCAAGCTAATCTACCTGAACTTCCCCTCGAATCCCACGGGCGGCGTTGCCAGCCGCGAGCAGATTGCGGCGCTCGCCGAGTCGATACTCGAGCACACGCCGCCCAACGTTCGCGTGTACTCGGACGAGGCCTACGAGGCGATCGCTTTTGACGGCGAGAAGAACCACTCGATTGCATCGGTGCCCGGAATGGAGGGCAGAACGATCATCGCGTCCGCGGTTTCGAAGACCTACGCGTGGACCGGTGGGCGCGTCGGCTGGGCCGTATATCCGACGGTCGAGGAGGCCAAGGTTCATCGCAACCTCAACATCAACTACTTCGCCAGTATCCCGCCGTACAACCAGATCGGCACGATAACGGCTCTGGAGTCGCCGCAAAGCGGACCGGCGATCCAGGTGATGTGTGACGCGTTCCAGCGCCGGCGTGACGTGGTCGTCGACGGGCTCAACAGGATCGATGGCATTCACTGCCAGAAACCGATCGGTGCGTTCTACGTGTTCCCGAACATCGAGGGCGCAATCACGAAACTCGGCGTCATTGATGCGTTCGACAAGCTGCCGGACGATGTCCGTAAAAACTCGAGTCCGGCCACGTTGTTCCAGCTTTTCCTGCTACACAACTACCAGGTCGCGACGATGGATCGCCGCTCATTCGGCACCATCGACAGCGAGGGCCAGCACTTCATCCGGATCTCCGTCGCCACGGCGGCCGACGATCTCGAAGAGGCGGTGCGGCGCATCGCGAGGGCGGTTACGGATGAGACGGGGTTCCGGTCGTTCGTCGATTCCGGCGTCAAACTGACGCTCGAGTAATTTCGATCGGATTATTGCAACTAGTCCACCCGCTGCAGGGTCAGGAACATCGCCTTATCGAGTGCGACGAAGAAGTCCTGGTAGGTTTCCGCGTCAGTTACGGCGTTCTCGCCGATGCGTGCGTTCGCGCGGACCGACACGCGTTCGTCGCCTCGCTGCACGACGGTCACCGTCATGCGCATCGTGTATTCGTGATAACGCGTCGCCGTAATCGCACCGAGTTCGGCGTCGGCCTGGTCAATTGTGAATCCCAGGTCCTGGAGTGTGGCAATGACCGAGCGCATGGTCAGCGCCTTGTCGAGCGTGTCGTATTTGCGGGTCTGAATCTGTCGCGCCTCGAGCTGCGACCCGCTGCCCGAAATGTCTACCGGCGTTGTGGTCGCGCAGCCCGCAAGGACTACGAGCCCGAGAAAAAAATGAAGTTTCCTGATCATGATTCGCTTACCTCGATAAACAGCGCCTGCCGAAGGTTGTCGAAGACATCCTGGTAGACTTCTGGCGTATCGATGCGCTCGAGGATCTTTATCCGGCTCTCCACGTCGAAGATGATGCGCTGGATAGTGACTCTCACCGAGTACTCTCCGCTGCGCTCGAGACTCGGCAAGACCACCATCGTCAGGATGATGCGCTGCTCGTCTTTCGCCGTCGACATTTTGTCGCAGTCGCCGCCGCCGGCGGCGCAAAGGATATCGAGAAGGAAGAGCCCTGCCTTCTCCCCGGTGTCATCGGCATCGCTCACTCTCGATGCCGTTATAACCCCCAGCGACTTCTCGATGCGGTCAATATTGAATTCCATATCCTGCAAAACTGCAATCGTCGCGGTCAGGATGGCCGTCTCCGACGGCGCCTCCAGCTTGCGGGTCTGTATGGAGCGCACGTCGAGCGTGCTTTCGTCGAGCCGCAGTGCTTCCCTGGGGATGGAGTCGGTCGCGCATCCTGACAAAAGGACGGCGAGCACCGCGCCCAGCACCGGGACAAACAGCTTGTCGATCCCCCGGCGCATCAGAACTGCGAGGAGTGATACGAGAAGTCACGCACGGCATTGTTTTCGTCGAACTTGATGATGACGGTCAAGGTTCGCTGGCTTTTCGATGTCGAGCCGGCGCTGGTTGAGCCGATGCCGGCACCTCCGCCTGAACCACCGAAAATGAGGCCAACGATCGTTCCACCGCTCCTCGAGTACGTGACGTCGGACGAGATCTTGTCGTAGATCCACGTTTCGTTGCGCTGGTCGTCCGTGGTGACGATATTTGGCGATCCCAGCGCCTCGGCTACCTCGGCCGCCGACATGCCCATGCGAATCTCCCGCTGCACGGTGCCAACGGTCACCCGGTTGGTCTCTTCCGCAGCCCGTACGTCGGTCGCGTGATGCTGGGCACCGCAGCCGGCCAGTAGCAGGCCAAACAGGGTAAGTAAGGACAGTCTCTTCGGGATGTTCATCGTGTCGTTCTCCCTTCCAGGTTGGCGTCTCATTGCATGATCAATGCTACGCATTACTTCTCGTTAGACCTGAGGACCAGCTGATGAATTCCTTAGGAAGAGTCGATATCGCCGCTTGCCGGCGGTTCGAAGCCGTCGCGGCGTAATTACAGGCCCGCCCACGCCTCGTGGACGCTATCCGTAACCGCGAATGCCGGCGATCGATTATCCTCGTTGGCAACGAGCGCGTGGAGTGAACTGGCAGCGGCGATGCGCCGAAGCTGGCTGTCCGTTACCCGCGCGCCGTAGCTCGTATAATGCTCCACGTCGAGGTCGAACGGTTCTGAAGCGGTGATCTCTGTCCAGCTGACGAGATCGAACGTCATCGGCATATCGTCGACGATCAAGACGATCGCGCTCACGTCAGGAACAGCTGCGCCGGTGATGCGCCGGTCGATGCTGCTACCCACCGCGAACCAGAGATAGGTTCTCGGCGCATCGAATCCGCTCACCCTGACAGGGGCCGCATAGAGGTAGTCCTTGCCAACGCGTGACAGCGCCGGCCGGTCCGCCACGAAGCGTGTCGGCTCTATGGTGCTGGCGAGCGATTCACCCGATTCGTCATCGACGAACTGGGTGTACAGCGAGGTCGGTTTGCTTGCGCAACCTGCCGCCAGCGATGCAGCCAACAACATTAATATCAAAGCGGTCCTGCGCATCGCTAGAACTCCCATCGGTAGCTGGCACTTACGAATCCACCGAGTAGCTCTTCGGTGCCGTCCGTCGTGAACGGGTCGAGCTCAAGCGGCGGCAAGTCACGATTCGACCAACGGCCGCCTGCCTCGATGTCGAACAGAACGTTGCCCCAGCGCAGCAGCAAGCGAAGCGACGGTTCGATGACGGTTTGCGCAGAGGTATTGCTTCTTTCGTGCCGGCTCAGCTCAATGCGCGGGCTGATGCGAAGGTTCCGGGAAACCGGCAATCGCGCGTCGAGAATCAGCTGTGTGCTGTCGCGTGCGGCAAGGACGTCCTGTCGTACAGACATCAACAGTAGATCGTTGTCCAGGAACAGGCTCGATGCGACGATCGTCGCGTTGAAGAAAAACTCGTTGCCCGTGTCCGGCCGGGCGGCGACTCCGCCGGACGCGACCGTGGCTTCCAGCTGGCGCATGGTCGCGTCGAACGAGAAATCGAAGCGCTCACCCATCGGCATCGACAGTCCGGCAGTGAACGTCCGGCCCTGCGCCGTTCGATCCCTCGCCAGTGTACGTACCTGTGCCTCCGTCCAGGTCTCGAGCAGGTCGTCGACGCTGGTCACCGACTGGCCGTTCAAGGCATTCCGCGTAGTCAGGAAAGGTTCTGCACCCACATCGACGCGGCCGCTCAGAGACCAGCCGGTATCGAGCATCCAGGTTGCGCTGACCAGCAGCGAGTTGAGCACGTTGTAGGACACGTCGAAATCGAGCAGCGAAAGCACCGACAAGGCCTCGCCGCTGTAAAGCACTTCGCCGCCGATCGCCTGGCGATCGGCAATGCCATCGACGAATTGCTGGTGCGTGAATGCATTGGCCGAGATGCGGCCGCGCCACAAGTCTTCGAACCTCGCACTGGCAGCGTAGAAATAGCGTTCGCCGCCGGATACGAATCGTGGCGAGTCGACGGGAAGACCGGCGCTCGCGCTGAGGAACACGTCCGGCTTCCACTGGTAGCGTACGCCGATTCCGTCGAACCTGTTGAGCACACCGTCGTCGCGCCGCGTCTGCCGGCCCGCCCGCGCCTGGATCCCCAGTTGCCTGTCGAGCACGTCTACGAACGCATTCGACACCCAGCCGATGTCACCGTTGCGATCGAACTCGACCAGGTTGAACTGGTATGCACCATTGAAGCGACCGATGATGTCGAAACGGTCGCCGCGTCGCGTGGTGGACAGGTTCGCAAGTGTCAGGACGCCGGAAGAGCTGACCAGGTAGTTGCCTTTGTGGACGCGCTGCTCCTGGTTTCGCCAGTAGTTGACGCTGATGCCGCCGTGCAATTGCCAGTCGCTGTCGACTGCCGCAGACACTCGCGGCGAGGGCGCAAGAGTGGTCGTTGTCGCGACTTGCGTGGCTTCGAGCGATCGCAGGCGGTCGGCAACCCGGGCCTGTCCTATGTCGTCGGGAAACTCGGCAAGAAATGCCCGGTACTCGGCGACGGCGTTCGCCGTCCGAGCGCTGCGTTCGAAGGCGATCGCAAGCATTTCGCGCGCCTCCGCGCGGTGCTGGTGCCCGGGCACTTCGAGGACGCGCGAGTAAGTGCGAATGGCGTCTGCGTACCGGCGCTCGAGAAGCGCGGCGCGACCGTCTGCCATGAGGGCGGTCAGCTGGGATTCGGTCAGCTGAGCGTCCGTGCGCACAGCGACGGCGGTCATCTGGTTTTCCTTCGCCTCCCTGAGATCGCCCGCGGCTCTTGCGGCCATGGCCTCGTCCGCATCAACGAAGCGAACCCAGGCATCCGGGAAACGGTCGCGGAGACCGTCGAGAACCTGTTCCGCGTCGTTCTCCGAATCGAAGAAACCGAGTTGCAGCCCGTACCAGGTTCGCCCGTTGACACTGAGCTCCGAGCGATACGCGAAGTGCCGGCTGCCGCTCGTCGAAAGTAGCTGCTCCGCCTGGCCCGCATCGTCGAAGACGCCCAGCTGCACGACGTAATCGCCGGTCGATGAAGGCGGTACGTTGACGCGCGATGACGGCCTGGCCGACGCTGCCGCCGGCCTTGCAGGGCGCGGCCGCGGTTCCGGAAGCGAGCGGGTAGTCGCCTGCGCCTGCTGCGGAGCCTCGACGGCCGCCGGCACCGCAGCCGGTAGTGTATTCGACGGAACGGTCGTGTCGACGTGGACTTCGATCCAGCCGACGGAGTGCTGCCGGATGTCGAACTTCTGGGGTTCCCGGAAACGCAACACCAGGAACGTGTCGCGCGGATTGAATCGTTCGAACGCGACTTCCGCCACGTTGCCGAGGTGCAGACTCGACGGCGCATACGTTTCGGCGACGATTTCATCGAACAGCTCAGTGCAGTCGGGCCCGAGAGTGACACGAATCCTGACTTCGAGGCCTGCGTCGAACGGCGAGTGATCGACGTAGCGCATCCTGCACGCAGGCCAGATCTGCACCGTCGTAATACCTTTGACCTTCGACAACAGTATGTTGTCCAGAGCTACGTTCGCCTCTGCATGGGCAAGGACCGGCAGCATTACCGCGAGCAGGGGAAGCCAGAGTCGCGTTCGACGGGCTGGCATCAGAACGCCACCGTGTTGTGGCAGGAGTCGCACTCTGCCGTCGTCGGAACGTGGTCAGCGTCTTTGCCGCGGGCAGTCACGCCGTTATGGCAGCTCGAGCATGTGCCCAGCGCCTGAGTATGATCGATACGCAGCACCGGCGAGAACGCCACCGTCAGGTGACAGCCCTGGCACTGGTCGGTCGTGAGCGGGTGGTCGATCGGCTTGCCGAACGCCGTGTTGTTGTCATGGCAGCTGACGCAGTCTCCGTACGTCTCGTTGTGGTCCATGCGTTCGAGCGGGATAAAGCCGCGCGTCGAATGACATGACTCGCATCGCTGCGTCGTATTGATGTGGCGTGCCGGCTTGAAGGTCGCCGTTACGATGCCACCCTGCGAGTGACAGTACTCGCACTGCCTGAGCGTGCTTGCGAAATTTCCGCGACGATGGCAATCACCGCAGTTCGCAGCGACGTGCGCGCCATCGAGCCTGAAGCTCGTCGAATCGTGATCGAAGTTGGAGCGAATGGCGGTCTGGGACAGCACGGTGCCGGACCAGAAGATCGTCAGCAGCGTGCCAACGGCAACAAGCAGCAGAGCGCGATTCGATGGCGCGTTCATGGCCGGCGCCCTGACAGCGATTCGACGTCGCCCCAGGTGGACGTCGAGTGACATTGGTCGCAGCGCGAACCGAACTGATCGTTGTGAACGTCGTCGGAAGCGTGGCAGCCGCCGCAGTTCGATGGCACATCGGCCGCACTCGCCGCGGCGTCCGAGTGGCAGTCATTGCAGGCCAGGGCGGCATGACCACCATCGAGAGGAAACGTCGTGTGCAGGTCGTGATCGAACGACGTGACCGTCCAGCTGCTGCTGTTATGGCATTGCACGCAATCGTCGCCGAGCGTATTTTCATGCGGGTCATCATCCCCATGGCATCCGACGCACCCGGTCGCCGCATCGTGGAAGCGGTTGCTCGAGTGACACTCGCCGCAGGCGACCGTGGAGTGCAGGCCCGTCAGCGGGAAGCCGGTGAGGTCGTGGTCGAACCCGGTGACCGGTAACCACGACGACTGCTCGTGGCACGCGGCGCAGTTACTGCCGAGCTGTCCCGAATGCGAATCGTCGATCGCGTGACAATCGCCGCAGGACGCCGCGACCTCGCCCATCGTCGCTTCCTTGTGGCAGGTAGAACAGGCGAGCTCCGTGTGCGCGCCGGCCAGTGGAAATCCGGTGGCCGCATGGATGAATGACGTGTCGGGCCAGGTCGTGGGCTGGTGACAGCTCTCGCACTCACGCCCGTTACGGCCCTGGTGGTCGTCGTCGACGACGTGGCAATCGCGGCAGGCTTCGACGAACGTGTCTTTGAAGTCCTCTCGCTTGTGGCAGTCTGTGCACTGCAGGCGGTCGTGCCCGCCGCTCAACGAAAAGCCGGTGCTGTCGTGGTCGAATCGAATTCCACTCCAGGTCGACGTCGAGTGACAGTCACTGCAGATATCGCCGTTGCTGCCGGCGTGCACGTCGTCGACGGCGTGACAGCTGGAACACCGCTGAGGCGTCGGCAGGAAATTATTGTCGCGATGACAGTCGTTGCAGGCAACGTCGACATGACCTCCAGTCAGCGGGTAGTTCGTCTGGCTGTGATCGAAAGTGGTGTTTTGCCAGTCCGCCGACGTATGACAGTCCTGGCAATCGACGCCGAGGCCACCGCGGTGCGCATCGTCACTGCGATGGCAATCTACGCACGCCGACGGCGCCGTCGAGTAGGCTTCTTCCGGGGCGTGACAGCTCTCGCAACTGGCGACCAGGTGCGCGCCTGTCAGCACGAAATCGGTCCAGCGATGGTCGAACAGGCCCGCATCTATCGCAACGATATCTGCGTCCCTGCCTTCGTGATCGGTGTGGCAGACAATGCACTCGTTATCACGAGCCGGGTCGAACCTGCCGTGGAAGCCGGACCTCGAAGTACGATCTGCGCCGACGTCCTCGTGGCAGCTGGTGCAGAGCTCCGCAACGGCTCGGTCGGAGCTCTTGTCGTGGCACGACTCGCAATCTTCTTCGATGTCCGCGTGGCCCTCGATGACGCGTCCCGGCATCAGCAGCTTTTCGAGACCGGATGCAACGGCCAGGTCGCAGGCGCCCGCAAGCACCAGCGTGAACAGAAGAAGTCTCGGGACGGATCTCATATCGAGTACGTGTGTACGGCAATCACGTGCACGATTGCCGTGACGAGGAGCAGGTAGAAGAATGGACGATGCACTTTGTGCCAAAGTGCGAACAGCCGCTCATAGGCGACGAACGCGGCAACCCTTCGCACACGATTCAGGTGGTCCTTGACGAAAGCTGCGACGAGCTGCAGCAATCTGTCGCGATGTTGAGCGACCGCGGTCGAGTTCCGCGCTTGCATATCGAGCTGGACCGATACCTTGTGGATGATCCTCCGGTAGCCGGAGCGCGTCGTGAAAGCCAGCTTCACGGGCAGCGTCATGCACTGCAGCAAGCTTTCGGGAGGCTTCAGGACCTTGCGATCGTAGTCGCCGAGAATCTGCAACAGATTTGGCACGAACTGCGCTGCCGGACCCACGCCTTCCGTTGTCAGCTTTACACTGCCTAGCAGCTCCTTGAGATTCGCTTTGCGACCAAACAGCCCGTGGTGAATCTTCTGGTACAGGAAACGACCGACAAGGCCGCTGCCGGCGACGAGCAGCATCGCGACCAGCGCGGCGGTGCTGTTGACCGAACCCAGGGAGAAATTGGCGTGGTAAAGAACTGCGAGTGGCCCGACTACTCCCAGTATCATGTGGACGCGAAACCAGTTGCGCACCTGACCCAGAAACTTCAGGAAGCGGAACCGCTTGCGCAACGGGTACAGCAGAAGCGTCAGTATCAGCAGGCTGCCGATGATGCCCAACGCGTAGCCCAGTCCGTGCTCGGCAAACAGGCGACGCGAGTCGCGGCCGGTGTAGCCGACGACGACGGCGGCTGCAGCGAGCATGAGCCCGGCATAACCTCCGTATTGATTGTACAGGCGCCTCCAGAGCGGCAGCGGTTTTTTGCGTCGTGGTGCCGGTGCGGTGCTTGCAGCCCGGGGTCGTGGTTGCTGTGCCTGGATACGAACCGCCTTTGGATTTGCAGCCATACCTGTGCCAGCCCACGTTATCCGTAACAGTCCAGCGTCGACTCTATCGGACCGCTGTGTCGGTTCCCGTGATCCTCGTCACACTAGTTCCCCGGTCGATCGTTACACTTGGGTCCTTATCTCCAGCCCGCGCTCTCTTATGACAAACGGACTCGAGCTTCGAAAGAAAATCCCGGCTGCTGGCACCCGCGTTCTGACGCTGGCCGTGGCAATGTCGATGCTGCTGCCGGTGCACCAATCGGCGGCAGCAGACAGTGCCGAAGCAGCATTGTTGCTCAGGGATTTCGATACGGCTGCCGGAGAACTCGCGGTGCTGGCCGAGGCAGGCGAGACGGATGCGTTGTATCACCTCGCCGGTCTCTACCGGCGTGGCCTCGGCGTTCCCGAAGATCCCGACAAAGCTGCCGCAATCTACCGGCGCCTGGCGGCGGAGGGTCACGTGCGTGCCGCCGCTGCGCTCGCCGGGCGCGAGCAAGCCCACTGGTGGATCGACGATGGGAATGCGCCGCTCGATCCGGCATTGCACTGGGCCGCGCAACGAGGCCTGACGTCGATTATCGAAGACCTGTTGTCGGCCGGCGTCGACGTCGACCGGCCGTCGACGTTTGGCCGCACGGCAATCATCGAGGCCGCACAGAACGACCAGGCCGCAGCGGTCCGCCAGCTGCTCGATGCAGGTGGCAATCCGAATATCGTCGACGACGCCGGCGATACGGCGCTGATCCTGTCGGTGCGACACGGCGCCAGCTCGGCGACCGACGCATTGCTCGCGGGGGGTGCGGACGTCAATCAATCGGGCTACGCAGGCAACAGCGCCCTGATCGTCTCTGTCCAGAAAGGCGATGCCCGGACCGCGAGCTCCCTGATCGCAGCAGGCGCCGACATCGACGCCACCAATTCTGCAGGCCAGTCGGCCCTCGGTATCGCGAACGTCAGGGAGCACGCTCAAATTGCAGAGCAGTTGCGCGCGCTCGGCGCGACCAGCGCCGGTTTCGAGGCGCGTCAGCGATCTTCGCTCAGCGGCCTGAGCCTCAGTGCGCGCGAAAGCAACGGCAGATCAATCTGGTTCATCGCCGCGGAACGCGGGCTTGCCGATGCACTGCGGACTCTGCTCGAAGCCGGTGCCCGGCCGGACCAGCGCGATGCGTCGCAGATGACGGCGCTGATGATTGCAGCGCAGCGAGACGCAAGAGCCGCCGTCGAAGTACTGTTGCGAAACGGCGCGAATCCGTCGCTCCGGAACAACGAAGGTCACACTGCGCTCGAGCTTGCTGTCCGGGCTGGAAGTGCCGCAAGTGTCAATTTGCTCCTTCGCTTCCAGAAGTCGAGGGAGCGACGCGATGGGCAGCTGCTGCGGCTCGCGGCGCTATCCGGTTCGGCGCCGACGCTTTCGGCATTGCTGCGTGTTGGGCAGGCCGACACGGCCGACGAGGATTCCGGGCTCACGGCGACGATGGTCGCCGCGAGGCAAAATGATTCGGCGCTTGTTGAGCTGCTACTCGAATCAGGTGCGGATGCAAACGCCACGGACAATGCAGGTCGCAGCGCCGCCTGGCATGCGGCGGATGCCGGCGTAGCGAAGAACATCGCGTTGCTGCAGCGGTTCGGTGCCAACCTGGAGCAGCCTGACGAGAACGGCGACACGCCACTGCACCGCGCTGCGCTGCGCGGCTATACCAGCGTCGTGAGAGCGCTGGCGGCGTCGGGGTTGCTCGGCGACACAGCCAACAATCTCGGGCTGAGCCCGATCATGGTTGCAGCGGTCAATGGCCGACCGGCCATCGTCGATGCGCTGCTCGCTGCCGGGCACGACATCGAGCGCAAGAACGACCAGGGGAATACCGCGCTACTCATCTGTGCCCAGCGTGGCGACGTTCTCGGACTCGAGTATCTGCTGAACAAAGGCGCCAATTTACGCGCCGTCAATCTGCGTCGAATGAATGCGCGCGATGTCGCGCAAGAGCTTGGTCACGTCGCTGTAGTCGACGCAATCGATCAATTCTGAATACCAAAAAGAAAGACACGCGTCGCATTAACGAAAATCTGTTTTTGTCGCTGATCACAGACACGTCGTTTTGCGCACAACGTGATTCAAGTCAGAAGATGTTCAAGTTACCGCGTTTGATCGACACGTCGGCGAAACAGGAAAAAACACGCCGATAAGTCCATTCGTTTCAGCTACCTGCGTTACTTCTCGATAGCCCGCGTGATTTGATCGTGTTGTGAAGCACGTCACGTTATTCCCGCAATCACAGCGATTATGTAGCGAGCGCGCTTCTTCCCCGAATCGAGTTGCTAGGTTCGCCGCCACAACGCAAACGACGACGCAGCGAGAGTGATTGGTATGAGCACGTGGCGAATTTCATGGATTGTATTCGTAACCGCACTTGCACTTGCAGGTTGTGTTCAACAAGAAGATGCGCTGACTGACAACATCTCCCCGCCGATCGGCGATGGTGGAAATCCGCCGACCGCGCTGTCGTTATCCGCGCCCGCTGCAATGAATGCCGAAGCGGCCGGCATGATGACGACAGTCGACATTGGCCAGGCAAGTGCATCAGGTGGCGACGGTTCTTACACGATCACGCACGATGCTCCCCCGCTCGGATTTCCGCTCGGCATGACGGTTGTTACCTGGAACGTTCAGGACGGTACCGGCGCGACTGCCAGCGCCACGCAGAACGTAGCCGTGACAGATACGACGGCGCCGGCGATCAGCGCACCTGCCGATATGCAGGTCGTAGCTACAGGCGCGCTGACAATGGTCGACATCGGTGCGGCGACGGCGACTGACATCGTCGACGCGAGTCCGGACGTTTCCAACGATATGCCTGCAAACGGTTTTCCGATGGGCGCAACCGCCGTGACCTGGACCGCGACCGACGACAGCGGCAACGTCGCAACGGCCATGCAGATGGTGACGGTCAGCGAGCCGTCCAGCGGCCCGCTGACCATCGCCGCACCTGCCGACGTATCGCAGGAAGCAACGGCGCCCACGTCCGTGGTCATGCTCGGCGCCGCGACGGTAACCGGCGGCACTCCGCCCATGACGATCACCAACGACTCGCCGGCCAACGGCTTCCCGCTGGGCACTACCGTGGTTACCTGGACAGCTACGGATGCGGACATGATGACGGCGACGGCCGTGCAGCGCGTGACGATCGTCGACACGACCGCACCGCAGCTCGTCGAGCCCGCTGACGTAACCACAACCCAGGGGCCGGAGCTGGGCGATACGATAGTCGACCTCGGCACGGCAACGGCTTCCGATATTGCCGATCCGAATCCGGTCATCAGCAACGACGCGCCAGCCAACGGCTTCCCGGTCGGCACGACGACCGTCACGTGGACGGCACAGGACTCGAGCGGCAACACGACGACGGCGACACAGAATGTCACCGTAAACGCGTACGTCGCCGAACAGTGTTCCTCGTTGCTGACCGATTTCCAGGACACGATCTACCCGATCATGGATACAGCAGCACCTTTGCGATGCAACGGATGCCACACAGGATCCGGTGCTTCGGTTACGCCGAACGGATTCGCATTCCCGAACGTTCCACCCACGGCAAGCGATCTCGACACGTTCATCGCGGTGGCGCGACTGGACTCGGCCGGCGAATCGCTGATCCTCGCGAAAGCACGCGGTGGCGCCAACCACGCGGGAGGAGACCGATTCCCGAACGGACTGGCCGATCCGGACTTCGTGACGTTCTCCGATTTCGTATCGCGAGCAGAAAATTGTGTTACCGAATTGCAGATCACGGCGCCCGCCGACGTCAGCGCCGAGGCGACCGGACAACTCAGCAACGTCACCCTTGGCGACGCGACGGCAGGTGGCGGTGAGGGCAACCTGACGATCAGCAACGATGCCCCGGCCAACGGCTTTTCGCTGGGCACGACGGTCGTCAACTGGACCGTGCAGGATTCCGTCGGCGCTACGGCGACGGCGACGCAAAACGTCGTTGTTTCCGACACGACCGGCCCGACGGTTACCGCACCGCCTGCCATCCAGGTCGAGTCGACCGGGCCGACTACACCGGTAGACATCGGTACGGCGACCGCAGTCGATCTCGTGGATGCCAACCCGACGATCAGCAACGATGCGCCCGCAAACGGCTTCCCCGAAGGCACTACGACCGTGACCTGGACCGCGACGGACGCGAGTGGCAACTCGGGAACGGCGACACAGATGATCACCGTTTCGCCGGCGGCGCCAGGCCCGCTTACGATTACGCCGCCGGCGAATATCACGCAGGAGGCGACAGCAGTACTGACCAGCGTCTCGATCGGAAACGCGATGACCAGCGGTGGCACGGCGCCGACAACGATCAGCAACGACGCCCCGGCCAACGGCTTCCCGGTCGGCCAGACGACCGTGACGTGGACCGCTACCGATTCGGCCATGACGACGGTCACGGCAACACAACAAATCACTATCACGGACACGACTGCTCCGCAGCTAACCGTGCCCGCAGATGTAACCGCAGACCAGGGTCCCGAGCAGGGCAACACGGACGTGGATCTTGGCGCGGCGACGGCGACTGACCTCGTGGATGCCAGCCCGGTGGTCACCAACGACGCACCGGCGAACGGCTTCCCGGTCGGCATGACGACGGTCACATGGACGGCGCAGGATGCTGCCGGAAACAGCGTGACAGCGACACAGAACGTTACGGTCAATGCCTGGGTCGTCGAGCAGTGCAGCACCTTGCTGCCGGACTTCCAGGCCGAGATCTACCCGATCCTGGACAGCACCAGTCCGCAACGATGCGTCAACTGTCATACGGGCAGCAACCCGCTGGTTACGCCGAACGGCTTCGGATTCCCGAATGATCCGCCGACAGCGGCCGACCTCGACGTGTTCCGGACCGTGGCGCGGATCGATTCCGGGTCGGAGTCCCTGATCACGGTCAAGGCCCGCGGCGGAGCCAACCATACCGGCGGCGATCGGTTCCCGGACGGCATGAACGACCCCGACTTCGTGGAGCTAGCCCACTTCGTCGCTCGCGCGCGTTATTGCCAGGACGATTCGGGTTCCGGCACCCAGCAGAAGGTGATGATCGGTACGGGCTACGAGCAGCTGCATCGCATCGTATCGGCTCTGGGTTCGAGGACGCCGAGCACGGATGAACAGAACCTGATTGCGGCGCAGGCCGACCAGGCCGGCGTGGATACCGCGCTCGACGCAATCATGGATGGGCTCATGAACGAAGATGCGTTCTACGTCAGGGTCAGCGAGATGTACAACGACCTGCTGCTGACCAATATGGACGCTTTCGATCGCGATGCCGTGGACAACAACTTCGACATAGATGCGTTCGCGAATCGCGACTACTACGAGAACAACTACTCGGGAGGCACTCGCAACGACCTGCGCGAAGCGGCGAACTACGGTTTCGCACGCGCGCCTGTTGAACTGATACTCCACGTCATCAGGAACGACCGGCCCTTCACCGAGATACTCACGGCGAACTACATGATGGTCAATCCGTACTCGGCCGTGATCCTTGGTGTAGATGCCGGCGATCCGGGCTTCCCGTTCACGTCCGACGGCGTGCAGGCGAATCACGATGTGGACGACTTCCGTCCGGTGTTCAGCGTCACCCAGCAAAACGGTGACGCGGTGCCGCTTGCCGGTGTCATTGCCACGCACTCGTTCCTCGCGCGGTATCCGTCGACCAACACCAACGTCAACCGGAAACGCGCGCGCTTCGTGTTCGACTACTTCCTGGGGATAGACATCGAGGGCCTCGCTTCACGCGACGGGCTCGATCTCGAGAACGTACAGGGCGATGTGCCGACTTACGAGGATCCGCAGTGCACCGTATGCCACGACGTGATGGACCCGATCGCGGGGCTGTTCACGATGCGCGACAACGACGGTGAGTACGATGACGACAACAGGTACCAGCACACGCGGACGACGAATGGTGTGCCGCGCATGGTGCCCGCGGGCTACACCCTCAATCCGGCGGACGAGCTGCCGAGCAGCGAGGAGTTCCAGCCCCTGATCTGGCTGGCGCAACGGCTGGCTGCCGACGATCGTTTCGCCGATCGTACGGTACGCACGGTGCTCAAGGGCCTGACCGGTATCGAGGCGACGGCGCCTGCGACAACGGCGTTCATCAACGATACGAAGAACCGTTTCATCGCCAGCAACTTCGATTTCAGGGCGCTGGTGAAAGACATCGTGATGAGCGATTACTTCCGCGCCCGCAACCTCGATCCGGCAGAAAGCCCGGCTAGCTACGCCGACGTCGGTCCGGGACGGATCCTGACGCCGGAAGAGCTGGATCGCCGGATACGTGCGGTTGCCGGCAACGGATACAGCTGGCGTGGGCCGAACTCCAACAGCGGTCTCGGCGGCCGTCATTACCTGCTTTATGGTGGCATCGATTCGGACCAGGTCATCGTCAGGACAACGACGCCGACATCACTGATGGACGGAATACAGGAACGCATCGCCAACCAGGTTGCCTGCGAACGCGTTGCCAACGACCTGTACAACAACGGCCTGCTGTTCCCGGTCGCCAACGAAACCGATACGCCCGATACGGGCCCGGGTGAGACGGCGATACGGCAGAACATCGCGTACTTGCACAAGTACCTGCTGGGCGAGGAGTTTGGTGTGAACGACGCAGAGGTCAATGCGACTTACCAACTGTTCGTGGATGTGCGTGACCTTGGCGAGACGGCAATTCCGAGCCAGTGTCGCGGCGGAGGTGGCAGTAGCGACGCCAATGGCACGGTACTGCCGTGGATGGCCGTCGTGACGTACATGCTGTCCGACCTTCGATTCCTCTACGAATAAGCGCTTGCTGGAGATACTGACATGAAACGACGCGATTTTATGCGACTGACGGCCACGGCGGGCGGCATGCTTATGTGCGGCGGCGTCAAGATGGCCATGGCCCAGCAAGCGGGCGGCCCCTACTGGCTCTTTGTCGAAGCACGCGGTGGCTGGGATCCGACGAGCTTCTGTGACCCGAAAGGCTTCGGCCTCGGTCCGAACGGCGACATCAACAACTACGATGCGGCGGACATAGGGCAGGCAGGAAACATACGTTACGCGCCGCCGCCGGACTCGTTCGCGACCGACACCACGCTGTTCAGGAACAGTGACTTCTTCAATGCGCACTTCCAGCGTCTCGTCGTCGTGAACGGCATCGACTATGGCACCAACTCGCACACGGTAGGGCGCACGGCCAGCTGGACGGGTTCACGTGCGCTCAACTATCCGGCTCTCGCGCCGCTGATCGCTTCGGAAACGGCCGCGGACTATTCGTTGCCGTTTGTGGCCAGTCTCAGTGCGGAGTCGACCAAGACCAATGGGCTGGTGCCAAGGACGCTGATGAACGGCGGAGACCTGAATGCCGTGCGCGAGATCGCGTATCCGAACCGCACGAACGTGTTTCAGTCGAACCAGTATCACACCGACTCCGCACGTACGCTCATCGATGCGGCGGCGGCAGCGCGACGCCAGCGGCAGATCGCCGAGCAGCGCCTGCTGCGCCTGCAGAACGCCCTCGCTGAGCATGACTCGGCCCGGAATCGTGACGTGGCATCGCTGCGCAACTTCGTCGTCGAACTCGAGAACGCGTCAGCGCCCAACAGCTACGTCAACTCGCGCAGCCAGGCTCGCAACCTTTTCAGCGAGGCGCAGACGGCGTTCGCGGCCTTCGAATCCGGCGCGGCAGCGACTGCGCATATCGAAATGGGCGGGTTCGATACGCATGACGATCACGACGCGCGCCACTACCCGCGGCTGATGGACTATTTCGCGGCGGTTGACAACATCATCTCGGATGCAACCGCGCGCGGCATTGCGGACAACCTGATCATCGTGATGGCTTCGGACTTCGCACGCACCAACAAGTACAACAACGACAATGGCAAAGATCACTGGTCGCACACGAGCGTCATGGTCTGGGCGGCGTCTCAGTTCATCAACGGCAACCGCGTCGTTGGGGCAACCGACAACAACCAGGTATCGAGACGCATCAATCCGTCTACGCTGGAGCTGGACAACGGCGGCATCGAGCTGACGCCGGAGTACATCCACCAGGCGCTGCGCGGCCTGGCCGGAATAGACCAGAGCCCGACCGTTACCTCCGCATTTCCGTTTGGGGAGCAGGTACTGCCGATATTCGCCTGACCGGGAACTTGCTTGCGGTAGATTGCGTCAGAGTCCACACTGGACGTCTCACCCCCTGCCGGAACCCCTGCGATGGAACTCGTTGTGTTCGACCTCGATGGCACACTGCTCAATCGGGACTCGGTGATTTCCGACTACACCAGGGAAACGCTGCAGCTGCTGACGGACAACGATATCGCGTACACGGTCGCGACAGGGCGCACCCTGCACGGTGCGCGCTCGATTCTCGACGGACACCGGTTCCAGCTGCCGCAGGCTTATAAGAACGGCGTGATGATCTGGCACCCGCAAACGCAACACTATTCCCGCGGTGCCACACTGACGCCCGACGAGGTGGACAACCTCGTGCGCGCTTGTCGCCATAACAGGCTTACGCCTTTCGTCTTTACGCTGGACGAGGACCAGGAGAGCGCCGTCTATCACCTGCCGACCATTTCGGACATCGAGCGCGACCTCATCCGCAACATCAGCATCGAAGAATACGGCAAGGTCTTTCCGCTCGATGCATTGCCCGGGGATGCGATCGTCACACACGTCAACGCCATAGGCGACAGCGAAGCAATCAAATCCGTGCTTCACAGCGTCGCAGACGAGCCGCACCTCGTTGCTTACTCGGGCTTCGCCCTGGAGGGGCGGCAGTGGAGCTGGCTGGACGTCCATCACAGCAACGCGAGCAAGGGCGGTGCTATTCAACAGTTGAAGGCCTTGCTCGGTATCGAACGCGTCATCTGCTTCGGTGACAGCAACAACGACCTCAGCATGTTCGAGGCAGCCGATGAGAGCTACGCGCCCGCGAACGCGAATAACACGGTGAAGTCGGCGGCGACCGCAGTCATCGGGCACCATGACGAGGAGGGCATCGCACGCTTCCTGCGAGAACGCTTCGCGCTCGGTGACTCTTGAGCAGCGATAACTTCGTCACCTCAGCGTTCGGCCGATTCGTCAAGGTGGGCGGGCTCGTCGGCAGGGTTGGCGTTTCCATGCTCGGTCAGCAAGCCGTCGGCCTGCTTCGCGATGGACCCACCCAGCAGCTGAAGAAAGCCGAGAATGCCGCCCGGAACGCGCTGCGGATCGTGGATACACTCGGCGAAATGAAGGGCGCTGCCATGAAAGTCGGGCAGATGATCAGCCTGCATGAAGGCCTGCTGCCCCCCGAGGTCTCCGCCATCCTCGGCAAACTGCAGAAAGAAGCGCCGAGCGTGTCGTTCGAAGTCATGGAACGCGAGTTGCGCCGCGAGCTCGAGGACTTCGACACACTGTTCGAGTCTCTCGAACCCGAAGCATTCGCGGCAGCGTCAATAGGGCAGGTTCACCGTGGCGTCCTGAAAGACGGCCGGGAGGTCGCCGTCAAGATCCAGTATCCGCACGCCGACAAGATGATCGAGGCAGACCTGAAGAATCTCAAGACGCTGCTGGGGAACCTGGTGGGCCTGTTTACGGACATCGACTTCGAGCCGATCTGGGAGGAGGTGAAAGAGCGGCTGTACGAGGAAATCGACTATCTCAACGAGGCCGAGAACATCCGGCGCACGGCGGCGATGAATGCGGATATCCCCGAGATCGTCGTTCCGGATGTCGTGGCGGAGGCGACGACCCGGCGCGTGCTGACGATGGAGTTTCTCGACGGTATACCGCCGGACGAAGCGGTATCGGACCGATTCCCGCAGCACCTCAAGGACGAGTGGGGTGTCACGTTGTTCGAGTTCACCGTGCGCGGCCTGTTGGAGCACCGTTTCCTGCACGCAGACCCGAACTTCGCCAATTTCGGATTCCACGAAGATGGCCACGTCTTCGTTTACGACTACGGGTGCATGAAAGAAGTACCGGCGGATCTCGCCGCCGGATACTCCAGGCTGATCGACGCCGTGCTATCGCATCAAAAAACCGCTATCCCCGGGATTTTGCGTGACATGGGCCTGTTCATGGAGGGCGGCGCGCCGTTGCCGAGGGACATGATCGATCCCTATGTCGACCTCGCGCAGGATATCGTGCGGGCATCACCACCTTATACGTTCGGCGAGAACGACTCGATTTACGAGACCCTTTACGAGCTCGGCATGTCCAATCTGCAATACGGCACCGACATACGATTTCCTTCTGACGTCGTTTTCATCAACCGAACCCTGGGCGGCCTGTTCGGCAACCTGTGCAAGCTCGGGGCAACCGGTCAGTGGAGAAAGCTCTTGCGGAATTACACCGGGTAACACGCATGGCCGGACGCTGTCTGGCAGGCTGACGCCGGCCAGGTCTTGAAGCATCGTCCCGCCGTCCGCATTATTTCCTAGTTGTTACGATATTCGGGATTCACATGAATTTTGACGGTCTGTTGAGTTTGCCAACGTGGGCGTACGTCGCAACTGCGCTGGTACTCACGCATATAACGATTGCGGCGGTAACTATCTTCCTGCATCGACACCAGGCGCATCGCGCGCTGACCCTGCATCCCGCCGTGAGTCATTTCTTCCGTTTCTGGCTGTGGCTCACGACCGGGCAAGTCACCAGGGAATGGGTCGCCGTGCATCGCAAACATCACGCCAAATGCGAGACGCCGGACGACCCGCACAGTCCGCAAACGCGGGGTCTTCCAAGGGTGCTGTTTGGAGGTCTCGGCCTGTACCAGGCCGAGTGCAGGAACGCAGAGACCATTGCGACATACGGCAAAGGTACGCCGGACGACTGGATAGAGCGGAACGTCTATACCCGCTACCGCAATGCCGGGCTGCTGTTGATGTTTGCTGTCGACATCGTGCTGTTCGGCTGGGTCGGTCTCATCATCTATGCCGTACAAATGCTGTGGATTCCGTTTTGGGCTGCCGGTGTCATCAACGGCATCGGGCACTACTGGGGCTACCGCAATTTCGAGACACCGGACGCCTCTCGTAACATCGTCCCGTTCGGCCTGCTGATCGGGGGTGAGGAACTGCACAACAACCACCATGCCTACCGACAATCGGCCAGGCTGTCGAACAAATGGTGGGAGATCGATCTCGGCTGGATCTATATTCGCCTGCTCGAAATGGCCGGACTTGCCAGCGTCAAACGTGCTGCACCGAAGACGGAGTTTCGCCCTGCAAAGAGCGCGGTAGACCTGGAGACCATCAGTGCGCTGCTTCGCAATCGTTTCCATGTCTTGAAGCTCTACGGCTCGCAGGTAATCCGTCCGGTGTTGAAAATGGAGCTGAGCGGCAAGGGTGCCCGAAGGCGCTTGCGACGTTACCGCAAATGGCTGACGCGGGAGGACATGACCTTGAATGTCCAGCAGCGGAAAGCCCTGGAACAGGCGTTCGAGGAAAGCAAGGCGTTGAAAGTCGTCGTCGAATTCAAGCAGCGGCTGAAGGCCCTCATGCAACCATCCGTAGAGGGCGCGGAGCGACTCGCGCGGCTGCAGGAGTGGTGCGCCAACGCCGAAGCGACGGGTATCGACGCGCTCAATGAGTTTGCGAGGCGGCTTCGCGGCTACAGCATGCGTGCAGCCTGACTACCCGGTTACACGGAACGGACCGAATTCCTTTGTCAGGCTGTCCTGTCGACCGGTGACAGGATTGGTCGCATCGAAGTCGACTTCGGGAAAGACCTCGGAACGGAAGACTTCGTTGCCGTGCTCCGTTATGACGAAGTAGATGTCGGGTGTTCGCTCACCGGGCGAGTCGATCGAAAGCACGTCCGCCACGGAAAACAGAAACTCGGCGGTACCTTCTTCGGAGAGCGTGGTGGAGCCCAGCTTGTCGTCGAACAGGCGGTCCCGGTCGAGCAGCTTGACCTCGTATTCCGAGCCGAAAAACGGCCGGCCCTCGGCATTTTCGAACCTCGCGATAACTCTGAACAGGTCGGCAGGCATATACTGGAAAACTCCTGTGGGTTCGCGAGGTCGATAGTAACAAGAATTCACCGCCGGGGAGGTTATAAGGTGCCAGAGACAACCATCCGCTTCAGTCGTATATCGAGCGTCATGGCAACGATATTGCTGCTGTTCGTCGCCGCGCCCGATGTCGTCGCGGAACAGCGTTTTCTCCGTGTCGATACGACCGCGGACAACCGCCCCCGGGCGCTTCAGGCGGCCGTCGTTACTTACACATCCGGACATGGCGACGATACGGTAACGGTCGATCTTATAAGCGCCCTGCACGTGGGGGATGCGTCGTATTACGCGGCGCTCAACGAGCGCTTCGAAATCTATGACGCGCTGCTCTACGAGCTCATCGCCGCCGGGGAAGCACGTACGCCACAACGAGACGCCAGGAAGTCCGGCGCCATTTCAAGCACCCAGGGAATCGTCGGAGGCGCGCTGGACCTGACGTTTCAGCTCGACCATATCGACTACGACCGGCCTAATTTCGTGCACGCCGACTTTTCGCCGGACGAGTTGTCAGGCGACATGCAGGCTCGCGGCGAATCGCTCTACGATTATTTCTGGCGCATATTCTTCACCGCCGTAGCAGAGTCTGCGAACGATCCTCTCGGCATCAAGGCCATGCTCAGGATGTCGAGGTCTCTCGAATCCGAGGACAGCCTGAAGGTGTTCCTGGCGTACGACCTGGCCAGGCAGGCAGACCTGGGCGAGGTCCTGTCAGGACCCGACGGCTCGGCGATTATCGAGGGTCGAAACGAACGGGCGCTCGAGGTGATGCAGGCGCAAATCGAGTCCGGTGCCCGGCGCATCGGCATCTTCTATGGCGCCGGCCACATGCAAGACCTGGAATCGCGCCTGCGAACGGAACTGCAGTTCGTGAAGCAGGAGGAACTGTGGATCGATGCCTGGTCCCTGGAATAACCGGGGTAGCTACCAGCGGCGCACGCGGCCCGTATCCATGTGGACGAAATCGGAAGCCTCATAGTAACCGACACCACCGCGTTGCATCGCGATGGCCGCGTCGCGCAACGCAGTTGTCTTTACGCCTTCCAGGCGAACGTCGATAGCCTTGCCGAGGAGGTGCTGGCTCTTCCTCGCCACTCCCGAGTTCTTGCCGCGGCCGCGAAGCATTTCGTTGGTTTTCGGTGAACGATATGCGGACACGACCTGGTACGTGCCGTCGCTGCCAAGCGACTCTCGCACATCGTAGATCAGGTCGAGGAGCTCCGGGTCCATCTCCGCCTCGTCGCCGCTACGAAAATCGAACAGGAAGCCATTGATTTCTTCGAGTGCCGACGAGATGTATTTACCGTCACGCGAATAAACGATGTCGAGTCGCTTGCCAGTATGCGTGTGATAGAAAGACAGCTGCCGTTCCTCAGGCAAGAGAGTCTGCTGCGTAGTCGCAGAGAGCGACGCGAAAGGCAGGCCGACGATGGCCGCAACGACCAGTGTTTTGAATTTGAGTGGTTTCATCTTCCGAAGCGGTCGGCCGAAGGATGGCCGGGTCAAGATAACGGCGAGGATATGACGATCTTATCGAGATTTTCAAGGTATACGGTCACATGCACGGCGTATTGGCATCGATAGTCGCCGGCCTGGTTGCCGTCCTGTTGCAGGCCTCGGCACCTTCCGAAGCAGATCTGAAGCGTGCTATCCGCGACCAGATCGGTTCTAGCGGCGCCGGCGAACTGATTGCCAGGATCTACGAGCGGCGGGAGTTTGCGCCCGTGTGGCAAGACGCCGAGCGGGTCGGGCAACTGCTCGAAGCGGTCCGTGCGAGCTACGATGACGGACTGAGGCCGGCCGACTATCAGCTGTCCGGCATAGAGAAATTGCAACGGTCTGTTTCGAGCGGCCAGGCACTTCCCGCCGCCAGGAGAGCGGCGTTCGACGTCGTCCTGACAGACGGCCTCGCTCGGCTGGTCGATCACCTCTGCAACGGAAAAGTCGACCCGGATACTCGCGAACCGGCGCGAGCTGCCGCGAGGCCGTTCAACGGCAGGGATCCATCACTGGTGATAGGCGAGATCATCGGCTCGGATAATCTGGTCGACGCGATTTCGTCCGTAGCGCCCGAAAACCCCGACTACGATCGGCTGAGAGCACAACTCGCGCGGTATCGGACGATCGCGGCGGACGGCGGCTGGCCGGAATTGCCGGGCGGGCCGACAATCAGACCCGGTTCCGACGATCCTCGTATCGAGATCCTGGCCAGGCGACTCGCGATATCGGGCGATCTGGCCGACGCCGAGTCACGCGTCGAGTCCGGTATCTACGATCCGTTGCTGGAAGTCGCCGTGCGCCGGTTTCAGGCCCGTCATGGACTGGATGACGATGGCCTGGTCGGGCGGGCGACACTGCGAGCCCTTAATGTAACGGCTGAGCAGCGTATCGAACAGATACGCGTGAATCTCGATAGGGCTCGGTGGGGGCTCGACCGCAGGACCGATGACCTCATCGTAATAGACGTGGCGGGCTTCAAGATGCACGTCATCCGCGATCAAGAGACAACAATGACGAAGAGAGTGATCGTTGGTGAGGTCGAAGAGCGGACGCCGCTGTTTCAGTCCAGGCTCGAACACATCGTGTTCAACCCCGCCTGGTCGGTGCCGTACAGCATTGCCAGCGAAGAGATCCTGCCCCGGATCAAGGAGGACCCCGGTTACCTGGCCAGGGGCAGATATCAGCTCATCGACGGCGACGGAAATGTCATCGATGCCTCGGCCGTCGACTGGAGCAAGATTCATTCGCGCAACCTCCCGTTCACGGTCGTGCAGCAGCCGGGACCGGCGAATCAGCTCGGCCTCGTCAAGTTTCTGTTACCGAACGAGTTCTCGGTATGCATGCACGATACGAACGATAGATCTACTTTCGCGAGGGCCGGTCGAGCGCTGAGTCACGGCTGCATTCGGGTCGAGGAGCCGCTCGACCTCGCGGCACAACTGCTGGGCCGGGACGGATGGACAAGGGCGCGGATCGACAACGTGATCGCGTCCGGCAAGACGCGGACAGTAGCGCTGGAACAAGCCCTGCCGGTTGTAATTCTCTACCGTACGGCGGAGGCGAACGATCGCGGCGAGATGCACTTCTACGGCGACATTTATGAGCGCGACCCCGTGGTCCTCGAAGCGCTGGACAGTCAGGTCAGCGGAATCACCCTGGGCGATACCAGTTTCTCGAAATCCTGGTAGGACAGTTTGACGAGCTCCGTGTGCGAGCCCGAATTGAAAGCGATCTCCTCATCCTCACTCAATTTTTCGGCGACATAAACATCCATGTCATAAAGGTTGCCGAACGGCGGCATGGCGCCGACTTCGCAGTCCGGGAACAGGTCCTTGAACTCGGCTTCCGATGCGACTTCGACGTTCTCGGCTTCGACGCCCCGCCTGAGATAGTCGAGGTCCACACGATGAGATGCCGGCAAAACCGCCATCGCGAACTCACCGTCCAGTTTTACGATGACGGTCTTTGCCAGGTCCTTGCCCGGTATGTGCGTCAGTTCGGCGATTCTCTGCGCTGTATAGGCTGGCGAGTGGCTGATCGTGATGTACTCGACGTTGCGTTCGTCGAGGAATTCTTTGAGCTTCTGAGCAGGCATTTCTCTTCCCCTTGAAGAAACAGTCCCTTACTCAGGAAATATAGTCTAATTCTCGTCAATCAACGCTCGTAATCGAGTATCGACGGCGTTAATTCCGCGATGCGGGTTACGCCGGTCAGCGCCATGGACACTTCCATTTCGCTCTGGAAAGTACGCAGCAAACCGGTAAGTCCCGCTTCTCCCCTGGCCGCCAGCGCGTACACCCAGGGCCGCCCGATCAGTGCGGCCCTGGCGCCCATTGCCGCGGCCTTCGCAACGTCCTGACCGCTGCGAACGCCGCCATCCATCATGATGTCCAGTTCGTCCCCGATGACATCTGCGACTCGTGCCGTCGCTGCGATCGACGACGACACGCCGTCCAGTTGCCGGCCGCCGTGGTTGGATACGATTACGGCATCGGCTCCGGCGCGTGCCGCGGCCAGCGCATCTTCGGAGCCGAGTACGCCCTTGATGATGAGCTTTCCGTCCCAGATCGATCGCAGCCACTCGATGTCCTTCCAGGTGACCGAAGCGTCGAACTGGCTGTCCACCCATTCCTTGAAGTCGATCGGTGTGGTCGCATCGGGCACGTATTCGGCCAGGTTGCCGAACGTATGCGGTTTGCCCCTGATCGCGACGTCCATGAGCCAGCGCGGGTGTCCGAGGTAATCGAGGAGGCCGCTCTTCAGTTTGCCCCAGAGTCCGATATCCGGGCTCATCCCGTTGCGCACGTCCCGGTAGCGCGCACCGACGACCGCAAGATCGACGGTAAAGACGAGATTGATGACGCCTGCGTCACTGGCCCGCTGCAGCAGTTCCCTGACGGCGCCGCGATCACGCAGCATGTACAGCTGGAACCAGAAAGGACGCTCCGAGACGGCTGCGACTTCCTCGAGAGTGCAAATACCGACCGTCGAGAGGCAGAACGGGATGCCGACTGCATCGGCGGCCTTCTTCGCCTGCACCTCCGCCCGTCGCGCCATCATGCCCGCGAGGCCCACCGGCGCCAGCGCGACCGGCATCGCCCAGGTCTCGCCCAGGAAATCGATCGACGTTGATACGTCCGAGACATCGCGCATGACGCGCTGTTTCATTTTCAGCGCATCGAAGTCGCCGGTGTTCTCGGCCATGGTGATTTCGCGATAGGACCCGCCATCGATGTAATCGAAGAGGAATCGCGGCAGGCGTTTTTCCGCCAGCAGGCGGTAGTCGCTCGATGAGGCCGGTGCGAGCCTGAAAGTCGGCATGCTGCTCTACACTCCCGCAGGTATGACCGCTTCGACCACGCGAGGTCCCCGTGCCGACAGCGCCTCGCCCAGTGCGTCCTGGAATCCTTCGACCGTATCTGCCTTCACGGCCGGTACGCCCATGCCCTCCGATACAGACACCCAGTCGATCGCCGGTCGCGTCAGGTCGAGCAGGGATAACGCCTTGGCGCCCGGGTTGGTGACGCCTACACGAGCGAGCTCGACATTCAGGATGGCGTAGCTGCCGTTGTTGATGATCACCGTCGTGACGTCAAGGTCCTCGCGAGCCATCGTCCAGAGTGCCTGCACGGTGTACATCGCGGAACCATCCGCTTGCAATGCAATGACCTTGCGATCCGGGCAGGCAATCGCGGCGCCAACGGAAAGGGGCAAGCCCTGGCCGATCGATCCGCCGGTGAGCATCAACCAGTCGTGTTGCCGTGCCCCCTGTGTCATCGGGAATATCGCGAGGCCGGCCGTCGCGGCCTCGTCGGACACTATTGCGCCGTCGGGCATGAGCTTCGCCAGCACGGCGCCTATTGACTGCGCGTCCAGGCTGCCGGTTCCTATCGGGGGCAGGACGGTCTCCTGTACCCGCGCCGGTTTATCGGGCGCGTCCAGCGCATCGGCGAGTGCCCGCAACGCGTGAACGGCATCCTGCCTGGCGCCAGCGAGTTTGACGAGAGTCGCGCCCTCCGGAGACAGCCAGCTCGGCCTGCCGGGGTAGGCGAAAAACGACACTGGCGGTTCAGCGCCGACGAACACGAGGCTCGACAGGCCCTCCAGGAACTCGGCCGCCATTTCGCCGAAATACGGCAATCGCTCCACCGTGACGCGTCCGGCGCCGCGTTGCAGCCGGGCGGTGAATGTCTCGCAGATCAATCGCGCGCCGGTCGCCGCGGCAATTCTTCCTGCCTGCTGCAACGCGTCCGCACGCAGCGCGCGTCCGCCGAGAAACACTGCGCTGCCGTTTTGCCGGAGAGCGGCCGCCGCCTCTTCGACAGTCTGCGCATCAGCGCGCGGAACGTCGGTACCGCGCAGTGGGTGTGCCGGTTGTGCGCCGTCGGTCCAGGCGTGATCGGCAGGTGCGATCAGGGTCGCAACCTGCCCGGGGTAGCTGAGGGCAGCGGCTGCAGCTTCCGCGCCGGCGGCTGCCAGGTCGTCCGGCGATGTCGAGGTTCGTATCCAGTCCGACATCGGCCGCGCTACGCCGACGATATCGGAGGTGAGCGGTGCATCGTACTGCAGGTGATCGGTCGCGTGGTCACCCACGATATTGACGACGGGCGTGCAAGCTCTTCGGGCGTTGTGGAGATTCGCCAGTCCATTACCGAGCCCGGGGCCGAGATGCAGCAGGGTTGCGGCCGGCTTGTCGGTCATTCGACCATAGCCGTCAGCCGCCCCGGTCACCACGCCCTCGAAGAGGCCGAGAATAGCTTGCATGCCCGGCTGCTCATCGAGCGCAGCGACGAGCTGCATTTCAGACGTGCCGGGATTGGCGAAACAGACGTCCACGCCACAGTCGCTGAGCGTAGCTATGAGTGCCTGGGCTCCGTTCATATTGATGCTACCTCTCGTAGACGATGTTCCCGTTGACGATCGTCATGAGGATGTTCCCATCCAGGATATCGGCCGGGCTCTCTTCCGCGACAACGAACGGATCGATGTCCATGACGGTCAGGTCCGCCCAGCGACCGACTTCGATGATGCCGGTTTCGTTTTCGCGAAAGCTCGCGTACGCCGACCAGCTGGTATACGCACGAACCGACTCGTCAGCGCCGAGCCGCTGTTCGGGATACCAGCCCCCCTCGGGTTCCATGTCCTTGTCCTGCCGAGTGATCGCAGAATGCAGTCCGTAGAAGATGCTGTGATCGGAGCCCGGGTTGTCGGAATTGAACGTGATACCCGCACCGGTTTCCCGCAACGATCGCCACGCGTAGGCACCGAGAATTCTATCCGGCCCCAGGCGCTCCTCGGCCCATGTCTTGTCTTCCATTGCGTGCGGCGGTTCCATTGATGCAATGATGCCAAGCTGCCCGAGTCGCGGGATGTCGTCCGGATGCATGACCTGCGCATGCTCGATGCGATGACGGTTGCCGCGCGTCGACGGGTCTTCCCGGAACACCGCTTCGAGGATATCCAGCGCCTCGCGATTGCCGGCATCGCCAATCGCATGAATCGCTACCTGGAAACCCGCTTTCATCGCCTCGGCGTTCAGGGCCTGGTCGAATCCGTATCCGTCACCGCTTACACCGCGATGGCCCGGCTGATCCGCATAGTCATAGAGCAGCCTCGCGCCGCGAGACCCGAGGGCGCCGTCGTAATAAGCCTTGACCGTGCGCGTCACGAGCATGCTGTCGTTATCTTTGTCGGGACCTTTTTCGATCCACTGCCGAATGAGGTCTTCATCACGCAGCGATAACATCGCATATACGCGGATCGGCAACCGGCCTTCTTCCTCGAGTTGTTCCAGCACGCTCATGGCACGCGAGTCCAGGCCTGCATCGTGCACGGCAACGTAGCCGTCGGCGGCCATCTGGTTCAGTCCGATCAGGACCTGTTTGATGAGCGTGTCGCGCGATGGCGGCGGCACGACGGCATCGAGCATCGTCGTCGCGCGGTTGAGAAAGAGGCCGTTCGGTTCGCCGTCTTCGCCGAGTCGCATCTCGCCGCCCACCGGCACCTCGCTGTCCGCGGTGATGCCGCCGGCATCCAGTGCCGCCTGGTTGGCCCAGGCCGCAAATCCATGCAGGCTATCGAGGAAAACCGGGTGATCCGGAACCGCTTCGCTCAAGAGCGCTTTGTCCGGATAGCGATTGGCCCAGGCACCTTCGTCCCAGCCCCCACCGATTATCCACCCGCCCTCGGGCACCGACTTTGCCCGTTCCGCCACCAGCGAAACCGCGGCTTCCTCGGTGGCTACGCCGGTCAGGTCCACCGTGTCGAGTTTCGCACCGAGACCGAATACGTGGGTATGCGAATCGACAAGGCCCGGAATGACGGTCGCACCGGCAAGGTCGACAACGCGGGTAGTCTCGGCCCGAAGCTCGAGCGCATCCTGTGTGCTGCCAACAAACACGATCTCGCCGTCTTTGCTCGCAACTGCTTCCGCGTCCGGGTGCCATCCCGATTCGGTTCGCGGCGCGCCAGGCGCGCTCGCGCCATCGGGGCCCGGCTCACCCCAGTTCAGCGTATACACGCGAGCGTTGGTGAGGATGAGGTCCGCACCGTCGGTTTCGGTGACTGCCGCGCGCTCCGGCGTACAGGCCGCGAGAAAAACGACCACGCCGGCGAAACAAAGAATTTTCAGGTTTCTCATTGCTCGATTGCCTTGCAGGGCCACGTTGCAAACTTAGCGCACTGCTCACCGCTTGTCAGTCGTCGGCACCCATTGTGAACTTGTGCGAGCATAGCGGTCATGCCGTCGCCAGATCCACATGACCGTGTATCGCGCGAAATTCATATTCGCTTCTATGCGGAGCTCAACGACTTCCTGCCGCCCGAATATTGCCAGCGAGTTTTCCCGTACGAGTTCCATGGCACGCCGTCCGTCAAGGATACGATCGAGGCGATTGGAGTACCGCACACCGAGGTGGACGTCATACTGATCGACGACAGATCGGTCGGCTTCGACTACTTGCTGCGGGGCGGCGAACGCGTGGCCGTTTACCCTGTCTTCGAGCGCTTCGACGTTTCGCCGCTGACGAGGTTGCGACCGGCGCCACTCCGCGAGACGCGATTCGTGGCGGATGTGCACCTCGGGTCACTGGCGCGGCACCTGAGGCTACTCGGATTCGACACGATCTGGGAGAGGGATCTCGATGACGAGGAGATCATCGAAATCGCCCGTCGCGAGCGGCGCGTCATCCTGACGCGAGACATGGGCATCCTGAAGAACGGCCGCGTGACTCACGGTTACTGGCTGCGAAATACGGACCCGGTCCGTCAACTCGAAGAAGTCGTTCGTGCGCTGGACCTCGCCCGCGATATCGAGCCGTACGTGCGCTGTATGGAGTGCAATGGCGAGTTACGGGCGGTCGAAAAATCGACCGTAGCGCAATCTGTTCCGCTGCAGGTCTTCCTCGTATATCGGGACTTCAAACAATGCCAGCGTTGCCACCGCGTCTACTGGAGAGGGTCGCACCTGAGGCGGCTCGACAGGATCATCGAGCGCGCCCGGGGTGCGAATGCATAGCTGACGGTACCTTCGGAATGTCCATATTGAAGCTGTCAAAGCGCAGCCCAATTCCAACTATATAAGGTCTATCCGCGGCGATAACAAAAGGAGACGACCATGAAAGCTGCAATGCTGTTCACAGGGAGCGGGCCCATCGTCATCATTACCTCCCACGATTCCGTGCTGGATCCGGCCCTGCTGGATAAACTGGAAGCGAAAGGCATCGAGCGCTTCCTGGCCTATGAGTTGCCGCTGGATCTCGCGAAGTCGCGCTACGGCGGTCACTTCTCCACGGTCATGAACGATCTGCACGAGACCGACGATCTGAGGGTGCTCGACTATAACGGCGAGCGCGCATTTGCGCTCTTTCGGCTCAATGAGCTGGGCACGCCGATCGTCCATGAGCCGACGGCTGCCGCAGCCTGATTTGAGCGCTTCATACTTAAAGCTGCTCGCGTCCGGTGAGCTGGAACGGCGGGCGTCCGAAGCCTGGCGGCGCCTCGAAGACTGCGATCTCTGCGCACGCTACTGCAGGATGAATCGCCTCCAGACGATCAAGGGCGCCGTCTGCCGCACGGGCGAGCACGCGATCGTGCACGGGCACGGGCCGCATCACGGCGAGGAGGATCCGCTGCGGGGCCGGAACGGGTCCGGCACGATCTTCTTCAGCTGGTGCAACCTGCGCTGCGTCTATTGCCAGAACTGGGATATCAGCCAGAAGGGCGTCGGCCGCGCGGTCGGACCTGCAGACCTGGCCCGCATCATGCTGGAGCTGCAGGCGCAGGCTTGTCACAACATCAATTTCGTCACGCCCAGTCATGTCGTCGCGCAAATCATCGCCGCCGTAGCCATTGCAGCGGAAAAAGGCCTCGAGCTGCCGCTCGTCTACAATACCAGCGGCTACGACAGTCCGGAGGCGCTCAGACTGCTCGACGGCATCATCGACATCTACATGCCGGACATGAAATACGGGGACTCGACCAAAGCGCATCGTTTCTCGCATGTCAGGGACTACGTCGAGGTGAATCGCGCCGCGGTCAGGGAGATGCACCGGCAGGTGGGTAACCTCGTTATGGACGAAAAAGGCGTCGCCGAGCGGGGCTTGCTCGTGCGGCACCTGGTGCTGCCCGGGAACATCTCGGGTACGGACGACGTGCTCGATTTCGTAGCAGAGAAAATTTCGCCCGACACCTACATCAACGTCATGGACCAGTACCGGCCATGCTACCGGGCCGATGAGAGCCCGCCGCTCGATCGCCGCATTACCCGTTATGAATTCGACCGGGCCAAAGCATGGGCCAGGAACCGCGGGCTGCACCGGTTTGGCTGATATGGGTGTAAAATAGTATGTACGAGGGCTGACAGGCATGTACGCAATCCGCAAACTCGCCATCCTCGCACTTCTGCTCGCGTTTCCCGCGTTCGCAGAGGATTTCGTGGAGCGCCGCGCCGCGATGGTGGACGAAGTCCGCGACTATGCCGATTTCTTCGGCGATGCATCGATTCGTGAAGACGTATTCGATTCCCTGAATGCGGTCGAGCGCCACAAATTCGTGCCGCGCAGGGAAGTCCCGTATGCCTATGAGAATCGTCCCTTGCGGATCGGCTACGGACAGACGATATCGCAACCCTATATCGTTGCGCTGATGACCGACCTGCTCAATCCGCAGCCCGACGACATCGTGCTCGAGGTCGGCACGGGCTCGGGTTACCAGGCCGCTGTTCTTTCCGGACTCGTTGCGCGCGTTTATACGATAGAGATCGTCGAGCCGCTGGCCGACCAGGCCGGCGAACGTCTGCAGCGTCTCGGCTACGACAATGTCGACACGACGCTCGGGGACGGCTACTTCGGCTGGAAAGAACATGCGCCGTTCGATTCGATCATCGTCACCGCGGCGGCGACGCATGTGCCGCCGCCACTGATCGAGCAGCTCAAGCCCGGCGGAGAGATGGTCATTCCGGTCGGCGCCCGTTTCAGCACGCAATGGCTGTTGCATATCGAAAAAGGCGACGACGGCAGTGTCGTGACGCGGCAGGTCACGCCGGTGCGATTCGTGCCGCTGACCGGCGAACGGTAGCGCAGGTCTTCGTGCCGTGCGGCGCCTGTCGATTGCGATCCTGCTCGTATCGGCCGCGGCGATCGGCTATGAGCTGCTGTTGATTCGCGTCCTGTCCATCGTGCAGTGGCACCATTTCGCTTACATGATCATCAGTCTCGCGCTGCTGGGATACGGTGCCAGCGGCACGTTCATCGCACTGTTTCGCAAGACACTCGAGCCAAACTTCGAGCAGGCATTTGCGATCTCTGCGTTGGCCTTCAGCGTCGCGATGGTCGCGTGTTTCGTTGCAGGCCAGCGAGTGCCGTTCAATGCCCTCGAGATCGTCTGGGATGGCATGCAGTTCCTCAACCTGGCGGCGATGTACCTGGTGTTCTTCGTACCGTTCTTCTTCGCCGCCTGTTGCATCGGTCTCGCCCTGACCTGCCGCAGCGAGGCGATCAGCCGACTGTATTTTTTCGATCTCGTTGGCGCCGGGTCGGGAGCATTGTTGACGATCGCTGCGCTGCTGGTGGTCTTCCCGCAATCGGCATTGATCGTCCTCGTAGCCCTCGCGTTCGTTGCATCGCTGCTGGTGGGCGGCGGCGTCACCGAGCGCCTGCCACTCAGGGTCGGTCAGCTGTGCTGGCTGCTTGTCCTGGCGGTCGTCGTCGTGAACGGCGGGCCGTCGCTACGCATGTCCGAGTACAAGGGCCTGAGCCAGGCCCTGCAGGTCGTCGATAGTCAGGCCCTCTCGCAAGACTCCAGCCCGCTGGGCCTGCTCACGGTCGTGGATAGCCCAACCGTCCCGACCCGGCATGCGCCGGGCCTGAGCTTCAATGCCCGCCACATACCTCCCGAGCAACTGGCTGTCTTCACCGATGCCGATGGCATGAGCGCTATTACAAAATACGATGGCGACCCGGCCTCGATGGCCTACCTGGCGGATATGACGGCAGCACTGCCGTACCGGCTACTGGATCAACCGGACGTTCTGATACTCGGTGCCGGCGCTGGCAGCGATGTGCTCATGGCCCTTCATCACGACGCATATCGAGTCGACGCCGTCGAGTTGAATCCGCAGATGACGAGACTCGTTGCCGATGAGTACCGCGAGTTCGCGGGTCATCTCTATGACGATCCCCGAGTTGCTGTTCACACGGCAGAGGCTCGCGGCTATGTCGCCCGGAACGACCGGCAATACGATCTCATCCAGATCGGCCTGCTCGACTCGTTTGCGGCGGCCGGTGCCGGCGTGCACGCCCTCAACGAAAGCTATCTGTACACGGTCGAAGCCGTGCGCGAATACCTGGCCGATCTCGAGCCCGGCGGGATGATTGCCATCACGCGCTGGGTGAAGATGCCGCCGCGCGACAGCCTGAAACTCGTGGCGATCGCGATCGAGGCAATCCGGCAAGCGGGTCAGGGCGATCCGGCCCGACGAATGGCCGTAATCCGAAGCTGGAACACGGTGACCTTGCTCATCAGGAATGGTGCATTCACCGACAATGAAATCGGGGACATTCGTAGTTTCGCGAGCTCGCGCTCTTTCGACACGGTCTACTTTCCCGGGATAACGCGCGCCGATGCCAATCGCTTCAACCTGCTCGACAGGCCGTGGCTCCACGATGGCATCCAGGCAATGCTGGGCGACGGCGCTGAAAACTTCTTCGCGGACTACAAGTACTCCGTCGAGCCGGCTACCGATGACCGGCCGTATTTCTCTCACTTCTTTAAATGGCGTTCGCTGCCGGAGCTGATGGCGATGCGCACAGCCGGCGGCGCGGGGCTCATCGAGTGGGCGTATCTCATCGTCGTAACGACACTGCTACAGGCCGCCGTCATTGGCAGCTTGCTGATCCTGTTACCGCTATCGCGGATAAAGCGCACCTGGACAGGTGGTGTGCGCTACGGGGCCTACTTCCTGGTGCTCGGGCTGGCATTCCTGTTCGTTGAAATCGCGTTCATTCAGAAATTCACGTTGTTCCTGAGCCATCCGCTATACGCGGTGGCCGTCGTACTCGCGAGCTTCCTCGTGTTCGCAGGCATAGGCAGTGCGTATTCGGAGCGAATCGCCGGACGCGCCACGACCCTGGGTTTCCGTCCTGTGAGCGTCGCGGTCGCCGGCATCGCGGCAATTGCAGCGATTTACCTGCTCGCGCTACCCGCGCTGTTCGGCCACTTCATCGGTGTCGCCGATGGCCTGCGAGTCCTGCTTTCGGTTGCGCTGATCGCACCGCTCGCCTTCTTCATGGGAATGCCCTTTCCGCTGGGTCTGAAATGTGTTGCGGAGCAGGCGCCTGATTTCGTGCCCTGGGCCTGGGGCATCAACGGATTCGCATCCGTAATAAGCGCCGTGCTCGCGACGCTGCTGGCGGTGCACTTCGGATTCACGGCCGTCATCGTGCTTGCGGTAGGTCTGTACTTTGCGGCAGCGGCGCTCAGGGTTTCGTAGCAAGCCTCCCACAGCAACCGGCGGCGGAACCCTGGCGCGAATGCCCGGGCTACTGCAAGACCTGCTTCGGCGTCCGGTCGCTGTAATACAGCCCCCAATGCTTCTCGGCCTTGTCCATCGGGTTGACCCCGTCGAAACCGCCTTTCCATTGCTCATCGAATGATGTGAAGTAGAAAGAGACGACCTTGTTGCGGTCTACCCACGGATCGTACTGGTTGAAGAACACTTCCTGCTCCGCTTCGCCGGCTTTGCCAATCAATCCGCCTTCGTAGCTACCGTCACCATAGACTCTGCTCGTGGGCCAGCCGGTTTCACAGTAGGCAATCTCGTGGTCGGGATGGCGGCTCTGTATGTCGCGGTAGATCGATTCGGTCCAGTCCATGGCGATGCCCAGCTCCTTGTTGTTCCAGAATGCATAGGCGTGCAAGCAGATGAAATCCAGCTCGTTTGCAATCCGGCCTGCGTGGGGCTTGTTCCAGAAATTGTAGTCGTCGCTCACTGTTACCGGCTGTCGAATGCTCGCGCGCACCTGCCTGATCTTCTCGATGACACCATCCATGTCATCGATCCGATGGTATGACCAGTCAACGAAGATCTCGTTGCCGACATTGACCGCAATGATGATGTCAGCGAAACGATTGGCGTATTCGATGGCAAGCCGGACCTGATCTTCGTTTTCCTGCTCAGTCTTGTGCGCATCGAGCCAGATGCCCTGCATGACCCGAATGGGCAGGTCGTGTTCCTCGATCACCTCGAGGATGTTCAGTGACTGCTCGTCTGCACCGTAGAGACGGATGAGGTTCCACCTTTGCGAAAGTATCGTCAGGTCCTCGAGAATGTGCTCTTTCGACGTCAGTGACTCACCCGGCGATTCGCCATCCCTGTAGGCGCCGTATGAGATGCCGTTGCCGATCCACTTGCCATCCAGCATCGGTACGAACGGGCGCTTGGTCACAACAGCATCTTCTGCGACGTCAGCGCCCGAATCAGGTGTTATCGAGCTGCACGCTGCCAGCAAAAATGTAACCGCAAACGATATCCAGCATTTCAGAATCTTCATAGAGCTCAACCATCGTCATTTTAGAAGTCCCGCTATTCTTACTGGCAACGGTCAGTAAGCGCTAGCGCTGTCCAGGTACAGTTCGAAAGGACCGTCCTGTTTGTCGTAGATCATCAGGCCCATACCGCGGATCCGGGCAGTGTCGAGGCCGGGCCCATCCAGCGCAAATCCGCGGAACCGGGGCACGAAGCTCGAAAACGGAATGTCCACAGTGCTCCATTCGCCGTCCAGAGTTTCGAAGTCGGCCCAGTAACTGATCTGCCTGCCGCGCCAACGCGCTGTGGTCGTCAGCCGCCAAGTGTAAACACGGCCGTCACCCTTTACGTGTAAGCGGATTCCTTGTTGCTCCGACAGATCCAGCTGTAGCGGCTCTGTGCGGATCGAGCTGAATCCACCGCCCCTCGTGTTCGTGCGCCCCGTGAAGTGCAATCTGCCCTCGTGCTCTTCGAACGTGCCGTCGCTCCGGCCTCCCATCACGTTGTCGTTCACGACGTACCAGCCCAGGTCGGCACTTGCCGGGGTGAAGTCCGTGAGTACGAGATCCTGCCCGAGCGTTCCGGATAACATCACGATAGTCGCCACACAGATGCTCTTACTCATTGTGCTGATGATTTCGACGAAGGTATTCGTCGAGCGTCCGAACACCCCAACCCGTGTAACCGGCTGGAACCGTCGGCTGGCGCTCCTCGAAGTAGTCGACGCCGGCCATGTCGATATGTGCCCAGGGCTGATCCTCATCGACAAACGAACCAATGAAAGCGGCGCCGACACTGGCGCCGGGGCTGCCGACGCCACCGTTGACGATGTCGCCGACCTTCGATTCGATCTGCTCGAAGTGCGTGTCATCCAGAGGCAGGCGCCAGACCCGCTCACCGGCAGACCCGGATGCCGCCGATAGCTGCGCGACGAGGTCGTCATGGCGACCGAAAATGCCGGCGTAGCCGTTACCCAGCGCCCTGCCGACGGATCCTGTCAGTGTCGCCATGTTGATCAGAACGTCAGGCTCGTACATGACCTGCCCGTAGTGCACTGCGTCGGAAAGAACCAGCCGGCCCTCTGCGTCCGTCGAACTGATCTCGATGGTGAGGCCCGACATTGACGTCAGGACATCACCGGGGCGGGTTGCCGTTCCGGACGGCATGTTTTCGGCAAGTGCTGCCAGTGCCACAACGTTGACCGGCGCACCGCGACGGGCGACGGCCAGCACGGTCCCGGTAACAACCGCCGCACCACCGAGATCACCTTTCATCATCCACATGTTCTCGTTGGGCTTGATGGATATCCCGCCCGTGTCGAAGGTGATGCCCTTGCCCGCAAGTACGACCGGCGACTGATCGCCACCCGCCAGGTATTCGATGATCAGGAGCCGAGGTGGCCGCGTCGAACCTTTGCCCACGCCCCAGAGCGCGCCCATGCCGAGCCGCTGCATGTCCTGCTCATCGAGCACCTTTATGCGGATGTTGTCGAGGCCTTCAAACTGCTCTTTGCTGCGGTCGACGAAAGACTGCGGAAAGATGACATTGCCGGGCTCCGAGGCCATGTCCCGGGCAAAGAAAATGCCATCGGCAAGATGCCGGAGGTCGTCTGAATACTGGTCCCTGGAGCCGTCGTCGCTCAGCAGACGCACGACGGGCAACCTGGTCCGATCCATCGGCTCCGCTCGGTGTCGATCGAATCGATAGCTGCCGAGCCGAAAGCCAAACGCGACGCGCGCCGCAGTCGCATCCTGTCCCGCGTTCTGATCGTGCCAGAGGATCTGCACGCTGCCGCCTTCTGTCTCCGCCAGGAGCGCAGATGCGATGCCGCCGAAGTTTTCGGCGCCGACTCGTCCGACGCGCTCGGCGCCTGTGCCGATCAGATCGATCCGCGAGAATGGCGAGGTCCCGTACAACGTCAATGTTGAATCGAGCTCGCCGGTGAACGCCGCTTCTTTCGCTGCCAGCGTCAGGGCTCCATTGGTCTTGTCGTCGATCGTCGCCGCAATGCCGCTTAACACGTCGCCTTCAGCAACGGGAACGACGATGCGCCCGTCTGCCGGAATTTCGAAGGCCGCGAACTCGAAGCGCTGATCGGCGTTTGCCGTTACGACGAGACCGCAAAAGGCTAAAAGCATTACAAGTGTTCTCAAAATCATTTCCTCGGCGTCAGTCTGAGCAAGCGACCCTGGCTGGTTCGACGCTCGTCCTCCAGCACCCATAGCGCGCCGTCGGGCCCCTCGGCGACACCGCGAATGCGTGCGCCCATCGGATAACGATCGATCTCCCGGGCCGCGTCGCCGTCGACTTCGATGAGCACGAGCGCCTCCGAGGACAACCCGGCAGCAACGAGATTGCCGCGCCACTCCGGAAACAACGTGCCGCCATATACGATCAGGTCACCCGGCGAAATGACCGGTGTCCAGACTACGGCAGGTTTCAGAAACTCGGGCCTTGTGTCGTGATCCGGAATCTCGCGGCCGTCATAGTGATCGCCGTCGGAGACGATCGGGTAGCCATAATTGCCACCGCGGACGACACGATTCAGCTCGTCGCCACCGGCCGGCCCCATCTCGATGTCCCAGAGTCGACCTTCCAGATCGAAGGCGATGCCGAGCGGATTCCGGTGGCCGAGGGACCAGATCTGTCCGTAGACTCCCTGGCCGTAGACCGAAGCTTCCTGGTCCCGGAAGTTCACAAACGGGTTGTCGTCGGGGACGCTGCCATCGTCGTGCAGGCGCAGGATCTTGCCGATGTTGGACTGCATGTCCTGTGCGGGCGCGAAGTTCTGGCGGTCTCCCGAGGAGATCCAGAGGTAGCCTTCCGGGTCGAACAACAGGCGGTGGCCGTAGTGGCCAAATCCGACGACTTTGGGGTACTGCCGCCAGATGACCTCGGCATCGGAGAGAAAGCCGCCGCGATCGTCGAAGTTGAGCACTGCGCGCGTGACCGCGGCGCCGCGCGTTCCGCCGACGCCGGCTTCGGCGTAGCTCAGGTACACCAGCGCGTTGCTGGCAAAATCCGGGTGCAGAACTACGTCGCCCAGCCCGCCCTGGCCGCCGTAATCGACGTTCGGCACGCCGCGAATGGGACGGGACTTCTCTCCATTCTGGCTGAGGACGAACAGGTTGCCTTTCTTTTCGGTGACCAGAAGACGACCGTCTGGCAGAAATGCCATGGCCCAGGGCTCGTCAAACGAGGTGATCGGCTCAATGTCGAATGGCAGGTCGTCCTGAGTCCACGCAGCATTGCTGAATACCAGCAGCAAACCGAGTACGAGCGAAACACGTCGATCAGACATCATCTCAGGTTCCTTATCTTGACGGCCCTATTCTGTGTCAGCAAGCGCCGAACCTGAACTGCGCACGGGTAACAAGTTGTTTCTTTCGAGGCCCGACGTATGGTGCCGTGTCTCGCGGGACGCTACGTTTACCAGCCCCAAACGTAATGTCCTGGAGACAAATCATGGCAAATCACACGAACGACTGGTCCGAGCTGGCCATTTCCCTGTACGACAAGCTGACCGGACGTAATGCCGAGATCACCTACGAAGCCGACAACATGGAAGTGTGGGTACCGAGCGGCGTCGGCGAAGATGCAAACCATGCGCTCTGGAAAGTAAACGGCAGCCTCAAGATTCGTGCGCGTGACGGTGTCGAGGCCTGATACCGGGCTGCCTGTCGACGTTCGCGGCGAGGTTCGTTTTCATGGACCGTCGAGCCGCGAGATCGCGCTGAGGGCCGAGGGATCGAAGCTGTTTCTTGCGCTGTCCTGCTGGTCAGCGCTCACCGTTCCTGGCTGGAAGAACTTGAGAGAGCAGCGGCGTGCGCTCGCCACTTCGATTGATGCGCTGAAAACACTGTGCCTGTCGGTAGACGTCAATGTCGACGGTCATCGCGCATTCGAATTTGGCGAGGGCGTCAAGACGACATTGCTGGCTCGCATGCTTGGACTGAACTCGGCCGACATTCGCCTCGCGACGATTATCCGCTTGCTGAGGTCGCGAGCTGCAGAGCGTCGCGTACATCATTGATGAACAGAGCGCGCTCTTCGCGCGCTTCGTCGCGATCCGGCAGACGCAAGAGATAGGCAGGGTGCACGGTTGCGATCGCCACCGTGCTCTCGCCGATATTGATGGCCTTGCCACGGACGTCGGCGACCTTCAGCGGCTCTCCAAATACCGCTCGAGCCGCGGTTTCACCCAGGGTCAGAACGACATCCGGCCTGACGATGCCAAGTTCATTGGCCAGCCACCACCGGCAGGTCTCGATCTCGTCCACGTTCGGTCGCTGATGAATCCGGCGTTTGCCGCGCAGCGTATGCTTGAAATGCTTCACGGCATTGGTCAGAAACACGGTATCGCGATCGATCCCTGTTTCAGCAAGTGCGTCGTCAAGCACCCGGCCCGCGGGCCCCACGAACGGACGACCCGTAAGGTCTTCGTGATCGCCAGGCTGCTCGCCAACAATCATCAGCCGGGCACCAGGAGCCCCTTCGCCAGGCACAGCAGCCGTCGCCATCCGGCACAAGCGGCATCGGGTGCAGTGCCGGATACTCGCTGCCAACGCGTCGAGTGTTCGTGGAGCGTTCTCAATATGCGTTCTCATCTCCGGCTGCGCGGCGACGAGCCGACGGGCCGCCGAAACGGAGGGCGAAATTCCGGCAGGCGCTGCGCGTTGGGCGAGCTCCCCGTCGCGGGTGAGTTCCGGAATCAGGCGGCTCTCGGGCAGGTTGCGCCAGTACCGGGTCGGCATCTCCGCTTTCATCGCCCGCACTTTGAGCCGCGCCGGGTTGAAAATGCTCGAGTAATACACGCGCCAGTGTTCTTCGAGGGCGTCGCCGTCCGGACAGTCTCTGCGGCTGGCACCGTCGCGGAAAGCCAGTGAATCGCCGTCCCAATGCGCACTGCGTTCCGGTGTCACGATCGACCATCGCATGCCGGCGAACCGGCGCGCAAAGAACGGCGCCGTCCGTTCGACAATATGGTGATCGGGCTCGAACCAGGCTACGAATACTTCGCCGGCTTCGCTATTTGCGCGCCGAAACCGCACGAAGGCTTTCATCTTGTGCGTATCTCGCCGAACCGACTTCGCCAGCCGTTTCGCCGCATGGACGTCAATGTCGGCAACATTGTCGAGCAGCCGCGGCTCGCGCTGAAGACGCCACAACAACCGGTAAAGCAGCGCAAAACGCGAGGAATCGCTGTGGCAAATGACTTCCCTGGCCAATGCCGGGAATTCCCGCGGCACACGGATTTGAACCGATACCGGGTTCAGGTCAGCGTGGCGCGCCGGCGAGTCGAAGAGGTCGCCACTGGCCGTAGCGAGCCGAAAACCGACGCGATCCGGGTTGACGTCAGCGGCAAGCAACCGGCGTGCAGCTGATCGCCATTCGTCGTAATCCGCGGGTCCGTCGAGCGTTATCGCGACTGGCTCGGTCAAGTGAAAAGGTCTCCCTGTTCAGGCTGGCGCGCAAGCTGCGCACGCAGGCTGGCCGATCCGAGTTCGCGGCCCGGGCGCCAGTCTCGCGCCACGATAAACGGACGCACTTTCGATATCGATGTTGTCAGTCGGGCGACGTCGTCGAGCCGCAGCGCGTTGAGGCGCCGCGCCTTGAGGATCGCTTTTACGCTCCGCGTTCCGAGTCCGGGGACGCGGAGCAGCTCGTCGCGTTCTGCGCGATTGACGTCCATTGGAAAACGTTCGGGGTGTTTCAATGCCCAGGCAAGTTTCGGGTCGACCTTCAGGTCGAGCATGCCGTCGTTCCCGCCGGCCAGGATCTCTTCCAGCTCGAAGCCGTAGAATCGCAGCAGCCAATCTGCCTGGTACAAACGATGTTCACGTTGCAGCGGCGGCGGCTGCGGCGGCAACTCGCTGCTCGGGTGCGGCGTAGGACTGAACGCCGAATAGTAGACCCGGCGAAGCTTGTAACCGGCGTAGAGCGACGCACTGGTCGTCAGGATCTTGCGGTCATCGGATGCATCCGCACCGACAATCATCTGCGTGCTTTGACCCGTCGCTTTCAACGCACGCGGATTGCGGTACCGGCTCTGCTCTTTCTTTTCGTCCAGCTTCAGACGCAAGGACGCCATCGCCTGCCGGATGCGACTGGCGTCTTTCTCTGGTGCGAGCTTGCCGAGGCTGCGGCGACTCGGTAGTTCCACGTTGATCGACAGGCGATCCGCGTACCGACCCGCGGCTTCGAGCAGCTCGGTTGCCGCGTCGGGAATCGTCTTCAGGTGGATGTAGCCCTGGAACTGGTGCTGCTCCCTGAGGATGCGAGCGACCTCTACCATCTGTTCCATCGTGTAGTCGGGACTCTTGATGATGCCGGACGAAAGGAACAGTCCCTCGATGTAGTTGCGCTTGTAGAATTCGAGTGTCAGCGTTGCAAGCTCTTCAGCGCCGAACCGGGCACGTCGAACATTGCTCGAGACTCGATTGACGCAGTACAGGCAATCGTACTGGCAGTAATTGGTCAGCAATACCTTGAGGAGCGAGATACAACGACCGTCCGGTGCGTAGGAGTGGCAAATGCCCATGCCTTCGGTGGAGCCGATACCCCGCGTGCCACTGGAATTGCGTCTCTGGGCACCGCTGGATGCACAGGAGGCATCGTATTTGGCGGCGTCAGCCAGGATCGCCAGTTTGTCGACAGTGCTCAGGTGAGGCATGGCAAGAGAAGCAGCGTAGCGTCTCAAAATACTGTCTATTTATACAGTTACTGTCAAGATATACAGTAAGAAGCGCCGGAAACACCGCTCTTCCCGCCCAGTGCCTGGCGACGGTGTGACGATCCGCGGGTCGGGGATCTCGTGGCGCGGGCATTTCGTCAGTCGCCTTCGACATCTGGTATTTTGCGGTAATGCCCGATCGCCAATGTTACTGGATCGCCGTGGTAGCCAGCCTCGTAGCATTGACTCCTGCCGGCTGCGGCAAGCCCGCTCCAGTCCTGTCGGTTGAAGACTATTCGTGCGACAACATCCCGCGGCCCGAAAACGCTAAACTGGTCTTGCATCCTGTTTCCGATGATTACTTCCAGGTCTACGAATCGGCACCCGGGGTTTACTCCATTGTCGAGCCCTACCAGATCCAGGAGACGATCTCGCACCTGATACTCGGCACCCAGCGTGCGCTGCTGTTCGATACGGGGACAGGGCTGCTGCCAATAAGGCCCGTCGTCGAGCAACTTACCGACCTTCCGGTAACGGTAGTCAACTCCCACACACACTACGATCACATTGGAGGCAACTGGGAGTTCGAGTCCGTCCTTGCGCTGGACACCGACTACACTCAGGCAAACATGGCCGGAAGACCCTACGAAGAGATAGCGATCGATTTCGTACCGGAGGCGTTCTGCAAAGGTGTACCGGATGGAGTCGACCTGCCTTCTGTACGCTCGAAGCCCTGGAAGGCGCAGGGGTTCATCGAAGATGGCGAGATTATCGATCTTGGCAAACGACGGCTGCAGGTTCTGCACACTCCGGGCCACACGCCGGATGCATTGGTGCTGCTCGATGTGGATAAGCGATTGCTGTTCACGGGCGACACCTGGTACGACGCCAGCCTGTGGTTGTTCGCGGCAGAAACGAATCTCGAGCAATACGAAGCCAGCATAGAGCGGCTGGCCGAAATTGAGAGAGACGTCGACTTCCTGTTCGGTGCTCACAATTCGGCGAGGGTGGATGCCGGTCGGCTCGCGCTCGTCGACAGGGTGCTGAAGCAGATCCGTTCAGGAGATCTCAGTCCGACAGGCGATGATAGCGGCCGACTGGTATTCGAATCCGGCGGGGTGCGCGTTCTAACGACTCAGTCAGCGCTGGACGGCAACGAGGAGGAATCATGATCATTTTCAACCGAACCCGACGGCGGATTCTGCAGACGGCTGGCGCCACCACGCTGGCTACGGTGTTTGGCGGTACTATGCTTGGCACGTCTCGACTATCAGGGGCTCAATCCGTGAAAACCATTCGCTGGGGTATAGTCGGCACAGGCGGCATCGCCAACGCGATGGCCGGGATGATCAAGCTGGCGGACGTGTCCGAGATCGGCGCCGTTTCGAGCCGCCGCATGGAAACCGCCAGAACGTTTGCGAACAACCACGATGTGCCGCACGCGTTCGAATCCTGGCAGGCAATGATCGATTCGGATGTTGTCGACGCAATCTATGTCGCGACGCCAACCAGCGTCCGCGAGGAGATCTGCGTTGCCGCGGCGAACGGCGGCAAACACGTGCTCGGTGAGAAACCGTTTGCCAGCCTGCCATCGGTGAGGCGCATCACGAAAGCATGCGCCGACAACAACGTTGCGTTCATGGACGGCACACACTTCGTCCACCATCCGCGCACCCTGGATATCAGGCAGCACAGCGAGGACAGGCTCGGTTCTGTTTGGTCGGTCGCGTCCGCATTCCAGTTCGGTCTCACGGACCGCAGCAATATTCGTTTCAACCCGGAGCTCGAGCCAATGGGAGCCATCGGCGATGCCGGTTGGTACAACATGCGCGCTGCGGTGGAATACCTGCCGGCCGACGTCGTGCTGGATAGCGTCAGCGCGCATCTGCGCCGTGACAGCGAAACCGGTGCGGCGATCAGTGGCTCGGGCGTTCTGGATTTCACCGACGGTTCCACATCAACGTGGAACTGCGGCTTCGACTCGGGTGCGGTTGTGATGGACCTGCGCATCACCGGCACGAAGGGCGTGATCAATATCGACGACTTCGTGAGCCAGAATCGCGACGGCTCGGCCGATTTCCTGTACCGCAAGGGCGGCTGGGGTGCCGGCACGACCGAGGAGGTCAATATTCCTTCAACGAAGCCCGGTGCTGCCCTGATGTTCGAAGATATGGCGGCTGCCGCAGCGGACCCGTCGCTTCGTGATCAGTGGACCAGGGCTACGGAGCGAACCCAGACACTCCTGGACGCGGCATGGGAAGCCGCAGACGTATAAGACATGCGTACATACACCCAGACGCGATCCGCACGCTGGCGGCTGCAACTTATCTTTACATCAGGCCGGAAATGTCAGACTCACATGTTATGTCAAAATATGGCAACCGAATTCCCGGTCCTTGCGTTAACACTCAGGTAGCACCCTCGAAATGACGCATGACTCGCGAAAGACGCGGTTTGAAGCGATTCTGCGACCGCATTTCGAGACGTTGTATGCAGCGGCGCGCCGGATGACGCTCTCACCGGTCGACGCCGAGGATCTCGTGCAGGACGTTGCCCTGAAGGCATTCGAGAAAATGGACGAACTCGAGAACATCGAATACCCACGCGCCTGGTTGCTGAAAGTCATGTACAACAGAAGTATCGACGAACATCGCAGCGCCAAACGGTCGCCGGTTCAGCAGGCGTCGACGGGCGTCGACTCCGACGAGCCGGATGACTACCGGGGGAGCGACTGGCTGCCCGACGAACTGTTCGACCGGGAAGTACGCATTACCCGTATTCTCATGGCGATGAAAAGACTCGACAGCGAGTCTGCAGCGCTGGTCGCATTGCGCGACATCGAAGGCCTGACCATCGCGGAGCTCCAGGAAATGACCGGCTCACCGCCGGGAACCATCAAGGCGAAGCTGCACCGCAGCCGGGCCAAGCTTGGTCGACTGTTGTCCAGCGACGATTCGCTGAAACCGGAGCTGAAAGCCATCGGCGGTGCCGAGTGACTTGCGATTTCGACAAGAGCAGGCTTCGTTCGCTGGCTCGCGGTTCTCTCGAAGCAGGCGAACGGGAGGACGTGCTTGCGCACGTCGACCAATGCGACGACTGCCGGGCCGCTTTGCGTGGTGCGGAGGCGCTCGCAGAACTCGCGGCGCGAGAGACGGGCAGGCCACCGGCCGGCCTGTTCGAGGCTGTCGTCGACACAGCCGTATCGCGGCCGGCGCGGGCGCCGCGGGACAATCGATTCTGGACGGGAGCGGGCTTCGGCGCCATCGCTGCGTCGTTGCTCGCGGCGGCGTTTTTCTTCGGTTGGAGCGACAGCCGCGTTCCCGAAGCCAGCGTGGCCGAATTCGCCATTCTGGTCGATCAGCCCAGGCAAATGAACGTGGCATTCGAAACCGATCGTGTCCTGGAAGGGGCACGGATAACCATCCTCCTGTCGGGCAGTGTCGAGATCGACGGTTACGGTTCGCGCCGAGAGCTCAGCTGGACGGAGGATCTCGAAGCAGGTGTCAATCGCCTGAGCCTGCCAGTCGTAGCGAACGGTTTCGAAGGCGGGCAGATGGTCGTGCGGCTGGAGCATCCGCAAAGCGAGCAGGTATTCGTCGTACGAATGTCAGTAGAATCATGAACCGGGTAAGGCCATCATGAAACGAGTGTCCATGATCACGAATCTTTACCTCGCGCTGAGCATCCTGTGCCTGCTGCTGAGCACGAGCATCGTCGTCGCACAGGAGGACGACAGCAGCGCCGCGGATCCCGCGGAAGCGACGATTCGGCTCATGGGCGCGGCAGAGGCGGACCTGCCCGAGGCGATCACCAAGGAAATCACCTTGCCCCCGGCAGCAATGGAGAATTCCGCTGCGGTCGAAAAGGCGGAGCAGGGACTGCAAAAAGCCAGCGAGAACCGTAGCAGGCGCGAAAACGGCCTGTCCCGTGCGGACGCAGCCCGCGAGCACGGCTCGGAGATGGCCGATCAGGCGAAACAGAACCGGGAGAATCGCGGCCGATTCGACGACCGACCGCGGCCGCCGAATCGGCCGGAACCGCCTAATCCGCCCAACGGCCCACCCGGCAACTGAAAGCAAGCGAAGGTAAGATAGCAGCGTGCCCATTGTGTAAATACGCAGTGGGCGCTCTTGTGTCAGGGCCGACCGGGGAGTCGAACCGTATCGTCAGGGTACTGACAAGCAGACTACTCGTCGCAATGAGCGCGCTGTTCATTGGCGTGCACGCGTACGCAGACGACTGGGCGGATGGTAATTCGGCCTTCGTGCGCGGCGATTACGCCGTTGCGCTCGGCCACTTCGATGCAGCGCGTGCATCAGGTACCACAGGTCCCGCGGTTCACTACAACATTGCCGTTTGCCAGTACAAGCTGGGGCGCTACGAAGACGCGGGCGAGACGTTCGCATACATCGGCCGCGAGCACCCGCGGATGGCAGGCCTTGCGGAATACAACCTCGGCCTCGTGGCACAGCGGCTCGGCGATGCGCAGACTGCTGCGCAGCATTTTCTCCGCGCGTATCGCCTGAGCCCGGATGACGAAACGATCCGGGTGCTCGCGACGAAGCAGCTCGAAGACATCGATTTCGAGGCGGGGAGTACATCCACTTTGTCCGGGGCCTTCGGCGCTCGGGCCGGGCACGACGACAATATCGCGCTGCGCGATACGGCTGGCATTCCGCTTGGGGTTACCACCGAGAGCCCGATGCTGGACGTGTACGCCTCGGTGTCCGGGCCATTACCGGGCCAGGCTGACGGCTTTCGATTCGACGGAAGTATTTACGCAGTGCGATATTTTGACGCCAACGATTTCGATCAGACGGAGATCAATGCCGGTGTCGCTTACGAGTGGTTGCCGGGAAGCTGGCGCGTGGTGACAGGCGTTTACGCTGGAGCGGGGTGGCTGGGCGGAGACGATTTCGACCGAAGGGTCGGTCTGGGTGTCGAAGGTTTCCGGTCACTCGGCCGTAATGCAACCGCCAATTTCGCTTACTACTACGATGACGTCAACGAGGGCGACAGCGCGTTCACGGGCATCAACGGTAAGCGACACCTGGTCACGGCCCGTTACCGCTGGTATTCCACGGACGGCAGGCGCCTGTTGGCAAGGCTCCGTCACGAAGACAACGATCGCGCCGATCCGGGCGTTTCGCCCACTCGCACCGGTGTTTCTGTCGACTACCGGTATCTCCCTGATGCCGGCTGGGGCTTCGAGGCTGGTGCAAGTTTTCGGCGCAGCCGATTCAGCAGCGCTGCCGTGGCGCGTACCGAAAACCTCGTTTCCGTGAGGTCTGCCGTGACACGGCACATTGCTCAAGACTGGATACTCCTCGTCGAGTATCGATACTCGGACAACGACTCCAGCGATTCCACGTTTTCCTATGACCGTAATCTGCTGACCATTGGTGCGATGCGGATGTTCTGATATCTGTTTGCGCGTCGACAGTCGATCCATGACGCAGGTCACAGATATGCGCGACGAATTCCCGAACACTAGCTGACGCAATCGTGGTCCCGGACCGCGGTAGCGGCAGCTCGACATTTGCATATGGAATATGTCAAACAGTGAGGGACGCTCCGATGTTGAGACTTAACTTTACGGCGCTGCTTATTCTGCTCCTGATTGGAATGACGACAGTAGCGGACGCGCAAGAGATCTCCGGCGAGGAGATGAAGAGCCTGGACGGACAGGTTCAGGAGATCAAGTCCGACGTGCTGAATATCGCGTCGGAGCTCAGCAACCTCGAAGAGCGGCTCCTTTATCCGTCGAATACGCAGCTGGCGATTTTCGTTGCCATGGCTGACAACGAGAAGTTCCGGCTCGACGCCGTGAAGCTCGAAATCAACGGTGCGCTGGCAACTCACCACATCTACAGCTTCAACGAACTCGAAGCGCTGCAGAAAGGCGGCGTCCAGCGCGCGTACACGGGTAACGTCACTACCGGTGACCATGATCTGCTCGTTACCGTTGTCGGCAAGCACGAAAACGGCAAAGACTTCACGGCGTCGGGCAACTTCGCGTTCTCCAAGGGCGTCAAGCCTGCAGCTCTCGGGCTAACCCTGGCCGCACCCGGCCTCGGCAACGACGGTATCGAGCTCGGGGTCTGGTAAATCATGCAACGAGTGCGGGTCACAGTGCTCCGACTCCTGTTGCTGTCTGCCGGTCTGGCAACGAGTCCAAGTCAAAGCGAACAGCTGAAGGATCTCTACTTCGGTGAAGCGCTCTACTATGCGCACCAGGGTCTCTACTTCGAGGCGCTGGAGCGTCTGGATACCGAGGTAAGGCAGCACGACGGCGTCGACGAGCCCGAGCTCGACACGCTGCACTACCACATTGCCGACGCCGAATTTTCGCTCGGTGACTTTGAGCTCCGCTATCGCATGCACCATCGCGCCGGGCGCGCGATCAGGGCTGTGCTCGAAGCCGCAGTGGACGACGTTGTACGCAACGACGCGGCCTATCGCCTGGCGCGAATTCACTTCCAGAAAGAACAGCTGCCGGAAGCACTGCAGGCCCTCGATCGCGTTGAGGGCAAGGTGCCGGAATCCATCCGGGACGACATCGAGTTCCTGCGAGCGAACGTCTACCTGGCAGAGAGCAGGCCCGAGAAATCGATCGAAGTCCTCGAAAAACTCCGTGATTCAAAGGAATTCCGGGGCTTCGCCGCGTACAACCTCGGCATCGCCTATCTCCAGGCAGGCCGACGCCAGGAGGCGATCGAACAACTGGACCGTGCCGGCAGGATCGAGACGAACGACGAGGCGGAGCTGGCCATTCGCGACAAGGCAAACCTCGTTGCGGGGTCGATACTCATCGAATCGGAGAACTTCGCCGAGGCTATCCCGTACTTCAACAGGGTGCGCCTCGATGGACCGTTTTCGAACCAGGCGCTGCTGAGTTCCGGCTGGGCCAACATGTCGCTCGACCGGCTCGAGCGCGCCGTCGTGCCATGGAGCATCCTTGCCGACCGCGAAGTCACCGACGGTTCGGCGCAGGAGGCAATGCTGGCACTGCCTTATGCCTACGGCCGGCTGGACGTTCACGGCCGCGCGGCCGTGCACTACGGACGCGCACTCGATGCGTTCAGTGCCGAGATCGAAAAGCTCGACACGTCCATCGAAAGCATCCGCGAAGGCAAATTTCTCGAAGCGCTCGTCCGCGAAGAGATTCGCAAGGACAAGGACTGGGTCATTCGACTCCGCTCGCTGCCCGAAGCGCCGGAAACGTATTACCTGATGCAGCTGCTGGCGTCCCACGAATTCCAGACGGGGCTGCAGAACTACCTGGACCTCGCCGACCTTCGCCGCAAGATCATCTCGTGGCAGGGGAGTTTCGACGCGTATGACGAGATGGTCGACATCCGCCGCACACACTTCGAACCGCTGCTGCCCGACATCGACTCCGAGTTTCGCCAGCTGGATTCGCGCATGCGGCTGCGCGTCGAGCAACACAAGATGCTCGTGAAGCGGCGCGACGACCTGCTGACGATGCCGCGCCCCGAGTTTCTCGCTACGCCGGAGGAACAATCCCAGCTGGCGCGCCTCGAGAAACTGGAGGCACAGCTCGTGCGCGCGGGCGCGACCGCAGATTCCCCACCGATGCTGAGGCTGAAACGTCTCAAAGGGGTGCTCGTGTGGCGCATCGAGACCGAGTATCACGAGCGATTCACCGAATTCGACCAGAACCTCCGGAGCCTGGACGAAGCAATGGCGATCGCGCATGCGGAATACGACCAGTACGTGCGCGTGCGCCAGGCGACGACGCACAGTTTCGAGGGCTACGAGAAGCCCGTATCGCGTCTGCGAACGCACTCGGCGAAAGCGATCGAGGAAATCGACCGGCTGATGGCCCGCCAGGGTCACCTGCTCGAAACAGTGGCGATCGATGAACTGATCGCAAGGCGGAGCCGTCTCGAAAACTTCGGCGACAAGGCGCGCTACGCACTGGCCGACAGTTACGACCGGGCCACGCAGGCCCAGGCCCGCGCAGAGGAGCAGCCGTGAGATTGCGCCATGTCGCTGCCGGATTCTGCTGCGTGGCGTTGACCGCGTGCAGCACCATGAGCGAGCAGGGCACGCTGGCCCAGCTCGACGAGGTACCCGCAGACATCGAGGAGATTCACGTTGCTGACAGCCTCGAACGTGCCGCGGAGAGTTATCGGCGCTACCTCGAAGAGACGCCGAAGAGCCGCAGGACGCCGGAAGCCATGCGGCGCCTGGCCGATCTGCAGATCGAGCAGGCCTACGGTGTCATCGGTAGCGGCGAGTTCGTCGAAATGGCGGTACCCGAGGCAGCGGCAGATCCCCGACAGATAACGGCGCAGAGGCCGGCCGCCACGCGAACCGCAACCGGCGAGTCGGACGAGGCGTTCGAAGAGCGCGCGACCCGGCGTGAGCAACTGCTGGCGGATACGACGCCAGCGGATCCGTTATTGCCGGGAGAAACCGGGGTTGCCGTGCCGATGGGGCCCCGGGAAGCGATCAAGACGTACTGGGAGATCCTCGAAGACTACCCGGACTACGAGCGTAACGACCAGGTTCTCTACCAGCTGTCGCGCGCCTACGACGAGGTCGGCGATCCCGACAAGGCGATGGAAGTCATGGACCGGTTTGTCGCCGAGTACCCGTACTCACGGTATCTCGACGAAGTGTACTTCCGCCGCGGCGAATACTATTTCGTGCGCCGCAGCTACCTGGACGCCGAGGACGCCTACGGTGAAATCATACGCATGGGCTCCACGTCTGACTATTACGAACTCGCTCGCTACAAGCTGGGATGGGCCCTGTACAAACAGGAGCTCTACGAGGAGGCCCTGCACCAGTACATGGCGATGCTCGATCATCGCGTGTCGATCGGCTACGACTTCGACGAAGAGTACGACGAGGAAGATGAGCACCGCCTTGCCGACACATTTCGCGTCATCTCCTTGAGTTTTTCCAATCTCGGCGGCCCCGAAGTACTCGATGAGTTCTTCTCGAAGTTCGGGCAACGCAGTTACGCGGACAAGATCTACGGCAACCTCGGCGAGTTTTACTTCGAGAAGCTGAGGTACGAGGACGCCGCCTCGGTCTACAAGTCTTTCGTCAATCTGAACCCGTACCACAAGGTATCACCGCACTTCGGCATGCGTGTCGTGGAGATCTACGGCGAGGCGAACTTCCCGCAGCTGGTAGTCGAGGCGAAAAAGGACTTCGCTTCGCGTTACGCGCTCGATGCGGAGTACTGGAACTACTTCAGCGAGGAGGAATCCGCAGAGGTCATCGGTTTCCTCAAGCAGAACCTGACGGACCTTGCCGGTCACTATCACGCGCTCTACCAGGCGGAGACGCTGGTCGAGGAACAACCGGCCAACTTTGCTGAAGCGTCGCGCTGGTACCGGCAGTTCCTCGCGTCATTTCCGGCCGATGAAACGTCGCCCGACATCAACTACCAGCTGGCGAACCTGTTGCTCGAGAATGAGGACTTCGGCGACGCTGCCCGCGAATATGAGAGGACCGCTTATGACTATGCTGCCCACGAGCAGGCGTCCGAAGCGGGCTATGCGGCCGTTTACGCGCACCGCGAGAACCTGAAGCGAGCGACCGGCGCACAACAGCTCGAGGTCAAGAAACAGGCGGTGGACAGCTCTCTGAAATTCGCGGATACCTTCGAGGATCACGAGCAGGCACCGGTCGTGCTCGGGGCTGCGGCCGACGACCTTTACGAAATGAAGGATCTGCCGCTGGCGATCGAATCGGCGCACAAGCTGATCGAGCGATACCCGGGCGCCGACGAATCCCTGGTACGCAACGCGTGGGCGGTCGTCGCGAATTCTTCGATCGACCTGGCCGAGTATGCCGACGCCGAGCAGGCCTACTCGAACGTCCTGGCGCTTACTGCTGAAGACGACGAGACGCGGTCCGCGGTCATCGACAGCCTCGCTGCCTCGATCTACAAGCAGGGCGAGCAGGCGAACCTGCTGGACGATTTCGGCGAGGCGGCACGACACTTCCTCAGGATCAAGGAGTTGGCACCCACTTCGTCGATTCGCAGTGGTGCCGAGTACGATGCTGCGGTAGCGCTGATGAAGCTCGAGGCCTGGACGCAGGCATCGGACGTTCTCGAGGAATTCCGCTCGAGTCACCCGGATCACGAGCTGGGAACAGAGGCCACGAAACAGCTTGCCCATATCTATCGGGAGGACGGCCAGACCGAGCGCTCGGCGGCCGAGCATGAGCGCATTGCCGCAGAGGCGACCGTTCCCGAACTCGGGCGCGAGGCGCTGCTCACGGCCGGCGAGCTTTACGACGAAGCAGGCGCGCTGGACGAGGCGGTTCGGGTCTACGAAAGCTACGTCGCGGAGTACCCGCGGCCCCTGGACCTCGCGATGGAAACACGCACGCGGCTGGCAGAGATTTTCAAGGCCAGGTCGGACTACCCGCGCTATCACGCGCAGCTGCAGGACATCGTCGACCTCGATGGCGAAGCGGGCGAGGCCAGAACCGATCGAAGCCGGTACCTTGCCGGGCGTGCCGCGCTCGTCCTGGCCGAGATCACCTTCGACGAGTTCGGGCGGATCAAGCTGGTGCAGCCGTTCGAAGAAAGCCTTAAGGCGAAGCAGCAGCGAATGGACACAGCGCTTGCCGCATTCGAGGACCTGGTCAATTATCAGGTGGCCGAGGTCACTGCCGCGGCCACGTTCTACATCGCCGAGATTTATTACGACTTCAGCAATTCGCTGCTGACGTCGGAACGGCCGGCAGGCCTCAGCGACGCCGAGAAGGTCGACTACGAGATGGTCCTAGAGGAAGAAGCGTTTCCTTTCGAGGAACAAGCCATCGAGGTCCATGAGAAGAACTTCGAATTGCTTGCGGGCGGCGTCTTCAACCCTTGGGTACAGCAGAGCCTGGACAAACTCACCGTCCTGATGCCGGGCCGGTACGCGAAAAACGAGATCAGCGACGGCTATCTCGGATCGATTGACCATTACGCCTATCGCATGCCGATTGCGCCACCGCCCGGCATTGAGCCCGGTGAAAAAGCCGACTCGCCAGCCGCGACAGCGCAGGTTACCGGCAACGAGTGGAGGCAGTCACAATGAACATGCCGCAACTGTCACGGCTTGCGTCCACGGCATTACTCGCGATGACCCTTGCCGCGTGCAATGCAACGACGGGCACGGTCAAGCATAAGCCGGCACGCATCGACATACAGGAAGCGGTCGGATTCACGATTACCGAGGAAGCCCGCGTCCCGGGCGAGGTTCGCGTCGACTACGACGAGGCACTCGCAATGCTCGAGCAGGGCCGTGTGCAGGACGGAGCTGCGCTCCTCGAGACCGTTGCGAACGAAGCGCCGGGGCTGAGTGCGCCGCGCATCGACCTCGGCATCGCCTACCATCGACTGGGTGATCTCGAGGCCGCGGAGAAGCACCTGAAACGGGCGCTCGAACTCAATCCAAGGCATCCGATTGCACTGAACGAACTCGGGATCGTCTATCGCAAGACGGCCCGATTTGCGGAAGCGCGGAAAAGCTACGAAGCCGCACTTGCCGTGTACCCGGGGTATCACTTTGCAAGGCGCAACCTGGCAGTCCTTTGCGACCTCTACCTGGCGGATCTCAGCTGCGCTTTGACGAATTACGAGGCGTACCTGGCGACAGTGGACAGCGACAAAGAGGTGTCGATGTGGCTCAGGGATGTCCGTTACCGGTCGGGGACACAGGAGTAAACGCCATGAGTCGAACCGCACTATCCATTCTCCTGCTGGCTCTCGGTTTCGCCGTCAGCGCAGAGGAGATCGAGCAGCAAGACGAAGTCACGGCGGAGGAACCGCAAGGTGACGGCATTACTTCGCCAAAAACCATGTCAGGGATGTCGATCCTCGGTAACGAGGAAGCGCCCAAATCGCTGGTCATCATCCCGTGGAAATCATCGGAAATGGGCGACGACATCAATCTGACCGACACGCTCGACGAGCGTGCGAGGCCTGTCGACAAGGAAGTCTTCCTCCGCGAGCTCCGCTTCTACGAAATCCGCTCCGGAGAGCAGACATAACGGCCGAACGTGCGGTGTGTCACACCCACGCCCTTGATCAATCTCTATTCTCTGACCTGATCCGCAGAAGACGCGGACGTTAAGTAAAACCGAGGATCAACAAAATGGACTTCTTTTATTCGATTGTAAGTTTCTTCGGATCGGGCGGTGTCTTCATGTACCCGATACTGCTCGTATTCGCCGTCGGGGTTGCGATCGCAGTCGAACGCTATGTCACGTTGAGCATGGTTACGTCCAAGAACAAGGCGGTTTGGGACAAGGTGCAGCCGTTGCTCTCGGATGGCCAGTTCGACGAGGCGCGCGACATGACCAGCGAGGACGATTCGACGATCTCCCAGGTGCTAAACATGGGCCTGTCGCTGCAGGGCGCTGTCCGGCGTCGCGAGGACATCGAGATTGCGATGGAAGAGAGCATGATGGAAATCGTGCCGCGACTCGAGAAGCGGACACCCTACGTGGCGCTTGCCTCCAGTATCGCGACGCTCCTGGGCCTGCTGGGCACGATCATGGGCCTGATCCAGGCCTTCACGGCGGTTGCCAACGCAAACCCTGCCGAAAAAGCCGACTTGTTGTCGGCGAGTATCTCCGTTGCAATGAACACGACGGCATTCGGCCTGATGGTCGCGATTCCGCTGTTGATCGTGCACGCGGTCCTGACGAGCAAAACCGGCGACATCGTCGACAGCCTCGAGATGGCGACCGTGAAAGCGCTCAACGTATTCTCGCGGCGCGCGAAGCGGCTCGCAGCAGCCTAGGTCTCGGGTCGACATGGCCAGGAAGCACCACTACAAGCGCCGGATCACCGGCGCCGCGCACGAAATCGACGTCACCACCTTCCTCAACCTGATGGTGGTGCTGGTTCCGTTCCTGTTGATTACCGCCGTGTTCTCGCGGCTGACGATCGTGGAACTGAACCTGCCGAGTTCGGCGGGCGGTCCTTCGAGTGGCAATGAAGGCTTCACGCCCGAGGTCATCGTCCGCGAGGCGGGCATCGAGATCTCGAACGGCCGGGCGATCATCGCGACGATTCCGAATACGGAAGAGGGCGAGTTCGACCTGACGACGCTGTCGGAATACATCGTCGAGCTTAAGCAGACCTACCCGCAACAGGAATCGGCGTCGGTACTGATGGAAGCACGCATTCCCTATGACTACCTGATCCAGGTCATGGACATCGTGCGCAGCGTCGAGGTGCCGCTCGAGGACGAGTCGGGCGAGCCCGTCATTGCGGATGGCGAACCGCAATACGAGCTTGTGGCCCTGTTCTCCGAAATTTCCGTTGGAGATGCGCCTTGAGGAATTCCCGCCGCATTAAGCGCATGAAGCGCAACCGCGTCAAGATCGGGAAGATGAACCTCACGTCGTTGATGGACGTCTTCACGATTCTCGTGTTCTTCCTGCTCGTGAACTCGGGTTCGGTGGAACTCGTGGAGGCGCCCAAGGACGTCAAACTGCCCGAGTCGCGTGAGGAATCCAAGCCGCGCGAGACCGTAGTAATCTCCATCAGCCCCGAAGACGTGATTGTCCAGGGCAAAGCCGTGGCACGGGTGCAGGAAGTCCTCGAAGGCGAGAAGGCGTCGCTGGATCCTCTCGCAGCAAGGCTGGCCGAGCTGAAAGAGAGCATCGTCGGTCCTGCCACGATGTCCGTTGCCGAAAGCCAGGAGGTAACCATCCTGGCCGACAAGTCGGTGCCGTTCATCGTCGTCAGGAAGATCATGTCGGCCTGCACCGGGGAAGGCTACGAAAACGTCTCGCTCGCCGTCATCCAGAAGCCCACGCAGGTAGCGGCGAACTAGCCCTTCAGGGAAGAAGGTACCGCAGTGAGTCCGAAACTTACCGCAGAAGAACAGTCGATACGTTCGCAGGTCGAGCAATCGGAGAGTGCGCTCGACGGGCTGGAAACCGAACTTCTCGACATCGATGACGAGCTTGATGAGCTCGCTGACGAGCATCACAAGTACGAGCTTCTCGAGCGCGCCTGCCGGTCGCTCGCAGAACTCGATGACATCGGTGCGAGCCACTTGTTCTGGGACGCGGACGACGACGAGCGCGGCGCAAGGTTCGACCATGCGCAGCGCCAGATCGACGAATTCAAGGCAGAGGTCAGTCGCGTCGAAGATCGGCGCGAAGCGCTGCTCGCCAAGATCGAAGAGCAGAACGTCGAACTCGATTACCTGCACTACGACCTGCAGGACATCCTCGAGCAACAGGAAGACCGCGACGGCGAATGGGTCGTCGAACGCGAGGAAACTCCTGCCGCGCACCGGGCCCTGGTCATGCCGTGGACGAGAGGTTGCCAGGAGGACCAGCGCTTCCAGCGTTCGCTGGCGACATCGCTCGTGGCGTCCTTCGTAATTGCCATTTTGCTGAGCACAATTGCATTACCCGTTCTAGAACGCGAGCCCGAAATCGAATTGCCCGAACGCATGGCAAGGCTCGTTCGCGAAGAGAGGCCAATCCCGCCTCCGCCGGTACCAATCGCGGAACCCGACATTCCCGAAGAAGATCCCGAGGCCTCGCCCGAGCTCGTCGAGGAACTGCCCGATGAACCGATACCGGCGTCGACGGATGCGCCGCAACTCGCCGATGCCACTCCGGACACCCGCGAGCAGGTGAAGTCCAAAGGTATCCTGGCATTTCGCGAAAGCTTCGCCAGCCGGGCGGATGCGCGGCCATCGGCGCGATTGGGTTCGCAGGCTCGCATCAGCGCCGCCGGCGGAGATTCCGTCGGGCGACCCGAACGCATGATGGTGACGACGTCGGCACCGGGTTCCAGCGGTGGCATCAATCTTGCGAGCATCAGCCGCGACTTCGGTGGCGGTGGCGGCGGTGGCGGCGACGGGGACGGTATCGGAGGAGTCGAGGTCGCCCGGGTCTCGAGCTCGATCGGTGGTGGCGGTGACGGACCGGCGCGACCGCTTGCCGGCGGCGGTGCTCTTGCCGGCCGCACGGATGAAGAGATACAGATCGTGTTCGATCGCTACAAGGCGGCGCTCTACCGGCTCTACAACCGTGAGCTGCGCAATGACCCGACGCTACGCGGACAACTGGTTCTGCGGCTGACTATCGAGCCCGACGGTTCCGTGTCGCTATGTGAGCTGCATTCGACGAACATGAATTCGCCGCTGCTCGCGGACCAGGTCGTTAGCCGCGTCAGGACATTCGACTTCGGCGCCAAGGAAGACATCGTCGCGGTTACGATCATTTATCCGATCGATTTCCTTCCGGCAGCCTAGCGGCCGAAGCCCGTTTACATAAGCTCGATAACACCGTTGTCTTCCTGACATAAGCAGCGTCCGTCGCTGCCCCGGATGTCTTCGCCGGTCGCTGAAAGCAAGTAACCATGCGGGTTTCGCCGCCACGCACATCCGTCGCCAAAGAGCGACGAATCTGTGATGCAGTTCAGCCCTGCCAGCACTGGCATCCGTCATAGTCGCGGTGCGGGCGCAAACGGATTTGGCAGAACAGATGGCCTTCATGGAAGTACGGTCCAAGAACAAGCTGTACCAGCGGTTCCTCAGCCCGCTGCTTGTTTGCGCGGTTCTGCTATTTGCAATCGCTCCGACGAGCAACGCGTTAGCGGCCGAAATTACGTTCGTATCCGTTGTCGGGTCCTGGCGTGACCCGGTGGATACCGTTCCCGGAATCCAGCCCGGCGATCCCGTCATAGTCAATGGTGACCCGATCTCGAGCATCAGCTGGGGTACGACGACCGGCTCCCAAAGTGGCTACGACTTCATCGCCACTCTACCGCCGCCCTTCGATTTGCCGGGGCCGATTCCGTTCTTTTCGCTCGGCACGTTTCAACACCGGAATTTCACGGTCGATGAGCCCTGGCTGCTTTCCGCAGAACTCGATGTCGTACTCGTGCTCGCCGTGGACGGCGTACCCACGGGCCCGCTGACCTTCACGTTTACGCTGAACCACGACGAAACTCCGAACAACCTGGACCCCTGTCCGTATCCGACTCCACCCGGTGAGGGGTGTACGGACCGGGTGCAGATAGTAGCCTCGGCCGATCCCACGACGTTCAACGTCGGCGGCGTCGACTACACGCTGGAGATGAGCTTCCTCGACAACGGCAGCCCTGTCGACGAGTTCATCACGAGAGAAGGCGACACCGTCAACAGCACCGGCCTCGTCGGCGAGTTTACGCTGCCGCCGGGACTCACGGTCACGAAGAACGGCCCGCCGTCGATGCGCATCGCGGAGTGGGGTAACTTCGTCATCGGCGTGCAGAACGCGACCCAGTCCGACGCGCAAATGGCGACCATCGTCGATGTGCTGCCCGATGGACCGACCGGCGGCATGTGCGACACGACGCCGGAGATCCTGAGTGCGCGCGTGTTCGAAATGGACGGCGTTACTCCGATACCCGGCAAAGGCCCGCTGGCCGAGGGGACGGATTACTCGCTCGCCTGGGACGGCGCCACGTGTGAACTCACGTTCATGACCCAGAGCGCCGAATCGGTGATCGGTGTGGACGAGCGCCTGATGATCACCTACCGCACGCAGCTGGATACCGATAGCCAGGATGGCGTCGCGCTGACGAACGTTGCCGGCGCAACCCGGTGGCTGAACGCCGACGGTTCGACCGAATACCTGCGTACGCTGACCGACGGCACCCCGGGTATCGGGGACCATGAGGACGCGCACACCGTCACCGTGGACCTGCCGGTTCTGCAGTTCGAGAAGACGGTCATGAACGTGACGTCGGGCGACGATCCGGCCTCCGTCGCGACGCCGGGCGATACGCTGCGCTACCGTCTCCATGTCGAGAACCTGAGCGACGTCGCCGTCAGCGATTTCCGGATTCTCGACGAACTGGACCGGCTCAATGCGGACCCGATGTTCCAGGCCGGCACGCTGAACGTCGTGACGCTTCCTGCAGGCGCGGATGCCGCTAACACGGATGCGAACGGCGGCGCAGCAGGCACCGGGCTGCTGGATGTACGTAACCTCAGCATCGGAGGGCTCGGCGAGACCGTGCTCGTCGAGTTCGAGATCCAGCTCGCCCCCGTCATTGCGAACGACACCTTCGTCTATAACCAGTCCGAGCTGCTGTTCGACGACTACTCGGCCGCCATCAGCGACGACCCGAACGTCAATGGCGCGGCGGATCCCAATGTCGACGGCGACGAAGACCCGACCCAGGTACAGATCCAGTCCGCACCGTATTTCGACGTCGACAAAATCTCGAGTTACATCGACGGCAACCCGAACGTCCTGCTCGCCGGCGAGACCCTGCGCTACACGATCAGCGTGCAGAACACGGGTACGGACCATGCCACCGGCGTGGACATCGTTGACCAGGTCCCGGCAAATACGACGTACGTGGCCGGCAGCACGACGCTGAACGGTGTGGCAGTCCCCGATGGCGCCGGCGGCGTCTCGCCGCTTATCGACGGCATCCTTGTCAACGCGCCGCAGGACGCGACGCCCGGCGTCATGAATGCCGGCGTCGCCGATAATACTGCGACGATCGTTTTCGACGTGCTCGTCTATCCGGACGCGCCGGACGGCACCGTCATCTCGAACCAGGCGTTCGTCAGCGCCGTCGACCAGGGTGTTGCCGACGTACCCTCGGACGATCCGCGCACGCCGGTCGTCGACGACCCGACACAGGACGTCGTCGGCAATTACCCGCTGCTGTTTGCACCGAAGACTGCCGAGTTGCTCATCGATGGCAGCTCGCCCGGGATCGTCGATCCCGGTGACACGCTGCGCTACACGATCACCATTTACAACAACGGCACCGTGCCGGCCACCGCCGCAGAGCTGATGGACCAGGTGCCGAACGACACGACTTACGTTGCCGATTCGACGACCTTGAACGGGCTCCCGGTCGGCCAGCCGGACGGCGGCGTCTCGCCGCTGATCGCTGGCATCCCGGTCAGCTCGGCCGACGTCCCGCCGCCGCTGCCCGGAGCCGGCGAGGGCGTGCTCAATCCCGGCCAGTCGGCCGTGGTGCAGTTCGACGTCCAGGTCAACGCCGCGGTGCCGGCGGGCACGCTCATCACCAACCAGGCGACCCTCTATACCACCGAGAGGCCAGTGACGCTGACCGACGGCGACGGCAACCCGGCGACAGGTCCCGAACCTACCGTGGTGGTCGTTGGCGACGTGCAGCAACTATCGATCGTCAAGGACGTCTCGGTCGTTGGTGGAGGTGCAGCGCTGCCGGGCGCCACGCTCGAGTACGTCGTCACCGTGCGCAATATCGGCACGTTGCCGGCACTCTACGTCCAGCTTTACGACGACCTCGACGTGCCGAACCCGAATTACCTGGCTTACGTCGACCAGTCGGCAGAGATGAACGGCCTGCAGGACGGCGTCGTCGTGAACGGCAACGTCATCATGGCCGACTACTTCAACGATTACGGGGCATTGTTGCCGGGCCAGACGGTGGTGTTGCGCTTCCAGGCGGTCATCAACCCGAACCTGCTCGAAGGCACGACGATCAGCAATACCGCCACGGTCTACTGGGACGACCCGCTGCGTCAGCTGGATGCCACGGTGACGATCGACGTCGGCGCCTACCCGGACGCCGGCATGCTCAGCGGCTACGTCTGGCACGACGCCGATCACACGAACACGTTTGGTGCCGCCGAGATACCGCTCGAGGGCTGGACGGTCGAGTTGCTGCGCGATGACCAGCCGATCCGGTCGATGCAGACCGATGCGGACGGTTATTACCTGTTCGCCAATGTCGTGCCCAACTACCCGATGCTGTTCGAGTACTCGCTGCGTTTCAGTGCTCCGGGCGCCGGTCCGACGACCGCGTTACTCGGTGAGACCGACTCGGACTTCACGGACGGGCAGCAGCGCATCGATGAAATCGAGGTCCAGGAAGGCAGCAATCTTCTCGCGCTCAACATGCCCGTGGACCCGAACGGTGTCATTTACAACTCGGTTGCGCGCACGCCGGTCGCCGGCGCGACGGTCACGATGGTCGATGTTCGCACCGGCGTGCCCCTTGCCGCCAGATGTTTCGACGACCCGAACCAGCAGGGCCAGGTTACGGTCGCGAACGGTTACTACAAGTTCGACATGAACTTCTTCGATCCCACCTGTTTCAGTGGGCGGGACTACCTGCTACGGGTAAGCGCACCGGACACAACTTATGTCCCCGGAGTTTCGGAATTCATACCGCCGACGTCGGACGAAACGACACGGCCATTCGATGTGCCGGGGTGCCCGGGATCCGCGAACGATGCAGTGCCCGGTACTGCGAATCACTGCGAGGCACAAGCTTACGAGCTCGCGCCGCCTGTGACCGTACCGGCCAGAAGTGCAGGGACGGACTACCACCTGTTCCTTACGCTGGACAACAGCCAGATGCCGGGTTCGAGTCAGCTGTTCAACAACCACATTCCGCTCGACCCGCGCCTCGGTGGCGCCATCGCCGTAACGAAGACGACCTCCACGCTGAACGTTACTCGTGGTCAGGTAGTACCGTACACGATCACGATCAGCAACTCCTTCGGCTTTGACCTCACAGACATAACCGTTGTCGATCGCTTCCCGGCAGGATTCCGCTATGTCGAGGGGTCCGCGCGCTTCGATGGCGTATCGACGGAGCCTGACGTCGCCGGCCGCGAGCTGAGCTGGTCGAACCTGGCTCTCGCGACGGACGGCCGGCACGAAATCAAGCTGCTGCTCGCAGTGGGCGCAGGCGTCACCGAGGGCGAATTCGTGAACCGGGCGCAGGCGATGAGTTCGCTCACCGGCACGGCCCTGTCCGAGGAAGCCGAGGCGACGGTGCGGCTCGTGCCGGATCCGACCTTCGACTGCACGGACGTCACCGGCAAAGTGTTCGACGACGACAATCGCAATGGCTACCAGGACGGCGACGAAACGGGACTGGCGGGTGTCAGGCTGGTTACCGCCCGCGGTCTCGCGGCCACGACCGATGCCCACGGGCGCTATCACATCACCTGCGCAATCACGCCCCACGAGAGTCGCGGCAGCAACTTCGTTATGAAACTCGACGACCGGACGCTGCCGAGCGGATACCGCGTGTCGACACGACCCGTGCAGGTCCAGCGTGCGACGCGTGGTAAGGCATTGCGCATGAACTTCGGCGCCTCGATCTATCGGGTCGTCGGCCTCGACCTTGCCGCTGCCGTTTTCGAACCAGGCTCGGTGGAGATGCGCCACCAGTGGAAACCGCGCGTCGAGCTACTGCTGAAGGAGCTGAAGAAGGCACCGTCGGTATTGCGGCTCGCCTACGTCGCGGACGTCGAGGCCGAGTCGCTCGTGAATCGCCGCCTCGATGCGCTCAAAGACCAGGTCATGCATGCCTGGAAAGAGCAGGGTGCGGACTACGAGCTGGTTATCGAGCCAGAGATCTTCTGGCGCCTCGGCGAACCGCCCGAGAAACCACGGGAGGTCAGACAATGAGCGCCTTCCGGAGAATCGTCGCGTTTGCATTCGGTGCCCTGCTGGTCACGCCGGCCGCCATGGCGACGAAGGTCGAAGAGGCGCCGATCGGCGAGGCTGTGGAGCGCCACCTGTCACTGGACGGCCCGATCACGCAGTGGGTGCAGGATCCCGATCGCGTCGACACTGACATCAGCGACACGCTGGAGATGCAGGAGAAGCTCACCGACACCCTCGAGACGATCAAGCTCAGCGGCCTCGTGCCGGATATTCGTTTCGAGTCCGGCGTCGCCGCTATTCCTGACTCGACCGTCGAATCGCTGGCCGACATCCTCGAGCGGATGAAGGACAGGCTGAATGTGCGGCTGCACCTGATCGGTCACGCCGACAATCAGCCACTCTCGCCGAGGCTGCAAAAAATCTACGGTGACAACGTCGGCCTCTCCCGGGAACGCGCAGGACAGGTAGCGGAACACTTCCAGACAGCGCTGGCACTGCCGCCCGAGGCAGTATCGTACGACTGGGCGGGCGACACCGATCCCATCGCCAGCAACGAGACCGCAGCAGGCCGGGCGCAGAACCGTCGCGTCGAGGTCGAGGTCTGGTACGACGAGATCGCGGAGAAGGTTGCGCTCGAAGAGATTCTCAAGCCACACGAGATCAAGCGCGTGAAGGTCTGCCGCATGGAGACCGTATGTAAGCTTCGCTACGTGCAGGGGCACTCCAAGCGGGCGAAAGTCCAGAACCTCGTCGCGCCGATACATTTCGATGCCGAGCAGATCGCAGTCAGCGATATCTTCATCGAGCGCGTTCGCCAGGGATTCAGGAACCTCGGCAACAAGCAGAACGTTGTCGTGAAGTTCATCGGCTACTCCGACGATGTGCCTTTGAGCGGCCGCGCTGAACGTATCTACGGCGACCAGGTCGGGCTGTCGAAGGCGCGGGCACGCCGCGTAGCGCTGGCCATCCAGGACGCGTTGCAATTGCCGTCATCGGTCATCGAGAGTGACGGCCGCGGTGCAGAACGACCGCTGGGGTCGAACGCAACGCTGCAGGGACGGGCGCTCAATCGTCGCGTCGAAGTCGAATTCTGGTACGACGATCCGCTGCAGGAGCTGCCGGATGAACCACAGCTGTGTCCGGAAGACGCCGGCGCCGAGGTCGTAACGAGGGTCTACCATCCACCCTGGGGCAGCATCGATCACATATCGTTCATCGACGGCACGCCAGTAGTTCCGCAAGGATATGCGGCCGTCCTGGAGCGGGCGCTCTCCGACATCGCCGACAAGACCAATCCGCGCCTGCGGTTCATCGGCTACACGCGCAACGAGCGCCTGGAGCGCAGGACGGCAAACGTTTATGGCGATGACATTGGGCTGTCAGCTTCACGCGCGCGTCGCGCCATGGACCTGCTCACCGAAGAGATGGCGCTCGCCACTCACCAGGCCGAATTCGAAGGACGTGGATTCGTCCACTCGGATGACGTCGTCAATGCCGGATTCATCCAGGGCGAGACTTCCCATGTCGCCGTGCAAGCGGTCTACGACGAACTCGCGATACTCGACGATTACGAGGGCGTCGACATCACCCGCATCACGCGCGAGCTCAGCCCGAAGAACCCTCTCGGTCTCAACCTGATGCGAATCACGGTCGACGGAAAGCCGATCGACGACCCGAACCGCAGCTCGGCAGACATCCAGCGCTGTACCGACGTCGCGATGGCAAACGTCGACATTCAATTCGGGTACGACAACCTGCGGTCCGCACCGCGTTTGAGTGTAGCCGCAGAGCCGTCCCGCATCACGGTAGCGAAGGAAGGCCATGTCGAAGAGTCTATCCTCGGCGCCGGCTTCTGGTTGTCGGAGCGTGATACGGCATCACCGGTCTACTTCCGCATGTACACGAACTACTCTTCGTTCATCGATCGTGCGGAGATTCGCGTGTTCGAGCCCGGGCAGTCGCTCGAGTCAGAGCCGCTGGACGTCGTCGAGATCGGGCTGGAGGGCGTCGCCCGGTGGAACATGCCGGCCGAAGACATGAAGACACCCGTCGATCGGCTAGCCTACGTCCTGCGCGCGTATGGAAAAGACGGGAACTTCGACGAGACGAGTCCACAGCCATTGTGGGTCGTCTACGACCAGGCCGAGGTACTGGGGACTCCGGACGAAGAGGCTGAACCGCCCGAGCCCGGCCCGGCGCTGCTTTCCGCGTATGGCGAAGACCGACTCGGCTTGCACAACATCGGTTTGTCCAGCGGCACCGTCAACGTGCGCGGTAGCGGCATCCCCGTAGACCATGAAGTATGGGTTGCCGGCCGGCCAATCCCCGTGGACGAGAATGGCAGCTTCGTCAGCGAGGAAATCCTGCCCGAAGGTTCTCACACGGTCGAAGTGGCAATCCTCGACAAGGAGGGCGCCGGAGAACTCTACTTACGCGATCTCGAGTTCGAGAAAAAGGACTGGTTCTACGTTGGCATGGCCGACGTGACCTTGTCCGAGAACTCGGTTAACGGGCCGGCGGACCTTTTGCAGGGTGAGAACAGCAGCTTCGACTACGATTCCAATACGGATGGCCGACTGGCGTTCTTCGTAAATGGCAAGTTCGGCGAAGACTGGAAATTGACCGCCGGCGCCGACACGCGCGAAGGACCACTCGACGAGATCTTCAGCAATCTCATGGAGAAGTCGCCGGACGCATTGTTCCGACGCATTGATCCAGATCTCTACTACCCGACTTTCGGCGATGACAGCACGGTCGAGGAAATGGCCCCCAGCATGGGCAAGTTCTATGTCCGTCTTGCCAGGGGCGATGACTATGCCCAGTGGGGTAATTTCAAGGTCGGCTATATGAACAACGAGCTTGCTCACGTCGATCGCGGCTTGTACGGAGCGAACTTACACTACGAGTCCGACAAGGCGACGGTGTTCGGCGACAAGCGATTCGCCGCTGATTTGTTTGCGGCAGAGCCCGGCACGCTGGGCACGCGTGACGAGTTCCGCGGCACGGGTGGCTCACTGTACTTCCTGCAGCGCCAGGACATTCTCGCGGGTTCGGAGCGCGTACGCATCGAGCTGCGTGACAAGGCGTCCGGCATCGTCACGGGCGTCGTCAATCTGATGCCGGCAATGGACTACGATATCGACTACCTTCAGGGTCGCATCATGCTGGCGGAGCCGCTCGCATCGACGGCGGACGACAACCTGCTCGTGCGTAGTGGCGCGATTTCGGGCAACGACGCCTACCTCGTCGTGCGCTATGAGTACACGCCCGGACTCGAAGACCTCGACGCCATGTCAACGGGCGGTCAGGCACACTACTGGTTCGGTGACCACGTCAAAATTGGTCTTACGTCGAACGTCAATGAAGAAAACGATATCGACAGCAGCATGATGGGTGCCGATCTGACGCTGCGCTGGAGTGCCGAATCCTGGCTCAAGGTCCAGCAGGCAACAAGCGAAGGACTGGTCTCGCTGCCTGTCGTCTCGGCCGACGGAGGATTCGGTTTTGACTCATTTGACCCGGCCGCGTTTGACGATGTCGAGGCTGATGCGCAGCGTGTCGACCTTAGTGTCGATCTCGGGGACTTCTTCAGCTTCACCGACGCGGAAGTCAGTTTTTATGTACAGGAAGTCGATGCAGGGTTCTCCGGGCCGGGACTGACGTCACCCACCGATCTCGAGAACCGTGGCGGAGCAGTGACAGTGCCTATGGGCGACAGGTTTTCGCTGCGGGCCAAGACGGACACGAGAATCCAGGACCAGGGTATCGAGTTAAGGGCACTGGAATACAACCTGGGATTCCAGCTCAATCGCAAATGGGATTTTCGTGCCGGTTACCGCCTCGACGAGCGAGTCGACAACTCAATCATCGTGCCGCTGACCCAGGAGCAAGGTGAGCGCACCGATGGCGTATTGCAGGTAGGGTACGATTCGCTGTCGACGTGGAAGGCCTACGTGTTTGCACAGAACACTCTCGATGTCACAGGTGATCGCCAGAAAAACTCGCGCGCGGGCGTCGGAGGGTCGTACATTCTTTCCGAGAAACTGCGCATCGACGGTGAGATCTCCAATGGCGATCTCGGCATGGGAGGCAGGATAGGCAGCAATTACCTGCATTCCGAACAGACGAGCATCTACGTCAACTACGCCTTGGAGAACGAGCGCACCGATAATGCCTTGCGCAGCATCCGGGGCAGCGAGGGCAATCTCGTCGCTGGCGTCAAGTCGCGTCTTGCGGACAGCACCAGCGTCTACCTTGAAGAGCGTTATCAGCACAATGACACGATGACGGGCCTGACACACGCCACCGGCATCGATTTTGCGCCGAACGAGAACTGGAGTTTCGGCATCAAGACCGATATCGGTACGCTGCAGGACATCGACACGGGAGCGGAGACAGATCGACTCGCCACCGGTGTTCAGGTTGGCTTTGGCTCAGATGCGGTCCAGTTTTCGAGCGCCATCGAATATCGAAATGATGACGTTGAACAACTCGATCTCGGTCTTACCGAGCGAAAGACATGGTTGTTCAAGAACAGCTTCAAGTACCAGCTCAATCCGGCTGGTCGCGTTCTCGGCAAGCTCAATCATTCCGAAAGCGAAAGCTCGCTCGGCACGTTCTTCGACGGTGGTTTCACAGAGGCCGTGTTCGGCTACGCATACCGGCCCGTCGAGAACGACCGCCTCAACGCGCTGGCCAAGTACACCTACTTCTACAACGTGCCGACAACAGAGCAGGTCAGCTCGCAGAATGTCGCTGCAGAGTTCCTGCAGAAAAGTCACATTGCGGCTGTGGACGTCGGCTACGACATTACTCCCGCATTTACGATCGGCGGCAAATACGCGTACCGGCTCGGACAGGTCAGCCTGGATCGCGAGAATCCACAGTACTTCGACAACAACGCGAGCCTGTACGTGATTCGTGGCGATTATCGATTCATGAACCACTACGAGCTGCTCGTCGAGGGACGCATGCTCGATATGTCAGACCTCAATGAACGTAAGAGTGGCGCGCTGGCCGCTGTATCCCGCTACTTCGGCGATCACCTGAAGCTCGGGTTGGGTTACAACTTCACGGACTTCTCCGACGATCTGACCGACCTGAGCTACGACCAGAGCGGCTTCTTCCTCAACATCACGGGTACGCTGTAGCCCGGGAACTCTCCCTAGCCGGCTACTTTGAGACGACGGCTCGCAAGGTTGCGAGCAGCCTGGTTCGGACTATAGCCGAGCGCGGCGATGGCCACGTTGACCTTTTCTTTCGTCACCGGGCGGACGTGGGGCTCGCAGTTAACGACGCGGGACACCGTTTTTGCCGAGACGCCGGCGAGGTCTGCTACGTCGCACAAGGTGGGTCGTGACATCGGAGTACTCCCTCGAGGAGAAAGACCCGAATCTATGGTGCCGCCTGCCAACCGGCAAACGAAAATCGATCACCCGACGGTTGAAAATAAATCACGCATCGTGTCGATTCAGTCCGAGGCAGGACTGGTCGTCGACGTAACGAGCGCCCAGGTTTCGGATCGCACGTGCTCGCGCAGCTGCAGTAACTCGTGCATCTCTTCGAGGTCGCGCCCCGGGTTTTCGGCGATCAACGCCTCCGCCATGGGTGCGGGAGCGAGATTATTGACGAGATCAACCGTGGCGTAGTTGTAAGGAATCGCGGAGCCTGTCGGTGATATGAGCTCGTACACGGCCCAGCCGGCTCTGTGTCCATCATCCACGAGCGCCTGGTGCGCAGCTTTGAAGACCCTCGATTCCATGCGTTCGTAGGCATCGGGATCTTCCGCCTGCATCAGGTTCACGATTGCGAATCGATGCGGCCGAAACTCCGTGCTGTCCACGAGGAGCAGTAAATCCGTCGACACGTGGTGGCGAGATTCCCACGTCCTGGCCATCGCCTTCGCTGCGTCTTTGCGGGGATACACGGCCTTGAATACCTCGATGTAATCCGGGATCGCATCCAGCTGCTCCTGGCCCCGGTAGGTCGTGACCGTGTAGTAGTCGCAGCGTGAACGATCGCCGTATAAAACGTGATAGAGCGCCCAGCTGTTGCGCTTGCCCTGGTCAACCAGCGCCTGGTGCATCGCCCGCCATACGTCCGTTTCCAGGCCCTGGTAATCGGCTGACCTCGACTTCATGCAGTCTACGGACACGAATAACGGTGACCGGACCTCATCCTGCGCGGCAGCGATACCAGCCAGCGACAGAACGGCGACCAGCGCCAAGATTCTTGTTTTCATCGTTCCCCCCATGGAACCGTTCTTGCACCCGGACCCACTTATCGCAATGCACGCAGGCGTCCGTCAAGTCGCGGTGGCTGTTTCTGCCTAGCCCGTGTTGTAGTACGTTGGCGAGGCCGGCCCGACCGGAAGCCCGAAGACGAACGCCCACAAGAAAAAGAACACGGACCAGAGAATCAGGAATGCCGCGGAGTAGGGCAGCATCATCGCGATCAGCGTGCCGACGCCGGCCTTGGGCTCGTACTTGGCGACGAACGCCATGATCAGGCCGAAGTAACTCATCATCGGCGTGATGATGTTGGTGCTCGAATCGCCGATGCGATACGCGGCCTGAATGACCTCGGGCGCATAGCCCAGAAGCATCAGCATCGGCACGAAGATGGGCGCCGTTACGGCCCATTGCGCGGACGCCGATCCCAGCATCAGGTTGATGAACGCGCAGACGAGAATGAAAAAGAAAAACAGCAGCGGCCCCGTAAAGCCGACGCTCTGCAGGAAGTTCGCCCCCGTTACGGCAGTGATCGACCCGAGATTGGTCCAGCCGAAAAACTTGACGAACTGCGCCGCAAAGAAGACCAGTGCAATGTAGAGCCCCAGCGTGCTCATCGCATGCGCCATTGCATTGATCACATCGCGGTCGGACCGGATCGTGCCGACCGCGCGGCCGTATACGACGCCAACCATCATGAAGTAGACAAAGATGATCGCAACGATGCCTCTCAGGAACGGCGAGCCGGCCACGGCGCCGGTCTCCTGGTTGCGGAGGATTCCGTCCTCGGGGACAACGAGCAGAGCAATCACGGCCGCGAAGATCAGTGTTGCCCATAACGAACGCCACAGGCCTTTCCTCTCCTGCGCGGACAACGGGTCCATGCGGTGTGCATCCTCGTCATCTGCATCCGCCGGTGTACCCTCGTACTTGCCCAGCGCGGGCTCGACGATTGCGATGCTGATAAAACTGCCGACACCGGTAATCAGAAACGTGCTCGCAATCATGAAGAACCAGTTGGCACTGACGTCGACCTCGTAAGTCGGGTCGATGAGTCGAGCCGCCTCGGTCGTGATTCCGGACAACAATGGGTCGACGGTGCCAATCAGCAGATTCGCGCTGTAACCGCCCGATACGCCGGCGAACGCCGCCGCCAGACCCGCGAGCGGATGTCTTCCCAGCGAATAGAAGACGACGGCGGCCAGCGGCACGAGCACGACGTAGCCCATCTCGGAGGCCGTGTTCGATAGAACGCCGGCAAACACGATGATGACGGTCACGAGTGCCGGCCTTGCGTTGAGCACCATGCCGCGGATGACTGCCGTCAGCCACCCGGACCTTTCGGCAACGCCCACACCCAGCAGTGCGACGAGGACCGTGCCGAGCGGCGCGAATTCGACGAAATTCCTGACGAGGTTGAGGACGATCATCCTCAGCCCGTCAGCATTCATCAGGCTGACGACTTCGATCAGGCCGTTGTCGGCGCGGCCCTTGGCCCCCGGGGGACGCGGATCGACGACGGAGACCTCGAAGTATCCCAGGATGCCGGACAGCACGACGACGCCGGCCGCGAACAATGCGAACAGCGAAACAGGGTGGGGCAGCGCGTTGCCCAGCCACTCGACGACGCGCAGGAAACGGGTGATTCGGTTCTCGCGCTTTGGCGGTTCGGTTTCTTCGGCCATAGCTCAGTATGCCACCGAGATCCGCTGGCGCGGATACTTCGCGTTTTCGGCCTCGTCGATGAGCGCCACTGCGAAGTCGGCGCGCGACAGGCGAGTTTTGCCGCGTTCGTCTTCGAGGGCCCGGTCGCCACCGATACGAAACTCGCCGGTTCTCGGCCCATTGGTGAAGTTCTTCGGTGGAGTGACGTAGGTCCAGTTGACGTCATCGACCTTGCGCAGGAACTCGAGCGCCAGGATCTGCCCGAGTATCTCGATCTCCAGGCCCTTCGGCAGCGCAATCTTCGGCAGCTTCTCAGCAAACAGAACACCAGGCCCAACCTCGAGCGACCCGGCGCCGCCGACATGCAGCAGGCGAGGCGCGTCATCGCCCAACCGGAACAGCGCGTCAACGAGGTTCTCCGCGGCGAGAAACTGCAGCGCGCTTTCGGGCGAGCCCGAATCGCCGATCACACCCCGTACCGACACAATTACGACATCCTTACCGGCAACGATTTCGGCTACGCTTGCGTTGTCGAGAAGGTCGCCTCTGGCGATTGAGAGGTTGTCGTGTTGGAGCTCGACCTTCGCGGGATTGCGCGACACGGCCGTGACCCGGTGGCCGCGATCCAGGGCCTCGGTTACGACGTGCGAGCCGACTTCCCCTGTCGCGCCGTAGATGACGATGTCGAGTGCATCGTCGGCGCGCGCAGTGATTGCCGTCACAAGCAGACAGGCGATAATGACCCGTCGCAGCCGCGAACGGGACCGGTTACGTAGCATGATTAAGATGGACAAGAGTACGTTTCGCTCGTTCCTGCTGAATGCGGGAGTGATCGTAATTGTGTTCGTTGCCGTTCTGAGTTTCCAGTCGCGCAACATGCTTGCGGCAGACGGCCGGGCTGCGCCCGAACTGCGCGGTACGACGCTGAACGGACAGCCTTACGACTTGAAGGATGCAGCTGCGCGCCCGGCGCTGGTCTACTTTTTCGCACCCTGGTGCAAGATCTGTGCGGCCAGCGCGGGCAACCTGAACCGGCTACGCCGCTGGCGAGACCCCGAAGACATCGAGATCGTCGCTGTCGCACTCGACTGGGACACGGCGGCCGAAGTGAGGAAATACGCCGAGCGTCATGAGCTCAATGTAACCGTCGTTCTCGGCGACGCAGATCTCGCCCGGCAATGGCGGATTTATGCCTTTCCGTCGTACTACGTTCTGGACAGCGAGCACCGAATCGCCCGGCGTGATATCGGCTACAGCAGCCAGTTGGGTTTGTGGTTTCGCGCGTGGCTGATCTAGGCGTCGCCGTACATCTGCTCCGGCGTCAGCTCGTCCGGGAACCGCGAACGCAACGTACGCCGGGACTCGTAACACAGGTGACAATGATCCGCATAGCCGTCCTGGTGCGAGAGTCGGTAGCGGTCGACTAGCTCAGCCGGACCGCCGTCCAGCAACGGCCCGACAATCGGATGATCATCCGGACGAAAGTCGGCCATGATTTCCGTCAATGGATGCTCGAAGAGATTTCCGATCGAAATACCCTGGCATATGTGCAGGTGACCGAATGGGTCCACGTGCACCCGTTGCGGATTCCTGAGGTCCTCCCATGGGCAGACCGTGAACTGGCGCCAGGGTGAAGACGGCACACGCGATGCCAGCAACTTCGCCGCACGGCCCCGGTAAAGCACGGCGGAGTCGCCGCAATCTTGTGGCGCTTCCGGCTCGGCGATGCTGATGAAATTGACAGGGATGCCGAGCTGTCGGGCGGCAGCCCGTGCCGTCTCCGGATTGCTGCGCCCGTCCCCACTGTGATGGTAGCTATCGCTGCTGATGGAGAGATCGTCGATCGAGCCTGCGAGCGGCCCCAACCACTCGAGCGCATCGTTTTTGAGGGTCGCCCAGTACGCATTCGAGACGATGCCAACCTTGAAGCCTTGCTGCTTCGCTCGCAGCACGCCGCTTCGCAGGATCGCGTAGTAAAGAAACGCCTCGCCGCCCTCGAAGTAGATCCACTCGATCGTGCCGAGCTGCCGGGCTTCTGCAAGGATTTGGTCGACGATGTCGAGCGTCATCGTTCCGGTCTGGAACGGCCCGCCCCAAACGAAGCAGTGATCGCACTGATAGGTGCACTGATAGGTCAGCAACAGGTGCAGTCCGGAAAGGGAATACGAAGCAGTGCTCATTATTGCCGACCATGACGCGGCAGATCCTTGCCGTCGATACGGTATTTACAGGATTGACGAGCCGAAACCGACTACAGAGCCTTGCACGCACGCAATTGCCGCGTCAGCTCGAGCAGTTCCGCAAGGTATTCGTCGCCCTGTTCTTTCGAGTAGCGGGTCTCCCGCATCTCGAGATCGATCGCGTCGATGGCATCCCTCGTCAACTTCTCACACTCTGCGCGATCCTGCGAAACCGGTTCGGTTTCTGTTGCCGGCCGCGGCGGTTCGTCGAAGGGATTCACGAAGTCGAAGAAATCGTCTTCAACCACGGGTTCGTCGTCACCGCTCACGTCATCATTGCTCTCGGCAGGTTCCGCGCACGGCATTTCCTGGAAGGCAACCGTGCCGTCATCCTGGGTGCAGCGATGAATTTCGGTGTCGGCCAGGGAGCTGCCAGCGGCAAACAGGAACATCACCGAGATAAGATCTATGTAATCGTTTTTATAGAATAAATTAATCAATTTATTAGTTTGCGTGAATTAATTTGATGGAGTCTAATGATGATGCTGACAGAGCGATAAGAACACACAGGAGAAACCAAGATGCGAATCAAATCAATGCAAATGATCGCAGCCGGGCTCGCAGCGGCACTGCCGCTTCTTGCCACGAGCGGCGCGTTTGCCCAGGGAGCGGCAAAGTCGAACCAGTTCTGGTGGCCCGACCAGGTCGACCTTAGCCCGCTGCGCGCACATAGCGCTGCCTCCAACCCCATGGGCGATGACTTCAATTACGCGGAAGCCTTCGCGAGCCTCGACCTCGATGCCGTGAAAAAAGACATCGAGGCGGTGATGACGGATTCACAAGACTGGTGGCCCGCCGATTACGGTCACTACGGCCCGTTCTTCATCCGCATGGCCTGGCATAGCGCAGGCACCTACCGTACGCTCGACGGCCGCGGCGGCGCCGCCGGCGGCCAGATGCGTTTCGACCCGCTGAACAGCTGGCCCGACAACGCGAACCTCGACAAAGCACGGCGCCTGCTCTGGCCGGTCAAGCAGAAGTACGGCCGCGACCTTTCCTGGGCCGACCTGATGGTGCTGACGGGTAACGTCGCACTCGAGTCCATGGGCTTCAAGACCTTCGGATTTGCCGGTGGTCGCGAAGACGACTGGGAAGCCGACCTGGTGTACTGGGGACCCGAGACAGAGTTCCTTGCGGACGAGCGTTACAGCGGAGACCGCGAACTCGCCAAGCCGCTCGCTGCGGTGCAGATGGGCCTGATCTACGTCAACCCCGAGGGGCCGAACGGCAACCCGGACCCGCTGCTGGCAGCGACGGACATTCGCGAGACCTTCGGCCGCATGGCGATGAACGACGAAGAGACCGTTGCCCTGATTGCCGGCGGTCACACGTTCGGCAAGGCGCACGGCGCGGCCAAGCCGGCCGACTGCACCGGACCCGAGCCTGCAGCCGCAGCCGTAGAGGAACAAGGATTTGGCTGGACCAACAAGTGCGGTTCCGGTAACGGTGCGGACACGATCACGAGCGGTCTCGAAGGCGCCTGGACGACGACACCTGTGCAGTGGAGCATGAACTACCTGCAGAACCTGTTCGCCTTCAACTGGGTGCAGACTCGCAGTCCCGCTGGCGCGATCCAGTGGATTCCCGACAACCCGGCTGCGGCGAACATCGTGCCTGACGCACACGACCCGTCGAAGCGTCACGCCCCAATCATGTTCACCACCGACCTGTCCCTGAAGTTCGACCCGGCCTATCGCGAGATCTCGAAGCGTTTCCTCGATAATCCGGAAGAATTCGAGCTTGCGTTTGCCAAGGCATGGTTCAAGCTCACGCATCGCGACATGGGGCCGCGTGCCCGCTACGTTGGCGGTCCGGAAGAAGAGCTGCTCTGGCAGGATCCGGTCCCCGCCGTCGATCATGAGCTCGTCGATCAGAAAGACATTAAAAAGCTGAAAGCCGAGATCCTCGACTCCGGCCTTACGATTCCCGCACTCGTGAGGACCGCGTGGGCATCGGCCTCGACGTTTCGTGGCAGTGACATGCGCGGTGGTGCGAATGGCGCACGTATCCGTCTTGCACCGCAGGTCAGCTGGTCGGTCAACGATCCCGAGGAATTGCAGGAAGTTCTTGACGTCCTCGAGAACATCCAGAGCGACTTCAACCGCGCCCAGCGCCGCGGCAAGAAGGTATCACTGGCCGACCTCATCGTACTCGGTGGAAGTGCAGCCATATCCAAGGCCGCTGCGGCCGCCGGACAGGACGTCGACGTTCCGTTCACGCCGGGCCGCACGGATGCTTCTCAGGCTCAAACCGACGTAGAGTCGTTCGAAGTCCTTCGACCGCGGGCCGATGCGTTCCGCAACTACTTCGGCGAAGGCAACTACCGCTCGCCGACCGACATGATGGTCGACCGGGCCAACCTGCTGACACTGACCGCTCCTGAAATGACGGTCCTGGTCGGCGGCATGCGCGCCCTCGGCGCCAATGCAGGCGGTTCGGAGCACGGTGTCTTCACCGACAGCCCGGGTACGTTGAGCAACGACTTCTTCGTCAACCTGCTGGACATGTCGAACGAGTGGACGAAGTCTTCGAGCGAAGCTGGTGTTTACGAAGCACGTGACCGTGAGACCGGCAAGGTCCGGTGGACCGCGACGCCCGTCGACCTCGCATTCGGTTCGCAAGCTGAGCTGCGAGCGATATCGGAAGTCTATGCAGAGAACGGCGCCGAACAGAAGTTCGTCAACGACTTCGTCGATGCCTGGACGAAGGTGATGATGCTGGACCGCTTCGACGTCGATCCGTCACAGGACACCGACATGGTGGCTAGCCGCTAGGCGCCCGTCGATTCGGAGTAAGATCAACGGCGGCGCATCTGCGCCGCCGTTTTCATTTGTGCTGCTACAATTCGACGTGTGATTGTTCCCGAGTACTGGGCCGAAGCGAAAGAACGCGTCGTCGTTGATGGCAGGCGACGTACGCTGCAGCGCTTCGGCTGGTCGGATGTCAGTGAAGCCGACGCACTGGCGAACGCCGAAGAGCGTGTCGCCGAAGCAGCTGCCCGCGCCCGTGCCGGCGAGAAAGTTCGCGGCAGGGAGCACAAGGTACCCTACAACGGCGCCGAGGGACTGCCGATCCGTGAAGAGATCGTTGCCCGGCATGGTGACGCGGTCATCACCCGCAATTCCTACGGCGCCCTGTGCCTGAACACACCCGACACGGTGTTTGCAGATGTCGACGTCGAGCCGCCCCGCGGCCTCCTGCTGAGCTGGATGTATTTCCTGCTGTTTGTCGTGGCAGGCATCTACTACAGCCTCGAGATCGGCACCTGGGCTGTGATGATCCCGGCCGTGTTGCTCGGCCTCATGTTCTCGCAGACGCTGGGACAACTCACGGCACGGTTCTTCGGAAAATTCCGGACCGATCCGTTTACGAAGGCGCGCGCCAGGATCGAGCGATTCGCGGCAGACAACCCCGACTGGTTGCTGCGCGTCTACAGAACGCCTAAAGGTTATCGTGCGCTCGTCATGCATCGCACCTTCGATGCAGGCGAAGAGCAGCCGTTCGTGTTCCTAAAAAAAATTGGCAGCGATCCGCTGTACGTCAGGATGTGTCGCAATCAGAAGTGCTTTCGCGCACGTATAAGCCCCAAGCCCTGGCGCATCGGCATGGAGCACATTCGTCCGCGCCCGGGTGTCTGGCCGATCAACCCGGAACGAATGCCCGGGCGCCGCGACTGGGTACGCCGCTACGATGAGAAGTCGCACGGCTTCGCATCGTGTCGATTCGAAGGGACCCTCGGGAACGGCCGCGCCGACAGGAAATGCGAGTCCGTCCGTGCCGTGCACGATGAGCATTGCAAAGCCGACCAGGACCTGGCGCTGGCGTAAATGAACCTGCGCAATGGTTTCACGCTGGGGAGCTGGACCGTTCTGCCGTTGGAGGGCCGTGTCGTCGGCGACCAGGGCTCACGCGCCGTGCGTCCCAAGACCATGGACGTCCTGCTTTGTCTCGTCGAAGCGGGCGGTGATGTCGTCGAGCGCGACGACCTGCTGCGCAAGGTGTGGGGCGAGCGCGCAGTCAGTGACGAGCCCCTGACGCGCTGCATCGGAGAATTGCGACGCGCATTCGGTGACGCACGCGCCGACCCCGAATACATCCTGACGATTCCGAAACGCGGCTATCGCATTCTCAAAACACCAGGGCCGCTTCGGGACGCCCCGGTCTCCACCGCGCAGACTGCTGCACGGCCGCGGCATTCATTCCTGCGTCGAGTTTTCGATACCGTTCGCAAACCGACCGTGGCGCTTTCACTGCTCGTTTTCGCAGTCCTGGCCGGAATGGCGATTGAAAACGTCATCGAGCGTATCGCGCAGGAAAATACGGCAAAGACAGCACGCTCACACGCAGAGCGGTCCATCGCGGTGCTGCCATTCGTCGACATGTCGCCCGGGCAGGACCAGGCGTACATGGGCGACGGCATTGCGGAGGAGGTGCTGAATCTGTTGACCGGTGTCCCGGGCCTGCGCGTCATCTCGCGATCGTCGACATTCTCCCTCAGAGACAGTGCGATCGACGTGCGCGACGTTGCGCGACGATTCGATGTCAGCTATGTGCTCGAGGGCTCCGTTCGCAAGTCGGCGGAACGAGTTCGTATTACCGTGCAGCTGATCGATGGACGAACCGATACCCATGTCTGGTCGGATGCCTACGACCGCGAGCTGCATGACATTTTTGCGATCCAGGATGACATTGCGCAGGCGGTCGTCTCGCGCCTGCAGCTGACGATCCTCGGCGATGCCCCCAGATCGCGGCCTACCGACCCGGAGGCCTACTCGCTATTCCTGCAGGGGCGCTATCTTCATGAACAGCCGTCCGGCGATTCGATGCAGCGCGCGATGGAATTCTACGAGGCCGCGCTGGAACGCGACCCGGACTACGTACCTGCATGGGTCTGGCTGGCGGCGTTGTACGACGACACGGTGAATTCTTCGGAGTTGCCGCGCGAGGAAGTCGGGCGTCTGGCAAGAGAGGCAATCGATCGCGCGATCGCGATTGACGGCGACGATCCGCTCGCACTCGGCATGAGCGCGGTACTGGCCGTCGACTGGGACGATGACCTTGCAAAAGCTACGGCGCAAATGCAGCGAGCCATCGATGCGGATCCCGGCAACCCGATACTGTTGCGATGGGCAGCCATCGTCCTGACGCGATTGGGCCAACACGCTGAGGCGGTACGTATCAACGAGTACCTGTTCGGACGCGACCCCGTCGGGAATATCGCCAAGATCAACCTGGCGGCGACCTACCTCAATGCCGGCCGCTACGCCGATGCGGTTCGTATCTGCCAGATCGAGGTCGCTCTGACCGATGCGACCAGCCCCTGCGGTTCGCGCCTGGTCCGGGCGTATGTCCACTCGGGCGACGCCGCCGCTGCGCTGCAGCTGCTGGAGCAAAGGAACCCGTCGCGCGTATACACGAGACTGGCGCCGATCGTGTTTCATGAGCTCGGCCGGCAGGCGGACTTCGAGCAAGCGCTGGCCAGCCTGCAAGAAGCCCGCGCGGCCGGGGATTCCGGACTCGCTTACTGGATCGCGTATACCCATGCGTACGTCGGCGACGCCGATGCAATGTTCGATTGGCTCGAGCGGGCCAGGCAGGACGGGGCGTTGAATATGGCCCCGGGTGTGCACGCGTTCGTCGCATACGCGGACGACCCCCGCTGGACGCAGCTCATGGAGCGGCTCGGCAAGGCGCCGGCAGACCTGGAGGCGCTGGCGGTCGAGATACCGCCGCTTGACCCTGCGAACTAGCCCGCGCCGGTACAATTGCCGAAAAATTGACGTTTTTTGGGCAGGCGATTCCACTGCACCATGCGCAGACTTCGCGCTGATTTTTCACCAGCGAGGAGACCTGAACATGAGTAACCGCAACAAAACCGCACAGGAATTTGTCAGTGGCCGGAAACGCCTGCCGGCAGAGTTCACAACGGCCTACAAACGCGATATAGAGACAGCGCGTGAAATAATCAGGCTGCGACGCGAGGACAAGAAACGACATCGATGAAACAGGACTACTTGCAGATAAGGGTATTCGAGATCGCACCCGAGGTTTTCGCCTCCGGGCAATTGTTCGATTCCGACGTGGCGCTGCTGGGCGGTCAGCGCGTTCGCAGCATCCTGAATACGCGACCCGATAACGAGTCAGAAGGCCAGCCGCTGTCGGCCGATCTGCAAAAAACAGCCGAGACGCTCGGTATGACGTTTGTGCATTTCCCCGTCGAGCCGGCCGCACTGACGCAAGGCTCCGCCAGGGAATTCGCGAAGACGTGCGACGAACTCGAGCGCCCGATGATCGTGTGTGGTCGCTCGGGCCCTCATGCGACGAAAATCTGGGAAACGGTCGAGGCGTTGCTCGACGATTAGCTCAATACAACAGGCTCGTCATGCGGCTGCGGTACCTGCTGACGCGGGGGTCGTCACCCAGCAGTTCGAACACCTTCAACAGGTCGCGGCGGCCTATGTCATCGCCGAAACTGCGGTCTTTCTTCATCAGCTCGAGAAACAGCTCGACCGCCGAATCGTAGTCGCCGGCGATGACCTTGCTGACGGCCGACTGGTGCAGTGTCTCGAGCTCGCCGCTTGCAGGCTCATCGCTTAGCTGACCAGCGAAATAGAGACGGCTTCGCAACGAAGCGACCTCCGGCTTGTCCTGCTCGTCGTCCGGCAGGCTGTCGAGGACCGACGCGGCGGCTGCGAAATCGCCTTCGTCGGTCTTCGCCAGGGCGAGCTCCAGCGCCGCCAGTGTGCTTTCGTCTCCGGACTGCTGGCCCAGCTGCCTGTCGAGGAATTCGCGTACGGCCGATTCCGGCAGTGCACCCATGAACTCGTCCACGGGCTGGCCGTCGCGGAACGCTTTCACGGTCGGAATGCTGCGAATGCCGAAGTGTGCCGCGATTTCCTGCTGCTCCTCGGTATTGATCTTGCCGAGCAGGAACTTGCCCTCGTACTCGTCCGCGAGCTTTGCGAGGATCGGCATGAGCACCTGGCACGGCTGGCACCAGCTGGCCCAGAAATCCAGCAGGACCGGGACCTTGTACGAGGTCTCCATAAGCTCCTGAAAATTCTCGCGGTTAACTTCAATGATGTAGGGGGAATCGGCCACGGCAGCTTCCTGTTTCACGAAGGCTATATGGATAAGTACGAATTGTCAGATTTCAAGGCAACCGGCATTATGGAGGTGTGGCCCTGTAGGTACCGAGATATAGCGTCGAGGGTCACCCTGCCTACCGGGCCAAGTGTGTCAAGAGTGGTGAATTGGAGGCAGGAAATGATGACAACCCTCATTCACAGGCAATCCGGCCTGGATCCCCCGAAGACCGTTCCGACGAGCAGCCGTTACGTGTTCTGGGGTGCGGTCATTGGGACCTTCGTCGCCCTGGCGACCTTGTTCGCAGGCAGCACGTATTTCGCAGCAGCCAGCGGGATCGACACTGTAAATTGCGCGGTCTTCGGTTGCTTCGTAACCGTCCTGCTCAGTCAGCCGGCAGCCATTATCGGTATCGCAGCCGGCGCGGTTGTCGGTGCTGTATGTGCACTGGCCGTTCACTTTGTGCACAAGTCACGGAGACACGGTTAGTGGCGGCGCCGACCGATAAACTCGCGGGATTTGCTCACTGATTCGAGCATTCACCGGCAGGATTTCTTTATGCCTGCCACTCCCCACCGACCAATAATCCAATCGTCTCAATCGCAACTGTTGCCACGAAAGCTCAGTGTGGCAGTCTCGGGCCCCAGCAGGCACTTCAAAAAACATATGTTCAATAAGATCCTCGTCGCCAACCGCAGCGAGATCGCGATCCGCGTGTTCCGCGCGGCGCGCGAGCTGCACATCCCGTCCGTCGGCATCTACTCGGCCGAGGATCGCCTGACGCTGCATCGCTTCAACACCCGCGAGTCCTACCGGGTCGGCGAAGGCAAGAAGCCGATCGATGCGTACCTGGACATGGAGGACATCATCCGGATTGCGAAGCAGTCCGGCGCCGACGCGATCCACCCGGGCTACGGTCTCCTGTCGGAGAATCCGGGCTTCGCCGAGCTGTGTGCGAAGTCGGGCATCACGTTCATCGGCCCGTCGCCCGAGATCATGCGGCGCCTCGGCAACAAGGTGCAGGCACGCGCGCTGGCGATCGAAGCCGGAGTACCCGTCATGCCGGCGACGGATCCGCTGCCGCACGACGGCGCCGAGATCACGCGGCTCGCGGAAGAGGTCGGCTATCCGGTCATGCTCAAGGCGAGCTGGGGCGGCGGTGGTCGCGGCATGCGCGTCATCGAGGGTGAGGCCGGGCTGCTCGACCAGGTCGCCGTTGCGCGCCGCGAAGCGCAGGCCGCCTTCGGCAACGACGAGGTCTACCTCGAGAAGCTGGTTCGCAATGCCCGGCACGTCGAGGTGCAGATCATGGGTGACACGCACGGGCAGGTCGTGCACCTGTTCGAGCGCGATTGCACGGTGCAGCGAAGGCACCAGAAGATCGT